>Ga0114999_10006635_pt1 | contig 13279 bp, 9 predicted proteins | sample ArcticOcean_MG_C_3_FD_89820 | JGI IMG/M metagenome (GOLD analysis project Ga0114999, IMG submission 89820) | Marine microbial communities from western Arctic Ocean - ArcticOcean_MG_CB8_126 | ecosystem: Environmental > Aquatic > Marine > Oceanic | place: Arctic Ocean: Canada Basin | collected...
GAGCCTGAAAACGTAATTTCAGATTCGCGCTCGATTCTGTGGTTGCGGGTGTTGCGGCCGGGTTCAGTAAGAGCGTCGTCCTGATCGACCATGACAATGCCACCGCCGAAATAGCCGCCTACCCCAATCTTAATAGCGTCCGCCGCGTAAGCGCCGCCAGACAGCAAGCCTGCCGCAATGAGCGCCGTAGTCCCAGTTAACAGTTTTTTCATACTATCCACTCTTCCTTAGTTATATGCACAACAAGGCGAACGCCGAACTGCCGTTACCTTGGTGACACTGGTGAATTAGAGCCCGCAGGACGAAAAAAGGTCAAGCGCTTCAATGGCTTTACAAGAAAGATATCAAATAGTGTATCATTTATACAACATATTCAGGACCCGAACGCATCACCTTATAAAAACATTACAGGAAGCATTGTGAGCTGCAGAAAACAGTCATATTTTGATAGGAGGGGACGGCGTTGCAGCTTAATATTCGGGCATCATCCGTGGGATACCTTACCGCCGGGGCCTGGGATGTTGGCCGCGAATAGCGGCTCTGTATAGCAAATAGCATTGTGAGAATCAGATGGTCGTGCGCCGGTCAATTGGATTGATCTGTGGGCTAGTCCTGCTTGGTGCGTGTGGATTGCCGGTGGAGCGTGAATTTCCGGATACGACGGGACCGCGCGGTCCATCGTCAGGCGAAAATGACAATGAGAGAATTTTCGGTCCCGGTGGACTTAATTTATTCGGCGGCAACAGCGCGAATGACGATGGCGGATCTAGCGGCGGCATCGGGATCAATGGTTTTCTGTGGCGTGCTTCGCTCGATACTTTATCGTTTATGCCGTTGAACTCAGCTGATCCATTCGGCGGTGTTATCATAACGGATTGGTATAGTCCGCCTGAAACGCCCAATGAACGCTTCAAGGCGACTGTCTATATTCTTGATCGGCGGTTGCGGGCCGATGGATTGCGGGTCTCGGTATTCCGACAACGCCGCACCGGTAGCAATCAGTGGGATGACGCGACGGTCGGCAAAAATACCGCGGTCTCGATGGAAGATGCCATTCTCACGAGAGCGCGGGAGCTGAGGATCGCAATGATCCCAATTAGCGGCGGCTAGGACAGGCGCTCGCGCGGGGTCGCCGGGTACAATGTGCCTCGAGTATGCGCAATAACGAGAGCCGCGAACGAAATTAGTCGATTTGCATTCTGAGCTTGCACGAATACCCGCGCGCGAACATGATCTGCGCGATTCCAAGCCTTAATCATACTGTCATTTTAGTCGAGCAAAGAGATGGCACGATACAACGCCAGAGAAACCGAAGCCAAATGGCAAGCGGTCTGGGACGAACAGAGAACGTTTGCGGTTAGCGCCGATTCGACCCGGCCAAAATATTACGTGTTGGAGATGTATCCCTATCCCTCGGGACGCATCCATATGGGCCACGTCCGCAACTACACGCTCGGCGACGTACTAACGCGCTTTAAGCGGGCACAGGGATTCAACGTTTTACATCCGATGGGCTGGGATGCATTCGGGTTGCCGGCGGAAAACGCCGCAATCGAGAAATCGACCCATCCGGCCGTGTGGACCAAGGACAACATCGCAAATATGCGTCATGAGCTCAGGACAATGGGCTTTTCCTATGACTGGGACCGTGAACTCGCGACCTGCGACGTTGAGTACTATCAGCACCAACAAAGTTTGTTTCTCGACCTGCTTGAGGCCGGGCTGGCCTATCGCGGTGAGTCGCTGGTTAATTGGGACCCGGTTGAGAATACGGTCCTGGCAAACGAACAGGTGATCGATGGCCGGGGCTGGCGATCCGATGCGCCGGTTGAACAACGCAGGCTGTCGCAGTGGTTTTTCAAGATCACCGCCTACGCCGAAGATCTTCTGTCGGAGCTTGAAACGCTCGATCGTTGGCCTGAGCGGGTGCGCACGATGCAGGCAAACTGGATCGGCCGTTCAGAAGGCATGACGGTTGATTTCAACCTGGTTGGCCGCACCGACGCGATCAAAATATTCACAACCCGCCACGACACACTATTCGGCGCCACTTTTTGCGCGATCTCTCCTAACCACCCGCTGGCAACTGAACTGGCTGCCAACAGTCCTGCATTGAGCGCGTTTGTTGCCGATTGCAAGACGCGGGGCACAAGCGAAGAAGCCATTGAAACCGCGGAGAAAATCGGTATCAACACGGAGTTAAGCGTGCAGCACCCGACACGTGCTGGTGTTGCGCTTCCGGTATACGTGGCTAACTTTGTCTTGATGGAGTATGGCACTGGCGCGATTTTTGGATGCCCCGCGCACGACCAGCGCGATCTCGAGTTTGCAGGTAAATATGACATCGACGTCATAACCGTCGTTGCGCCACCTGGCGAGGACGCAAGCTATACCGTGGGCGACGCTGCCTATACGGGTGAAGGGAGCCACGTTAACTCCGAATTCTTGGATGGTCTCGACAATGCCGCCGCCAAGGTAGCCATGGCGGAGTTTCTCGAAATCGCGGGCACGGGCATTCGTAAGGTGAACTATCGGCTGCGCGATTGGGGCGCATCACGGCAACGCTATTGGGGATGCCCGATCCCAATCATTTACTGCGACGACTGCGGTATTGTTCCGGTACCGAAACATGATCTCCCGGTCGTTCTGCCCGAAGACGTTGACTTTTCGGAGCCCGGCAATCCGCTTGATCGCCATCCGACATGGCGTTTTACGGCGTGCCCGTCCTGTGCCAAGCCCGCTAAGCGCGAGACGGACACATTAGACACGTTCGTCGATTCGTCTTGGTATTTCGCGCGTTTCGCGTGTCCTCGGGCTGACGTTCCGCTTGAGCCAGCCGCGCTGGACTATTGGCTGCCGGTTGACCAATACATCGGTGGAATCGAGCACGCCATCCTGCATTTGCTCTATTCGCGTTTCTTCATGCGGGCTCTAAAAGATTGTGGCCATGTTAATTTTACGGAGCCGTTCAGCGGTCTTTTAACGCAAGGGATGGTGTGCCACGAGACCTACCGCGATGAGAGCGGTCAATGGCTTTATCCGGAAGAAATTGTGCCCCAGGAATCGGGTGGTTACGCGCATGCCGAGACCGGCGGTCCGGTTAGCGTCGGTCGCATCGAATCCATGAGTAAGTCGAAAAAGAACGTTGTCGATCCGGGATTCATTATCGATAAATACGGTGCCGATACAGCGCGCTGGTTCATGTTGTCGGACAGTCCTCCTGAGCGCGACTTAGAATGGACCGATGCCGGCGTGCGGGGGGTCTGGCGCTATGTAAATCGACTGTGGCGCCTGATCGCTGAACCGGGGAGAGCGATCTGCGCACCGGAGGCAACAAAGCCGGACGCGTTTGACGTGCCGGCAACCGAGCTACGACGGGCAACACACAAAGGAATTGCCAGCGTAACTACCTATCTCCGCGACTTTCAGTACAACCGGGCGGTCGCGGCGGTGCATGAACTATCAAACGCGGTCCTGGACTTTGAAGCCGCGATCAAGCCGACCAGCGGAACGACTCACGAAGCAGATTTAAATCCCGGACAGGCCTGGGCCCATCGGGAAAGTCTTGAAGCTTTAACGCGTCTGATTAGCCCGATGATGCCGCATCTCGCCGAGGAAGGGTGGCAGCAACTCGGGCGTACGGATTTGCTGACCGACACACCGTGGCCGACCCACGAAGCCAACTTGGTCGTGGATAAAACGGTTACGGTTGCGGTGCAGGTAAACGGCAAGTTTCGAGCAACATTAGATATCGCGCGTGATTCGGCCGATGCCGACACCGAGGCAACCGCCTTGGCCCATCCTTTGGTGCAAAAGGCGGTTGATGGCCGGACCGTACAGAAGGTCATCGTCGTCGCTAATCGGATCGTAAATATCGTTGTCGACAAGGCGGCGTGACCACCATCCGGCCTTGTAGATGTATCGCCGCACAGAGAATTGAGTTTGTATTGAGTGGAAATCGGTGAAAGTAAGCGGGCGACGAATCGACGCGTTCGTCCGCGCGCCGGGCGACGAAATCCGTGCCGCCTTGCTATACGGCCCCGATGAAGGGGCGGTACGCGAACGCGCCTTAGCCCTGGTAACGGCGATAGCCGAAGACCCGCGTGATCCGTTTCGGGTTGCTGAACTAACGGCCGCTCAGATCGAACAGGACAATGCGCGGTTGCGCGATGAGGCAGCTGCCATATCGATGATGGGAGGGCGTCGGGCGATCCGTGTCCGAGATGCGTCGGATCGGTTGGGACGAATATTTTCGGAGTTTCTCGATGATCCACCTGGCGATGCACTGGTGGTTGTCGAAGCTGGCGAGCTTTCAGCGCGATCAAGCCTACGGCGCGGTTTTGAACAAGCCGACAATGCCGCAGCGTTGGCGTGTTACTCAGACGAGGGTGCGGTGTTGACCGACTTCATCGGCGACACGCTAAGGGAACTTGGCGTTGAAGCCGATCATGATGCTGTTTTATATTTAGAGAATGTTAGCGGCAGCGACCGCCAATTGACCCGCCGCGAACTCGAAAAGGTGGCGCTATATGTGGGCGCCGATGGTGGACCGATCGATGTTGCCACGGCTAAAGCCTGTGTTGGGGATACATCGGCGATGGCGCTGGAAGATGTCGCGTATGCGGCTGGCGGCGGCGAACAACAAAATCTTGACCGGGCGTTGGGCCGATATTTTCGTGAAGGAGGGAGCGCGGTTGGCGTTCTACGGGTCGTTGCCGGGCATATCGGGCGGCTTCAACGGGCGGTTGGTATGGTGGACGCCGGGATGACCATCGCCCAGGCCGTGGGCGAGCTGCGACCACCGATATTTTTCAAGCGACGCGATGAATTTTGCCGTCAAGCCTCGCGTTGGGACTTGAATAGGCTAAGCACCGCACAAAAAATCGTTTTGGAATCAGAACTAAAGTGTAAAACGACTGGAATTCCGGATCAGGCCGTGTGCGCCCGCGCCTTGATGCAATTGACGGCTGCCGCGCGCCGGGGTCGTTAACCCGCTTGGTCTATCGATGGCACAGTCGGCGGCAAACTTCGTCAAGTTGTTCGAGAGTGCCGTAGCGAATCTTGACTTCGCCACTGTGATTGGGTTTCGAGCGGATTTCGACATTTAGTCCGAGCGCGGTCGAAATATCGTTTTCCAAGGCAAGTGAATCGGGATTTTTTTCCGGTGGTGCTTGGCGTTCGCGCGTCTGTTTGACGTCACCAGTTTGCGCACATCGCTCCGTTTCACGAACGCTGAGCTCTTGGCTAACAACCAATTGGGCAAGGCCCTCAGGATCGTCTGCGCTGAGGATCGCACGTGCGTGCCCCGCGGTGATAACACCTTCATCCAGCATCGCTTTAACGAGATCCGGTAAACCGAGCAATCTCAACATGTTAGCGACATGACTGCGGCTCTTGCCAACGATTTTGCCAAGTGCGTCTTGGGTATGGCTAAAATCGTCGATTAGACGCTGGTAGGCGGCCGCTTCATCGAGAGGTGAAAGATCCGCACGTTGAATATTTTCGACCAGGGCGACTTCGAGAAGCTTGGAGTCATCCAGATCGTGGATAACGATTGGAACCTGATGAAGTTGGGCGCGTTGCGCCGCGCGCCAACGACGCTCGCCGGCTATAATTTCAAACCGATCATTACCCTCGACATGGCGGCGAACAACGATCGGCTGAATGATCCCGTGTTCGCGGATCGAATCCGCGAGCCCTTCTATTTCGTCGTTGTTAAACCGGTGCCGGGGCTGAAACGGATTAGGCGTTAGGTGTTCGACCGGCACCTCAAGTGGTGTGCGCTCCCGATCGAGGGTCGCATAATCGTCGTTGTCCTCGCCAAGGAGAGCCGATAAACCTCGACCAAGGCCTTTGTGCCGTGCTTCGTTAATCATGCTGCGTTCAGTTGGTTCTCCTGCTTCAACAACTCGCGGGCCAACTTGATATAAGCGAGGCTGCCGGCACAGCGATGATCATAAAGCAGGGCTGGTTTTCCAAACGATGGCGCTTCAGATACCCGAACGTTGCGGGGGATAACAGTCTGGTAGACTTTGTCGCCTAAATAGCTGCGGACGTCGGCGGCAACTTGATCCGACAAATTGTTGCGGCGATCGAACATGGTAAGGACGACGCCCTGGATCTCAAGATTTGCGTTAAAGCGGCGCCGCACGAGTTCGATGGTTCGCATTAGATGGCTGAGTCCCTCAAGAGCGAAGAACTCGCATTGCAATGGAACCAGAATAGCATCTGATCCAATCAAGGCATTGAGCGTTAATAGCCCCAGTGCTGGCGGGCAATCGATCAGAATATAGTCGTAGGCATGGCGACATTGGTCGAACGCGCCCTTCAGCCGATTGTAACGATCATCCAATTCAATGAGTTCAATCTCTGCCGCAGTGAGATCTACGGTTGACGGTACGATTTCCAGGCCGGGGATCTGGGTTGGAACCGCCGCCTGGCGCAGCGTGGCCGAGCCCAGCACCACATCGTAGCTCGTCACCGAGCGCGACGCCCGATCGATACCGAGTCCGGTGCTGGCGTTGCCCTGAGGATCAAGATCCACCAACAAGACGGCTCGCCCTATGGCGGCAAGGGCCGTTGCCAAATTTATTGCGGTCGTTGTTTTGCCGACCCCACCCTTTTGATTGGCAACCGCGATGACCCGCGCACGTGGGATCACTCGTGGACCAAATTCTGGGGTCGATAGCTCAGACATGAGACACCTCGGTTAAGCGCACGATCGTGCCTCGGTGGTCCGACATACTCGTTATGCGCTCAGCCGACATATTCCAATATATTGCAGCATCGGTCAATTCGTCTGCTACATGTTGTCCTTTAAGAAACAGGCATTGGGTGTCAGACGACATAAACGGGTGCGCGAGAGTCAACAATTCTGTTAGGGGCGCCAACGCTCGTGCGGTAACAACGTCGACGGGCGATAACTCCAGCGCTTCGACCCGGACATTGTGTATCGCAACCGGCGCATCCGTCTGACGCTTCACTTCCTGAAGAAATTCACACTTGCGTTGATTGGATTCGACGAGGTGGACCTCGGTCGCGCCGAGCAACGATACAACCATTCCCGGAAAGCCCGCGCCGCTGCCAAGGTCGAGCCAAGCGTCTGACTTCTTCGATGCGTGCCTAATAAGCTGAGCGCTATCGAGCATGTGGCGTCGCCATAGGTCTGGAATAGTGGACTTGCCGACCAACCCAATCGATGACTGCCATTTCGTCACCAACTGTGCGTAGAGCTCTAATTTTTGCAGCGTTTCACGTGAAACATCGGTGATTCTGGCGAAGTCTTGAGATGTGAGCCTATTGTTCATTCAACCAAACGATCAACCAATCCTTAGCCCATTGTTTTCACTAAACTTTCAGAGCGCTTCACATATGATAAAAGTGTCGTTAGCGAGGCGGGCGTGATCCCCGACAGGCGCGCGGCGGCGCCAAGTGTTCGCGGCCGCATGGTGCTAAGTGTGCCGGAGATCTCGTTCGAAAGGCCGGCAATCGCCCCATAATCGATATCGTCCGGTAGGACCAGTGATTCGTCACGTCTGAAGGCGCGAATGTCGGCTTCCTGGCGTTTGAGATAACTCGCGTACTGGGCATCAATTTCTAGTTGATCTGCGACGTCTGCTCGAACTTCAGCCAAGGCGGGCCACACCTTCATCAGATCACAAAATCCAATAGATGGATACGCGAGCAAGTCTGCCGCCGATCGACGAACGCCATCAAGATTTACAGAAAGCCCGTGGCGGCGTGCTTCGTTCGGACTCAACGAGAGTGCAGCAATTTGAGCGCGTGCGACTTCGAGAAGCGTCAACTTGTGGGCAAACACCTCGGCGCGATCGTCACCGACACATCCAGCCGCAAGTCCACGCGCGGTTAGACGCTGATCGGCATTGTCCGCACGTAGCGAAAGGCGGTACTCCGCCCGCGAGGTAAACATACGATAGGGTTCGCGGGTTCCCCGCGTTACCAGATCGTCAATTAATACACCGACATAACCCTCGGCACGGTCCAGTACGAATTCGCCTTGATCGGCAATTGCGTTCGCTGCATTGACCCCAGCCATCAGGCCCTGAGCGGCCGCCTCTTCATAACCAGTCGTCCCGTTTATCTGCCCCGCCAGGTAGAGCCCCCGAATACGCTTGGTCTCCAACGTAGCGCGGAGTTCCCGCGGATCTACAAAGTCGTACTCGATCGCATATCCCGGACGTAAAATTTTCGCCTGCTCGAGACCAGGTATAAGAGCGACAAATTCACGCTGAACTTCACGCGGTAGCGATGTCGAAATCCCATTGGGATAGACGGTGTCGTCGTTGAGCCCTTCCGGCTCCAGAAAAATATTATGGCTATCACGCTCGCTGAAGCGAACAATTTTATCCTCAATCGAGGGGCAATAACGGGGACCGATACTCTCTATTTGGCCGCTGTACATTGGCGAACGGTGAAGATTTTTGCGGATTACGTCGTGTACCGCCGACGTCGTCTGCGTAACGTGACAGGGCACCTGCGGTGTGGTGATGGTATCGGTAAGGTAGGAAAACGGTATCGGGGGATCGTCTCCGGGTTGTTCGACGAGAGCGCCCCAGTCGATTGTGCGCCCATCAATGCGCGGCGGCGTCCCGGTTTTCAGACGACCCAATTGAAACCCCGCGCGCGCCAGCGTTACTGAGAGCCCTACCGCCGGCGCTTCATTCACCCGGCCCGCCGCAATCCGCTCTTCGCCAATGTGTATCAATCCACGTAGAAAGGTTCCCGTCGTTAGAACCACGGCGCCGCAAGCCACGACCGATCCATCGTTGAGCATGACACCTGTTATTTTGCCATTCTCGACAACCAAGTCTTCGACGCCGGCTTGGTGGGTGTTAAGGCCGCAGGTCTCGGCGATCTCTTGCTGCATGGCCTGCCGATACAGGGCTCGATCCGCCTGGGCGCGTGGGCCACGTACCGCTGGTCCTTTACGTCGATTGAGCATTCTGAACTGAATACCTGCCCGATCGATAACTCGTCCCATCAACCCATCAAGGGCATCTATTTCACGAACGAGATGGCCCTTGGCGAGTCCGCCAATCGCCGGATTGCAAGACATTTCGCCGATCGTCGAGAGTTTGTGCGTGACCAACAGCGTGTTCGCGCCGACACGTGCCGCCGCCGCTGCCGCTTCGCATCCCGCATGGCCGCCTCCAACGACCACAACATCAAAGCCGCGCGCAAGATTTGTAGGATATCTAGACATGTCGATGCAATTTAGTGGAAAGATTCAGATTTGTGGAACGGCAAATTCATCGTCCAAATTTTTCAGCCGCCGACGCATCGCAAGCAAGCAATGCAGCCATCAATACTCTCAGTCACCATCGAGAATTCAGCACCGAATCCACTGGCTCAAGTTCCAGAATCGGCTGGTCCATCGCGCCGCCCCTACCCTCAGCAATGGGTCCAGTGTCTCCAAAGTTCAGGTCCCTGGGATACGCACACGGACAACAATTTCGTTGCCGTCCAAATGTGTTTCACGTGAAACAATCGGCTATTTACCGATACAGAAATCAGCAAACACCACATCTAGTATGTCCTCGATATCGACGCGACCTGTAATTCGTCCTAGCGACCGCACCGCGAGTCGCAAATCTTCGGCAGCCAATTCGATCGGCACCTTATTGGCCAGCTGATCGCGCGCCCTCTCCAGGCCATCTACGCAGCACGCTAAAGCTTGGCGATGGCGTTGCCTGGTGATAACTGGCGCCGCTGATGGCGTATATCTAGAGCCAATCACTTCAATGAGTCGATCCATGAGCACATCGATATTTTCCCCGGTGCGCGCGCTAACGCCGATCACTGATCGCCCTTCAATTTGCACACCTTCCACCAGCTTATGGAGATCAATCTTATTGACCACCACGATGGTCGAATCATCGATGAGATCGGTGGTGTGCGGATCGGGAAGATCGAGCCTTTCCATGGAGAATATGGCAAGCTTAAGATCTGCATTACGAGCGCTCTCCCGGGTGCGGCCAACCCCTTGGGATTCGACGTCGTCGGTCGCGTCACGCAACCCAGCCGTATCCGCCAGCGTTATCGGAAACCCGCCGACATCAAGCCTCACCTCAATGACATCACGGGTAGTGCCCGCGGTCGCAGCGATTATTGCCGCATCTCGTTGCGCTAAACAATTGAGGAGGCTGGACTTACCGACATTCGGTGCTCCTATGATCACGACATAGAACCCTTCTCTGAGACGCTCGCCACGACGATGATCATCAAGGTGGGTTTGAATGGCTTTTGTCGTCGTCACCAAGCGTTCGCTAATCCGGGTTTCGATATAGGGAGGGAGATCCTCATCAGGAAAATCAATAAAAGCCTCAAGGTGGGCAAGGCAGGAAACAAGATCGGCCCGCCAGTTCTCGTAGAGCGAGCCCAGTTCACCATCTAGTTGTCGCCGTGCTTGCCGGCGCTGCGCAACAGTTTCCGCATTGACCAGATCGGCAATCGCTTCAGCTTGAGTAAGATCGAATTTACCGTGCTCGAAAGCGATGCGGGTGAACTCCCCCGCCTCAGCTGGACGAAGTCCAGGAATCTCGCCTAAGGCTGCGAGAATCGCCGATACGACCGCCACGCCACCGTGAACGTGGAGTTCCGCGACGTCTTCGCCCGTGAAGCTGTGCGGACTGGGATACCATAGAAGGATACCTCGATCGATTGTCTCATCGTCGATCGGGTTACGAAAATTAACTAACGTCGCCCTTCGCGCCGGCGGTGGCGGCAAACCGGTCAGCGCCTCAATCACAATGCCGGTGCGATCACCAGAGACTCTAACGATCGCTATTCCGGCTCGCCCTCCCCCACTAGAGAGAGCAAATACGGTCATCGTTGCGGTATTCGCCTTATTCGTCGAGTTCTGTCTGATCAACGCCAAGCATCAGACGCTCGACCCGTTCATCGCCAATCAGATGCGTATCGATGATCTCATCGATATCAGCTTCGGTTTTGAAGCTGTACCACGTCCCCTCGGGATAAATCACAAGATTTGGTCCCAGCTCACAGCGGTCTAGGCACAAAGCTTGATTGATTCGCACTCCCTGCACGCCGCGCTCGCCCACTTTCTGCTTCATGTAGCCGCGCAACTCTACGGACCCCTTCTCCTTGCAGCAGCCGCGAGGATGACCAGGCGCTCGTTCATTGAGGCAAACGAACACGTGCTTGTCATAAAAAAGCGGCTCGTCCGCCGGATGATCGCCGGGCTTTTGAATTTTCGTCATGGTTAGTTTTCCTTCCGGAAATTCCGGTATTGGCCAATTGATGACCAATCACTATCGTGCGGATCATCACTGAGAGCGCACCCGTCGAGTGCGCCGGGTTCCCATAACCCGAGGCTAGGTTGATGCGCAACACCTTAGACACCGAAACCAGCCCATATTTGCTACAGCACCGAGAAAATCCGGTGCACTGGCAGCCCTGGGGGCCTGCGGCCCTCGCGCTGGCCAAAGAACAGGATAAGCCGATCTTGCTGAGCGTTGGCTATGCCGCTTGTCATTGGTGCCACGTGATGGCCCACGAATCGTTTGAGAATCAAGAAATTGCAGATTTGATGAATGAACTGTTCATCAATATCAAGGTCGATCGGGAGGAGCGCCCCGACATCGATACGATCTACATGTCCGCGCTTCATCTGTTGGGTCAACAAGGCGGTTGGCCGCTGACGATGTTTCTAACCCCGGCTGGCGACCCATTCTGGGGTGGTACATATTTTCCGCCTGAATCGCGCTGGGGCCGGCCCGGATTTCCGGATGTGTTACGCCAGATCCACCACATCTACAGCGCCGAGAAAGAAAAGGTCGAAAAAAACACCGGCCTTCTTCTCAGCGCGTTGGGCGAGATGAGCCAGGCAGAAGCTGCAAACGATAGCGATGCCCCAAGCCTGACCACGGAGACCCTGGACCAAGCCGCCGAAGGTATTCTTGAGCAGGTCGACATAATCGATGGCGGATTGCGCGGCGCGCCAAAATTTCCTCAGCCTTCGATCTTTGCGCTGCTTTGGCGGGCCTACGCTCGAACCGGAGAGCCGCGATATCGAGACGCGGTCACGGTGACGCTCGATCGAATGTGCCAAGGCGGTATCTACGACCACGTCGGGGGTGGATTTGCGCGCTATGCCACCGACGCGGTTTGGCTGGTGCCTCATTTCGAGAAAATGCTCTACGACAATGCACAATTGATCGAGCTCCTGACCGACGCGTGGCGCGAGTCGCGAAATCCGCTCTACACGGCACGTATCAGCGAGACGATTGATTGGATCGCTCGCGAAATGATCGCTGAGAATGGGGCATTTGCAGCTTCGCTAGATGCCGATAGTGAAGGCGTTGAAGGCAAGTACTACGTATGGACCGAGGCTGAGATCGATGCGGTCCTCGGCCCCTCCGCGAGCGCTTTCAAATCCGCCTATGGGGTGACCGCCGGTGGCAATTGGGAGGGAAGCACCATCCTCAATCGCACCGGTCGGCCCCAACTCCTCGATGAATCCAGCGAAAAAGACCTCGCAATCAGCCGTCAATTGTTGCTTGGCGAGCGCGAGAAAAGAATCCGGCCGGGATGGGACGACAAGGTCCTGGCCGACTGGAACGGCCTAATGATCGCGGCACTCGCCCAGGCAAGTATGACCTTGGAACAGGATTCTTGGCTGACGCTCGCGACATCCGCTTATCGGGCGATCGTCGACGATATGGATGATGGCCGGCGCCTACGCCATTCATTTCGCGCCGGCCAGGCCAAACACAGCGCCCTTCTCGACGATTATGCCAACATGATTCGCGCTGCTATCTCACTTTACGAGGCAACTCTCTCCGGGACCTACCTCGATGATGCCAAACGCTGGATTGATACCGTCGACGCCCACTACCGAGTTCCGGAAATCGGCGGGTATTATTACTCGGCCGACGATGCGGAAGCTCTCATCACCCGCACCCGAAGTGTCATCGACAATGCCATTCCGGCGGGAAACGGCACGATGGCGTATGTTTTTGCAAAGCTCTACCACCTGACCGGTGAGGATAAGTTCAGGGTTGGTGCGACCGAAGTAATCGAGGCCTTCACCGCCGAAGCCAGGCGCAACGTTCTCGCGGTTCCGAGCCTCCTCAACGCATTCGATCTACTAGTTAATGCGACCCAGGTCGTAATTATCGGCGAATTGCAATCATCGGCGGCACGCAATTTAGCAGGCGTGGTATTTCGAGCACCGGTGCCCAATCTGATATTCCTCAGGCTCGAAAGCGTGGATCAGCTCTCCCCCGCCCATCCCGCC
>Ga0114999_10006636_pt1 | contig 13278 bp, 13 predicted proteins | sample ArcticOcean_MG_C_3_FD_89820 | JGI IMG/M metagenome (GOLD analysis project Ga0114999, IMG submission 89820) | Marine microbial communities from western Arctic Ocean - ArcticOcean_MG_CB8_126 | ecosystem: Environmental > Aquatic > Marine > Oceanic | place: Arctic Ocean: Canada Basin | collected...
ATTGGGCTTCCCATTCCCAATTCGTGGAATTGTCCTAATAAACCAGACGCCCCAGAGTCATATCGAGTCTGGGGCGTCTGGTTTGTGTTTCTGGTGAAGACGGGGGAGAGTCGAACTCCACCAGAAATCCGATTATGCCGCCGTTCTTAACTGGTTAAGCCAAACACCAATCCCTAAAACAACAATTCCCGAAGCCAAAACGTAGGTTGGTGGCGATTGCTCAACCCAGGACGAGCGAGGAAGAGAGCGGTAGAGTTATTGCCACTATTGAAATTGCCTGACGCTTATCTGCCACCCTGAGTGGAGCGAAGGGTCTCGTTGTTCTCGGGCATTGTTGGTGGATTGGCAACGAGATTCTTCGGCTGAACGCCTCAGAATGACACGGCGGGGGCGTGGTGGTGGCGCACTGGTCCTTCGACGAGCACTTGCCACCTAGATATTGATTTTCTTTCCACAGGCTGTAGGCGAAATGCGGTACATATTCTGGCTGAGGTCTGACGGCGACCAGCTTACGGTCACGAATCCTAATCTCTTCGAAGGCTTCCCGAGCCAAATATCTTCGTTGTTCCTGGGTGACTCTTGGACGCTCCCACAGAGCGGGTAGGTCCCGCAAGAGTTCGGCTGCTCGGTCCAGGTATGGGGTTGATCGCTCCGACAGGCTAGGTTCCAATACCCGCCTTTGCCTCTGAAGAGATTGATGTTCGGATTTAAAATCTCGGTCGCTCATTACGCCCCAGACATGTTGCTTGCGGAGGTTGGCCAAGGCACCATTGATCCGGCGTATATCCAGGCTGTGGTCAGATTCAGGCCTTCCAGAGAGGGTACATTTAGGGATACAACACCCCTTACAGAATTCCTTCTAATAAGGTTTAAGCGAGAATATATATCTGACATAGTGAGAACGGGTTCATAAACTCACCCTATCGTTCAGGCTCGTTGAAACAGATTTGTAACAACTAAGCAATCATTTTGTAACTTATGCGAAATTTATCCGAAACATTCCTCGCTTAGTCTCGTATAAGTCTCGTAACGATGCGTGCGCTCCGATCAAGCGTGGTGGAGTCGAGACAATTGGGGGATGTCAGGTGTCCGGGTATTTCGGCGGTGCAGTAGTGTCGTTGGAACACCAAGACAATTGATAACTATAGTGGATTTTTGAAGTGTTTCTAACACCACGAGACCAAGAAAAGTTAATGATCTTCACTGCCGCGGAGTTGGCGCGACGACGGCGCGGTCGAGGATTGAAACTTAACCACCCAGAGGCAACCGCTTTGATTACCTCCGAGATTCTTGAAGGGATTAGAGACGGACGCTCTGTGTCGGAACTCATGTCTTTTGGGGCAACTATCCTCTCTAGGGACGACGTGATGGAAGGTGTCTCCGAAATGATTCCTGAGATCCAGGTCGAAGGTACGTTTCCAGATGGAACGAAACTGGTGACGGTTCACAACCCCATTCGTTAAACCTCCCGAACAAACTTGGCAGTGCATTTCCATGAGGACGATAGGCGACGGTCAAAAGTCCTCTAGATAATTTGCGTGAACTGGCTTTGTGCACAGGGGCAATTCACGTTGATTTATGAAAGTTCAGCCAAGTGAGTCGGTCAAAGTGAGTCGGTCAAATGACTATGGAAGGTTGATTTTTGAATCGTTTGGCGGCGAAACCGTTGAACATCAAAACAAAATACGCGAACCCCGGTAGGCGTCAAAGCCGGGATAAGCTCAAGGAGTACCCAGGTGGATTTACTTAAAGGTGTAATTAATATTCCGCGCGGGGCACTAGCAGTCATCGCAATGTTGATGCTGGTTGCCGCTGTCGCTTGCGGAAGCTCTGACCCGACTTCGGTTCCCGCGACTGCAGTTCCTGCAACTGGCGGCGGTTCAGGAAGTGGTTCCTCAGAAACCATTAAGGTCGGCGTCTTACATTCCCTGTCCGGCACGATGGCAATTAGCGAGACCGCAGTTCGTGACGCCACGTTGATGGCGATTGATGAGATCAACGCCTCTGGCGGCGTTCTCGGCAAACAGCTGGAATACGTCGTGGAAGACGGAGCATCTGATTGGCCGACCTTCGCTGAAAAAGCGAGGAAACTGATCCAATCTGACGATGTTGCCGTAGTTTTCGGAGGCTGGACCAGCGCTAGTCGCAAAGCCATGCTTCCCGTGTTCGAAGGTCTTAACGGTCTTCTCTTTTACCCGGTTCAGTATGAAGGGTTAGAAGCATCCCCTAATATCTTCTACACCGGCGCAACCACAAATCAGCAGATTGTTCCTGCCGTGGAATCCTTGCTGGAAGATGGAAAAACTAGGTTCTTCCTGCTCGGCTCTGACTATGTATTCCCACGTACATCCAACCTAATTATCAACGCGCAGCTTAAGGCTGCTGGCCTGGATGCGGTTGGTGAAGAGTACACACCCTTGGGTCACGTGGAATACTCCACAGTAATTAGCAAGATAATCGCAGCCGATCCTGACGTGGTCTTCAACACCTTGAATGGAGACTCCAACGTGGCATTCTTCAAGCAATTGAAGGACGCAGGGATTAGCGCAGATGACATTATGACGTTATCGGTCAGCGTTGCCGAGGAAGAGATTGTTGGCATCGGTGCCGAAAACATCAAAGACCACTTGGTAGCCTGGAACTACTTCCAGACCACTGAGACCTCTGAGAATGACAAATTTGTTGCTGCCTTCAAAGCCAAGTACGGAGATGATCGCGTGACTGATGACCCAATCGAAGCTGGATACTTTGGAGTTTATCTCTGGGCAGCAGCGGCTGAAAAAGCCGGTAGCACAGATGTGGCTGCTGTAAAATCTGCCGCCCCCGGAATCACATTCCAAGCACCCGGCGGATTGGTCACCATTAACGGGGATAACCAACACGTTTCCAAGACTGTTCGCGTAGGGAAAGTTCTCAGCGACGGACAGATTGAAGAAACTTGGAACTCGGGTGGACCCGTTAGCCCGGATCCTTTCTTGGAAACCTATGAATGGGCATCGCAATTCCATAGGTAGTAACTATTTATTCAAGTTTTTGATAAACGGCGAGCCCCCTATTCAGGGCTGATTTTTACCAAATCAAGTCATGCGTCGTTTATACTTTCGCGAGCAGACGGAATGGTACCTGTTATTCAGGTACCATTCCGTGCTTTGGTTCCCCGGTCACTTGTTACTGCTAACAGGCTATATCAGCGAGTAACAAGACTGAATATTTTAAACGACGGAACATTTAACATGGACACCCGGAAATGACAGACCCAGCAACGTTTACTTTGCTTGTTTTTAACGGCCTAAGCATGGGATCGATTCTGCTGTTGGTCGCACTCGGCCTTGCTCTTTCATTCGGCTTAATGAACATAATAAATCTCGCCCATGGCGAGTTTATTATGGTTGGCGCCTACACTGCGTATTCGATCCAGCAGGTGGCAATATCCCTCACTGGGGATGCATCCCCGGCAATCACCTACATCATATCTATCCCAGTAGCGTTTCTGGTCGCCGGCTTCATGGGGTTTGTGATTGAACGCGTCATAATCAGGCATCTTTATGGCCGTTCCCTAGACACTTTGCTGGCTACTTGGGGTGTTGGCCTAGCCCTACAGCAACTGGCCCGAAGTATATTTGGAGCTCCAAACGTCCAGGTTGTTTCTCCTGGCTGGCTGGCCGGAAGTATCCAGGTGACAGATATATTGGTTTTTCCAATAAAACGCATATTCATAATAGTGCTGGCCTTTGTCTGCGTCGGTGGCCTCTTCTGGTACATGTACAAGACACATTGGGGCCGCAGGACCAGAGCGGTGATGCAAAACCGGCAGATGGCCGCTAGTTTGGGCGTGGCCGCCAACCGGGTAGACGGTCTCACATTTGCACTGGGCTCCGGCTTGGCTGGGGTTGCTGGTTGTACTCTGGCACTGATTGGACCGATCGGCCCTTCAATGGGAACCTTCCACATTGTTGACGCATTCATGGTCGTAATTTTGGGAGGAATGGGTCAGATATCTGGTGCAATCGTCGCCGCACTAACCATTGGCATGCTGAACAGCCTGTTTGAATTTTCAACCAACGCGGTGCTCGGCAAGGTAATGATATTCGCCATGATTATCTTGTTCCTGCAGTGGAAACCAAACGGCCTCATGCAACTGAGTAAGCGATAGTTCTAATGAGATATTTGCTCAACTTGGACCACCCATGTTAGATAAATTTGTACAGCGCATACCCGCTGGCCTTCGGACACAGATACTTCGCTTTGCTCCTGTATTGATTCTCGCCATATTTCTATTTGCAGCGCCACTCGTACTATCCGACTTTCGAGTGAATCTGCTGGGTAAGATTCTTACCTTCGCAATATTGGCGTTGTCACTGGACCTGATCTGGGGTTACTCAGGGATGCTCAGCCTGGGCCACGGCGTTTTCTTTGGCCTGGGAGCGTACGCATTTGCAATGTTCCTGAAACTAGAGGCGTCAGCTGGAGAGCTTCCGGATTTCATGTTCTGGAGCGGACTTAAAGAGTTGCCGTTCTTCTGGTCGCCCTTCCAATACGCCTGGTTCGCTCTACCCATGGTGATCATCATGCCGGGGGTGCTAGCCGGTGCAATGGGTTATCTGGTGTTTAGAAGCCGCATCACGGGTGTGTACTTCGCGTTAATAACGCAAGCGTTGGCACTAATGATCAGCATACTGTTCATTGGCCAACAGGCTTACACCGGAGGAACCAACGGTCTAACCAACCTCACGGCAGTATTCGGTCACTCTATCTACAGCACAAGCACACAGCAGTACCTGTATTACATAACGGCAGCTTCTCTCCTAGCCGCGTATTTGTTGTGCATTGGGATTGTGTCCTCACCATTTGGGCGGTTGCTAGTTGCGATTAGAGATGATGAAAACCGAGTGAGATTTTCAGGATATAACCCGGCGCTGATTAAGACCGTTGTATTTTTCATATCAGCAGGTATAGCCGGTATTGGTGGTGCGTTATATGCCCCGCAAGTGGGCATTGTTTCCCCATCGATTATGGGGATAGTGCCGTCTATCGAGGTTGCAGTCTGGGTCGCGATCGGTGGGCGAGGTACTCTGATCGGAGCAATAATTGGCGCAATCATTGTTAACTACGCCAAGAGTCTGCTGAGCGAATCTTTCCCCGATTTCTGGACCTACTTCTTGGCGATATTATTCATCGGAGCTGTTCTCTTGTTCCCCAGAGGAATAATCGGTTTATTGCGGAAAGAAGGATGGCACTGGCCTCCATGGGTGAGTGTTGCCCGTGGCAGATTCACACTCCTAACAAGTATCACGAATAATTTGAGACGACAGGCCAGATAATGAATCAGAACGGAAATAATGGAGGCGCCGTTATCACCAACGGTCATCAGGCCAAAGAGGATCAAAACATCCTGTCGATCTCCAATGTAACCATCAGCTTTGATGGATTCACGGTATTGGACGACTTGGGATTTTTTATTGGCCGCGGAGAGATGCGTTTTCTGATTGGCCCAAACGGCGCAGGAAAAACAACTCTCCTAGACGTGATTACGGGAAAGTCAAAGCCAGACCGAGGCACCGTTACCTTTGACGGTGACGTTAATCTTTCAAGAAGGTCTGAACACGCGGTTGTGAAACTTGGAATCAGCCGTAAGTTCCAGGCTCCGTCTGTCTTCAACAGCCTGACAGTTGTCCAAAACCTGGAAACTTCAGTCCGTTTCCGAAACAGAGTCATCGGAATGTTCCGATCTTTGCCAGAAGAGCAGTCACAGATTGTCCAGCAAACTTTGGAACTAATTGGACTTGAAGAGCGCGCCCACAGAAACGCTGGCGTCTTGTCCCACGGTGAGCGTCAGTGGCTGGAAATTGGGATGCTGTTGGTTCAGAAGCCAAAACTTCTGTTGCTAGATGAACCTGTTGCCGGAATGACCCGGCGAGAACGTGACCGAACTGGAGAATTACTCCAAGAGATTGCCAGAGAAAGGTCTGTTCTGGTTGTTGAGCACGATATGGAATTCGTGCGGCAATTCGCCAAAACCGTGACTGTTCTCCATCAAGGAAAGGTCCTGAGCGAAGGAACCATGGACATGGTTCAACAAGACCCTCAGGTAGTCCATGCCTATCTGGGTCGCAGTAGAGAAGCTTCAGGGAATGAAGGCCCATCGGCACATAGAACATCGGTCAATGGCTCTGCCGCAGTGGAGATACAAGGGTGATAATCGTCACAGATTCAGTACGTACAGGTTCCATATGAGCGGGATGTTAACAATAAGTGGTTTGTCTGCGGGATACGGGCAGAGCACAATCCTCAAGGAAATTAACATCGACCTTCTTCCAGGCCAAGCTATCTGCCTAATTGGCCGTAACGGGGTTGGTAAAACCACGCTTCTAAAGACAATTATGGGCCATATTCGGCCGAACCTTGGCAAAATCGTTTTAGAAGACAATGATGTGACTGGATGGGCCGCCAACAGGCGTGCAGCTGCTGGAATCGGATACGTTCCCCAGGGCCGCGAAATATTTCCGTTCCTGACCGTACATGAGAACCTGCTTATGGGGCTGGAAGCTCTGCCAAAAAAAGAGCGTTCGGTCGATCTGCTAGACGGTATGTACGATCAATTCCCGGCCCTTAAAACATTTAGAACCAAGTCAGCCGGAACCCTAAGTGGAGGTCAGCAGCAACAGTTGGCCCTGGCCCGAGTCTTGCTCCGTAAACCTAAAGTCCTATTATTGGACGAACCCACAGAGGGTCTACAACCCAATATAGTCCAAGAGATTGAAGATCTTCTTCACAAACTTCGAGATTCCCACGAAACCTCCATTCTACTTGTGGAGCAGTTCCTGGATTTTGCCATGAGTGTGGCCGATCACTGCTACGTGATGGAAAACGGTGAAATTGTTTTAGAAGGTCAATCCAATAACCTTGACCGGACATCAGTTAGGGAATATTTGGCAGTCTGATTAATTGAAGCTATGCTAACCAATTAAGAGAGATTAGGGAGTATCAAAATGGTTTTACGAAACACCGAAGAAACAGCATTCGTGGTACAAGCTGCCAGCGAAGCCGACGTTAAATTTGTTCGACTATGGTTCCCCGACATCTTAGGGCAACTGAAGGGGTTCGCCATCGGAGTCGGTGACCTTGAGGACGCCATCAATCACGGTGTGGGGTTTGACGGGTCAGCTATTGAGGGCTTCGCCAGGATACAAGAGAGCGATATGCGGGCTTTTCCTGACCCAACAACTTTTACCATGTTGCCGTGGCGGCCGCAGCAAAACGCCGTTGCAAGGATGTTCTGTGACATTCGTGGTCCCAGAGGTGAGGTCTTCACCGGCGACCCACGACACGCCCTCAAACGTAACCTGGAAAAAGTAGCCCAACTGGGTTACACCTACTACGTCGGTACGGAGTTGGAGTTCTTCTATCTCAAGGACGCCATAAAACCTGTGCCTCTGGATAACAACGGCTATTTCGACCAACTCTCCGGCCAACTGGCCAGCGATCTTCGCCGAGATACTGTGCTGAACCTCTCTGAGATGGGAGTTGCGGTTAAATATTCGCACCATGAAGCGGCTCCCAGCCAGCATGAGATTGACCTCCAGTACACGGGTGCGCTGGGTATGGCTGATAGCGTAATCACGGCTAAACTTTTAATCAAAGAGCTGGCTCAGTCACGTGATGCCTACGCAACCTTCATGCCCAAACCACTTTCCGGAGTTAATGGGTCGGGCATGCACACGCATCAGTCATTATTCAAAGGCGATAGTAACGCCTTTTATGACGGAGATGATGAGCATTACCTGTCAGCAACCGGGAAAAAATTCATCTCCGGTCTTTTGTACCATGCACCGGAAATCACATTGGTTACAAATCAATGGGTTAATTCATACAAGCGTTTGATACCAGGATTTGAAGCGCCCATTTATACATCATGGGCGCATGTAAACCGGTCTGACCTGGTTCGAGTTCCCGCCTACAAACCCGGTTATGAAAGCTCCATGCGTATTGAATACCGGGCACCGGACCCAGCCTGTAATCCATATCTGGCATTCAGTGTGATGCTGGCCGCCGGTATGAAGGGAATTGAGGAAGATTACCCCATCCAACAACAGGTGGTGGGCAACGTTTCTGAGATGACAGAGGAAAGGCGACATTCGCTAGGTATAAAGACTTTGCCCAGCAGCCTAGGTGAGGCAATCACACTGGCGGAAAACAGTGAATTGCTTGAAGAAGCACTGGGTTCTCACATCTACAGTAGTTTCTTAGAGAATAAAAAAATTGAATGGAGAGAGTATCGGTCTACGATTACGGACTATGAAATTGACCGTTACCTTTCTATTTTATAACCCGCTTATAACTTGGCTTATAAACAAGAATTCAATCATTTAGATGATTAGTCTGGAATACATAGGAATTGCAGATGATACCAGGTGAAATCGTTGTGGCAGATACTCCGGTAATTGCCAACGAAGGGCGTTTAACCGTGGAACTAACGGTTGCAAATACCGGAGACCGCCCGATTCAAGTGGGGTCACATTTTCACTTTTTCGAAGTAAACCGCGCCTTGCGCTTTGATCGTGAGTCCGCGTTTGGTATGCGCCTAAATATTCTTGCGGGCACCGCAACTCGTTTTGAGCCTGGCGATGACAAGCTGGTAACACTTGTTGAACTTGGTGGCCGCAAAGAGGTGTACGGGCTCAACTCCCTGACAGACGGTTCTGCTGTTGGAGATGACGCTCGTAAAGCAGCACTCGCAAAAGCCGAGTCGGCAGGATTCCTGGAGGATTCGCCGTGAGTTTAGGAATACCACGCAGGCAATATTCCGAGTTATTTGGACCTTCAACGGGTGACCGGATTCGCCTGGCCGACACCTCCCTGTTCATCGAGATTGAAGAAGACTTAACCACCCACGGCGACGAGAGCAAATTTGGCGGCGGGAAAGTGTTGCGCGACGGCATGGGGCAATCCTCATGGGCATCCCGCGCCGATGGCGTGCTCGACACTGTCGTTACCAACGCCGTCATCCTTGACCATTGGGGAGTCGTCAAAGCCGACGTTGGAATCCGAGACGGTCGGATCATAGCAATCGGCAAAGCAGGCAATCCCGACATCATGGATGACGTCACCCCCAACATGGTTGTGGGAGCGGGAACTGAGGTTATTGCCGGTGAAGGGATGATACTTACCCCAGGCGGTATTGACCCTCACGTCCATTTCATCTGCCCCCAACTAGCCTGGGAGGCTTTGGCATCTGGAGTCACCACCCTTATTGGAGGGGGCACCGGACCAGCCACCGGTACCAAAGCTACAACTTGCACCCCTGGTTCTTGGAATATGCACCGCATGCTGGAGGCGGCGGAAGAAATCCCGATCAATCTGGGATTTTTGGGCAAGGGTAACGCTTCCTACCAAGAGCCTCTTGCTGAGCAGATTCTCGCTGGGGCCATGGGCCTAAAACTTCATGAGGATTGGGGTACCACTCCTGCGGCCATCGACTCGGCTTTAACCGCTGCTGAAAAGTACGACATTCCGGTGGCCATCCACTCAGACACGCTGAATGAGGCTGGCTATCTGGAAGACACCATTAAGGCTTTCAAAGGTCGGACGATTCATACGTACCATACGGAAGGTGCCGGTGGTGGCCACGCCCCAGATATCATTCGCGTGTGCGGTGAGGCCAACTGCTTGCCGTCCTCTACCAATCCCACCATGCCGTTTACGGTGAATACTATGGATGAGCATCTGGATATGCTCATGGTTTGCCACCATCTCAACGCGGGTGTGCCAGAGGATCTGGCCTTTGCCGAGTCGAGAATCAGGGCAGAGACTATCGCCGCTGAAGACATCCTCCAAGACATGGGCGCCATCAGCATGATGTCGTCTGATTCTCAAGCGATGGGCCGAGTGGGCGAGGTCATCCTGCGTACTTGGCAGACGGCTGACAAAATGAAGGTTCAGCGAGGTCCCTTGGCGGGCGAAAAACCAGGGAATGACAATCTGCGCGCTCGTCGGTACATTGCTAAATACGCCATAAACCCAGCCATTGCCAACGGATTCGCCGATGAAGTTGGGTCGATAGAAGTGGGTAAATTGGCGGACATGGTCTTATGGCAGTCAGCCTTCTTCGGTGTAAAACCAGAACTGGTTATAAAAGGTGGGTTCATTGTTGGAGCCGCTATGGGGGATCCCAATGCATCCATTCCAACACCCCAACCCGTGATTTTCCGACCTATGTTCGGAGCGATGGGCCGGGCGCGATACTCGACTTCCGTGACGTTCCTTTCAGCCGCTGCAATTGAGGCTGGAGTGCCTCAACATTTGGGGCTTCAAAAGCGGACCGTGGCGGTGCACGGATGCAATAAATTAACCAAGGCCGATATGGTCAATAACGATTACCTCCCCAAGATTGAAGTGGATCCAGACACCTATGAAGTGCGAGCCGATGGCGAATTGCTAAAGTGCGAACCCTCCCAGACCTTGCCAATGGCGCAGCGCTACTTTTTATTCTGACCGGCTAATTAGAATCATTTGAAAGGGACCAGTATTTTGGAAGGCGAATTGGCAAGTCCCGTAAGCCTGCTCCAGTTTACCGACTCGCTTTTCCCGATTGGCGGTCAGGCCCATTCGTTCGGGCTTGAATACTATGTCGAGAAGGGTCTGGTAGTTGATGCAAATGGCGTCCAGGAGATATTAATCTCCCATCTGCGTGGTCGATCTGGGCCTTGTGATGCTGTGGCGGTCGTGATTGCCGGACGCCTAGCCAAAAATAATGAATTGGAAGGGTGTCTGTCATTGGACTGGGAAATGGACGCCCAGAATCACGTTAAAGAATCTCGGGATGCCAGCCATCAAATGGGCCACCAAACTGCTCGTGTGGCGAGCGCTCTGACCAATGACCCGCTCATAAACTCCTACCTGGACGCTGTCGAGTCGTCGAACACCCCGGGGAATCACTCAGTTGCATTTGGGCTATGCGGTGGTGTAATTGGCTGGGGGCCGGAGCAGATGGCATCTGCTTTTTTGTTCTCAACCGCCAGCCAAATCGTTGGTGCGGCCACACGGTTGGTACCCGTTGGCCAAATGGACGCCCAGAAAATACTATGGGCTGTTGGGCCGTTGATCTCCGAATTGTCGGCTGGAGTTGGATCCCGGACTCAAGAGGATATCTGGAGTTTCAGTCCTGGACTTGAAATTGCGGGTATGCGACATGCCGATCTGGAACAGCGGTTATTTCGATCCTGATAGGGACTTGAACATCGGCTGAACGAACACTTTGTAGGCACCGCTTGGATAGAGGAAGAACCTGGTTCGAGGGAATAATGGAGCAACAACCAATAATTATAGGGATTGGTGGTCCGGTGGGATCCGGAAAAACAGCACTGGTAGAGGCCTTGTGCCGAGAACTCAGTGATACGCATGAAATGGCGGTCATTACAAACGATATTTACACCAAGGAAGACGCAGAATTCTTAGTCCGTAAAGGGGTTCTCCCAAAAGAGCGCGTATTGGGTGTCGAGACAGGCTCCTGCCCACACTCGGCGATACGAGAAGACGCGTCGGTCAACCTTGAAGCGATACGTGATTTGACCGGTCGGTTTCCAAACTTAGAATTAATATTGCTCGAGAGCGGAGGGGACAACTTATCGGCAACGTTCAGCCCCGAGTTAGTTAACTCCGCAATCTACGTGATTGACGTGGCTGGAGGCGAAAAGATCCCAAGGAAAGGTGGCCCAGCCATAACCAAATCCGAACTTTTGGTAATCAACAAAACCGACTTGGCGTCTCAGGTTGGCGCTGACCTAGGAATTATGGAAACCGATACCATTAGGGTCAGGGAAGGTCGCCCATTCTATTTCACTAATCTACGTGATGGAAAAGGAGTCAGTTCAGTCACCGATTGGGTGTTGGAACGATTAGCTACTTAGGCGTCGGGCGGTTGATTCATTTAGTTTTTCGACCCTATGCGATGATTAAATCATGAATGGACATCTGAGCCTCAGCTTTGAGTATCGTGGTAATCAAACTGTGATGACTCATAACCAATCCACACTGCCGTTACGGGCGTCCAATCCCATCCACCTTGACGAGGACGATGCGCTCTGCGTCATGTTGCTAAATCCCACCGGCGGGCTACTTGGCGGAGATAGTCTTGTTACAGATATCAATCTTGGCCAGGCCGCCCATGTTGTTCTCACCACACCGTCTGCAAGCAAGGTATATCGCACAGACACCGATTCTGCGGTCCATCAGACCACCATTAATGTCGCGCAAAGCGGAGTGGTCGAATACATACCAGACCACGTTATCCCACATCCCGGTTCCTCATTCAGCCAGTCCTTAGTCGTGAACCTTGAACTGGGAAGCTCCGCTATAATTTTTGATGGATTTTCGGTGGGACGCATTGCCAGGGCAGAGAGATGGCTTTTCAAGGGATTTGCAACCAACCTTGAGGTTAATGTTTCTGGCAAATTGGTCTGCCGGGATCGAATTAAGATTCAGCCGAATACTTGGATTCCATCAGGATTGGGTGGATTGGAAGATTCCAATTACACAGGGACGATGCTTGTCTGCGCTGGCCGTGATTTAGATTGGCAAGAAATGACCAACAACATCGCTCGTTTGTTGTCGGAGACTTGTAACGCAGTTGGAGCGGCATCTACTCTAGCCGGTGGCGGTTGCCTCGTCCGTTATCACACTGAAACTGCCCACAGCCTCAATGAGACCAACAAAGCACTATGGGCAGTGGCCCGACGCTCTCTCTTAGGGAAGCAGCCGGTAGAACTAAGAAAGCAGTGACTCCTGGGTGCATCTTTCTTCCAGGTACAACGATTCTGAAAGTGGGAGGGGTAGCGGCAAGGTAATTTATGAACTCGCACCCCAGATCAACACCCCCCCAGCCCGTGTTTCAGCGCGGGTTCAACTCTCTCCCGTTTCTGCCAAGTATCGGATTAAGCGGCCTTCGATAGTTGATTAATCCATTTGCCCACACCTAGAACAAGTATTTCCGAAGCCATTTTGTATGTTAGTGACGATTGCTCATATCCATACCCTTAAAGTACCCCACCTGGGTATGGTTGCTTGGTGCGGGCGCTGGAATGTTCCTTACATTTGAGGTCTAAAGCTCTCATCCCAGTCGGGGGAGTTGGGTGGACAATAGGTCGTCAAGCGGTCGAGAACAATACAAAGAAAGTACGAAACCAACGACAAAGCCTAAATTCCAGTCACGGCAAGCTCCCCAAAAAGATTCGAATACCTTACAGGCTCGTTACAGGCTTGGATCCCATATGTAATTTTGAC
>Ga0114999_10006637_pt1 | contig 13277 bp, 11 predicted proteins | sample ArcticOcean_MG_C_3_FD_89820 | JGI IMG/M metagenome (GOLD analysis project Ga0114999, IMG submission 89820) | Marine microbial communities from western Arctic Ocean - ArcticOcean_MG_CB8_126 | ecosystem: Environmental > Aquatic > Marine > Oceanic | place: Arctic Ocean: Canada Basin | collected...
GCAGCCGAGTGCGCTCGAGCCTTCTAATGAAGGTTCGCTCGCAAGCGCAACCAGCGCGGTCGGCCATGTCGAGAGTATTAACTCGATCACGGCGGGCATAGCGGACGGAAGGCCAATCACGGTGACCGCGATCGCACCGGTAATCATCACGATCGCTTGCATCATGTCTGAATACAGTACAGCGCGCATGCCGCCAATCACTGTATAGATGCCCGTGGCGACAACGATGGAAATCGCACCTGTCCAGAAGTCGATCCCCATGAGGGTTTCGAAGACGATGCCTGCAGCCGCGATCGTCACCGAGATTTTCGTCAGCACATACGCGATGATCGAGACTGCGGCCAAGTAGTACCCTGCGCCTCGTGAATATCTACGCTCCAAAAATTCGGGCATCGTAAATATGCCGGATCGAATGTAGAACGGCACAAAGAGCCATCCGAGCAGGAGTAACGCAAACGCTGCAAGCAGTTCGAACTGGGCCGCTGGAAAAGCACCCACCGCACCACTCCCAGCGAGGCCTACAAGGTGTTCAGAGCCGATGTTCGAGGCAAAGATCGAAGCCCCGACGACGAACCAGCCTGCATTGCGTCCCGCAAGGAAGAATTCCGCAGCATCGTCACGATTAGTGCGTGCATGCCAAAACACCACCAGATATACCGCAAAGAAATAGCTGGCCACAACTGCCCAGTCCGTCGTTTCGAGCACGCTCATGGCTAAACGGTTGTTTCTATATTGAGCTGACCGGCAAGCCCAGCGCTTCGATGGACAGCACTCTCGGCATAGGCTGGATCACTGATCATCTCTAGCATCGCCTTCTTGCTGGGATACATCACGATTGCCACCATGTCCCAGAGCTCTTCAACTTCGCCGAGCATCAGTCGACTAAACTGGCCGGCGAAGACTCCCTGCCCACCCACTTTGGCGATGCGCGCCTGAACTTCAGCGCCATATATCAGATAGGCCTCCTTGCCAGTTAGATTGGTCTCACGAGCGTCCGCGTATTCGGCCTTATCTTTGCACTTCAGCAAATTCACCATGTGAATGGGGGCGTCGCTGGCGCCCGAGAGGAATCCTTGCATCTGTTCTTCGTTCGGCGAGAGTTTGTTGGTAACTTCCACAGCAGTCTCCCCTTGTTGATTCTTGGTTTACCGGCGATCAACCCGCCGCGACGACGCCTTGCGCAATCAAGTCGGTTATTTTTTCATCGGACATGCCCAACTGTCGCAGAACCGCTTCTGTGTGCTCGCCGTGTGCGGGGCTGTCACTAGCCGGGGTAAGGCGCTGTCCGCCAAATTGAACTGGCGGTTTGACTCGCCGCATTTTGCCCATTACAGGGTGGACCACGGTGTCCATCGTCTGCGTGGCTGAATACTGCGGGTGATCGAGGACTTCTTCGTACGAAAGACATTTGGCGGCCGGCACATCGTTCTCGCGTAGTTTAGCCAGCAGCTCATCGGTTGTAAGCTTGAGGAATTCATCGGCTAAAAGCGCGCGAAATTCCTCCAGGTTGATGAGCAGTTTTTCCTGCGAGTTAAAACGTTCATCGGCCATTAATGCCACCTGGTCGATGGCCAAAAGCAAGCCCACGCGTTGCGCATCGGTGGAGGCAGATATAATCACACCACCATCGCTGGTCAGCGTAAGGTCGTATATCAATTGCGACAGTGGTGGCGTATGGATCACGTCATCGTCTAATAAGGTGTGATGCATGAAGCCATCAGGAAATAAGAAATACAGTCCGGCGTCCATCATCGACAAGTCAATGTGTTGACCTTCGCCAGTTTTCTCGCGCACATATAGCGCGGCCGTAACTGCCTGGCACGCGGTATATGCCGTGACCTTGTCGCACGTTAGATTGCGCACGAACTCTGGCCCGCTTTGACCTTGCACGGCCGTAAACCCCGCCTGGGCCTGGATCACCGGATCATACGCTGGCGTATCCCGCTCGGGACCAACGGTACCGAAACCAGAAACGGCTGTATAAACAAGGCGAGCATTGAGCGCGCGCAAGGATTCGCTACCGAGCTCTAGACTGTCCATGACTCCCGGACGGAAATTGCACAACAATACGTCAGCCGTTTTGGCCAGGTCGCGAACGATGGCTTTGCCTGCCTCATTTTTCAGATCTACGCGAATTGACTGTTTGCCGCGATTGCAATTGGCAAAAAGGGCCCCGATTCCGCCTTTGCTTGAACCCAAATAGCGCATCGGGTCGCCCTCGTCGATGGGCTCAACTTTTATCACCCGTGCGCCTTGCTCGGCCATAATCATTGCCGCCAATGACGCAGTGATCATTGTCGACAACTCAATGACGGTTATTCCTTCCAGTGGTTTCATCGGCCCCTCCGCAATTTGAACTACAGAATACTAACGTCGAGTCATTTGCGAAACACCTTAGGCTATGGTCCATGGACCGAGACGAGGACCATGCGAGCTCAATCTAATCGACGTCCAGTGTTTCCCAGCGCCGGTAGCAGGCCTGTAACTGCGCTTGCAGGTTGGTCATTCGTTGCAGTGTGTCTTGGATAGTTGTGTTGTCGTTGTCGTAAAACCCAGCGTCGGAGATACGCGCGTTCAGTTGAGTTTGTTGCAGTTCCAATTCTTCGATGCGTTCTGGCAATGCGTCCAATTCCCGTTGTTCTTTGTACGACAGCTTGCGGGGCATTGTTTGCACAACCGACGCGCTTTTAGCAACAGAAACGCCCTTTTGATCGCCCGCACCACGATTGCTCTCGTTCGTTTCCACCGGAAGCAACGAACCACCCTTCGCACGCCAGTCGCTGAAACCCCCGACATACTCTTGAATATGACCTTCTTCCTCGAACACCATAATGCTGGTAACGACGTTGTCCATGAACTGCCGATCGTGGCTCACAAGCAACACCGTACCGTCGAACTTGATGAGCAATTCTTCGAGCAATTCGAGAGTCTCGATATCCAGATCATTCGTCGGTTCGTCGAGCACGAGTACGTTGGCAGGTTTGCTAAAAACTTTGGCCAGGATCGCCCTGTTCTGCTCTCCTCCAGATAACGCCTTCGCCGGCGTACGAGTTCGATCCGGCGTGAATAGGAAATCACCTAGATAGCTAATCGCATGTTCGCGTTTGCCGTGAATCTCGATGAATTCCTGACCACCACAGACGTTTTCGATCAGGTTCTGTTCTAAATCGAGCTGCGCGCGTAGTTGATCGAAGTACGCGATTTCCAGTTTCGTCCCGAGTTTGATCCGACCTTCAGTCGGCACCAGTTCACCGAGCAGTATTTTCAACAATGTCGATTTACCGGCACCATTTGCCCCCACTAATCCAATGCGATCGCCCCGCATGATCGTGGTTGAGAAATTATCAATGATGCATTTGCCGTCGAACGTCTGCCTGATGTCCGTCAGCTCGACAACGACCTTGCCGGAATTAGCGGCCGCCTCCGGCTTGAACTTAGCAGTGCCGACCTGAACTCTTCTTGCGCTGCGGTCCGACCGCATCGCCTCTAGTGCACGGACCCGACCCTCATTGCGGGTGCGGCGCGCCTTGATGCCCTGCCGTATCCATACTTCTTCTTCGGCAAGTTTCTTATCGAAGAGCTTGTCTGCGCGCGCTTGGGTCTCTAGGTGCTGCTCGCGATAATTGAGGAAGCGCTCAAACGTGCCATCGAATTGATACAGGTGGCCCCGGTCTAACTCGACGATACTGGTGGCTAGGTTCTGCAAGAATAAGCGGTCGTGGGACACCAGCAGCATTGCGCCGTTGTAATTTTGCAATTGCTTTTCCAACCATTCGATCGTAGGCATATCCAAGTGGTTCGTCGGCTCGTCTAGTAACAATAGTTCCGGTTGCGTCACGAGCGCGCGTGCCAACGCTACTCGTTTGCGCCAGCCACCGGAAAGCTCCGACATACGCTGATCCGCAGGCAGGTGCAGCTGGCTAATCACGGTGTCTACCTTCTGACTGAGACTCCAGCCGTGCATGGCTTCGAGCTGATGCTGCACGCGCTCAAGCTGGGTTGCGTTCTCGTCACGATAGTTTGCTGTGAGCTCATGATACTGGCGAAGCAAACCACCAATCTTTGCCAGTCCCCCGGCCACTACGTCATAGACCGTCTGGTCAGTGCCTTCTGGTAGCGACTGTTCGAGCCAGGCAATTTTCACACCGGATCGCCGCCAGCATTCGCCGGAATCTGGCGCGACATTGCCGGCAATGAGTTTCATCAGTGTCGTCTTGCCCGCACCATTACGACCCAGGAGTCCAATCTTCGCGCCGCGCTTGATCGTAAAGTCGACTTCGTCCAGCACAACGTGGGTGCCAAAATTTAGGGCGACTTGATCGAGGCGTAACAATGGCATGATGATTGAACGGTCCGTTGGTAATTTCGAATTATAGGCAAGATCAACTTAATGCGAATGCTGGATGTGTGTCATTCAACACACTGCGGAACCTTTGCCGCAATTTTGGGCCTTAGAGCTGCCTCAATTGTATAGTCTATCCCTCCCGTATTTCTTATAACTCTTGCTCGGGCAGGCCATGCCCGCTGTACGTCATCTAATAGGCTTAGGGCTAAGAATCCAATTCCGTAAATTTCCAAACCATTGGTCGGTCGCCTGGCCGAGATGGTCGACCCTTTGATTTATGGGCGTCGATCGGAATTGGGATGCGGCTGTTCTCGGTGCCGGTATGGGCGGAGGTGCGGCCGCGTTTGAGCTCACCTCGCCCGGTTACGACGTGTTGTTGATCGAGAAAGGGCTATCAGAGTTTCCTGCAGCAACCTTTCCGCTGTTGACGCGACCGGCGGGCGAAGTCGTCTTGGCAACTGAAAGATTGGAACATGGTATGTGGCCAACGCAAGTCAGGGCCATGATGGATTCCTGGCAGAGCGATATCCGGCCGTACCCGACCGCGATCTTGTCGGACGAAACCTTATGTTCCACGCCTCCGACATGATCCCGCTATGGCCAAAAGCTAACCAGGCAACCCAGGGGCAACCTCAAGATTTCGAACCTAGCTAAGGACATGCGTCTCGATCAGAAAGAGATGGCAAATGTGGTTGGCGGCAACTAGAGCAGATTGAACCTCTTGACTGCGATTTTTCTCGCCGGCGAAGTCGCGAAGTAGCCATCAAGTCCATCGCCGCGCACGTCGAAGCTGCCAAAATCAGCCGCAAGATCGGCCCCTACAAGGCTTCGCATCCGAGAAGCTACCGGCTCAGGTAGACTCGCTCACGCCTTAGCGCGTTTGCGTCAAACGGGCTCACCGAGTGCTCGTGCGCGTTCAAGCCGGCTGGCCTCATCTATAGGAAGGTGTCGCCGGGCCATGATCAAGCACCCAATTGTTACGATGAACATCAATAGCGACACCGCCATAGCAAGCTGTAGTGATTCGCCGCCACTCATGCCGGATGCCATAAACACATCGCTCAACTGGCCCATCACATAAGGGCCAAGAGCAAACCCGAGGAAAGTATTGACCAATATGTAATAGGCGCCCGATACGGCGCGCATACGTGGCATCACAAGGTCGCTTGCGGTGCTCGGGGGAATGCCAGCCCACATAGAGGAAACGAGCGTCAAGACGAAACTCATGACGTAGGCGATGGTTAGGCTTTCGGCATAGACCATCCACAACGCTGCCGGCGTCATCGTCACTACGACGATATAGCCAATCAGCAACCGGCCCGCGGGAACGCGTGGCTTCAACCAGTCGGCCAACACACCGCCCAGCGTGGTCCCGATCAACCCCCCGGCCGCGGAGCCTGCACCAATAAACAAGCCTACCTCGGACGCGCTTACGCCGTGAAGGCGCATCAGCAACGGCGCGGTCCAAAATCCGATACCGCCCATCACGAAACCGATGCTTGGGAACGCGACCAAGGTATAGATCATCGCTTTCGTACCGAGAATCATCGAAAAGGTCGCTGGGTCGCGAATCTTCAGGGATTGAGCCCACGAGATCGAAATGTAGATGCCGATACCAAAAGCGATCCATTGCGCGTAGCTACCGGTTAAAAGAATCAGTAGCCAAGCGCTGAGCGCCACGGCGAAACCGGCCGCGATGTTGATGCTCAACGCGCGAGGGTTGCCACGAAATACGAGTAGGTTGAACGGTGGAATGACCGCAGCGAGTTCCGCGGCGAAGAGTCTGAACGGATGTGGGTGCGGTTCTGTGACGATGCCTTCGGACACGCCCCGGATGGGCTCCCGCAGCGTGCGTACCCAGATGGCGACCAGAATCCCCGGCACTCCGACTGCCATAAAGGCAACATGCCAACCTTTGAAACCGAAAGGGGCATCAGTCGCGACTGGATACCATTCGTTCCACGTGTCGAGAATGAATCCGCCGAGGAATAAACCGATACCGGCCCCGATGAAAACGCCGGCGGAGTAAATGGCGATGACCGTCGCGCGTCGCTCTGGCGGATAGTAGTCGGACAGCAGCGAAAATGCGGCTGGCGACGCAGCCGCTTCGCCGATACCGACGCCGATCCTACAAGCGGCCAGGGCCGGGAATGACCGCGCGAAGCCGGACAACGCGGTCATTACACTCCATCCGACGAGCCCGACCGCGATTAGACTGCGCCGCACCCAGACATCCGCCAAACGCGCCAGCGGAATGCCGAACACGGCGTAGAAGACGGCGAACACGGTGCCGAACAGGAACCCCATCTGTGAATCGTTGACACCGAGATCGGCCTTAATGTCTTCGGTGAGAATCGATAGGATTTGCCGATCGATGAAATTGAAGATGTAGACGATGACGAGCACAGCCAATACGTAATGCGCGTAGGCCCCACCTATTTTCGGTACGGTCGTGGTGTTTCCGGCCATATGGATCGCCTGTGTTTTCCTTTATGTACCAGAACGCGGGCGTTGTGCCAAGTTCCGCTGCGCCTAATCGGCTTCGCGCAACGTCCTCGACGTCACCTCTCGGTCCCCGGATTTCGCCGCGGGATCCCACCGTGCGGACATGAGATAGCGTAACGCTAGCTGTAACGCCCTCGCATTGTCTAACCGTTGCAATGCCTCGATGCTCCATCCGCGCACGTGGTGGTGCCAGTGGTAGAGGTTTTCGTTCAACTGGTCGATGACCTGATCAGTGCTGGCTTGCGGGCCCATTCGTGCGATCGCGAACGTGGCGTTACGGACCACTATCGCGTCGTCATCATCTAGCGCGCGAGCGAGCGCAGCCACCACCGTTGTATTCGGTGTCGTCCGTTGTGGGGTCAGCATGCCCAATGCCTCGACTGCTGCACGGCGTACCGGTGGATAGGAACTGGCCGCCAGGGGTGTGATTGCCGCGACTGCATCGGCCGCCATTGGTCCAATATCGCCGATGACGTCGATGATCCTCGCTTGCAAGTTGGAATCGGCGTCGTCGAGGCGTGCAAGCAATGCTGGCAGGGCACGATCGCCCGCTCGAACGATTCCGTAGGCCGCGATCGATCGAAGATCCGTGTCGTCGGAAAAGAAATGAATCAGTAGGACGTCTAGACCCGAGACTGTCGAGCCGAGCTCATAGGCTGCGCCGACGGCCGCCGCGTCATCACCGCCCGCAAGCGCTTTCGACAAATCGCCGATCATCCGGTCCGACCTGGTGCGATCGCTAGTGCCCAGATGCCAGTACTAGATGTGCTTCCAGATCGGGGCCTGGCAGTCATTTTCAGGACCGCGCCACGCGGCGGATGCATGGTTCCAGCTTGGCGAGGTCAGTTCTGCGTTGCGGGCAAACAGGAACTTGACCATATGACGCTGCCTGCCCGTCGTATTCGCGGTGTAGCGGCCATGCACGATATCGAAGTGAACGATGATCGAGAGGGTCCCAGCGTCGCCCAACAGCGGTATCTTAGCGTCGTCCCATGGTGCGCTGACAGCTTGCATTGCTGCAACGAGATCAGGGCACTTGGCCTCCAATTCGCGCTCCATTTCCGCGTAACGCTTGAATCGCTCGGTGCCGCGGAACGCGTCTGCGCCCTTTTTTTTACGCATCAGCCGCAGGATCTCGCTCCGTTGATCGTTTGCCTCACGATTGAGCCGATCGACATCGCGGCGCGACACGTATTGACTGCGAGGTACGATGCGCGTCGGACCGGCATCTATGGGCGTGTCTTGTGGATAGTAGAACAACATCGCATAGCGGATCGGGTGGTAGCGCCGAACGCCGTCCACCGCGTGGTGGGAATGGATGTCGCCATCTTTGTGCAGCGGCTGTGCGCCGTCCGGGTAGTTGACGTGGTCGTGGCGGTGAAAATGCAGGTAGTAGTGAGGGCCTAGGATCGACGTCAGTGTCCCACGACTTTGGGTTCATCGAGCATCGCGCGAAGCTCGGGCACGCAAGGCAGTAGATTGTTGTGGCCGCGCGGTCCGGTTTCGTCTAGCGGTTCGAGCTCGTCGTATATGCGCGCGGCATCTCGGGCGCTAGCACGATGCTAGAGTGCCGCGGTGGGGAGTTGAGCATCGCCTGGCGTGGGCCAGCGACAATCCAAACTGCCCTTCCACCGCAACCTTCAGCGTTGATCGAGACGCATGAACTCGCGGGGTGGAAAACCCATTATGAATTTCGCAATGAACGGCAGTGCGGTGTCTTCGGCCACTCGGTCGTGTTCGGCACCTTGCATCAGCACTGCGGTGTAGTCCCCGCTTTGCGCCGAGTGCGCCCCACCGAACTCGATGTGTACCTCAGGATTCTGCTCGACCTGTCGGAACCAGGCTCGCGGCCAGTGATTCGCGGCGAGATATAACTCCCCTTGGCTTTCGAATAGGGACAGCACACGCTGCGACTCATTGCCGTCGTCCTCGGTCAAGGTGATTAGCAGGTTCTCTTCACCACGAGGCTGATAGTAGCCCAGCAATGATTCGAACACAGTGACGAGTCCTACGTAGAGGACCAGCACGATCCCTAGAATTTTGGCTGTACGTTTCATGACGATCTTCCTTAGTCGGTTGCTGGAGCTGATCGAAGTCAAGCTATACCAGCAGAGCAGCCTATTTGATAACGATTGATATCTCTAGATGTCTCGACAAGATGGAGGGATTGACGTTAACGTAAACGTAACTATACTCCTTGCATATGAGCAGCGAATACTCCATCCGCGAACTGTCGCGAGAGTTCGACGTCACTACCCGAACATTGCGCTTTTATGAAGAGAAAGGGCTCCTCTCACCTGTTAGATACGGGCAGAAGCGGGCTTATTCATCCGCTGACCGAGCTCGACTAATCCTGATTCTGCGCGGCAAAACGCTGGGGCTGTCGTTGGAGCAAAGCGCGGATCTGATCTCGATGTATGACCCGGCTTCCAATAACAGAAAACAGCTTGAAGCGCTTATCGAGAAGATTCAGTCGCGAAGACGGCAGCTCGAAATACAAAAACAAGAACTAGAACGAATGATTGTTGACCTGGATGAATGGGAACAACGCAGTCGTGCTGCCATGAAAGGTACACAGAAAAGGAAAAGCGCAAATTAACAGTTCCGCCAACGGAGAATCTTCATGAATACTTCTTATGCCATGCTCGACCACGGTCTGGGTGAAGACTTGGATATGTTGCGTGACATGGCGTACAAATTTGCCCAGGCAGAAATCGCCCCCCGCGCTGCGGAAATTGACAAAAACAACGAGTTTCCAGCCGACCTGTGGCGCAAGATGGGTGATCTCGGTCTTCTCGGTGTGACCGTTGCAGATGAATTCGGCGGCAGCAATCTGGGCTACCTCGCCCACGTTGTCGCAATGGAAGAAATCAGTCGCGCGTCGGCCTCAGTGGGTCTGTCCTACGGCGCGCACTCGAATCTCTGTGTTAACCAGATTCACAAGAACGGTTCGGCCGAGCAGAAGAAAGCGTATTTGCCAAAGTTGTGTTCCGGCGAGCATGTCGGCGCGCTGGCCATGTCCGAACCCGGTGCAGGCTCCGATGTCGTCAGCATGAAGCTCAAGGCCGATAAGCAGGGCGACGTCTATGTGCTGAACGGCAACAAAATGTGGATCACCAACGGCCCCGATGCGGACACCTACGTCATCTACGCCAAGACCGACAGCAACGCCGGCTCTCGCGGCATGACCGCATTCATTGTTGAGCACGTTTTTTCCGGATTCTCCCAGGCACCCAAGCTCGACAAGCTCGGCATGCGGGGGTCCAACACGTGCGAACTGATATTCGAAGATTGTGAGGTTCCGGCTGTGAACGTTCTTGGCCGCGAGGGCGAAGGCGTTGGCGTTCTGATGTCGGGGCTCGACTACGAGCGAACGGTTCTTTCAGGTGGCCCGGTGGGCATCATGCAAGCCTGCATGGATATCGTCGTGCCCTATGTCCACGAGCGAAAACAGTTTGGTCAGGCGATCGGCGAATTTCAATTGATGCAAGGTAAGCTTGCCGATATGTACGCCGTGCTGAACGCAAGCCGCGCGTACTTGTATGCGGTTGCGCGCGCCTGCGACCGTGGTCTAGAGAGTCGTAAAGATGCGGCGGCCGTCATCTTGTACACCTCCGAGCAAGCGACGCAATGTGCCCTGCAGGCCATTCAAGCACTGGGTGGCAACGGCTACATAAACGATTACGGCACAGGTCGTCTGCTACGTGATGCCAAACTTTATGAGATTGGTGCAGGCACCTCGGAAATCCGCCGTATGTTGATTGGTCGCGAACTATTCTCAGAGGCGGGCTAAACCATGAGTGCCATCAAGAGTAAAACTAATCCACGCGCTCACGATTTCATTGAAAATGCGGAGTACATGCAGAGTCTGGTAGCCGATCTGCAATCGCAAGTGGAGCGTATCAAACAGGGCGGCGGTCAGCGTTACCAGGAACGTCACATCGCGCGCGGGAAACTACTCCCTCGCGATCGGATTGACGCACTTGTAGATCAAGGCTCGGCCTTTCTCGAATTCTCACAACTCGCCGCACATGACATGTACGGTAAAGACAGTGTCCCGGCCGCCGGTATCATCACTGGCATCGGTCGAATCAACGGCACCGAATGCGTCGTTGTGGCTAATGACGCGACCGTTAAGGGTGGTACGTACTACCCCATCACCGTGCAAAAGCATCTCCGTGCGCAGGCGATCGCGCAGGAAAACCACCTGCCCTGCATCTATCTAGTCGATTCCGGCGGCGCCAACCTGCCCAATCAGGATGAAGTCTTTCCGGGCAGAAACCACTTTGGCCGCATCTTTTTCAATCAAGCCAACATGTCTGCAGAGAACATTCCACAAATCGCTGTGGTCATGGGGTCCTGTACTGCGGGAGGCGCATATGTACCGGCCATGGCGGACGAATCGATTATCGTGAAGAACCAAGGCACGATATTTCTTGCTGGTCCACCGCTAGTAAAAATGGCGACCGGTGAAGCAGTGAGCGCAGAAGAGCTGGGAGGCGCCGATCTCCACTCGAGAGAATCCGGCGTCACTGATCACTACGCAAGAAACGATCACCATGCTCTGCAACTGGCTAGAAATGCTGTCGGTAGGCTCAATCGGGTAAAACCGGTTTCACTGGATGTGGCAGAGACGATCGAGCCTTTGTATCCGGCGAGCGACTTGCTGGGTATCGTCCCTAAAAATGTGCGCACGCAATATGACGCTCGCGAAATCATCGCGCGCGTGGTTGATGGCTCCGAATTCGATGAATTCAAGGCACTGTACGGTACAACGTTGGTCTGTGGGTTCGCCCGACTCTATGGCTATCCCGTTGGGATCGTTGCCAACAACGGGGTGCTGTTCAGTGAATCCGCGCAAAAAGGCGCGCACTTTATCCAATTATGCGGTCAGCGAAAAATCCCTCTCATATTCCTGCAGAACATAACCGGCTTTATGGTCGGCAAACAGTACGAAGCCGGCGGCATCGCCAAGCACGGTGCCAAAATGGTCACCGCTGTGGCCTGCGCCAAGGTGCCGAAACTCACCCTTATCGTGGGCAATTCCTACGGTGCCGGTAATTACGGAATGTGTGGCCGGGCATACGATCCAAATTTCTTATTTATGTGGCCCAATGCGCGGATATCGGTCATGGGAGGCGAACAAGCGGCGGGTGTATTGGCCCAGGTGCGACGAACCCAGATCGAAAACGCGGGAGACACTTGGCCGGAAGCAGAAGAACAAGCGTTCAAACAGCCCATCATCGACGACTTCGAATCCCAGGCGCATCCCTATTACGCCAGCGCACGGCTCTGGGATGACGGCGTGATCGACCCGACAGACACCAGACGCGTACTCGGCCTTGCCCTCTCCGCCTCTCTTAACAAGCCAATCGCTGAAACGCGGTTCGGCGTCTTCAGGATGTAGTTGGCATGTTTGGAAAACTTCTCATTGCGAATCGAGGCGAGATCGCCTGCCGGGTCATTCGTACGGCAAGCAAACTCGGGGTTCGAACCGTAGCCGTCTATTCCGACGCAGATGTGGATGCATTGCACGTAAGGATGGCTGACGAGGCGGTGCACATCGGCCGCGCCGCGCCTTCCGAATCCTATCTCGTCATGGAAAAGGTCATTGAAGCTGCACAGCAAACAGGGGCTCACGCGATTCATCCGGGATACGGTTTTCTTTCAGAAAACTCTACTTTCTGTCGGCTCTGTGAGGAGAATAATCTAGTCTTCATCGGCCCACCGGTTGGTGCCATCGAAACCATGGGGTCTAAATCTGCTGCCAAACAGATTATGGAAAAGGCGGACGTACCCCTACTGTCCGGATACCACGGCGCCGACCAGGATCCCGCACGACTTTTAGCCGCGGCGGAAGAAATCGGTTACCCGGTGCTGCTAAAGGCGGTGTCGGGCGGTGGCGGCAAAGGCATGCGACAGGTCGATCGTGCTGACGAGTTTGACGAGGCGCTGGCTGCAGCCAAGCGAGAAGCGCTAGCCGGTTTTGGCGACGACGACATGCTCGTTGAAAAATATCTCGAACAACCTCGGCACGTCGAAGTCCAGGTTTTCTTCGACACATTTGGTCACGGCGTCTATCTGTTTGAGCGAGACTGCTCGATACAACGCCGCCATCAAAAGATTATCGAAGAAGCACCGGCACCCAATCTCCCTGACGGGTTACGCGAACAAATGGGCGAAGCTGCGCTGCGTGCAGCGTCGGCTGTCAATTATGTCGGTGCTGGTACAGTCGAGTTCCTGCTGGATGCGACTGGCAAGTTCTACTTCATGGAGATGAACACCCGACTGCAGGTCGAGCACCCTGTCACTGAATTAGTCACAGGCCAGGACCTGGTTGAATGGCAGCTAAAAGTCGCCAATGGTGAGCCCCTACCGTGCCAGCAATCTGATCTCACCATCACCGGCCATGCACTCGAAGCCAGAA
>Ga0114999_10006640_pt1 | contig 13274 bp, 5 predicted proteins | sample ArcticOcean_MG_C_3_FD_89820 | JGI IMG/M metagenome (GOLD analysis project Ga0114999, IMG submission 89820) | Marine microbial communities from western Arctic Ocean - ArcticOcean_MG_CB8_126 | ecosystem: Environmental > Aquatic > Marine > Oceanic | place: Arctic Ocean: Canada Basin | collected...
CGATAATCGCTTTCCTGTAGCCCAGGCGGCGGTAGAAGCCGAAGCGCTCGGGCGACGTGTGCAGACAGGAAACGGCCAGGCGGTCTCGCTGCATGTGTTCGAAAGAGGCGCGCATCAGGACAGAGCCAACTCCCTGGCCTCGAACTGCGGTGGCTGTGCATACAGTGCCGACGAGCCCCGCAGGGACCCCGATGCCCGAGAAACAGAGCAAGCCTGCGCGTATTCCCACATGGCTCACGACGCGCCCTTCGACTTCGGCTACCAGCACATGTGCCGGATCGTACCAGGGCTCCTGCTCGAGGATGTCCAGAGCCTTCGGGTTGGTCTCAACCGCCTGGGGGAAGGCATCGGTGATCATCTGCTTCACGTCCGCACGGTCCGCGGGTTGCAGATTGCGGCAGGTCACCGCGCAGCCATTTAGGGTCGCCGTCTCGTACATCGCCAAGAGCTAAGGTAAAATGACCATTGACAATGGGACACAAACCAAGCGCAACTGTATCACAATCGTGGAAGGCCGGAATGATTCCACTTGATTTCTCATTTGGGATGTCATACCATGTACGCGATTGGTTGTAAGTACAAGTACGAACAACACTGGTCAACCCCGCCTGACGGGTAAATCCTGCATGCGATGCATTGGAACGACCTACGTATTACCTATATCCACCTAGGCGTCGTGCCTGGGGTCAAAAAGGAGGAATCGAAGCTGAGCCATGGCAACGCGATGGGCACGGGGTTAAGTCAATTATAAACAGGTATTTAAGGAGAATTGCTACATGTCTCTACTGAGAAAAATAGGAACAACAGCGGCTTCGCTGTTGATCCTTGCCGGCGTGGCCGGAGCCCAGGAACGTCCACGGGCCTACGTGGGCAGTGAGGATCTGGGGATCAACGACTTGGATAGCGGCGGCCAACCGTCGACGCTCGTCATCAGCGGTCTGACAGACATTTCGAACTATGCGTTTGACGGTTCGGATCTGGCGATTCCGTTTACCCTGGACGGCACACAGACCGGTTCGGCTACGGTCTGGTTGGTCATCTATACCTCCGGACAGCATCCGCCACTGACAATTACGGGCAACGCGGCAGCTGGCAAGCCGAGCGAGCAGCTTAGCCCTGGCGTTGACGGCAACTACGGGGAAGCGGGCTGGCATATTTACCAGAACGTCGACCTGCTGGTCCATCGGTCTGACGGCCAGGTTTTCGAAGCTGGCGCCAACGAGATCGTCTGGAACGGGCGTGACAATGACGGCAACGTTGTTGCGCGTGGTTCATACGATCTGTTCCTGGCAGCGTTTGACGCCGATGCTCGCGCCCACGTCGTCGGTTATGCTCCAGGACGGGGCGGCTCCGGTGAGATGTTGATCGTCGATCCCGACGCCCAAACGTTGACACGTCCCTACAATTGGACCGTCGACATGACCAACGACTTCATCAACAACAAAAATGCGGCTAATTACATCGACCGCACGGGGATTCACGACGAATCTCCGAATGCCGATGACGAGCTCTCTCCGGGCAAGACTGTGTACTGGTGGGACGACACCGAACGCACGCGTCCTTTTCATGTCTTTGACATGACCCCGCTCGGTACGAGCGGCAACGTCACTCAAGATATGCAAACGTATGTGGCCAACGGGCAGAATCAGGGTGGCGGGTTGCTGTTCACAGGTTCGTACGATCCAGCGGCTCTCACGGCAGACGTCAACACGAGTTGGGGTGCAGACAACGGTGCCGTCAACGGCTTCCTGGACTATAACGACCGGCAGGCCGTGCGTAAGTACGGCGTCGCGGTCAATCCTGAGGGCACGCAGGTCTACACTACCTCAGGCATCGACGGCACGCTCGGAAACATTGTGGTCAGGGATTTGGAAACGGCCGCATTCGTCGCCGACTGGGATATTTCTGAAATCTTTCTGTATCGCGCCGGTACGCGCACCGCAGGTCCCGGTTGGACTACGCGAGATTACGCCGGTAAGAATGACCCTTACGGCCTGACCACCAGCAGTCACCACACTTCCATCATGGCCAGTTTTGATTGGGAGACAGGCGCTGTACGCTGGATCAACCGCAACGGCGATGGCTTTGGCGACATGTATTCGGCAAACTCAGCCGGGGCCGCCGCTGATGGATCGGACTGGCAGTATGGACACCCCGATGGGGCCGGCGCCAAGTACGGCTTCCAGTCTACAAAGTGGGGTTGGACGACGCTTACTCACACCGCCGTCAATAACACGGACTACGGCTCGGTACTGGGCGAGGACGGCTCAGGCTTGTTCAAAATCCAGCCGACGAATATTCCCAGCTCTATTCCGTGGTGGTCGTTCATCGTTGATCACGACGACAGCAAATGGGATGGCTTCTACATCAGCATTGGCGAGGACGATCCCGGCTACCGCTCCAACGATTGGGCGCCACCGAAGCCTGATGACGCCATCATCGACTACTACTCCTACCATTGGTTGGCGCAGTTGCCTTACGATCAGAAGAGGGTGAGCCTGGGCGACACGCCCACGGCAGTATCCGAGTTGGGTGGTGTCACGCCAACAACAGCCGAGTTGGGTGATGCGTATCCGAATCCGTTCAACCCGGAGACCACCATTCAATTCAACTTGCCCTGGGAAGCACCGATCAAGGTCGAGGTCTACAACGACCAAGGCCAGCTAGTGGTCACGCTGATCGACAAGCACATGGGACCGGGGAATTTCTCAGTAACCTGGGATGGTAGAGATTCCAACGGGGGGCAGGTCGCCAGTGGCGTATACATCTACAAGATCAATAGTCTCGACCTGAATCTGAGCAAGAAGGTCACCTTCCTTAAGTAAGCAAGAAGGACAGGACTAGCAGGGTTTCATAGTACGGTTCCGAGGGTGCCACCGGGCTGATTCCCGGTGGCACCTTTCGGTTTCAATTGATCAGCATGGAACCTGGATACGGCAACAACCAGAAACAACACTGATATGGACCCCTAGATAACAGAGGATTTCCAAGGTGGGAACTCGAAGACCCCGACCGGGACAGTCCCTCGCGGTGGTGCTATTGCTCGCCTGCGCTTTGCCCGCAGCCACCCAGGCTCTGGAACGAGCTCACATAAACACGTGGGCTACGACCGCCTACTATCTGGGCTACGCGGAATTCACCAATAAAGTGGCCGGCCAGATTCGGATCACCGCAGCAGATCGTTATACCGTCTACCTCAATGGGAAGTTGGTGGGTAGCGACGACGATCCCGGTTCGGTAGAGACCTACGAAGTGGAGTTCGCCAAGCGCACCAACATGGTGGCCGTTGTCGTGGAGCACGGCGGTGTCGCTGGTGACTTCGGTCTATTCTGTGTCTTACAGACGGAGGGCGTGCTCTTGCCGAGCTCGCCTACAGACCGCGTGACCCCTTGGTTTTGGACCGACTTCTCTCTCGACAACGAAGCGAACGCGACGTGGATGAAGCTCAAGTTCAACAAACTGTCTGGTCACGAAGTGGACGACCGGGCCGTGACTTGGCGTGGAGTTCAGGCCGGTAGTCTTGACCCGGCGAGATTCGCGGACCTCGTTGACCTCGATCTCACCAAGTCACTCAGTGTGGCGGGGTTTCCTGGCGGCCTCGACGGCAGTCAGGGCGGGCTGCGACTGCGATCCTTCGCAGGTCAAAATCTCGCCTTCAACACGTTCTCAAGCGACCCAAAGATTATCGATGGCAGTCTCGCGTCCCCAAAGAGCTTTGCCAAAGGGGCACGAATTCTGTTTGAGGACGTCGAGGTCGACCTTGGCCGCCTGTTCCCGATCAACGAGATAAAGGTGATCACGCAGCCTCCGGGACGCTCGGGGAGCTTCGAAGACAACTCGTTGCGTGGGTACGACATGCTGATCAGCAAAGATGGCGTCAACTACCTGGCTGTAGGATCGCGAAATCGGATTGGGGAGGAGAGTCAGAGCGAATTCCGCGAGACAGCGATAGGTTTCCCAACAATCATCGCACGTTACGTACGCATGGTGATCACGGAGTTCGCCAACCGCAACGCCTCCCCAAGCGTGGGAGAGTTAGAGGTGTTTGGAGAGGGATTTGATCGTCAAGGGACCTATCTATCCCCCGCGTTGGATCTTGGCTCACCCGAACGGAAGAACTTCAATCGAGTTCTACGCTTCGGCGACTTTCCGGTCAACACTGACATGGCCATCCAGTTTCGCAGTGGAGACGACGGCGAGAATTGGAGCGGCTGGTCGCCTTGGAGTACGGCTCCCGAGATCGAACTCACCGTGCCCGAGCCTCGACGCCTTCTCCAGTTCCGCCTGCGCATGCAGACGCCCGATTCCTTCGTGAGCCCGCGGCTGGACAGCCTGGTCGTGCTCTATGACGCCGGCTCTTTGCCTGCAAGTGTTGCCATGGCTTCGATCGTACCGCCGAGGGTGCCCATCGGTGTGGATACGACGTTCACCTATTCGCTCGAGCTCGAGGTAGGTCCCCAGGACTCTGGGATCGATCGCCTCATCATCGTGACCCCGTGGCCGGCGCAGCTTGATATCGCTGGTGTCTCAGGAGGGGCGACCATCGCTCCCCAGGGCACGTACGCTACGGGCGATTCGCTCGTGATCGCCTTCGACCCGCCCATCGCCTCTGACACGCAGCTGGAGATCCCTTTCACGTCGCGGCTGCTATCCGCGAGCCATACCTTCCAGGGGTTTCTATTTTCCCCGGACACTGACGATGCTCTGTCTGTGCAGCCGCGAGAGGGCGAAGATCCACTGACGGCCCTGCCCTATTCGGTGGTCTCGGAGGCAATAAGCTTTGACTTCCCCATCTTGCAGAATGTCCGTCCCTATCCCGCCGTATTCACACCGAACCATGACGGAATCAACGATCGGGTCGGATTCGGCTTTACTCTAGGTAGAGTGTCGGCGGCCCCCGCGCGCGTCGAGATCTACGATCTCAGAGGCAACCTGGTCCGGGCCCTGTCCGAACAACGACTGGACGCCGGTTTCTACGCTCCCGTCGCCCCCGGCGCACGAGTGGAAGTTCCCTTCTTCTGGGATGGACGTGCGCAAGGCGGGGACATCCAGCCCCCGGGCCTGTACCTGTACCGGCTCATCATCGACATCGAACCCGATCCAGTCGTCGCAACCGGGGTCGTGGGGATCGCGTACTGAGCCCTATGCGCCCTGCTCTCGCCCTCCTGTTTTGCTGTTGTGCGCTGGCCCCCGTCTCGGCCGAGGCGCAATTCCTGTCCAGGGATACGCGTGGCCTGTGGGCCAACGAGGTGTTCGAGAACTACGGCGCCCACGGCTATCGGGACTACGATTTCGAGGAGGAGAACCGCCGCTTCGACTTCTTCGGCGATCTCTTGATCGACGGTGTCGACATTCTCGAATACAGCGAAGTGCGCCGCGATGCGCCAGGCCAAATCGGCAGCTACGAGGCCCGTTCCGATGGCTACAGGAACTTCTTCCAGAAGCTCGTGATCGCCAACGAAGGGTTCGGCAGCTGGTCAACACGGCTGATCTTTGGCGAGCACCTGCGTACCGTCTTCACGCCCATGACCCTGAATCTCCCAAATTTCAACGGGATACGGTGGGACGGTTCGTCCCGCAAGAGCAGGTTCAGCATGATCGCCACTCACTTGCGAGATCCGCTCGTGTTCGATACCGCGATCCAGGAGCGCCGGGTGTTCGGCACAAGCCTGGTCGGCGGACATTGGGAGAGTCAGGTGGGAGACCTTCTCAAAATCGGCACGACCTATGTCAACACGCATCGCTTCGATGCCGAGGCCAGCGCCAAACTGAACGGTTTCAAAGGTGATGTTCCCGGAGTGATCCAGGAGGGAGGCCTGCGCCGGGTCTTCGTCTTCTTCACCGACGACGCCCCCCACGATCGCAGCCCCGGAGCGACCATCTACGGGTTGACGATGTTCGCGGACGGCGAGGCCGTGAGGGAGTTGCGGGTGGGGAAGATCGACCGCATTCTCGAGCACATCACAGTTACCGCCGACCGCAGCAATACCGTGCCTCTGAATCCGACCGACGTGCAGTACCTGCGCCGCAACGGCCCCTGGCTGCGGGCGGTGGTCGAGGCCAGCAACACCAACTTCTTTCCCATCGTGCTGGGCCGGATCACGCAACCGGCGGCGCCAGCCTCCAGTCGTTTTCCGTTGGTGGCCACAGGCACCGACGTGGTGTTCTACGAGTACGAGGTCCCGGAGGGGGCCCGGGACGTCCGCTTCGAGGCAGCTCTGGCCAACGACTACAGCGTCGACGTGGTCGGCGGCATGCAGGTGCCCCTGTTCGATGCGGGAACGGACTACGGAGATATCTACTACGACTGGAACAACACGTTGCGTGCCAGGGGCACCCCGGGCAGCGACGCCAATGTGCGCCAGGTGAGCTTCCGCTACGGTTTCCCAACTGGTCTGGGAATACTTGGAATCAACTTCGAAGCCAAGATCCTGGGTTCCAGTCTACAGGGCGAATACGCGCGCAGCGCCAGGTTTCTCAAGATGCCGTCAGCCGGCGGCGCGCGTCACGAACGTAGGAGTTCGACGTTCTATGTGAACTTCGAGAGACCCGTGACCGAGAGGGCGGAGATCGGCTTCGAATGGTTCGATGTGCCGTCCGACTACACCACCGAATTCCCCCTGTTCGAGAGCTCGTCTCTGGGATTTCCTGTCGGCGGCCATACCTACAACCGATTTGCCTTGGTTGAGGACAACGACGATCTGGACGCTTGGCCGGACTGGACCGAACACGGGGATCCCCTGGGTTTCTTCTCGCGTTCGACAAATCAGGGGTACGGGGTCTTCCCTGGGTTGGATCTGAACCAAGACGGGCGGCTAGACCTGAATGTCGGCGGCAACGCCTTTACGCCCTTTCTGGGTTATTACGTGGACCCGCCCGAGTTGGTGTATGGTGATGATTTCAACAACAACGGCATCGTCGACTTACGAGAGAATGACAACCTGCCGGACTACCTGTACCCGCTGGACCATCAGGGTCTGCACGCGTTTGTTTCGATCAAGCCGACGACCCGCTCCCAGCTGCGCCTTGGATCCTATCGTATAGACCAACCGATGCTCGGACCATCCAGTGACGGCACGTACATGGAAGGGGAATACAAGCGCGCGTGGGAAGGGATCGGCGACATCCGCTTGGTCCACCGGACCAAATGGCTGAAGGATAACATTCAGAATACCGTCTATCAGTTCGTCGAACTGGAAACCCTGCCTTCGGGTTTGACCCGACCGGCCCGCTACGAGTTGCAGTCCGATCTACTGCAGCACAGGGACAGTGTGGACAACCTGACCCATATCGAGGCCGACCTGAAGACCGTGCCCGATTTGAACATCAGCAATGTACTCGCTTTCAACCACATCGATCTGAGTGGGCCGATTTTGGACGACCCACTGGCCGCAGCGCCCGGCACGATTACCCATTTTTCGATGATCAACAAGGCGGACTACACTTGGAATTGGAGGAAGTTCCAGCTGATCTCGCAGTTCAAGCACATCTATCAGCGCAGCAAGTTTCCGGAGCGTAAAATCGCCAACAGGCAAACCCGGTGGATCATCCCGATCTTGCGGATGGAATACCCGGTAGGCCCCAACACCACGTTGAAGACCGGCATGCAGGGCTTGCCTTTTTTTGCTGAACGGTCGCTGGATCCGACCAGTCCCGAGCGTGACTTTCACCGCCGCACCTATACCGCGTTCCTGCAGAATAGTAGCAACCACCGCGGCTACGACTTGACTCTCCTTTTTGGCGGCTACCGCTCGTTCACCACCTTTTCCGGCTCCGAGCGTCCCTCACTCGGGTTCGTTGAGTATTTCTTCAAGATCTTCATAGGCTGATCATGACGCCACGCCGACAGATCGCCGTTCTCACGCTGCTACTGGCTTGTTTGGGAAGCCAGCCGCTGGCGGCGCAGCTGCTTTTTCGAGCCGAGGAACCCTACGTCAACTACGCCCGCGAAGGCTACTGGCCCTACCAGTCGTTACTGTACGGCAGAGACCGCACGCCGCAATTCGACAACCTGGGGCAGTTCGTCATGAGCGGGACGAACGTGTTCGAGCTCCAGCAGTTCCACACGATCGCGCCTACACCTGGCAGCATTATCAGCAAGCCGAGGCTGTTCGGTTCCTACCTCAACCGTCTGGTTGTTGCTGACGACAGTTACAAAGGTGTGGACTCGCGATTGATGATCGGCGACCGAATCCGCACCAAGTTCACATCCCTGACCCTGGATATGGCAGCCATGAACGGGATTCGCATGGATACCCGTTCCGATCATGTGTCCCTGATCATGGTCGGATCGCGCGTGGACCGTCCGATATTCGAGGCTGCCGGCAATAGGGACCAAGTCTTTCACGGTTCAGCATTCGCCACCAATCGTCCTCGCCTCGCCACCTGGTTGCTGGGGGCAGATCTACGCACCAAATGGCCTGGTCTGGACGTGGGTGTGAGTTGGGTCAATCAGTTCCGCACGGATACCTTCAACGAGATCGGCAAGACCAGTATCAAGGGTGTTCTCCCTGTCACGAACTCGCCTCCCGAGTTTCTGGTGGTCCGCGTAGCCGACCAGGATCCGGAGGACAATGCCGGGGTGCGCGTGCGGCGGGCTGTCGTGGTCCTCAACGGCGTCGAGATCGTGCACACGCCAGGACCATACGACCGCTTGTCAGAGGTTTTGACAGTCACGGTCACCGAGCACCCGGACCGTACGCTTATCCCACCGCTCTGGACCTCTGCGAATGGTCTGGTGATCGATCATCCCCACTTGGATCCAACGCCTCAGGGATACTACGAGACACGCGGCGAGGGTGGCTTGTTGTTCTGGTTCAGGGTGCCCTCCACCATCACAGATGGGCCTGACAGTCTTGTCGTCAATCAGGCCCGGGTCGATCTGGATGTCGCGGGCGACTACATCGTCGAGCTGTCCGAGGTCTACGGTGTGACGCCTACTACCAATAACCCGGCCACGTACTTCTATACTGCAGCCCAGGCAAGAGGCAGGCCTGCGGACCTGAACGCTTTTCGCCGCGTGCAGGTGCGCTACGGCCGTCAGACAGCTAACACGCTGGCCAGCGTGCATGCGAATCTGGATATCAAGGGCTACATGTTCCACGCTGAATACGTCAGGAACTTCAACCACCGAGCCTATCCAGCCCTGACCGGTCAAAGGGGCGGTCGTTTCGAAAGCCAGAGCCCCGCGTGGTACGTCGTGGGTCGGCGGGACTGGGATCGATTGAGTGTGGGTGGCGAACTGTTCGACATGGCTGAGGACTACTCGACCACCCTGTCCGTCCAGGATCAGTCGTACTCGTCCTGGGTCGACGCCTTTGGCGGCAACTTCAAGAGGTTCGAACCGCGATTGCCCGCCCGGGTTGGCACCAATCTTGCCGATGCGACGTATACCCTGGAGTTCGCGTCGGTAGATGACAACGACGACAAGGACCAATACCCGGATATCTATTTTCTCGAGCGGCCTTCTCCCAGCGGACGCTACATAGTGGATCCCAACGGCATCTTTCCGGGTCTGGACGCCGATCTCAACGGGCGCCCCGACATCAATGAGAACGTCAATCGTGTGCCCGACTACTTCGAGCCGTTCCTGCTCTATAATGTCAGTCCCGACGCCTACGAATGGGGCCAAGACATGAACAACAACGCCGTGATCGACGTGCGCGAAGACGACCAAAAGCCGGACTATCCCTACGATCCGGATCGGCAGGGCGGGCACCTGTTCGGCCTCTACAAGTTGCGCAAGGGTATGTCGATGACGGTCGGATACCACAGGACGAAGGCCGCCTTCGCTGGCACCCGTTCCGAGATGACCTACGGTCGTTTCGAGTACGAGCGCCGGCTGCCCTTCCTTGTGGATTTCTTTGCCGTGGAACGGCTCAAGCGAGTACGAGATGACATCAGAGATAATGTTTTCGGTGTGGCACGCAATCCAATCTACTTCGAGCCAGATGTCATCCCGCTCAACTTTTTGTCCCAGGAGGAACTGCTGAATCCGCTGGGCCAGGCGGTGTTATTGCGGGACCCACTGCTCATGCGCCACAGTTGGGTGAACACGGCCTTCGTCCGAGCCGCCTATATCCGGGTGCCGCAACTGACCGCGGAAGTGACTTTGAAATACGACACCAACTTCCAGCAGAGCACCGCCTTCCAGTCGGACAACCTTATCAGTGATCTGGCCGTCGTCTTCAGGGCTGACTACATCTGGCATCCGTGGAAGCAGTTGCGCGTGATTCCTCAACTCAAGTGGCTCGGCCAACGGCTCAAGGACGATGAGCAACAGGTGCTGGAGATCAACGAGAGCTACTTCTATCCCATTCTGAAGCTGGAATACCCGATCTCGTCACGCACGGTCGCCAAGTTGGGTGCCCAGGGCTTTCCTTTCCTGAAGAGCACCTACCGCAGTGAAGCCGCCCAGGGAATCGACTTCGACTCGGAAGTCTACGTTGCCATGGTGAGCAACACCTCGTCGTATGTCGGGTACCAGATCAACGTCACGGCTGGAGTCGAAAGGCGGACAAGGAGATCCTTGGACGCCTCGCGCCGCGATCAGGATATCGACTATTCACGGATCTTCCTGCGGGGGATCGCCGGTCTGCAACCGTCCTTCTAAATCATGGTGACACAACTCAACATCCCATTCATCCATTCGCGCCGGCTGGGGCTCGCCGCGATTGTCGTGGCGTGCCACCTGGTGCTATTGCCGGGGATTCTACGGGGGCAGGAAGGGCGCGTGGGCCAGGAGCCGGAGCTGGTGGAGCGGTTGCCGTCACGGATTCTGCAGAACCAGCCCTTCGTGGGGCGCTTCGGCGAGACACCGTACATGAACTTCGGATTCAAGAACTACTCTCGGCTGCCTGAATTCAGCAGCAATCTGACCTATCACTACAACGACCTGGGTGATCCTCTGCTATACGGCACCCAGTTGGTCACCTGGGCCGAACGCCGCGGACTGGGTGTACAGCGGGGGTATTCTCCGGTGGGCGAGGGTGGAGGACACGGCGAAACGACGAATGCCTACAGGAACCTCTTCGGCAATGTGATCATCGGCTCCGATGGCACAGACAGCTGGCAGTCCAAGTTCATCTACGGGGACGAGATTCGCTCGTCCCTCACCCCACTGACGATGAAGCTGTCCAATATGAACGGACTGCGAGTCGACGTGGCCACTAAGCTGGACAATTTCTCCCTCATGCTTTCGACCCTTCCCTGGGCAGGGCAAACAGGCCAAGGCCCGGGCGTGAACGGCAGTCCCAGCCCCAGAGTTCCGACGATGATGCTGTCCTCCCACTACCAGCGCAAGATCGGTTTCCTCAATGTGAGCGGCACCTTTCTCAACATCCACCAGTATGAACCGCTGATGGCAAGTCGGTTTGAGTCTCTCAAGGGCACCCCCGGAGCCATTCAGACGGCGCCGGCGATGGTCGCACTCCGCATCTTGGACGATTCGCCTCAGGACGGCCGCGGTGGACCGGTGCTGCATGATGTAAGGGTCTACGTGGACGGCGAACTGCATCCGGAGCTCGAGCCGTTCATCGTGCATCTGAACAAGCGCCGTGATGAGCGGCAAGTGTACATGGCACCACTGAAGAACGACGGCACGCGGTTTGCCTTGCCCTCCTTAAGGAATTACGCGCTTGAAAACCGTGGCGCGCCGAACAGCGGCTACAACATTTACATCAACATCAACCCCGTCGATCCAGAACTATGGTACCGGGGCTATGAGTTCCCGTTCTTCATCGATCATCTGTTCTACCGCGACTTCAAGCTGAACGATGAGAACCATGTCGTGGATGACAAAGGCACGACGGTACGGGACAAGTTTGCCTATGACCAGGCTGAGTCCTCCGGGGATTATCTCGGCCTGTCCACGATGGCCGATCTGCCGCAGGCCTTCGACGGTGAGACGTACGGTATTCTGTACGTCGACCTGGAATCTATTCAGCAGTCCATCACATCCGTGGAAATCGAGCTAACCCTGGCCAATGACTATCGCGTGGAGATGTCGCAAATCCCCATTTCGGGGTCGACGGAGACGCCGCCCGGCAGGAACCATGCAGAGCGCTATCGCTACGCTTCCTTCTTTCGTACAGTGGCGCGGGCCGACGGCAATCCCCAGGATGGCACCCCGGAAAAGGTGCGGATCAAGGTTGGCGCACCGACGGGACTGAGGCTGGCCAGTGCTTCCGTCAACGGCGTATTCAAGGGTTTCCAGATCAATGGAGAATTCGCCCGCAGCACCCAATACCAGCAGTACATCAGCGGCATTCCGGGGCCACGCGTGCCCTTGTCGGCCCAATTCCCTACCCTGGATGCCCTCTCTGTGAGCGCCTTTCAGCGCGAACAGGCACCAGGAGCTCGCGGCACGATAAGTGACAACTCGTACTACCTTACCGTGCAGCGAGGTTTCGATCGCTGGGATGTGGGTGGAGAGTTGTTCTCGATGGGACCTCTCTACACTACTGAGTTCCGCAGCTACTTGGCCGCTGACGAGTTCAATCTGAACGGGAACCCGGTTGCCTACAACAACACCCTGCTGCATCGGATGGTTGAGGACAATGATGATAACGACCGTTACCCGGATAGCTGGTACGCGAATTTCGACAAAAAACAGGCCCAGATGGATATCGATGGCGTATTCCCGGGACTGGACGCGGATAGTGACGGCATTCCGGATACCAATCGCAACCTGAACCGGGAACCGGACTACCTGGAGCCGTTCCTCATGTACGACGCCGACCCTCAGGAGTTCGATTACGGGGCGGATGTCAACCACAACGACTTCATCGATTCGCGCGAGAACGACTGGGAAGCAGATCTGCCCTACGATCCGGATCTGGGGGGCCTACACCTGTACGGAAGCTACAAACCACTGCCCGGGCTCAAGCTCACGTTGGGTTCCATGGATGCTGAGCAGAACGCCGGCGCGCTGCCCAGCGAGTCGCTCTACAGCCGAATGAGCTACGGTCGACAAGTACCGACGATCGGGCTCTTCTTCAGCGAGCTGTCGGTGGAGCGGATACGGGATGGCGTGGAGGATCATCTGAGTGTGTACAGTGACCAGGTGCTCACCCTGGCCGAGCAGAAGCAGATATTCTCTTCAACCCGCAACCAGGCTATCGCTCCCTTCCGTGAGGAGATTCGCCTGGACTCGCTGAACTACAGGAACAGCACCTTCACGCGGCTCTTTGCCGAGGCTCGTTGGCAGGCCGTGCCGCACCTCAACATGCACAACAAGGTCAAGTTCGAGATCAACCATCAGCATGGTGGGGAGC
>Ga0114999_10006648_pt1 | contig 13265 bp, 11 predicted proteins | sample ArcticOcean_MG_C_3_FD_89820 | JGI IMG/M metagenome (GOLD analysis project Ga0114999, IMG submission 89820) | Marine microbial communities from western Arctic Ocean - ArcticOcean_MG_CB8_126 | ecosystem: Environmental > Aquatic > Marine > Oceanic | place: Arctic Ocean: Canada Basin | collected...
CCAAAGAATTTATAAATATCGATCTGAAGAAGGTCACTCTTTCTATAAACCGGTGGCATATTCTGTCTCTAAGTCGGCATTGCTAAATATGACACGCTATCTTTCAACTTATTGGGCATTAGATGGGGTTAGAGTAAACACTCTGACTTTAGGAGGAGTATTTAACGATCAAGATGAACGCTTTATCAAAAACTACACTGCTAAAATCCCTCTTTCTCGGATGGCAAATGAGAATGAGTACAATGGTGCAGTTATATTTTTAATGTCAGATGCTTCTTCATACATGACTGGATCGAACCTTGTTATTGATGGGGGTTTTTCAGCATGGTAATAGAAATAAGTGAAAACAATATTAAAAAACCAAGTATAGTTGCGCTAATTCCGGCTCGAAGTGGATCCCTTAGGGTGCCTGGCAAAAATATAAGATATATATTGGGCCATCCTTTAATTGCTTACACAATAACTGCGGCTTTAAATAGTGGGATATTTTCGAAAGTTATTGTGAGTACTGATTCAACAGAATATTCTGAAATAGCTATGTACTATGGTGCTGAAGTACCTTTTTTAAGGCCTGAATCCATATCGGGAGCGTATTCTCCTGATATTGAATTTGTAGAGCATGCTATTTCAGAATTAAATGGTATGGGTGTTCAGTTTGATTGTTTTAGTATATTAAGGCCAACTAGTCCATTTAGAAAACCTAATACTATACGCCGAGCATGGGATGAATTTTTATCTCATGAAGGAATTGATTCATTGAGGGCTGTAGAAAAATGCAATGAACATCCGGGTAAAATGTGGGTGATTCGTGGAGATCGTATGTATCCTTTTATCTCTTTTGGTCCGGAAGATCAACCTTGGCACAGCAGTCAGTATCAAACATTGCCGGAAATATATGTACAAAATGCAAGCTTAGAAATTGCATGGACTAAAGTTGTTAATGAAACAAGAACAATAGCAGGTAATACTATTATTCCATTTTTGACAGTTGATGATGAAGGGTTGGACATTAATGGAGAATACGATTGGAAGGTTGTAACCACTATGTTAGAAGGTGGACAGGCGATATTGCCTGTCATAGATGTCGAACCGTATATGAAAGCGTAATGTGTGGATTAAATTGCAAAATAATTATAAATTGAAATTTGTTGATAAGTTAGAAATCGAAAGAATATTGGACATTTCTAATGATCCCATTATGAAGGCTAAATTATTTTCGAATATGGCTCGAATCAATACTTTATACATGATAAAAAAAGCAGGATCAGGCCATATAGGCACGAGTTTCAGTAGTATAGATATAGTGTCTTGGTTATATTTGAATGAATTGAACAAAGATGACTCGAGTATTTATTTTTCCTCTAAAGGACATGATGCCCCTGCTTTATATTCTGTTTTGATTTCTTTGGGATTACTAGAATTTAACTTGATACATAAACTTAGAAGGATCGATGGATTACCTGGACATCCTGACGTTAAAATACCTTTTATGCATGTTAATAGTGGATCTTTAGGTATGGGGATTTCAAAAGCTAAAGGAATGGTTTTTGCAAATAGGCTTAAGCATAAAAAACAATCTATTTTTGTTTTAACAGGAGATGGTGAATTACAAGAAGGGCAAATTTGGGAATCTCTTCAGTCGGCCACAAATCATAAAATGTCGGAAATAACAGTTTTTGTAGATCACAATAAAGTACAATCCGATTATTTGGTGTCCAAGACTAGTGATTTAGGCGATTTGGAGGCAAAATTTCAAGCTTTTGGATGGAATACTATCAGGTGCAATGGAAATGATTTTAACTCTGTTGCAGATGCATTAGAGGAGTCTTCAAGTTTTGAGAATGAATTACCTACCGTGATTGTTGCAGATACGGTTAAAGGCAATGGGGTTTCATTTATGGAACATACGTGTATCAATGATGATCAAAGATATATGTATCATAGTGGTGCTCCTACTGACCAAGAATATAATGATGCTATTCAAGAATTGATAGAATATCAAAATACATTACTTACTTCATTAAACGAACCAATATTAAGCTTACAAGAGGTAGTAACAAAAGATTCGTCAGATTACGATAATAAAACGATTTCTTTAATGCGAGCGTATTCTAGGGCCTTGATTAGTCAAGCTGAGAAAAACTCTAATGTTGTTGCAATGGATGCAGATTTAATATTAGATTCCGGATTGATACCTTTTAAAAAAGCATTTCCAAATAGATATTTCCAGTGTGGGATAGCTGAGCAAGACATGGTTTCACAAGCTGGAGGAATGGCTTTGAATGGGCTTTTACCGATCGTCAATTCTTTTGCTTGTTTTTTATCAGACAGACCAAATGAGCAAATATATAATAATGCCACAGAAAACACTAAAATTATATATGTAGGTGGACTAGCGGGAATTATTCCGGGAGGCACAGGCCATTCGCATCAATCTGTTAGGGATATTGCAGCTTTGGGAGGAATCCCTAATTTAATTATGATAGAACCATATAATGAGGTAGAAGTAGAGCGTGCTCTCGAATTTTGTGTGAATACTTGGGAATCTAACTCATATATTAGGATAACTCCCCTGCCCTGTAATCTAACAGTTGATTATGAGGCAAGTAAGTTTATTTTTGGTCAAGGCACTGAATTGACTCATGGTACTGATGTTGTTTTGTTTGGATATGGCCCGAATATATTAGAGGAAGCTGTTCAGGCAGCAGAGATATTGAAATCTCTAGGTATAGGCTTGAAAGTTATTAATTTACCTTGGTTAAATTCAGTAGATATAGTTTGGTTGCAGGCTATAATGCATGGTTTCAATCATGTTGTTACTTTGGATAATCATTATAGTGCAGGCGGGCAAGGGGATTATTTAGCAACAAAACTCATAAATTTTCAAGGATCTGAAAAATTACAATTATTAAAAATAGGATTAGACACTCTTCCTTCATGTGGGACTAATGAAGAAGTGCTAATCGCCCATAGATTGGATGCAAATAATTTAGCTATAGATATTCAAAGTTTTTTTGTTACTTCTGCTGTTTAGAAATAATGATAGTACATAGAATAAAAAATAAAATACTCCGATCCTATGAAAAATCCCTTATACACTTTGGGATAACAGCGGTTTTTTTAGCTCAATCTGCTCGTTTTGTGACAGAAATAAAACCATCAAATGGTAATTGTGACTCCGATGCTCTTACCCTTTTGGCGCTTAGTCCATTTAGATTTAGAGGAGATTTAGAAGCTTTGGCTGATTCTAAGAAGTTTCGTGTTTTTAAAATTTCTGATCAATGGCAAAAAAAAATAATAGCCTTATTTTATCCAAAAGGATTCAAATTAGAGCTCACATATTATGAATTAAATCCAGATATTAGAATAAAAAACATACAGCAAAAAACTAGGAAGTTTTTACGTAAATTTTTAAAAAAACTTTACGTAAAATTTAATATTGATTGTGTGATTGGAGCTTCTGTTTGGTATCCGCAAGATTATGAATGGGGATATGTTTCTAAAATGATAAATACTCCATTTGTCGTTTTACATAGAGAAAATCTAATAACGGGTGTAGGGCATTACGAACAAAGGATTTTGCAATTAAAAAGATATAGAACTTTTAAAGGTAATCATATTATTGTTCACAATGAACGATCAAAAAATGCATTCTTAGAATCAGGGTATGTCAAATCAGAAAACATTGATGCTTTAGGGTGTGTCAGAATGGATGGATTTATCAACAATATAAAAGCGCAGCCATCTAATTTAATGGAAAATAACATTAATCCTAGAAAGGTTACTTTCTTTTCTTTTCAACGCGGTATTGGCCTTAGGGGAGTCACAGATGTATGGCCAAAAAATAATAAAGAAGGCTATTCTAAAATGTTCTTACAAACTCATGTAGCCTTTGCACAGCTAGCGTTAGATAATCCTGATATACAATTTGTAATAAAGGCAAAATGGGGTGGAGGATGGTTACTAGAAATTGAAAACACATTACTAGAATCAGGAATTAACTATAGAAATGTAGATAATCTTATTTTAACTGGTGAAGGTAGCGCCCATGATTTAATATTTGAATCAGATGTGATAGTTTGCTTTGGATCAACAACATTGCTTGAAGCAGGCATAGCTAATAAACCGGTAGTAATCCCATATTTTGAAGAAGCATTAGAAGAGAAGCATGCTAAGTTTATTCATTTCAAAAAAGAATTTCCATTATTTGATATAGCGAATAATATTGATGAGTTTAAATCCAATATTATTAATAGATTGAGTGACAATCATATTGAATCTAATGTCATGGCTAAAAGATATAAAGCTTTTGAAGAACATGTTTCATTTATGGATTCTTCTGCGACCGAAAAATACTCTAATGCGTTAAGAAATATCATAAAAAAAGTCGCCACTCACTGATAAGGTTAATTAAATATGAAACATACACAATGGAAATGAAATTAATGTTTGAGGCACCAACTATTGGAATTTTAGGACTAGGTCATGTCGGGCTTCCAACTGCTTTAGGATTAGCTGATATTGGTTGGAATGTTATTGGAGCTGATGATTTAAAATCTAAAGCGCAATATATTGCTGAAGGGAATATCCCATTTTATGAACCTGGACTGGCAGATATTTTAACTAGAAATATTAAATCAGGAAGATTTTCAGTTGCTGATTCAGTTGAAGAGGCGATAGATGCAAGTGATGTTATATTTGTATGCGTTGGAACCCCTCAGAATTATGATGGATCTGCTGATTTATCACAGATAGAAAATGCAGGTAGAACAATAGCACAAAATTCTAGAAGAGATAAATTGGTTGTAGAAAAAAGTACTACTCCTGTATCGACTTCTTTACGAATAAAAGATACTTTGCAAAGGTATGGGCAAAAGAATGTGAATTTCGAAGTGGCTGTAAACCCTGAATTTTTAAGAGAAGGGACTGGGCTGTATGATTTTTTCAATCCCGATAGGATTGTTATAGGAGTAGAATCTGAAGAAGCAAAGAATACATTGTTACAGATTTACTTGCCTTTGATTGCCCAAATTGATCCTTCAAATATCTCAAATGAAGATATAATAAATGCTGCAGAACATGATAAATTTGTTATTACCGATGTCAATACTGCAGAACTAATAAAACATGCATCTAATAGCTTCCTAGCCACTAAAATTTCTTTCATAAATGTGGTGGCTGACATATGTGAGAAATCAGGTTCTGATGTTAGCAAAGTTGCTAAGGGAATGGGATTAGATCCTAGAATAGGGAATAGCTTTTTACAGGCTGGATTAGGATTTGGAGGCTACTGCTTACCTAAGGATATAAAAGCTTTCACAAAGATAGGTGAAGATTTAGGCGTAAATATGTCTTTTTTTCGTGAAGTTGACAGTGTGAATATTAGGCGAATAGATCAGATTATGCGAAAATTGCGCCAGAAACTTTGGGTGCTTAAAGATAAGACTATAGCTGTCTGGGGAATTTCATTTAAACCCGGGACAGATGACATTAGAGAATCCCCTTCTATTGCTTTAATAGAAAAGCTAATTAATGAAAATGTTGAATTGCATTTGCATGACCCAAAAGCCATTTATGAGTTCAAAAAGACTGATTTGAGTCAATACGATAAGATTAAATACTTTGATGATCCAGCGGATTCTGTTAACAATGCTGATGCAATTATTATAGCAACGGATTGGCCAGAATTTAAATCGGTAGACTATAAAAACATTAAAGATTCTATGCAGTATCCTTTTATATTAGATGCAAGAAACCTATTGGACCCAGATGAACTTATTGAGTTGGGATTTGATTACACTGGTGTTGGTAGGTACTCCTAAAGGTTTCTTGGGATAATCACACATGCTAACTTCATTAATAACAGGAGGGGCCGGATTTTTAGGATCACACCTTTGTGAAAAATTATTGAGTCACGGACATAAAGTAATATGTTTTGACAGCTTACTGACTGGGCGTGAATCAAATATATCACGGCATAGTGATAATCCTAATTTTGAATTTATTCAAGGTACTGTTACAGAATTTATTAATATTCCTGACAATATAGACTACTTGCTTCATTTTGCAAGTCCTGCAAGTCCAAAAGATTATAGAGATAATCCAATACATACACTGAAAGCGGGGTCTATTGGAACCCATAATGTATTAGGGCTTGCTAGAGCTAAAAAAGCTAGAGTACTTTTGGCATCGACATCAGAAATATATGGTGACCCCTTGGAGTCACCTCAAAAAGAATCATATTGGGGGAATGTCAACCCTGTTGGGCCTCGAAGTGTATACGATGAAGCGAAACGATTTTCAGAAGCAATAACTATGGCTTATTATCGAGAACATAATATTGACGTGAGGATAGCGAGAATATTTAATTGCTATGGCCCTAGAATGAGACCGGACGATGGGCGAGCAGTCCCTAATTTTTTCATACAAGCTCTTAAAAATGATCCAATTACTATATATGGAGAAGGACTTCAAACTAGATCGTTTTGTTATGTGACAGATTTGGTAGATGCCTTGTTGAAGCTACTGATGATATCTGACGATAGTATGACCTCTTTATATGAAAGGATATTTAATATTGGAGGCACTGAAGAGATTACGGTATTGGGGTTAGCAGAAATTATAAAAATAGAAGTTGGTAGTTCAAGTGAAATAAAGTTCCATTCTCTTCCAGAGGATGATCCAATGGTTAGGAAACCAGATATTTCTCGAGCAGAAAGATTGTTAGAATGGTCTCCTAAGGTTACGTTGAAGGAAGGGATATCTATTTCTTCTGATTGGTTTAATAGGTACAAGAAATAAATATTAAGTGAATATTTAGGATAGTTTTATGTTTAATGGCAAAAATATTTTAATTACAGGTGGGACAGGGTCATTCGGAAGAGAATTCTGTCAACACGTTTTATCTCAATATGATCCAAATAGGTTGATTGTGTTAAGTAGAGATGAATTAAAACAGTTTGAAATGAAGCAACAATTCCCCAATGAAAAATTGAGATTTTTCATTGGGGACGTTAGAGATAAAGATAGACTTGAGAGAGCAATGAAGGGAGTAGACTATGTTGTCCATGCTGCTGCTTTAAAGCAAGTTCCTGCGTGCGAATACAATCCTATAGAAGCTATAAAAACAAACATATACGGAGCACAGAATGTAATAGATGCAGCAATTAACCAAGGGGTTTCTAAGGTGATAGCTTTAAGTACTGATAAGGCAGTTAATCCTATAAATCTTTACGGTGCAACAAAATTATGTGCAGAAAAACTATTCGTCCAAGCTAATTCGTATTCTGGCTCTAATGGGACAAGATTTGGATGTGTTAGGTACGGGAATGTGGTGGGAAGTCGAGGAAGCGTGATTCCTCTTTTTAAGAAGCAAAAAGAAACAGGAACATTGACAGTGACAGATGAACGGATGACTCGATTTTGGCTTACTTTAGATCAAGGAGTTGAATTCGTCCTAAATTCCTTAGAAGATTTACAAGGAGGGGAAGTTTTTATTCCTAAAATACCTAGCATGAAAGTTATAGATTTAGCTAAGGCTATTTCTCCAGAATGTGATATTGAAATCATAGGAATAAGACCGGGGGAAAAATTAAATGAAGTCCTTATCTCTCGAGACGAATCTAGTTCAGTAGTAGATATTGGCTCTAAATATGTTATTCAACCTCAACATTCTTCCTTTCGTATGCCCGTATATTCAGCTGCAACATCTGTTGTCAAAGATTTTGAATATAGAAGTGATAATAATTCAGAATGGGTAGATACTAACCAGCTAGAAGATATGATTAAATAGTATGGCATCGAATAATTCTGAATTAGCTATTAATGGCGCTGCTCCTGTTCGCTCTGAGATGTTGCCTTATGGCCGGCATGACATTACAGATTATGATATAGAGGCTGTTTTAAATACATTAAAATCAGATTGGTTAACCACTGGTCCTAAAGTTAAAGAGTTTGAAATGCGGTTAGCCGAAAATACTGGCGCTAATTATGCTGTTGCAGTTAGCAGTGGCACGGCAGCTTTACATGCTTCGATGTTTGCATTAGGAATCGGGCCCGGAGATGAAGTTATTGTTCCGGCTATTACTTTTGTTGCTACTGCGAATGCTGTTTTATATTTAGGAGCAAGGCCTGTTTTTGTTGATGTTAGCGAGGATTCATTACTTATTGATGTAAAAAAGATAGAAGAAAATATATCTACTAATACAAAAGCTATTATTATAGTAGATTATGCTGGACAGCCATGTAAATATGATGATATTAGAATTATTTGTGACAAATATAATATCCCATTAATTTCTGATTCATGTCATGCTCTAGGAGCAAAATATAAATCTCAAAAAATCGGCAGCATATCTGATATGAGTACATTTTCATTTCATCCTGTTAAGCACATAACTGCCGGTGAAGGTGGAGCAATAACTACAAATGATGAAATATTAGCAGATAAAATGAAGGCTTTTCGCAATCATGGAATATCAAAAGATCTTCATGTAAGAAATAGGGATGTTGAATATTATTATGAAGCTACGGAATTAGGATTTAATTATCGTTTATCTGACTTGCAATGCTCTTTGGCAATAAGTCAATTAGCAAGGCTTAAGGACTCTATTTTACATAGACAAAACATCGCTACCCAATATAATCAAATATTTACTAACATGGATAATGTGACTCCTCTTTCAGTTTCTACAGATATTTCACATGCATATCATTTATATGTAGTAAAAATAATGTTAGAAAATACTGAATTTACTCGAGACGATATATTTAAAGCTCTAAGAGCTGAAAATATTGGAGTTAATGTACATTATTTACCTGTATATTTACATCCTTTATATAAAGGAATGGGTTATAAAAAAGGTATTTGTCCTGTAGCGGAGAATGTTTATGAAATTATCCTTAGTTTGCCCATATTTCCAGCTATGAATCAAAAAGACATAAATGATGTTATAAGCGCTATGAATAAAGTTATGAAAAGCTTTAATGGTTAATAATATTTCTGCTTTAATTGTTGGTTATGGTTCTATTGGGAAAAGACATTCTAGGAATTTGCACAGTTTAGGTATTAATAATATTTATGTATGCGATCCTTCTGATAAATCTTTTAAAGAAGCATCCGCAGAAAAATTTATCAAAGGAGCCTTTTTAAATTTAGATGAAGCTCTTAAGGCCGTGAAGTTTAATATAGGAATCATATGTAGTCCACCATATTTACATGTAGAGCAATCTAAGAAATTGCTTTTATCTGATTTGCACGTTTTTATAGAAAAACCTCTTTCTAATAGTTTGGAAGGTATTGATGAGCTACTTACGTTATCCAATGAGAATAATAAAATAGTTCAAATAGGATATAACTGGAGATTTTATAAAGGGTTTAAGCACATATATGAACTAATAAATAAAGGATCCATTGGACGCATTTTATGGGTAAGATCTGAATTTGGTAAGTATCTTCCAGAATGGAGACCGGACCAAAATTATAGAAATAACTATACAGCTATAAAATCTGAAGGGGGAGGGATAATTTTTGATGCCTCCCATGAGTTAGATTATTTGAAATGGTTGTTCGGAGATATAGATAGGGTTTTTTGTGTTTCTGATAAATTAAGCGATCTAGATGTTGATGTTGAAGATACGGCATCTTTGATACTGAATTTTTCTTCAGGTTGCATAGGGGAAGTCCATTTAGATTTTGTACAAAGATTGGGTACGAAGACTTGCAAAATTGTAGGCTCTGAAGGAACGATTTTTTGGGATTATAAAGGTGAAAAATCATCGATTAAGATCTTTGATTCAAATACTGGAAAGCTAGAGATTTTAGATATGTCTTGTGACCCCAATGATAAATATGTTGATGAATTGCAGTCTTTTTTAGAATGTATAAAATCTAAAACCTCTCCCCTTGTAGATCTTCAAAATGCACTTGACACACTTAAAGTCATTATTGCTGCATATGAATCATCTAATACGGGAATTCCTGTAAAGATATGAACTATGGATTCAAGAAATACAAATATAAAAATAAATAAAAAATTAAAAGGTCTAAAAGTAGATTTGATTCCTTTTAACCAAGAATTTATTACTGAAGAATATTTAGGATGGCTATCTGATATAGAGGTTACTAAGTATCTAGATGTCTCTAACTATCAGCAAACTAAAGATACGGTAAATACTTATATAAGTAAGTTTAATAATACTGAAAATTACATTTTTGCAATTGTTGTAAAAGAAAAAAAACAGCATATTGGGAATATAACATTACAAAACATTGATTGGATTCATAAATTTGCTACTGAAGGAATAATGATTGGAGAGAAAAAATATTGGAGAGGCGGATATGGAACAGAAGCGAGAAGTCTAGTACTCGAGTTTGCATTTATAGAACTTAAATTAAATAAGATTATTTCTTCAGCTTTTATCGATAACATTGCGGGTATTAAAAGTAATATAAAACTTGGTTATAAGACCGAAGGATTGTTAAGGAATCATATGATTTTGAATGGAAAATATTCTAATGTTGTTCAGCAAGGAATTTTAAGAGAAGATTTTATCCCTTATGTTAAAACAGCGACTGAGAATTAGTATGATTTTAGCAATAATTCAAGCTCGCATGAATTCTTCTAGGTTACCTAATAAGATGTTGGCAGATATAGCAGGAGAACCTATGTTGAGCCATGTTGTTAATCGTACTATGAAATCTAAATTGATTGATAAAGTCGCAGTTGCTACAACTATTAATGTTATAGACGATCCATTGGAAGATTTTTGTGTGTCGAATAAGATATATTGCTATAGAGGCTCAGAAGAAGATGTGTTAGATAGATTCTATCAATTAGCGAAAATGCAAAAAGCAGATGCTATAGTCAGAATAACTGGTGATTGCCCATTTATAGATCCAGACATTATTGATGATGTAATAACTGAATATACAAATGGTGATTATGATTATGTTACTAACAGTATGAGGTACACCTATCCGGATGGTATGGATGTTGAAATATTTTCATATGGTGCACTTAAAAAAGCTTACACCAACGCGACTTCCTTACGTGAAAAAGAGCATGTTGTTTCATATTTTAAATATTCAGGGTTATTTAAAATAAAAAATATCATTAACCCTAACCCGATTTCACAAGAATATAGATGGTCCGTAGACCGGCCCGATGACCTTGAATTTGTAAGAGAAGTTTATTCGCAATTGATAAAGCAAGGAAATGTAGAATTTAGGATGAAAGATATATTGGAATTAATATCAGATAATCCTTATATATCTGACATTAATTCCAATATTGATAGGAATCAAGGAAGTTATACTTCATATGCAAATGACCCTCCTGTCGCACCATTAAATAGGACTTTATCTAATTCTTATGATATTAAAGAAAAAGCAGAAACCTTAATCCCTGGGATCACTCAGACTTTTAGCAAGAGCCCTTTATTATTCATTCAAAATGTATCTCCAGTATATCTTTCAAAAGCTAATGGGAGTCATGTTTGGGATGTAGATGGGAATGAATATATAGATTACCCAATGGCATTGGGCCCTGTAATTCTTGGACATAATTACCCCGCTGTTACTCAAGCTGTAATTAATCAAATACAAAATGGAACATCTTTTTCTTTAGCTCATCCTCTGGAAGTAGAAGTTGCTGATTTGATAGTTCAGCATGTTCCTTCTGCTGAAATGGTAAGATTTGGAAAGAATGGCTCTGATGCAACTTCAGGAGCAATTCGAGCTGCAAGGGCTTATACAGGAAGAGATATAATTATTTGTTGTGGCTATCATGGCTGGCAGGATTGGTATGTGGGAACTACGACACGTGATGCAGGAGTTCCTCAATCTGTTAAAGATTTGACAATTACATTTGAGTACAACAATTTTTCTTCACTTAAAGATATTTTTGATAAATACCCTAACCAAATAGCTGCAGTTATTATGGAACCTATTGGAGTGGAATTACCAAAAGATGGGTTTTTAGAAGATGTTAAAAATCTTACAAAAAAAGAAGGCGCTATTTTAATATATGATGAGGTTGTAACGGGATTCCGATTAGATCTAGGGGGAGCACAAAAATATTTTGGAGTTACCCCTGATTTAACATGTGTCGGAAAAGCTATGGGTAATGGGTACCCGATATCTGCAGTTGCTGGCAACAAAGAAATTATGAAAATGTTTGATGAAATATTTTTTTCATTCACCTTTGGAGGCGAAGCAGTGTCACTCGCTGCTGCTAAAGCTACAATAGAGGAGATGCAAAACAAGTCAGTTATAAATCACTTATGGCAGCAAGGACAGCGTCTTAGTGACGGATTTAATGCTTTAGCTAGCTATTTCGGACTTGAAAATTATATAAGATCAGATGGCTTAGCTCCTCATACAGCTGTTATTTATATGTCTGGAGATAATGATTTTGTTGACCCTCTTGTAGTAAAAAGTTTATTTCAACAAGAATGTATAAAAAGAGGCATTTTGATTTCTAGTTCTCAGAATATTAGTTTTAGCCACACTAATCATGACATTGATTACACATTAAAAGTATATAGAACTGCTATGGAGATTTTATCGACTGCACTTCGAGAAGGAAATATTGAAAAATTATTAGAAGGACCTCCTGTCCAAACAGTCTTTAGAAATCCATAAATTAGTATTAGTAATATTATGATGGAAAATCTAAAAGAAATAACAATTCGAAAGGCGTGTAAGGAAGATTTTAAGCTTCTTTGGAATTGGGCTAATGACATTGATGTTAGAGCTAATTCTTTAAATCCAGAAATTATTTCTATGACTAACCATAAAGAATGGTTAAAAAAAAGAATCCGATCAAATGACACATTGATATATATATTAGAATCAAAAGGAATTCCCTTTAGTCAAATAAGATTTGATCGAATAAGTCAAAATGAAGCAGAGATTGATATATCTGTTTCTAGGGAATGGAGGTCAAAAGGATTGGGAACTTTGACTCTTACACAAACTAAGCTTAGGGCAATAGAACAATTGAGAATTCTTTTATTAACTGGTGTTGTTCGTGAGGCCAACATAGGTTCCTGCAAAGCATTTATAAATGCTGGGTTTATCGAAAGTGACAAAAGAAACATTAATGGAAATATATGCAGAGTATTTCATTGGGAATCAAATCAAAATCCGTCTTTGAATAATTAAGAGAGGTTGAGTTGCAAGAAATTTTAAATAATATTGAAATAGGTGGGCATCAGATTGGCGATGGTAATCCTACGTTTGTTATAGCAGAGATTGGGGTTAA
>Ga0114999_10006650_pt1 | contig 13263 bp, 9 predicted proteins | sample ArcticOcean_MG_C_3_FD_89820 | JGI IMG/M metagenome (GOLD analysis project Ga0114999, IMG submission 89820) | Marine microbial communities from western Arctic Ocean - ArcticOcean_MG_CB8_126 | ecosystem: Environmental > Aquatic > Marine > Oceanic | place: Arctic Ocean: Canada Basin | collected...
CGCGGGCCTGCAGGGTACCGAAGGTGATGATCTGCGCGACCCGGTCGCGGCCGTATTTCTGCTGGACGTAGTGGATGACTTCGTCGCGCCGGTCCTGGCAGAAATCGATATCGAAATCGGGCATCGACACGCGTTCGGGGTTCAGGAACCGCTCGAACAGCAAGCCGAAGCGCAGGGGGTCGAGATCGGTGATGGTCAGCGCCCAGGCGACGACCGAGCCGGCGCCGGAGCCGCGCCCCGGCCCCACCGGAATGTCCTGCTCCTTCGCCCAGTGGATGAAATCCGCGACGATCAGGAAATAGCCCGGGAAGCCCATGTCTATGATAGTTTTCAGCTCGAAATCGAGCCGCTCGCAGTATCGCTTGGCCGTGGCTTCGCGCTCGGCCGCATCCATCTCTTCGGTATAGACCTGCTTCTCCAGCCGCTCTGCCAGACCTTCGGCGGCCTGACCGCGCAGTTCCTCCGCTTCGTCGCCCACCGCGCCGGTGGTAAAGGCCGGCAGCATGGGGTCGCGCGGCTCGGGCATATAGGCGCAGCGCCGGGCGACGGTCAGGGTGTTGTCGACCGCCTCGGGCAGGTCGGCGAAGAGGGCGCGCATATCCTTGGCGTTCTTGAAGCGATGCTCCGGGGTGACGCGGCGGCGCTCGGCCTCACCGACATAGGTGCCGCCGGCGATGCAGAGCAGCGCGTCATGGGCCTCGTACATGTCGCCGGTGGCGAAGAAGGGCTCGTTGGTCGCGACCAGGGGAAGGTCATGGGCATAAGCCAGGTCGATCAGGCCCGGCTCGATCGCTTCCTCGACCGGCATGCCGTGGCGCTGCAATTCGACATAAAGCCGGCCCGGAAACAGATCGGCGAGATGCTTGAGAACTGCCTCTGCCGCCAGGGTGTTGCCCTCGGCCAGAAGCCGCCCGACCGGTCCCGCTGGTCCGCCGGTCAGGGCGATCAAGCCGTCTGTTCTGCCGTCCAGATCGGCGTAGTCGATATGGGGCTGCTGGGCCGCGTCCGTCTCCAGGAAGGACTTGCTGACCAGCTTCAGCAGGTTGCGGTAGCCCGCCTCGTTCTGCGCCAGCAAGACGAGCTGATCGGTGACCATCCTGTGCGCCGGGCCGGGCGCCGAAGCGCCATTGCCGTTCGGCCCCTCGCCCTCCGCCGCTTTCGCGCTATCCGGGCGCAGGGCAAGCTGGCAGCCGATGATCGGCTGAACTCCCGCGGCCGAGGCCGCCTGGGCGAATTCCAGCGCGCCGAACAGATTGCCCGAATCGGCGATCGCCACGGCCGGCATAGCGTCGTTCCGGCACAGCCCGACCAACTGGTCGATCTTGATCGCCCCTTCGGAGAGCGAATAGGCGCTATGGACGCGAAGATGGACGAAATCGGCGTGGGGCATGGCGAGCACTTCAATTGGTGCGGATCGACAGGATTCCACACCGGCGCGAAGGAGTCATGCATCTAGTCGGTATGGGGTGAGTTATCCACAGGATGTTGTAGGAAATCTCCGGCGGTCGCGTCCCTTTGCCGAAAGCGCATAACTCGGCTTCTCAGCCGCACTGTCCTCCCGGGACGACAAAATATGTGTCGGAAGAACACCATGTTGGATTTGTGAGTATCGTAAACGTTTCGCCGGCGCATGGTGGACGAAAAACCGCCGGCAGCACTTACGTCTCGACCGCCCTGCCCTCGCTCAAGGTCAGGATCCGGTCCATGCGGCGTGCCAGTTCCGGGTTGTGGGTCGCGATGAGAGCGGCGAGGCCGGCGTTGCGTACCAGGTCCATCAGCATGTCGAAGACGCGGCCGGCGGTTTCCGGGTCCAAATTGCCCGTCGGCTCGTCGGCCAGCAGGACGGCGGGACCGTTGGCCAGGGCACGGGCGATGGCCACGCGCTGCTGCTCGCCGCCCGACAGGCGGCCGGGCCGATGGCTCAGGCGGTCGGCCAGGCCGACCCGTTCAAGGATCTTCGTCGCGACCTCGCGGGCTTCGGTGCGGTCGCGCCCTGCGATCATCTGCGGGATCACGACATTCTCCACGGCGGAGAATTCGGGCAGAAGATGATGGTACTGATAGACGAAGCCGAGATGGGCGCGCCGCAGGGCCGTGCGCCCGGCATCGTCGAGATCGCCTGCGTCCTTGCCGGCGATCGACACAGTGCCTTCGTCAGGCCGTTCGAGCAGCCCGGCGATATGCAGCAGGGTCGATTTGCCCGAACCGCTGGGCCCGACCAGGGCGACAATCTCGCCCGGCCGGATTTCCAGATCGACGCCACGCAGCACATCGAGGGGCGCCCCGCCCTGGCGAAAGCGGCGCACTATCTGGCGCAGGTTCAGGCCGCCGGGGGACTGTCCCGCGGCCACCTCCACGCCGGCCGGGCCCGTCGCGTCACTCATTGCGCAGCGCCTCCACCGGATCGAGCCGCGCGGCCCGCCAGGAGGGATAGAGGGTCGCCAGGAAGGACAGGCCGAAGGCCATGGCCGTCACCTTGACCACCTCCATTGGTTCGACCTCGGCCGGCATCTGGGCCAGGAAGTAGATTTCGTCCGGGAAGAGCTTCGTGCCGGTCAGGGTCTGGAGCCATTGGCGGATGGTTTCGATCTCGGCGCAGAAGACCAGGCCCAGCAGCAGCCCGGCCAAGGTCCCGACGACGCCGATGCTGGCCCCGGACAGAAAGAAGACGCGCATGATCGAAGCCCGGGTGGCGCCCATGGTCCGCAGAATGGCGATGTCGCGCCCCTTGTCCTTCACCAGCATGATCATGCCCGCGATGATGTTGAAGGCCGCGACCACGATGATCAGGGTCAGGATCATGAACATCACGTTGCGCTCGACCTCGAGCGCGCTGAAGAAGCTGGAATTCGATTCCTGCCAGCTGAACAGGCGCAGTGGCCGCCCTGACACCGCCTCACGGATGGCCCGGTTGATCGCCGCGACGCGATCCGCATCCTCGACCATCACCTCGATGCTGGAGACCTCATCGGGCAGCCGGAAATAGACCTGCGCCGATTCCAACGGGATATAGATGAAGGAATTGTCGTATTCGTACATGCCAATCTTGAAGACGGCCTCGACCGTGAAGGTCTTGCTGCGCGGGACCGAGCCCATGACCGTCTGATAGCCGTCCGGCGAGATCAGGGTCACGCTCTGCCCCACCGCCACGCCCAGGCGGCGGGCCAGGGCGTCGCCCAGGATCATCGCGTCCCGCCCCTCGAAATGGTCGAGCGAGCCCATGACGATATTGTCGGCGATGGTCGGCTTCTTCAGCAGGTCGTCGCGTCGGATGCCGCGCACCAGTGCGCCGGAGGCGCGGCCGCCGGCCGTCGCCATCACCTGGCCTTCGACGATCGGGGTGGCGACGACGACACCGGGAATTCCGCGCACCGCCTCAGCCACCGGATCGAAATCGCGCAGCGGGCCAGCGGCCCCTTGGACGGCGATATGGCCGTTAAGCCCCAGAATCCGGCCCATCAACTCGACGCGGAAGCCGTTCATCACGCTCATCACGATGATCAGGGTGGCGACCCCAATCATGATGCCGAGGAAGGAGAAGCCGGCGATGACCGAAACGAAGCCCTCCTGCCGGCGCGGCCGGAGGTAGCGCATCGCCACCATGCGTTCGAAGGGCGAGAAGATCATGGCGTCGTTATGGGCGCGGCAGTGCCCGCTTCACCCTTCGTCAGGCTCGGGGTGAGGCAAGCGGTACGGCACCGGAAACCAAGCATCAGGCCGTCAGTTGCGCGAGGGCCGAGTCGAGGGAGATTTCTTCGGTCTCTCCCGTCGCGCGGCGCTTGAGTTCGACGCTGCCGGATTTCAGGCCGCGCGGGCCGACGATCAGCTGCCAGGGCAGGCCGATCAGGTCCATCTCGGCGAATTTCACGCCCGGCCGCTCGTCGCGGTCGTCGTAGAGGGTATCGACCCTTGCGCCCCGCAGCTTGGCATAGGCGTCGTCGCAGGCCGCGTCGCAAGCGGCGTCCCCGGAGCGCAGATTGATCAGGCCGACATGGAACGGCGCCACGCTTTCGGGCCAAATGATGCCGCGCTCGTCATGGGATGCTTCGATGATCGCGGCCGGCATGCGCGAGACGCCGATGCCGTAGGAGCCCATATGGACGGCTGAATTTCCGCCGTTCTTGGTCATGACCTTGGCGCCCAAGGGCTCGGAATATTTGGTGCCGAAATAGAAAATATGACCGACCTCGATGCCCCGGCCGTGATAGCGCCGGGCCTCGGGCACCTGGTCTTGGAAGACCGCCGCCTCGTGCATGTCGTCGGTGCGGGCATAGAGCTTGGTGAAATGATCGACGATGCCCTGGAGCCGGGCCGCGTTCTCGTAATCCACGCCGCTGCCGAGGACGTCGAAATCGAGAAACTCCCGGTCGCAGAAAACCTCGCTCTCGCCGGTATCGGCCAGAACGATGAATTCGTGACTCATATCGCCGCCGATGGGGCCGGACTCGGCTTCCATCGGGATCGCCTTCATGCCCATGCGCGCGAAGGTCCGTAGATAGGCGACGAACATCTTGTTATAGGCTGCCTTGGCGCCCTCGAAATCGGCATCGAAGGAATAGTTGTCCTTCATCAGGAACTCGCGCCCGCGCATCACGCCGAAGCGGGGCCGCACTTCGTCCCGGAACTTCCACTGGATGTGGTAGAGCATCTTGGGCAGGTCGCGGTAGCTGCGGACCGAAGTGCGGAAGATTTCGGTGATCAGCTCCTCGTTCGTGGGGCCGTAGAGCATCTCGCGCCCGTGGCGATCCTCGATGCGCAGCATTTCCTTGCCGTAATCGTCGTAGCGCCCGCTCTGCTTCCACAGATCGGCCGACTGGATGGTCGGCATCAGAACTTCCTGCGCGCCGGCCTCGTTCTGCTCCTCGCGCACGATCTTCTCGATCTTCTTGAGCACGGTGTAGCCCATCGGCAGCCAGGAATAGATCCCGGCGCTCGCCTGGCGGACCATGCCCGCGCGCAGCATGAGCTGGTGGGAAACGACCTCCGCCTCGGCGGGGTTTTCCTTCAGGGTGGGCAGAAAATATTGGGTCCGACGCATGGCGATCTGCCTTCGTAAAGCTGGCTTTATTTTTCCGGTGCGAGGGCCTTAACTCTCGCGCCCGCGCGGCGGCACTCTATGCGCTGCGCTCCCGTCCCGCAACGCGCGCCGGCCGGCGATGTCCGAAGGTTTGTCGCGCCTGGGCTTGGCGAAATGATGGCGAGCCCGCCGAAGGTGGGTCACAATCGCCGCCGAACCGATCTCCCCAAACTGGCCGGCCGATCCTGAAGGAGCATCCCATGGCGCAGCACACCCTTCCCTTCACCCGCGCGGAGTATCTCGAACGTCTCTCGCGCACCCGCGCGGCGATGGAGACCGCGGGGGTCGAGTTGCTGCTCGTCTCCTCGCCCGAGAATATCCTCTGGCTCACCGGCTATCAGGCCAAGGGCATCTTCGCCTTCCAGCTCCTCATGGTCCCGCTTGCCGGCGAGGTGCGTCTGGTAACCCGGGGCATCGAGACCGGCAATATCCGCTGCATGCCCGACGAAGCGGTGATCGACGATTTTCAGACCTATGGCGACACTGCCCCGCCCGTTTCGACAGCGGCCGAACTGATCCGCTCCGCCTATCCCGCGGTGCGCCGGCTGGGCATCGAGAAGACCAACCCCTTCCTCAGCGTGGGGCGCTTCGAGGCCCTAACCGCGGCCCTCGACGGCCATACCTTCCGAGACGCGGGGCATCTGGTCGACCGGGTGAGGCTGGTGAAATCCCCGACCGAGATCGATTGCTTCCGCAGGGCGGCCGCGATCACCGACGCCGCCATGACGGACACTATCGCCGCCGTGAAGCCCGGGGTCGAGGACCGGGAGATCGCCGCGGTCTCCCTCGCCTCGCTGGTGCGCCATGGCGGCGACTATTGTTCGACCTGGCCCAATGTCATGGTCGGCTGGCGCGGCGGTCTGGCCCATGCCGCCTGGGACGGCACCAAGGTGAAGGAAGGCGAGCCGGTGCCCCTGGAATTCGCCGCCTCGGTCGAACGCTATCACTCCCCGAGTTTCCGCACGGTCATTCCGGGCAAGCCGAAGGACGAGATCGCCCGCGCCGCCGGTTGCCTGGTCGAAGCCCATGACGCGGGGCTCGCGGTGATGGCGCCGGGCCGGACGGTGGGCGAGGTCGATGCCGCCATCCGCGCGGTCGTGACCGAGGCGGGCTGCGCGCGCTACGCCCATTCGCGCTTCGGCTATTCGATCGGCCTGTCCTTCCCGCCGACCTGGGCACAGTCCATGTCGGTCGATATCGTCCCCGGCTCGCCGGTCGTGTTCGAAGAGAACATGCTCTTCCACATCCTGCTCTATCTGTTGGAGCCGGCGGAATTCGGGGTGGCGACCAGCCAGACGGTCCTGGTCACCGGCACCGGCATCGAAGTCCTGACGAAGAGCCCGAAGGCACCGGTCTACATCTGACTATTATCCAGGAGGCAACGCGGGCGGCGGTTCTGCGGAACCCTGAGGCACGTCAAGAACTTGCCACCGGCCCCTCCGTTTGCGGGAAGGCGTATGCGCACCGTTGTGCCCTCGCCTTCCCGGCTCGACAATTCCAACCGGCCGCCATGGGCTTCGACCAGGGCCTTCGATATCGGCAGGCCGAGGCCCGTGCCGCCCTCCTTGGTCACGCGCGTGTTCGCCGCCTGCTCGAAGGGCACAAAGATCTTTTCGATATCGCCCTCCGGGATGCCGACGCCGTCATCCTCGATGGAAATGGTATGGCCGCCCGCGCCGTATTTGCCGTTCCGAGTTTCGGCATTGCGGGCCTGTGACGTGGCGGTCCGCTAAACCTTCCGGCCGGTCTCCTTTGCCGCCCTGGCCCATTCCCAGTCGCGCGGGGCGCAGCGCATGATCTTGCCGGCCATGCGCCAACAGCCAACCCGGACCGTTCAGACGGAACGGGTCTTCGGTCCTGACGCTGGCCCTATACGAGTGAGCTCCCGCCATCGAGAGCGATAATCTGCCCGGTCATGAAGTTGGAAGCATCGGAGGCCAGAAAGACGGCCAGCAATCCTATCTCCCGCGGGTCGCCGGCACGCCCGAGAGGAACCCGAGTTGGAATCCTTTCAATGCTCGCGTCGTTTTCCTCACGAGAGACGTTCCACCTCGGCACCCACCACGAATCGGTGGGGACGATGGGGCCGGGAGCTATCGTATTGACGTTTATATTGAATCCGCCCCATTCCAAAGCCAGGGCCTGAGTAAACCGATGCACTGCGGCTTTCGAAGCGGCATAAGCCGCGGCATTGGCTCGGGCCCTGAGACCAACGACGGAACCGAGGCCAATGATCTTGCCGCTTCTCTGTTCTATCATGTGGCGTCCGACAGCCACGGCGCAGCGGCGAAAACCGTTCAGGTTAATGTTGATCATCGTATCCCATTCCTCTTCAGTTAGACCCGAGTCTAGCTGAACCGGGACACGCATCGGCACCGGCGGCTTGCCATCCACCAGCAACAGCGGCTTCGGTAGATCCACGCCGGCATTGTTAACCAATATGTCGACTTTGCCGAATTCGGCTACGGCCGCCTTCACCATCTCTTCCACTTGCTCTGTCTGGCCCACATCGGCAAAGACGGCCAGGCTCTTTCGGCCCATTTGCCGAATCTCGTCACAGGTTTGATCCAGCTTTTGCGTGCTGTCGGACAAATCTCGGCTGAGAAGAACCTGTGGCGATATGTCCACCGCCACGACATCCGCCCCGGCCTCCGCCAGGGTCAGAGCAATGGACCTGCCAAGGCCCCGCGCGGCCCCGGTTACGATGGCCGTCTTACCTTCCAGGTTAAACTCTTTGAGCGTCATGCTCTGCATCCCTCCAATCTTATATTTTAATCAACAAGTCATGGTTTTATCTTTAATCACTATGTAGTTTTTTAGAAACCAACGTTTTTGTGCTCTGTTCTCTTTCGATTTGTCGGACAATCTGCCCACTCCCGTCAGATCTTGAGCAACAACCTTAAGCCTTGTTTAACCCAAGATTTCTTGGGCGGGATATCCGAGAAGATAGCTTATACCAATTCCTTCACTGCCTTTATGATGTCATCAGTCTGAGGTATGATTTTTTCTTCTATTTCGACGGAGTGAGGGAGTGCGATATTTTGAGCCGCCAGTCTCCTGATAGGAGTCTTCATAGCCTTTACAACATCAGGGGCTGCCTCGGTAACGCGCATGGCAATTTCACCAGCCGCTCCCGCTCGTTTCATTGCTTCGTGAACAATTAGCAAGCAACCAGTTTTCTTTACTGAATTCACTATAGTTTCTACATCCATGGGAACAAGACAGCGGAGATCGACCACCTCCGCACTTATTCCTTCTTTGCTCAGCTCTTCGGCAGCGGCCAAAATCTTAAGCATCATTGCCGAGTAGCCCACGATAGTGACATCGTTCCCTTCTCTTTTAACATCGGCTTTTCCCAAAGGAATAAGGTACTCTTCAGTCGGTACTAGCTCCCGATCGCGGCTCAGTAATTGCTGGTGTGTATAGAATAATACAGGATGATCATCTCTAATAGCCGACTTCATTAACCCCTTGGTATCATAAGCAGTCGATGGCATGACCACTTTCAATCCGGGGCTATGCATAAAGAGAGCCTCTGGAGACAAGCCATGGTCAGGGCCTTTTGCGGTCCACCCCTGTATCGAAGCGACAACGACCACGGGTAGCGGGCCTTGATAGAGCCATTCCTGATATGAACTGCCTAGTCTCGCAAAAATAGGATCAAAGCAACAAATTCCAAAGCCGGCGACCATCGTGGAAACAATTGGTCTAAGTCCCGTCATGGCAGCCCCAACGGCCATCTCAACAATGGCCGACTCAACCATGGGGGCGTCCTTGATTCTGTCCCCTCCAAACTCCTCGAATATACCTTGGGTGCTGTTATCCGATCCTGATACGATCGACCCCATGCTGATCAGGTCTTCTCCCCACATAACGACTGTTTCATCTCTTCGCATCTCTTCTTTGAATGCGGCATTAATGGCGTCGCCATGACTAAGTAACGTAAATTCATTTTTCATTAGAATATACCTCCTCTTTATCCCTTGTGCCTGTCCGGTTTATAATTCATCCACGGCTGTTTTTATGTATGTTTCATAACTTATCTTTGGCAACGCCAGAGCGGTTTCAGTTGCCTCCTCAATTTCCTTCTTTATTTCTTCCTCAGATCTACGGACATCCTTTTCAGTCAGGATCCCCATCTCCATAAGCTTCTTTTGATATCGGCCGAGCGGCTCGTCCTTCCGGTGCTCCTCAATTTCATCCGCGGTTCGATAAGTCTCACGGGAAGGTTGCCCCGGACTGCGGTCGAAGTACGGGCTCAGGCGATAGGTGTTGGCCACAATTAAACCGGGCCCACCACCACTTCGAGCTCTGTCGACGTATTCCTTAACCAGCTCATAGGTTGCTATGACATCGTTTCCATCGACGGTCTGCCCAGGGAAACCATAGCCCTTGGCTCGATCCGATAGGTCTTTGACAACATACGTCTTGGTGTAAACGGTTCCGCCCATATACTGGTTGTTCTGGAGAATGAAGATCACAGGCAGGTTCCAGGCGGCAGCCACGACCATGGCTTCATGTATGGGACCTCGGCTTGCCGCTCCGTCCCCATAGGCACAGACACTCACTTGATCGGTTTTTCTTAGCGTGGCCGATAGGGCAGCCCCCGTATAGATTGGAATATCCTCCCCCAGATTCAAACTCCAATTCAGGAATCCACGCTCGGGAGTAGAGTTGAATCTACCCGAAATAACATCGGTTAGTGTAAAACCCTCCTTCGCAAAAAGACACCGCAGCGTTCTGTAATTGGGCTTAAAGTAATCGTCTTTTCTTAGATTCGCGCAGACGGCGATAGGTATTGCCTCTTCGCCTATGGACCTGGTGAATCCGGCCCGACTCCTTCCAGGAAGTTTTCCCTCGCTGTAAATAGCGTAAAGTGACTCATCAAGGCGCCGGGCCGTTAATAGATTATGATACATCTCCAATAGTTTTTCTTTTGGAATAGTCATGATTTTTTATCTTCCAATTTTCTTCAGGATTGAGAGATTCTTCAATTGGAGTTGATTGTTTTCACGGAGCTACGACGAGTCTCGTTCCATCCGATATTCCCCATATATGGCCCACTCGGATGCTGACGACGGGAGCACGACGGGAGGCCGATGTCAAAGCCGGTCCTAAACTGGCACGGTAGGTAGCGATCGGCTCTTGATCGGGCTGATTTGGCGATGAGAATCCCGGCACCGTGACCATCATGCATCTTTTCTGGAACCTTCTCGACCTCAACGCAAAAGACCCCTCAGCATGGTGACTGAGAGGTCTTTGTCGGTGTTATGTCTGAGGGGTGTCCGAGTGTGACCTCAGAGAAACATATACCCCAGAGAAACATATGATTGTTAAGTTTTATTTAAAATCACCGGCTTCGGCACGTGGCCCCAAAACTCCGCTGATGGTCTCGTCATCCATGATTGCGGTGACTTTAATCTCAATCAAACCATTCCAATCTAATGCCCAGCTCGCCAGTGCACTTGCATCATCTGTATCACAGACGGCAAAGCCGCCGGACCCATCGACATTATGATATCTGGACAGCATTTGCACACCTTCGGGTGGCATGCCACCGGTAGCCATGAATTTCGTGATTGTTTCGTTTCGTGCTTGCGGCGCATGGGTCCACGCGAAAGTGAAAAGCATCTTTGTTCTCCTGGGGATATGAGGAAAGAAGTCCGTATATCCCCAATTTATCACTTCTAGATAAGTTTTTCCAAAGTTCTGTCATCGGCGCCCTTTATCGCTCCTGCCCATATCTCAGTAAATGTGACAAGGAATGACAGTGGCGGTCAGTTTTCTCATATCGAAAGTCTGACAGAGAATATTCGGAATGGGTAGAGAGAATGGGGTGTGGATGGTCCAGACCCCATACCCCGCAGACTTAGACCCATTGGATGGAACTCCCAGGCACCCTTTTCCGACCCTTCCCTGACCTAACGCAAAAGACCCCTCAGCATAGTGTCTGAGGGGTCTGTAAGGGACGAAAACCTTCTGTGGATGTGGCGAGGGTCAAGGAATTGCGGATAGTGGAATGGGGGGTTCTGCGATTGCAAAGGAACTGGGAATAGGCCGGGCGAGTAACACCGCCCGCCCCTGGACGTCCTCTCCCGGGCGATACGCGACATCGGCCGCAGGTTCGTGGCGCACGGTCTGGGCGTAATCGTCCCGGGTGACGGTGGGCTCGGCCGCCGCCGCGAGACTCGGCAAAAACAGGCCCGCCAGAATTGTCGGAGACCGCACTAGCTCAAGTATCTTACTGCGATAGCTAGCGGTGGATGCATAATGCAGCGATAATGCACGCTATCTGACCGGCGATGGGTCCGGGAGGAATACAGTGGGGGGATCGGCAGCCATGCTAGAATCCTGTTTCAAGCTCAAAGAATTGGGAACGAACGTGCGAACGGAGGTCCTGGCCGGAGTCACGACCTTCCTGACCATGGCATATATCATCTTCGTCAACCCAAGCATCCTGGCCGCCGCCGGGATGGATCAGGGCGCGGTCTTCGTCGCGACCTGCCTGTCGGCCGCCATCGGCTGCGCGATCATGGGTTTCTATGCCAATTACCCGATAGCCCAAGCGCCGGGCATGGGTCTCAACGCCTTCTTCGCCTTCGTCGTCGTCGGCACCATGGGCTATACATGGCAGGTCGCCCTTGGCGCGGTCTTCGTCTCCGGCGTCCTCTTCCTGATCCTGAGCATCCTTCCCGTGCGCGAATGGGTCATCAACGCGATTCCGAAATCCCAGAAGATGGCGATCAGCGCCGGCATCGGCTTTTTCCTCGGGCTGATCGCACTGAAATCGGCGGGCATCGTGGTTGATCATCCGGCCACCCTGGTGACCGTCGGCGATCTGACCCAGACGACCGTCATCCTGGCCGTGCTCGGCTTCTTCGCCATCGTCGCGCTGGACCGCAAGGGCGTGCCGGGCGCCATAATCATTGGCATTCTCGCGGTCTCCGTCGTCGGCATGGTCCTCGGCATCTCGCCGCCGCCCGACACATTCGCGTCGATGCCGCCGTCGATTGCACCGACCTTCTTGGCCTTCTCCTTCTCCGATATGTTCGCGGTCGGGGTGCTGTCGATCATCTTCGCCTTCCTGCTGGTCGACATGTTCGACACGGCGGGTACCCTGGTCGGGGTCGCCGCGCGGGCCAATCTGCTCGATGCCGACGGCAAGTTGCCGCGCCTGCGCAAGGCACTGATCGCCGATTCGACGGCGACGATGGTGGGCGCAGCCCTCGGCACCTCGCCCGTCACCAGCTATATCGAAAGCGCGGCCGGCGTGAAAGTGGGCGGCCGCACGGGCCTGACCGCCGTGGTCGTCGGCCTGCTCTTCTTGCTCGCCCTGCTCTTCGCGCCGATCGCGGGCGCCATTCCTGCTTATGCCACGGCGCCGGCCATCCTCTTCGTGGCCTGCATCATGGCGCGCGGCATGGCTGATGTGGATTGGGACGAGATGACGGACGCGGTGCCTGCTGTGGTCACCGCCCTGGCGATGCCTTTCACCTTCTCCATCGCGACGGGGATCGGGCTCGGCTTCATCACCTATGTCGCGGTCAAGGCGTTGAGCGGCCGCTTTTCCGAGGTCAGCCCGGCCATGTATGCGGTCGCCGCCGTCTTCGTCGTCTATTTCTGGACCGGATAACAATAAACTGCGCATCCAACGCATACGCGTCTGGCGAGTCGATCTCGCCCTTACCGAAGGCCGGTACGGCTGGGGCGGCGGTCGCTATGTCGATTCCCTCGACAGCACCGTCGTCGCCGTCGATTCCGATACCGGCCTCACCGGCTGGGGCGAGGTTTGCCCGCTGGGCGCGGCCTATTTGCCCGCCTTCGCGACCGGTGCGCGCGCCGCGATCGCCGAACTCGCCCCCCTGCTGATCGGCGAGGACCCGCGCCAGTTCGGCCGGCTTGGGCATCTGATGGACAAGACGCTCAAGGGTCATAACTACGCCAAGGCGCCGCTCGACGTCGCCTTCTGGGACCTCGCCGCGCGGTCAGCGGGCCTGCCGGTCTCGGTCCTGCTGGGCGGGCGCCATACGGAGCGGCTGGACCTGATGCGCGCCCTGACCATTGACGCGCCGGAGAAGATGGCGGCCAAGGCCGTGGCCGAGCGGGACAAGGGCTTCAAGATCTTCCAGATGAAGGTGGGCGAGGAGCCGGGCGACGACGCGGAGCGGGTGCGCGCCGTGTGCAAG
>Ga0114999_10006653_pt1 | contig 13259 bp, 11 predicted proteins | sample ArcticOcean_MG_C_3_FD_89820 | JGI IMG/M metagenome (GOLD analysis project Ga0114999, IMG submission 89820) | Marine microbial communities from western Arctic Ocean - ArcticOcean_MG_CB8_126 | ecosystem: Environmental > Aquatic > Marine > Oceanic | place: Arctic Ocean: Canada Basin | collected...
ATCCATAGCTGGGGGAATAAAATACATTCCAGGTACTACTCCGTGACGTTTGCACGCCTCTGCTATCTTGTCTAGTCCCCGCTGATAGGTGTCGGATGGATAATCCAAAGGCACTCCAAGCTGAATAGATAAATCAGATGGCCCCACCAAGAGCACATCTATTCCATTCACACTCAAGATCTCGTCAATGTTTTCCATAGCCTCAAGCGTTTCAATCATCGGAATGATGAGGAGATCCTCGTTCACAGTGTCAAGGTAAGCACGATAGTCTACAATCTCCCCCCAGTCCCCACGCACGCCGGAGTTACTTCGGTCGCCGAGCGGGAAATATTTGCACGCTCGCACCATAGCAACAGCCTCTTCCTTTGTGTTGATCATCGGTACAATGATGCCCCTTGCTCCAGCATCCAAAGCGAAACAAATCAGTTCAGCATTATTAGCACTCACGCGAACGATTGGAGCCGCAATTTTACCTCGCATCGCCTGAATAGATGGATATAATTGCTTGATCTCTACAGGGGCATGCTGGGTATCAAAGAGCAAGAAATCAAGCCCAGAATCAGCCAGCATGGCCGTATCATTAGAAGGTAATGCCGTCGCCCCAACAACGGTCTGCCCGGATTCCAGTAGCGCTTTTACAGTGTTCATCACACAAACCTCCGCAATACTTAAATTAGATCAAGCTAACCCTGACATATATTTATTATACCGAACCCATATCTAATCGCCGAGACCCTTATTGAGAGGGGTATTAGCAATAAAATTTCTTCATTTACCCTGCTGCAACCCCTCCGCGCCTGCTGCCATCTCTCAGGCCATCTGTGTTGTATAAAGCTGTGAATAGAGAGCGCTATTATTCATCAACTCTGAGTGAGTTCCATGCTCAACTATCTTACCTTCATCAAGAACGAGTATCTGCTGAGCTTTGCGTATCGTAGAAAGGCGATGTGCCACAGCGATAACAGTACGATCAGCGAAAATAGGCTCTAGCGCTCGCTGTATCAGCATCTCCGAAACTGAATCTAGTGATGAAGTAGCCTCGTCCAAAATCACCACTGGGGTATCAGCTAGGATAACCCTCGCTATCGCAAGGCGCTGGCGCTCTCCTCCGGACAGACGATAACCGTTTTCACCAACAATAGTTTCAAAACCTCTGGGCATCGCATTGACGGTCTCATAAAATTGGGCATCCTTACAGGCAGACTCTATCTCTTCATCAGTTGCTAAGGGATTAGCATAGAGAAGGTTCTGCAGCACAGAGTCGTGATAGACAAATGAGTCCTGTGTCACTACCCCTATTTGTTTCCTCAGGGACTCCAACGCAAGGTCTCGGAGATCCTTCCCGTCAAGAAAGAGGGCACCCGTGGTCGGATCATAGAATCGTGGCAATAAATATGTCAATGTCGTCTTTCCGGCCCCGCTTGGACCCACGAGTGCCACCATTTCCCCGGCATTGGCAGTAAATGAGACATCGTCCAAGATCGGATAGCCAGGGCGATAATAGAAAGAAACACTACGAAATTCTATCCTGCCTTGTATCTTTCTTAAAACGACAGCGCTCTCACTATCAGTGATCTCAGAATCCAAGTCTAAATATTGAAAGATCCTTTCAAATAGCGCCATTGAGGTCGTCACTTCAACGTGCACGCTTGCTAGAGATGACGCTGGACCATAAAGACGAGCCAAGTAGGCAACAAAGGCCACTACTGTTCCTAATGTCATCGCCTCACGCAATATTAGTGCCCCCCCAATCCAATAAGCTAAGGCTGGGCCCAAGGTTCCAAAAAGGCCGACGATCATAAAGTACCATCTTCCCACTAAAGCCTGTCTGATCTGTAATTTCATAACAGAGAAATTCTTCTCGCGGAATTTCTCCCGTTCAGATGATTCTCTCCCAAAGGCTTTCATTAAGACATACCCCCCCACACTCAAGCTTTCTTGCAGGATGTGAGTGAGGTCTGCTCTCTCTTGTTGAGTCTCGGTCGTAAGAGTCCGCCGTATCCTACCTACGCGCCGAGCAGGGATGATAAAAAGCGGAAGTATTAGTACAGATACAATAGCAAGTTGCCAACTCAGATAGAAGATCATGAACACGGTACTGATCAAGGTTATAGCTTGTGAAATTATATTAACGAAAGTTCCAGTAACTACACCTTGGATACCTGCCACGTCACTATTGAGTCGGGATACCGTCTCCCCAGTTCGGGCATTGACAAAAAAGCCCAAATGCAATCCTTGAAGGTGTGTATAGAGTTGATTCCGAACGTCATACATCACCCCCTGACCTATAAGATTGCTAAGATGGTTCTGCCCAACACTAATCAACCCAGAAAAAAGTGATGCCCCAAGCATCCCAAGAGCCAGAATGCTTAGGAGGTACAGATCGCGGTCCGGTATTGCCTGGTCAATAATGTTTCGAATCAGGAGCGGGGATATGAGCCCAAATATAGAGCCCAACAATATGCATACAATAATAATGCCTGACTTGCCAGAGTAGGGCAGGAAATAAGCAAACACCCTTCGCAAGTTTCCATTAACAGCAGGAAGCTGTAGTTTTGGGGAATCCTCTGGCGTAGATGCCCTCCGACGTGCGTCCATTCAAGCGAGATCTCTCATGAAGTAAGGCCCCTACGTTGCCTGCAGGCCACTGGATCACCACAGCGCAACATATAAGCAGTTCCTCGTCTTTTTTCCCACGAAAGATCGCTTTCAGGGGGTGGAACCAATTTGATATCTTCACCAACTGTACCTAAACGACTACAAAGGTCACATTCCCCTCTGGAATGTTCATACTTCAACCTTAATCGCCACAGTGAGTCAGGGGCCATCAACTACTCCAAGTGTTCGTGTGGATAATGATTTGCATTCATTTTCCTGCACGCCGATCCTTGCACCGGATTTAATCCATAACAGTGATCATTAAGGGCCTAGTGACTGCGACTACGCACGGATCAATACATTTCCTAAGGTACCAATTTCCCCCGAAGCACTGAGCTCTTGCCGAGATACGGAGTCCGCACGATACACGTAGGTTGCATCAGGCTCCAGTTCCTCCATATAAAGCGCCTGCTCATGACCCGGATAGCGAATCATCAAGGCATACCAGCTCGTGCCACCCAGCATAACCGTTGCCTCGCCAGCTTCATTAGCTACAGAATCCCTGCCTCCGGCCAGCGTAACCCTAGCATCTTGAACTGGGTATCCATCAATCCCCAAAACCCTAATTATGCAGCTATCGTTCGTGACCTGCAATTCCTCAACATTCTCGATCACATCCTTTTCATATTGGCCTGGTTTTTTAGGAATCATCCACTCAGATCCATACTTGAGTTGCAGGTACTCCTCGGGCGGATTCGGAACTAAGAATTGATGACCCAAGAACTCTATAGAGGTAGGGTACATATAAAATCTTGCAGGCACGGAAACTCCTGGGTAAGAATAGACCTTCTCCTCAAATTTATGGAGGCAGCTCCAGTCAATCCTCACATAATCCTTCATGAATGAATGCGACAGAGCATTCCAGTTTGGGTTATGTCGCACATAGAACCCCCGACCTCTGAACACCTCAAGTGCCTCATAAATCGATTCAGGGCTAAGACCACTTTCACCAATAATTGAGACTAGATCAATATCATCATCCCATGAAATAAGAGCGTGATCACGTACAACCCCCAAGCAACTGCCTGAACTTAGAACGAAAGTAATCCCAATCTCCTCAAAGATATCCTTAACTTCTATCAGGTACTGTTCTGCTAATCCAATATTCACTGGAGGGTTATACTTAAGGCTATATTCCATAGCATCCGCGTCAGTACCATTCCCTCGTTCCATCTCTCATTCCTTCGCTTTCAATAGTTTTTTCAGTTTAGTGCGACCATATTTAGCGGTTCCCATGTATCTCGCTGAGAGATAAGGGAATTAATTAGTGAAGAAATCCAAAACGTTACCAATGCCACCACCATCACGCCGATATAGCTCAGTATAGCCGCATGCCTTACAGGATATAGTCGCATACTTCTGGTTCTGTATATTAAAGAACCGAGATAACCCAGAACCTGTGGCTCGCAACTCACCAGTTTGATATTGAGTTTCGCTACACTTCACACAAGAGTACGCTTGCTTCATGTCTCTCCCCCTTTTTCTCAATGTTCCAATTCTTCCAGTATTAAGAATAATGCCCCTACATCAGCATAGGAGATAGGGCAAGGATCTAATCAGAACCATTATATCATTAGCTATGAATACAGTGGGAAATCCACATGCTATAATTTGGCTTAGTGCACAAGCACTTATGGGTGTCTTCGATACCCTCATAGTGAATGGTTCTTGGCAAAACGCCCGTACCACAGCTAAAGGAATTTCAATTCCTAGCTTTGAATTGGTCACTCCCTGTCACAAAGCAACTCTCAATCAGAAAGGTATCTCTATGTCCTGGACTGTGCTGGCGCTGCTTGGTGCTGCAATCATATCAATAGCAAATATATCAGATAAAACTGTAATCCACCGATATGCTAAACATCCACTTACCCTCCCCCTTCTCATAGGAATGGGTGGCACCATATCTGGAATTACATTTTTCATCATTGCTGGAATACCCGACGGGGCGACAATAGAGACTAGCGGTGCCGCTCTCGTTTCTGGAGCATTCTGGGGTTTTAGCGGGGTCATAATGACTAGGGTCCTTTTCAACCAAGAGGTATCGCGGACCATACCAGTTACACAGTCCTCTCCTATTTTCGCAGCACTTCTCTCTATGGTTTTCCTAGATGAAGATATTTCCCGATTGCAATGGGGGGGTATTGTTTTCACTGTGTTGGGAAGCATTCTTCTCTCGCTACGCATAAGGAACGTTGGGACAATTTTCTTGGACAGGTCCTTCTACTTCCTCATGTTATCCGCACTGACATTCGCAATTGGCAATATTATAGGGAAGTATGTACTTGATGAACTCCCTATCCTCTATACACATGGCCTTCGAATGCTGGGATTAGGAGGGGCTTTTCTTATTTTCTCCCTCCGTACTGCTTCATGGACAGAGGTCAAAGAATTTTACCTCAGCCGCAGTCCAGCACTATTCTTTGTCGGTATAAACGAATTCATCACAGCAAATGTGGCATTACTCCTTCTCCTTTCGGCACTTTCCAAAGGTCCAGCAGCACTTGTAATAGCACTTATGGGCACGAGGTCTTTGTTTGTCTTCATCTACAGCACTGTCATAACCCTCATTTGGCAAGGTTCGCTCGGAGAGCAGTTATCCCCAAAGACGGTACTTGTTAAGGTAATTTCCGTTGCCATAATCGTAGCCGGCATTGCTGCAATAGCTATATAAACCAATGGATCTTTTGCATGAAAGGGTTGGTACTCTATAGCTATATCCTGCTCAACGATTTGCATTCACTGGCAATAGCACAAACCCTGCAATACCAGAAAAAACCGCAGCAGATATCAACGCAAAAGCTAAATCCATACCTCCCATTATTCCCGCCATAACAGCACCCAAAGCAGCGAAACCCTCTCCCACCGAAGAGATGAGCCCCAATACGGTTGATTCCCGGTGTCTCACCTTTTCCAAGACCATAGCAATAATTACAGAACGAACCGCTAACATCAGAATCCCGGCAACGATAAGTAATGGCAATATGGCGGCATTACTCGATACAAATGTTATAACCCAAACACATACCCCGCCTCCTATCAACCCCCCGATAGCCAAGGACTTTCTCCCGACTTGATCCGAAATGTGTCCAACAAAAGGTGATGCCACGGCTCCACCAAGCAGAAACAGTGCGAGTCCTAGCCCATTTAGGCTTGAGGAAAAACCATGGACCTCCTGAAAGTACAAAGGAGCCATGCTCATAAACGCAACGAGTGACATACTGTGAAGAGTAATCGTCAGCAAGATAGCTAAAACGCCCGGCCGTACCACAGCTCTCAGCAAACCTCCAATATCCAGGCCTCCGTGGTGAAGTTGAGGAGGGGCCATTACCATTGGTGCTAATTTGATAAAAATCACTCCCAAAATAATGGTCGGTATAGTGTTGATTAGAAGTACTTGGTTCCACTCGAGGTATATAAGTAAGATTCCTGCTAATAGTGGAGCAAATGTTTCAGCAATTGTGCCTCCAATCAGATGTACCCCTAACACAAAGGCTTTCCTATCGGGCATCCACTGTGTCATCGTGCCCATCGCCACTGGATGCCACGCTGCTGCTCCAGCGCTTGCAAGTGTTAAGAACCCGACAATAATCCAGTAATTAGTTGATCCCGAAGCTAGCAATTGGGCCACTGACACCCACCACAATGTCGCGAGTAGGAAAGTGCCTCTCTTTTTCAGATGGTCTCCAAGAAAGCCTGCGGGTAGTTGGGAAAATCCTGCTCCTATCTGCCTTGCCGCAAAAAGTATACCTAGTTGGAATGGGTTGAGCCCCATTGATACAGCAATTGCAGGACCAAGCAACCATAGTGCCCCACCTCCCCAGTCTACCGCTCCATGACCGACGGGGAAGGCGACTAGGTATAGCCAACTACGTTGTTTGCGCGAAGATGGGTTCAAACAGCCTCCATGATATTTTGCAAAGCGGATTATACCTTAGAATGGACGTCCAGTAGCCGTTGACGCACTTCTGATTGTTACTCCATTGGCTTTTAGGGTGTGGAAATGTTAATGGTCGGATATTTATTTTCTCGTTAACATACCTGAAACATTCTAGCAATCATCTTGTAACGATTAAGCAAATTGATAGAAACATTCCTGCGTTATTATCTGTCTGGGAGTGGCATCGGACACACCATCCATAATAGTACTGCTTAACATGCTAGCTACTTAACCAGTGTCTCAAAGCGTTCCCTGCGATCTTGCGAGGAGTAATCGAGATTCTGGGTTACACTATATGACTAATTCAACCTCTACAAAAAAAATTTCCTGCCTGAATGTCTGGAAGATCTTTGGGCCAGATGAACACAGACTTTTAGGCAAGCTCGACGATAACACAGACAAAGGAACATTGATGTCTGAGTCTGGGAATGTTATTGCAGTACAAGACGTTTCCTTCTCAGTCGATGAAGGGGAAACATTTGTAATCATGGGGCTTTCTGGGAGTGGAAAATCAACTTTGATACGCTGTTTAAGTAGACTCGTTGAGGCCACTAGCGGAGAAATCTGGGTTGACGGTGAAGAAGTTAGGGGCATGAGTTCTCCTGCTCTACGAGAATTTCGTCGACATAAGGTTGCGATGGTTTTCCAGCATTTTGGCAACTTCCCTCACAAAAGTGTGTTAGATAATGTTGCTTACGGGCTGGAAGTCCAGGGTATTAGCCGTCCCTTAAGATTCTCTCGAGCCATGGAAGTTATTGAACTCGTTGGGTTGCTTGGCTGGGAACATAATTTCCCCGATGAACTAAGTGGGGGCATGCAACAACGTGTAGGTCTTGCTAGAGCTCTTACAGTAGACCCTGAAATCCTCTTGTTTGATGAGCCCTTTAGTGCACTAGATCCATTGATACGACGAGAGATGCAAAATGAACTGCTAATCCTTCAAAAACAAGTGAATAAAACTATCATTTTCATCACCCACGATATTACTGAGGCCGTTAGACTCGGAGATCGGGTTGCCATCATGAAAGACGGTCGATTCATTCAGGTTGGCACGCCAGCCGAGGTCATCATGCACCCGGTTGATGAATACGTCCGTGATTTTGTCAACGATGTCCCACGATCGAGAATCCTGAAAGCTGCTTCGATAGTTCGCCCAATACCTACCCTGTCTGTCGGTGCTTTTACAGCGGGTAAGTACAATCCCTCGGACTTCTCTTCGCAAACGACTCTTGGCTTGGTAGATGACGACAGCAAATTCGTAGGCATCCTTCATGCAGACGATCTCTTAACCGCCATGCGATCAATAAACTCCATCTCGGAGCTATCCCAAAACTCTTGCAGCGAGGACGCATCTTTAGACGAAGTGTTGAAACAAATCGGCAATGCAGGCTCGCATGTTGCCGTTCTAAAGAGCGATGGCCAGTTAATGGGGACAATAGCCAAGGATGATGTGGTTCGCGCTATGATTTCTGACTAAGGCCATTGAAAGACAGTGTATTTGCAGAACGAATTAGATAATAACGTTCCGTTGGCTGCTCGGCTAAAAAAGCCGCTGTTATATCTTTTAGCGATTATCGGATACATGGTCACCTATGCACTTTTCAAAGCAGGATCCCAGATCAAAGGTGCCTCTTTTCCATATTCCATTGAGAAAGAGATCATTGATGAAGTAGGCGAAACCCTACGACAGGCGGGGGAAAGCATCTCTTGGGTCACGGACCCGTTTGCCCAAAGCATAAACCTACTAGTCGCAGCCATTGAAACCAGTTTGATGACATTGCCTTGGATAACGGTGGTTTTCGTCATTTGCTCTGTCGCTGCCAAGTTTTCGGGATTCAAGTTGGCTGGATTCTGTCTCGGCAGCCTCACATTTATCACCTTGCTCGGACTCTGGAATTCTTTACTTATCACTGCTAGCCTCATCGTTACTTCTGTAGCATTATCACTCGGCATTGGCATTCCGCTCGGGATCATCGTAGCTCTAAATAGTCGAGCCGAAAGGCTGATTAGACCCCTACTGGATGTCATGCAAGTTATGCCCTCGTTTGTATACCTGATCCCTGCATTGGTACTGTTCGGTGTTGGGAGTGCTGTGTCGATCGCTCTCACTGTGATTTATTCAATTCCTCCCTCAATCCGCCTAACAAATTTGGGAATCAGAACTGTACCAATCGAACCTCTCGAAACCGCCTTCTCACATGGAGCAACACGCTTTCAGACTCTACTTCATGTTCAACTGCCTTTGGCAAAACCGTCGATCATGATGGGGGTCAATCAGACTATTATGATGGCGCTTGCGATGGTTATCATAACCGCTGTCGTTGGGTCTGACGGGCTTGGAAGAGATGTTTGGTATGCCTTACGTACAATCAATACTGGAACTGGGTTGGAGGCTGGACTAGCCATAGTGGTTTTGGCAGTTTTGCTGGATAGACTCAGCTATGCCATTACCTCCAGGAGTCGAGTTGGCACATCTCCAACACCTTCTACTTTGTTCTCTGTGATCTATAAGTTGCTACCGCAAAAGGTAACGAATCTTGCTGGGGTAGCGACCATACGTCTATTTGGATTTGGGCTATTGACGTTACTTGTTAGCGCATCGGCTCAGGTATTTTCCCTTAGTGAACTTCCCCTGTCTTGGCATTTCAGTTTTGCTGACCCAGTCAATGATGCGGTAGGCTGGGCGACAGTCAACCTATACTTTATCACCAGTTGGCTCAGAGATAGTGTCATCCGAGAATTTGCCTTGGGTCCTACAGCTAATCTCCTCACGGCTATACCCTGGTGGCTATTCTTCATTGCTGCGGTGGGTATCGCATATACCAGGAGAGGCAAATGGGTCGCAATGCTAACTCTCGTTGGATCTTTGTTCTTATCTATTACCGGCATATGGGATGAAGCCATGGAGACTCTCAGTCAAGTTCTGACGGCAGTGGCTCTTGCGACAATTGTAGGTATCAGCATCGGCATACTTACATCGCAGAGTAAACTATTAGCATCTTGGTTGAAACCAGTATTGGATACCATGCAAACCATGCCTGTCTTCGTATATCTCATACCTGTAATCATGTTGTGGGGCGCTGGCCCAGTCGCGAGTGTTATAGCAACAGTTATCTATGCCATGCCCTCGGCCATACGGATGACGGATCTTGGTATTAGATTGGTCTCATCCGAATTTATTGAAACAGCACAGTCATATGGGGCAACACGATGGCAGATACTCCGACAAATTCAGATCCCTATAGCTACACCTACTATCATGCTTGGCATCAATCAATGCGTAATGATGACCTTAGCCATGGTCATAGTAGGAGGGCTTGTGGGAGGAGGCGGGTTAGGGCAAGAAGTTTACGTTGCCACACTGTATCTTCGTATGGGCGATGGGTTGGTCAGTGGATTCGGTATAGTTTTCCTAGCCATAGTTCTTGACCGAATTACCCAACCTAACCAAGCTGCTCCTCGAAAGGAGGTGATCATGTAAAAGCTGGGCCTTTCTTTCAGGACACGGTAAAAATAATCCCCCTAATCACTGCCGTTCCTTGTACACTACGTAAGGAGGATCATAATGAATAAATTGATATCGTTAATCGTGTTAGCCCTAGTGGCGACCTTCGTCACAATGGGATTAGGTTGCAAAGCTGAAGAAGTAACTGAGTCAAAGGGGCCTGTTGTCTTAGTAGATCAAGACTGGGACGGCAATCTCGTCACAACCGCCTTGGCCAAGCTAATCCTTGAAGAAGAGATGGGATACACAGTAGAGACGAAGTTCGCCCCTGCTGACTCCGCCCAGCTTTTTGAAGGGCTTTCTACTGGCGAAATGCATTGGGTGTGTTGCAACTGGCCGAGTTTTAGTGCTGCGCTCATCGAGGAATACGTTGACGCAGGCAAAGTAACCAGACAAGGTGATTCAGGAATCCTTGGAACGAGTCACATGTACGTTCCCAGATATGTAATTGAAGGAGACCCTGATCGAGGCATCGAAGCGGTTGCTCCAGATTTGAAAACTTATGCTGATTTAAACAAATACGCGGATTTATTTGCGACTGCAGATACGAGTCCACAGGGAAGATTCCTAGATTTTACTCCTGGGTGGGATTATCGCAATGAAGAGCGATTAGCTGCATTAGGGGTTGATTACAAGGTCGTATTCACAGGATCAGAGGCAGCAAGTTTCGCCGAACTTGATGCTGCCCACAAACGCGGAGAGCCTATACTTCTCGTTATCTGGACTCCTCACTGGGCACCTGTAAAGTACGATTTAATACCTATTGAACTTCCTAGCCACAGCGATTGCTACCCAGTTAGCGAGAAGTTTGACTGTGGTTATGTCGTAGATGGAGTACAAAAATTGACATGGCCCGGGCTAGCAAACAGCATGCCCATAGCTGATCAATTTCTCAAAAATTATCAGCTAACCAACAACCAGCAAACAGAGATGGTTATACTGAAAACGGACCAAGGCAAGACAGATAGCGAAGCAGCAAGAATCTGGAAGGATGCCAACGAAAGCATTTGGAAAGAGTGGATACCTTAGCTGCATTTTGAGTATTAGGTAACAGCTTTTCATAGTACCTTTTGGCAAGTGATATTGGGCCAAACAGGATCAACCCTTAGGACCTATTATCCTTCGTGGAGCCGGTCCAATATCATTGCCAACTAGATTCAATTAATCGCCTACTACAAAGAAAGAAGGTTCATATGAGCACTCCCCTGCCAGAATCTTTGGATTTTTACCGTGAGCGTACTCAGCATTATGCAGATTTCAAGTCTCAATTCGAGGAGCATGGGTTTACCAATCCATCACATGTAGACTTAAACGGCGATGAAGCACTGACTTCATTCCTAATCTCACTAGCTCCTGGAAAGACAGGGCTCGATGCAGGGTGTGGCCCAGGGGCTATCGACTTGGCCCGTTTAAGAGGACTCGGGTACGACGTTGTTGGCTTTGACGCAGTGCTCGAAAATATTCAAGTGGCCATTGAGATGCGGCCAGAACTTGAGCCATATCTCTCAGTAGCAGACTTGTCAGAAGCGCTGAAGTATGAAACAGCCTCATTTGATTTTGCAATGTGCAATGCGGTGATTCAGCACATTACCCCATCGCTTCTCTTTGATGTCACAATCCCAGAATTTGCACGCATTCTTCGCCCAAACGGTGTGCTACAGTTGGTATTCAAAGTGGGATCAGGAATGGCTAATGTTCACGATGGAGAATATGCCGTCGACCGTACTTTCCATTTGTACACCGAAGACGCTATCCTATCTCGATTGAACCAACTCGGATGTGATCTAATACTGCCAAGCACCCCAAATGGCTTAGGTGGTTTAATGTACTTCACCGATAACAAACCACTGCGACACTGCGCTTTGTATGTGAGAAAAAGTGCCTGAACATACTTAGGAGTCGTTACCTTTTGATAAATCAAGATTCTCTCGTGGAGTTATTAAGTGTTTCCAAAGAAGATGCCACCTTATTATCAATCAGGCACAGCAACAAAGCTAAGAGTCTGATTTTTAAACATTCGATTAGGAAGGGGTTTGAAATAGTTCTTCCACGGTCGTATAACAACAATTGGATCTTGGAAACCGTAACGAAAAACAAGCTAAAAATCACAGGCCACCTAGCTGACATCAAGAAAGGCCGCTCGGCACTTAATCCAACAGTAATTGCACTACCATCAACTGGACAGTCATGGAAGATTGCCTATATCGGAACTGATAATAAAAATCCCAATGCCGTAACCGAAACAGTAACTACCCTTTATGTTCCGGGAAAAGTCGGAGATTTCCGTTGGGTGCCTACTATCTTGCAACACTGGCTCCAGCAAAAGGCACTCGACCACCTGCCACTACAGTTGGATTATCTAGCGACGAAGCTAAAACTCCCATACAAGGTCGTGAGAATTAAGCGACAACGAACTCGTTGGGGAAGTTGCTCCATCAGGGGAAATATCAACCTGAATCGCAATCTCATGCTGATGCCCCCTGCAGCAGTTGATTACGTACTGCATCACGAACTTGCTCATCTGAAGGTTTTGAATCATTCGCCTAAATTCTGGAAGGAGATCGAAGGTTCATTTCCATATTACAAAAGAGGCTTAATGCAATTAAAACATTGGGAAAACAATAAAATCCCTGAATGGGCCATTGTTTGAAGAGTAGCTGACACGCAAATCCGTAACAAATCGGCGTAACTCAGTCCTAATGCCTTGAGGAGAAAGGGTTCAAGCATGAGTACCCCATTAAGGATCTATAGCGACGTGGTTAAGCCCGAATGGATCGACTATAACGGACACATGACAGAAGCGTACTACGTGTTAACTTTTGGCTTTGCTACTGATGAGTTCCAGCGCCTTGTTGGTGGTGGAGAAGCATACCGCGATCGGACAGGCTCGTCAATTTACACGGTCGAGGCACATATAAACTACCTCCGGGAAGTTAAAGAGGGTACCCCGCTCAACTTCAGTACTCAACTCTTGAATTTCGACGACAGGCGTATGCACCTCTTCCACACAATGCTTGTTGACGACGATATCATAGTAGCCACAACTGAAGTGGTAGCACTGCACGTGGATGCTGAACCGCGTGTGGCGCCCATGCCAGCGGATATCATAGAAAAGCTCAGAGCAATCCACACGGATCATAAAAACATCCCGCTACCTAG
>Ga0114999_10006655_pt1 | contig 13259 bp, 13 predicted proteins | sample ArcticOcean_MG_C_3_FD_89820 | JGI IMG/M metagenome (GOLD analysis project Ga0114999, IMG submission 89820) | Marine microbial communities from western Arctic Ocean - ArcticOcean_MG_CB8_126 | ecosystem: Environmental > Aquatic > Marine > Oceanic | place: Arctic Ocean: Canada Basin | collected...
GCCCAACACCTCCTTTTCGGTGCCAACGGCAGCGATCTCATTGCCCAGGATCGCGAGGGCTCCCGACCGGTACACGTGGCGCTCCGGGTCGACCGTAATCACAAAGCCGTTCTTGATGATCAAGTCGCAGGTTTGTGGCGTCGTCGGCGTATTCATGGTCGTTTCTCCCTCTCCACCGCGTGAAAGCCCACTACTCCGTGTCGCCCGGCGGCGTCCGCCAACGTTCGACCACGGCCATGTCCAACTCCACGCCAAGGCCTGGCCCATCTGGCGGATATGCATGCCCCTTCTCGAAACGAAGAGGCGTCTTCAGCAAATCGGCCTCGTGGTAGAGGCTGCCGCAGGTATCGCTGTCGGGTCCGAGATTGGCCATGGCGATGCCCAAGTGAATCTGGGCGGCAGTGCCAACTCCGAATTCGGGCATCGAGCCGATCATGCAGGGCAAACCGGCCTGCTCGCACAGGGTGAAGGTCTTCGCGGCATTCTGGATACCCCCGGACTCCGTGACATAGACGTTCACGATGTCGGCGGCCCCCCGACGAATGACCTCCATAGCGTCGCGGGGGTGCCAGACCGATTCGTCGACCATCAGAGGAACGCCAATGTTGCGCCGGATTTCAGCCAGCGCATCGAGTTCGCGAGGCGGCAGAGGTTGCTCGATCAGCTCGGGCTCGTATTGCTCCATACGCCGGATGATCGCGATCGCTTCCTTGGCGGTACGCCAAGCCATGTTGGCGTCGACCCGTACACGGTGAGCATATCCAACTGCCTCGCGCACGAGTTTGACTGCCGCGACGTCCCGATCGGCGCCTTGGCCGACCTTCACCTTTACGGTGCGGAATCCTTCTTTTGCGCGCTTCGCCGCAAACGCCGCCATCTCTTCCGGCTCGCCGAAGGGAATGGAATAGCTGAGGGGGATGCTTTCCCGCACCTTGCCGCCAAGCAGTTTATAGACCGGCACGTCGAGGGCTTTGCCCACGATATCCCACACCGCCATCTCGACCCCCGCCTTCGCAAGCTCCGTGCTCCAAAGCACCCGGTCCATGGCGGCATTGATACGAGTGATGTCAAATGGATCGAAGCCGATGAGTGCGGGGGCAAGAACTTCGTCGACGTCGCGTGCCAGCAGCCGGCCTCGCCGCGAGAACACGCTGGAAATTTCGCCGATTCCTTCGATCCCCGCATCGGTTTCCATGAAAACGAGGGCATGCTCGGAAACGTCCGACGGCCCCAGGGCCGTCGCCGCGACCCGACCGTGGGCGCGTTTTCGGCGGCCGTACACTACTTCCGTACGGATACTGGTGATTTTCATCGTTGTCCCCCCTCTATTTACGGGATGGCCAGAGCGCGTCTCCGCTGATCGCGTCGGCAAGTGAACTGGCGGCGGCGGCCAGAAGCTTGACTCCTTTTTCAGCCGACGCGGCATTTGGTGCCCCGATCACACCCGACTCGGTAAAATCGGCGATCGGCCGCCAGCGATAGATCCCGTCCTGCGCACCCAAACCCTCTAGCGGCGGATCGATCGCGGCGGCCGCCTCCAAGTTGACGAGTTCGGGTTTCAGGTGGAGGAGCATGGAGGTCTCGGCCTCGCCGGCGTGGCGCACATTGCGCTGCACGTCGAGAATCTCCGCGAAAGACGCCGCCGCCTTTGGCAGAGTCCAATAGGTGGCCGTCGCAATATCCGCTTCGAGCTCCCGCTTTAGCTCCCCGACAATCACCGTCATCGCCGCGACATTGCCGCCGTGCCCGTTGAGGAGCAAAAGGCGGCGAAAACCGTGCCGCAGAATGGACGAGCAGACGCAGCGCAGGACTGCATGGAATGTCGGAAAGTCCAGAGTGATCGTGCCGCCGAAGGACATATGGTGCTCAGCCAGACCGACCCAGACCGTGGGCGCGACGACCACCGGCTCCCCCTCCTCGGACAAGAGGCGAGCCGCGGCCAACGAAACTTCCGTGGCGAGCAAGGCATCGACCTGAACAGGGAGATGAGGACCGTGCTGTTCCGTCGAACCGACGGGTAAGATGACCACGGCATCTCTCTTCGCCAAGTCGTGCAACTCGTGGGCTTTCAGGTCGTGCCAGGCAAGTTTCGTCATCATCAAGTCTCCGAGCTCTCTTCGCGATCCAGGAGTTGGCTGAGAAAAGCACGTGTTCGGGTTTGCTGTGGATTCGAGAACATCATTTCAGGGCTGCCTTCTTCGACGATCACACCTTCGTCCATAAAGATGACGCGGTCCGCGACGTCCTGAGCGAATCCCATCTCATGGGTTACGACGAGCATCGTCATGCCCTCCTGGGCAAGCTGGCGCATGACGCGGAGGACCTCACCGACCAGTTCCGGATCCAGGGCGCTGGTCACCTCGTCGAACAGCATGATCTGCGGGCGCATCGCGAGAGCCCGGGCAATCGCGGCGCGTTGCTGCTGGCCGCCCGAAAGGCGCGACGGATGCTCGTTCGCCTTGTCACCGAGACCAACCCGTGAGAGCAAATCGAGAGCCTGCGCTTCGGCTTCTTGCCGGGAGATTCCGCGGACTCGCCGTGGCGCCAAGTTGATGTTCTCGAGCACCGTTAAATGGGGAAACAGATTGAAGCTCTGGAACACCATGCCGATCTCCTGGCGCATCCGTTTCACGGTTTCCTTGTCCGGGCGGCGGCCTTCGGCATCCTGTCCAACCGAAAGTGGTACGCCTTCAACCTCAATCGCACCTCTCTGAATCGGCTCCAGTTGGCAGACACAACGCAGAAGCGTGCTTTTGCCGGACCCACTTGGCCCGATGATGACCACGACCTCACCCTGGGTGACGTCGAGATCGACCCCGCGCAAAACCTGGAGATTGCCGAAACTCTTCCACACTCCTTTAAGTGAGACGAAGATCTCCTTGCCGCCGGCCGATGGCCGGTCCATCGCCTGCGGTGGCGCCTCGTTCATTCCGTTACCCCTTGTCGATTCGGTAGGCCTCGACGGCATCGTCATCCAGGCTGACACCCAAACCCGGTCCCTCGGGCGGCACCACCGCCCCATTCTCTAGTTCGAACCGCTGCTGGACGATGTCACGCTCATGATAGAAGGGCCCAATCACATCCGAGGGCACGGTGCCGTCAATGCTCGGCGATGACAGGCCGATATGGGCCATGAACGCCGAGTTGATCCCGAGCTCAATCGTGCTGCCCAGGAGGCAGGGGATCTGGCCTGCTCGGGCCAGGCCGAGTATCTCGCGCGTGGCCAGATAGCCGCCGTGGGTGGACGGGGTGATCGCCCAGATATCGGCCGCTCGGTCCGTCAGGAGTTGCAGGGCGTCATCGAGCGTAAAGAGGCTCTCGTGCGCAACGATCGGGATGCGCGATAGCCGACGATACTCGGCGAGAGCCGCGTGGGGGTACCGGTTGAAGGGCTGCTCAATGAATGCGACACCCTGCTCCTCGAGTCTGGGCAAGGCCCATAAGGCCTCGGCGTAGGACCAACCCATGTTCGAGTCGACACCCACCGGGATCTCCTCCCCCACGGCGTCGCGCACGGCTCGCACGCGCTTGATGTCCTGTCGAACGTCGAGGCCGGTTTTGATCTTGATGTAGCGGAAGCCTTCGGCGAGAACCTGGTTGGCCAGCTCGCCGGCCCTTTCGGGTGGCCCGCTCACGACAAATTTCACATCGACCGCCTCTCGGACGCGACCGCCCCACAGTTCCGCCAGCGGAAGGCCGGCCTGCTTGCCTGCAATGTCCCAAAGCGCCATCTCGACGGCCGCCTTGGCATAGGGATTCATGGCGATCACGACTTCCATACGATCCATAGCGCTCTGGATACGGAGCGGGTCATGACCGATGAGGGCCGGCGCCAAGTAGTAGCGGATGCAGTTCCAGCAGCTATGGATATCCTCGCCGGTCCAGTCGAGTTCCGGCGACGCTTCGCCCAACCCCGTTATTCCATCGTCGGTCCTGACCACCACGAGCACGAATCGCGCCGAAGGTATCTCGCCGTAGGCGGAGGCGATGCGCACGCGCGGCGTGCGCGGGACGTCCACTGGTATGGCCTCGATTCCCGTAATTCTCATGTTCTTCTCCGATCCCGCCGCTCAGTCTTGGCCGATCCGCATGCGCCGCTCGAGATAGCGCGCGGTGAGCGCGATCGGGTAGGTCATCACGAAATAGATAATCGCGATCGAGGTCCAAACCTCCATCGGGCGGAAAGTCTCCAACGATACAAGCTGACCCACCCTCGTAAGTTCCAACGCCCCAATCGCGGACGCCAAAGTCGTGCTTTTCAGCAGCAGCATCACCGTGGTGGTAGTCGGTGGGAGCACGATCCGCACGGCCTGTGGAAGAACGACATAGCGATACATGTCGACCCGGCTCAGCCCGAGTACATTTGCAGCGTCCCGCTGGGTGACATCGATGCCCTGGATGCCCGATCTGAATATCTCGCCCAGGAAGGCCGCGATATTGAGCCCCAACGCCGCGCTGGCAGCAGTGAACGAATCCAACTCGATTCCGATCAGGACCGGTAACATAAAATAAAACCAGATGATCTGGACGAGTGGCGGCGTGGTTCGAAAGAACTCGATATAGCCGTAGGCCGGCCAGGACAGAATCCTGAAGCCGGAAATCCGGGCGAGCGCGAGGCCCAGCCCGATGACGGAACCAATCACAAGGGACAGGCCCGTCATCGCAAGCGTGACCTGCGCGCCCGCCAGGAGGTCGGGCAGGTAGTCGGTTAGGGCTTTCCAGTCGAACTTCATACAACCACCTGCCCGTCCAAACTTACTCCTCGGTGATGAACTTCGCCGTCATGTACTTATCGAAGAGAGCCTGCAGTTCGCCGGACTCCTTCTTCTTGCGGATGAAGGCCGAAACCGTCTCTTCCCACTTGGTGTCACCCTTCTTCAGGCCGTAAGCGACCGGACATGGAAGCACGTCCATCGGGGTTCTCTTGTCGGGATAGAACTTGAAGGTATCGGGGTGCTTTTCCGCCAGAAGAGAGATCGTGACCGGCGTGTCGAACACGGCCGCATCAGCCTTGCCGCTCATCAACTCCAGGGCGAGCTGATCGTCGGTCGCTTGGCCGAAGTCCTTGTGGGTCGCGTCCGGAAACGCCTTCTTTGCGATTTGCTCGCTCCAACCGCCCGCCACATTGGCGAAGGTAACGCTCGGATTGTTGGCGTCTGCGACCGACTTGATCTTGTCGTTGTCCTTGAGGACTGTCAGGACTCCGCCGAGCATCAGGTAGGTTTCCGAGAAGTCGATCGCCTCCATGCGCTTGGGTGTGACGCAAAGCGCGGGAACGAGGTCCCATTTACCTGTCGTCAGACCCGCGACCGCAGTGTCCCAACCGGCATTGACATGCTCCAACTCGACTCCCAGTTCGTCGGCAAACTGTTGGAGTAGCGCGGGATCGGCACCATAGTATTCGCCGCTCGGCTTGCGCATCTGCAATGGTCGATAGACGACGCCAGCGACCCGCAGGGCGCCACGCTCCTTCACTTCGTCAAGAACGCTTTCAGCCGAGGCGGTATGAGTCGCACCGACCGCGAACGTTGCGGCAAGAGCCGCTAACATGCTCAGTCGTAGGAAACGCCGCCGGCTGGAACCGAAGATGCTGTGGAGAGTCATCGTGTCCTCCCTCCTGTTTGCGCGCTCGTGTTTATGACCCGCCCCAAATCCGGTCCCAGTCAGAAGGTTCGGAAGGCGGCCCGGCTTCGCCGCTCGAGCGCTGATGCGACGAGAGCCAGGGGATAGGTCAAAACAAAATAGAGAATAGCCACCAAGGTGAGCACCTCGATTGGCCTGAACGTATCCGTGGACAGCAGCTGGCCCCGATTCATCAACTCGGGCACCGCGATGATCGCCGCCAGCGACGAATCCTTGACAAGACTGACGAGCGTGTTGGCCGACGGCGCCATGATCAGACGCACCGCCTGCGGCAAGGTGACATACCAAAGCCGCTGCACGGGCGAGAGGCCGAGGACCGTCGCCGCCTCTCTCTGCCCTTTCGGAATGGCCTGCAGGCCGGCGCGAAAAATCTCCGCCATCTGTGCGCTGGTGTTCGCCGCCAGCGCCATGATAACCACAGTCACAGCCGATATATTGATGCCAAAGACGATCGGAAAGACGTAGTAAGGCCAGAAGATGTGAACAAGCGGCGGTGTCGTTCGGAAGAATTCAATCCACCCGACCGTCACCTGGTGCAAGACGGGAGTTCGAGCGATCCTGATAACCGCCATGGGCAACGCGATAGCTGTCCCAAGCAGAAACGAAGCGAGCGTCAGCCCGATGGTCAGCGGTACGCCGACCAGCAGGAACGGGATGTCCGGAATGATCGTTTCAAATCGAAACACGCGGGCGCCTCCCAGGCGCAATTAACACCACAAGAATGCCCTCTAATTCTCCACCTTCGTGATGGTGAATTTTTTGCGGCCGTCATAGCGGATGCGCTGGCTGGCAGCGAAGAAGTCCTCGAAGCCTGATTCGAATCGACCAAAGACATTTGGATAAACAGGTAACATCGCCCCCGGCATCATCGGACGGCAGTACCGGTCATAGGCCCAATAGATTTCGCTTAAGGGCTCAGGATAACCGTGCCGCTCCATCTCGTCGTAATGCGTGAACATGAGATCTCCGGTCTGGATCTGCGTCGTTGCATGCTCCATCGGGATAACAATCGTGGGATCGATGTAGAGGGCGCAGCTCGTCCCGGAGAAGATCGCGTGTCCCGCCTGTCCGTCGAACGGCGCGAGGTCCCAAAGAGTCTGTACGGTCTTGGGTGCCTCTTTCTCGAGCAATCGCGCGCGCGCCGATACACCTTCGTCGGCATAAGTGAACTCGAAGAACTTCGTCATTCCCCCCCCCCCATAAATGGGCTGGACTCTTATCCAACCATTGTTAGTCGGTCGGACTCGTCAGCCTGTTCCTTGAGAATGTCCTCAAATTTGCGCATTTCCGCGGCCAGGGCGTCAGCATGGAAACCCATAGCCGAAAAGGCTGTGTCACTGTCATGCGCTTCGAGCGCACCAAAGATGCGCCGGTGAACCTCCCAAGACCGCCGGCTCAAATTCGCGTCAAAAGCCTTACGCTTCACGCCGACGTCGACGCGTAGCAAAGGCGCCAGCATTTCGATCAACACAAGATTCTTCGAGGCCGTTGCTATAGCCGTATGGAAGGCCCGATTGAGCCGATGGTGCTCGTCGTAATTGCTAAGCCCGTCGCCTGCCTTTTCGACGATGGTTCTCATCGCAGCGATATCGGCGGTCGTTGCTCGCTCGGCCGCCAGTCGCGCAGTTTCTTTTTCGATGGCGTTACGAGCTTCCCAAATCTGACCAATGGCGTGGCGTTCCAGTGCTAGAATGCCAAGGGATGGCTCAAACATGAGCTGGGTCCAGCCCACCGGCTCGACGATGGTTCCGCGCCCCTGCTTGGCGCTCAGGATCCGCAGCATTTGAAGACGCTGAATCGCTTCACGAACTACGGCAAGGCCAACCCCCAACCGCTGCGCTAACGCACGTTGGGAGGGGAGGGCTTCCCCCTGTTTGTAATGGCCCCGAGCGACGCCCTCTAAAATCGTATCGGCCACCTGGTCTGCCAAAGTGCGAGCGACAGGCTTGACCCAGTGACCGTCCATTACCACCCCTAAGCATCGTACTCTCGGTGCTAAAAATTATGAGTGTTCCGAACATCGAGTCAATAGTTGTTCCCTATCTAAGGGCCCCTCAGGTGTCGATCCGCCATGCCTCAAGCTTTTTCCGATCCAGCTCGATCCCCAGACCAGGGCCGTTGGGCACGGCGATGGAACCGTCCTCGATTGTCAAAGGATCTACCAAATAGTCCTCGAGCTGATAGTCGAATCCGCAGAGGTCGTTGGTCTCGAGGAGGTTCGGGACTGTTGCTCCCAGATGCAACTGCGCCGCCGTGCCGATGCCGAATTCCGGCATCGAACCAAGCATGCAGGAGATGCCCGCGGCCTCCAACACCGCGAAGGCCTGCCTCCCTTCTCTTAGCCCACCGGCCTCCATCACATAGATGTTGCCCAAATCCGCGGCTGACTTTCGCGCAATCGCCGCCGCATCGGCGCTCGTCCAAAGACTCTCATCAGCCATGACCGGGACGCTGGTTCGTTCACGCACGAAAGCCATGCCATCGAGATCTGGTCCTTTAACCGGCTGCTCGACGAACTCGAGCGCGAAGGGTTCAAGGGCGCCGATCTGGCGAACGGCCTCCTTCGGACTCGTGACACCTGCATTAAGGTCGACACGCAAGGAGATCTCCGTCCCGACAGCTTCGCGAATCAGCTCTAGGGCCCGCAGGTCGCTGCTGTGGTCTATCCCGGCCTTCAGCTTCAGAGTCCGAAAGCCCCGATCGACAAGAAAGGCCGCCTCCTCGGCCATCTCTTCGGGGGAGGCCATGTTGATCGAATGGCTGAGGCGAAAGCGGTCGCGGACTTTTCCGCCCAGCAACTGATAGACAGGCAGCTTGAGAGCTCTGCCGACCAGATCGTGCAGGGCGATATCGACGCCCGCCTTCGCCGGATTGCCCTCCCGCCCCAGGGCGTCGCGCACCAGGACGCATAGCTCGTTCAGGCGCATGGCATCCCTGCCAACGAGCAGGGGCGCAACGATCTCGTTGATGTCACGAGCCTGGGCCCGGCCCTTACGCGACCATATCGTTGCGACCTCCCCTATACCCACGTGGCCATCCTCCGATTCCACGAAGACGACCGCATACTCGCTCTCGATCACCGTCCCGAACGCTGTGTGCCAGGGTCGGCGCGGCGCACGGAAGGCAACAGCTTCGACTTTTGTGATTTTTAGCATCTCGAGTGGTCTCCCTCTCGTCCAGACCGGTCCGCAGGCGCGACGGATCACAACTCCTGCGCCTTCGAGTGTGTCCGCTTTGGGCCGTCCGGACAATTCGGTGCGATTGCCTTAGCTATCAGCCAACGGCAAAGTCATGCTTACCGTGCGACCAAGTGAGGGCTGGAGGTGAGGATGCAGGATCTGCGGGACCGCTTTTTCAACGACACCGAGTACGCTAGCCGCCTTTCCAAGTTGCGCGAAAGGATGGCGCACGAGGGAATCGACCTCTTCATCTCGACGAACCCGGGCAACGTTTGCTACCTCGCCGGTCACTTCACCCAGGCAATCAACGACCCGATGTTCCTGGCCGTGCCACTCGAAGGCACACCTCTCCTTCAGCTCCCACCCTTTGAGTTGCCTCGCTTCCAGGCGAGCGGCGCAGGTGCCGAGGCGATCAGCACCTGGCGCTTCGGCGATGAACCGGCTCAGCCTGTTGTCCGTGAGCTGATTCGTCGAGGACTGGCAAAAGGCAAGATCGTAATCGATGCCGGACCCAGTTTCACCTCCCTCGGCACGATTGCGGCGCTGAAAGAGGGCCTGAACGCCGAGTTGATGAGCGATCTCGTCGAGGGCGTGCGCCTGATCAAGTCCCCAGCGGAACAGGACTACCTGCGCGGGGCGGGCAGGATGACCGATGCAGGCGTCGCCGCAGCGCTCGAGGCCTACGGCGAGGGAATCTGCGACAACGATGTGGCCGCCGCCGCGCTCGAAGCTATGGTTCGGGCCGGCAGCGAACCGACGGTCTGCGATCCGTATGTCTGCATCGGTTGGCGGACCGGCGTGCCGCACAGCAACCGCGGTGGCACAGTCGCCCAGGCCGGCGACCCGGTCTTCGTCGAATTGGGTGGCACCCGCGCCCGCTACACCGCGCCGATGATGCGCTGCGCCGTCCTCGGCGAGCCGAATTCTGAAATCCGGGAGCTGGCCGAGACCTCGTTCAAGGCCCATACCGCGCTGCTCGGCGCGATTCGCGCTGGAGTTAAGGTCTCAGAGGTATCTGCAGTAGGCTATGCGGCCGTCGAACCGCTCCTCGACCGGATCGTCTTCCACTACAGCTACGGCTATGCAGTTGGGCTGAGCTTTCCGCCAACCTGGGCAGATTGCCCCCACTTCCCGATCCACGCCGAGAACACGGCGACCTTGGAGGCCGGCATGGTCTTTCACGTGCCGGTGATGCTGCGCTTCCAGGGCCGGTACGGCGTCGGATGTAGCGACACGGTGATCGTGACCGAGGAGGGTGCGGAAACCCTCAGCCGATTGCCCCGTGAACTCCTCGTGAAGTAACCGTTCCATACGATGAAGCAGGGAATAGGAAGAACGGTAGCGCCATGAGATCGGTCCTCATCACTGGCTCGAGCCGCAATATCAGCGTCGCGATCGCGCGAGGGCTAACGGGTCTGGATGCGGGTTACTTGACCGGACAAGTTCCCCACGTCAACTGCGGGCTCTGCTGAAACCTGTCGGGGCACCTCCTCAGATGCGTATTTCCCTGCGGACGATCCGTCCCGGCCTCTCCCCGGTAGCCACTCCGTCCCGCCATACCGGGATGCCGTTCACCATGACCAGCACAATGCCCTCGGACAGCCGTTCGGGCTCGTCGTACGTTGCCCGGTCGATCACCCTCTCCGCATCGAAGACGACGAGATCGGCATAAGCGCCGGGACGAACGACGCCTCGATCGACAAAACCGAACTGGGCGGCCGCAAGACTGGTCATGCGATGCACCGCCTCCTCCATCGTGAATAGTCCAAGGTCCCGGGCATAGTGACCCAACACACGCGGAAAGGTGCCCCAGAGCCGCGGATGGGGAATCGGCTCGAAGGGCAGGGAATCGGATCCAATCGAAGTATGCCGATAGCTCAGGATCCGGCGCATGTCCTCTTCGTCCTGCAGAAAATAGATTGCCCCGCCCGGTTTCAGACGCCCAGCCGCTTCCACCGGGCTACATCCCCAGTCCCGGGCAATCTCCGACAGATCCCGTCCAGCGCAGTCGGGACGGGTAGCGGAGCGAGTAATCACGACCTTTTTCGCCACGGCGACGAAATCCTCCATGATCGCTCCGCCACCTGCAGTGTAGGGATAGACGTCCAGGCTCACGCTCTGCCCCACACGGGCCCGATCGATACGGCGCAGGGTCTGGTCAGCGCGGCCGTGGAGGTCAACGCTGTCGAGCTGGTGGTGCGACAGATGGACCTGTACGCCGGCACGGCGGCCGATCTCGAATGCCTCCTCCATCGCGCCGTCGATGTCGTAGACATAGTCCCGGTAATGGGTGGTGTAGATGCCGCCCGCCGCCGCCATCTCTTCCGCGACCGCGACGATCTCCGCGGTGGTCGCAGCCCGGTTCGTCGGGTATTCAAGACCCGTGCTGAAGCCGCTCGCCCCGCTGTCCATGGCTTCGCGTAGAAGAGCACGCATTGAGGCGATCTCGCGGTCCGAGGCTGGACGGTCGAGGTCGTCCATAGTCGCGGCTCGCAGGGTCGAATGCCCCACCAGGAGCGCCGCGTTGACCGTCGGCGGCGCAGCCTCGAAGGCCGCAACGTAGGCCGCCATCGTATCGAAGCGATAGTCAGAATCCTCCCCCAGGTAGCGAAATTCCTGGGCGAGTGGCGCCCGAAACCGCAGCGGTGCAAGGCTGAACCCACAATTGCCGGCGATCACCGTCGTCACGCCCTGGCTGATCTTGGGAGTCATTTCTGGTTGCGCAAGGAGTGCTCCGTCGTCGTGGGTATGGACGTCAATGAACCCAGGAGCGACGACGGCCCCCTCCGCAAGTACCTCGTGGTCGGCAGTAGTGCCAGATAGCTCGCCCACTGCGACGATCCGGTCCTCAGAGACCGCTACATCCGCTGATCTGCGCGGCGCGCCGGTGCCGTCGATGACCATCCCGCCGCGGATTATCACATCGCAACGGGTGGGCTGTTCAGCGCTGATGTCCATGATATTTCTCCGGTCGGCCATGTTCTGCTCCGGGCGGAGATTCACTATGACATGATCGACAGCCCCTGGAAGGTGTCGGTGGTAGCCGTTGCTAGCAGCGCCCTTGAGAGGCCGGCCTTGCCCCTCCTGCTTTGCACCGCGAACGCGGCGCGCTATCATTTTCTACAAGTCCAACGTCGAGCAAGGGGAGGTTTTCACGTGAACGATCCGTTCGCCGAACTCGGCCTACGCCGGGTGATCAATGCCGTGGGGCCAGCAACTGGCTTGGGCGCGTCCCCGGTGCACGCCGAGGTCATGGCGGCTATTGCTGGCATCGTCGACACCAACGTGGAGATGATGGCCCTACAGGCGGCGGCGAGCCGAGCAATTGCCGAGGCGACCGGCGCCGAGGCAGGTTTCGTCGCGGCCTGCGCCGCGTCCGGCATTTCGGTCTCCTGCGCCGCCTCCATGACCGGCGATGATCTCGACGCCATCGAGCGCCTGCCCGATACGCACGGCTTTGCGCGAACAGAGGTAGTGCTGCAGAAGGGCCAGGCGGTCGACTACAGCGGCAATCTGACTCAGATGATCCGCCTCTCCGGGGCCCAGCCGGTGGAGATCGGTTCGGTCAACTCGGCGAGCTTATATCAGCTCAAAGGCGCGATCGGAGAGCGCACCGCCGCCGCTCTCTATGTCGTTTCGGAACAGGCCAGTCTGATGGGCATGCTGCCACTCGAAGATTTTGCAGCTTGTGCCAAAACTGCCGGAATTCCGGTTATCGTTGATGCCGCGCCGGAATGGGACCTTAGGAAGTTCCTCGGTGCCGGCGCCGACCTTGTCATTTACAGCGCCCACAAGCAGCTCGGCTCGCTGACCGGCGGCATCGTCGCCGGGCGCAAGGACCTCGTGCGCGCCGCCTACATGCAGGAGCGCGGCATCGGCCGCGCCATGAAAGTCGGCAAGGAGGGAGTGGCAGGCGTCATTGCCGCACTCGAAATTTACAGCCGGTTCGACACGCAGCGTGAGCGGACGCGCCTGGACGCCATCAACCGCATAGCCCTCGAGCGCCTCCCCAAGACCTCGGGACTCACGGTGTTCCCAGCTGCCGACGCGACTGATCGCGGCTTCGACACCGTCCGGATCGTGGTGGATCGGGAACGAGCCGGGATGACAGCCGCAGAACTTGCCCGGGCCCTGGAGGCCGGCGATCCAACTATCAAAGTCCAGGACTACTACCTTGACCGGGGCGAGTTCGACCTCAATCCAACCTGCTTGACCGCGGAAGGCATGGCTCAGATATGCGACCGCATCGAATCAGTGCTTGCCGAGCGCCCAGCGCAGGTGCCGCCGGGGCTGCCGGGCTCGTCCTACCTGGATTCGTGGCACACCGCATTCAGCACTTGGCCGGACGGATTCAATAAATAGGTCAAACAAATATTCGAAGTGGCTTGCTATTCCGGATCCCATATCGGCCCCTCTTTCCCGAGCCGAAGTTAGAGA
>Ga0114999_10006657_pt1 | contig 13255 bp, 10 predicted proteins | sample ArcticOcean_MG_C_3_FD_89820 | JGI IMG/M metagenome (GOLD analysis project Ga0114999, IMG submission 89820) | Marine microbial communities from western Arctic Ocean - ArcticOcean_MG_CB8_126 | ecosystem: Environmental > Aquatic > Marine > Oceanic | place: Arctic Ocean: Canada Basin | collected...
CACGCACATCGATGACATCCGCTCGGGTGGCGCCGATCTGTAGCGCACGCTGTCGTGCTGCCTCCAGATCAACCTTGCCTCCCAGATCCATCGTCAGTGTCGCGATGCCTGATTCATAGCGTTCTTGAAGCCAACGGATGGCTACGGACGTGTCCAGCCCTCCGCTGTACGCGAGTACGATAGTGTCCGCCATAACGGTCCTTTCGGGGTTCCCTTAACGAAAGTTGTCGAGACTAGGACGCCAGCGCCTTGGCGATTCCTCGTCCCAATTTCTCCATCGCTTCGTCTACGTCGGACTCGGTGATGATTAGTGGTGGCATGAAGCGAATGGCGTCTGGCCGAACGGGGTTCAGGAGTAGCCCTTCCTCGTTGCAAGCCGCGACGACTTTCGCAGAAATTGTATCATTGAACTGGAGGGCCAGCAAAAGACCCATGCCCCTAACGTCGACCACAACCTCGGGGTTCGCGGCCTTGTACTCTTCGAGCTTGCCTTGGAAGTACGCGCCCACCTTCTTCGCGTTGCCGGGCACGTCGTTGTCGACCATGAACCGTACTGTCGCATTCGCGGCGGCCGTTGCTAACGCGTTGCCTCCGAACGTGCTGCCGTGGTCCCCGGGTTCGAGGATGTCGCACGAGTCCTTGCACAGGAACGCACCGATCGGCACGCCGTTGCCCAAGCCCTTGGCCAGGGTTATCACATCGGGTTCAACATCGAACGCCTGGTACCCGAATAGCGTACCCAGGCGACCAGCGCCAGTCTGCACTTCATCGAAAATCAGTAGGATGTTGTTGGCATCGCACCACTCTCGGAGGCCCTTCAGATAGCCCTCCGTAGGCACGTTCACACCACCTTCACCCTGCAGCACCTCAACCATGATCGCGCACGTCTGGTCGGTAGTCGCCGCTTTCATTGCGTCTAAGTTGTCGTAGGGAACGTTGGTGAAACCAGGCGTTAGCGGCTTCCAGACCTCCTGGTAGTGCGGCTGGCCTGTCGCTGCGGCCATGGCCAACGTGCGACCGTGGAACGAATTCAGGACAGTGATGATCTCCTGCCCACCGTTCTTGTTCATCCTCCCGTACTTGCGAGCAAGCTTGACCGCCCCCTCGTTGGCCTCAGCACCACTGTTGGAGAAGAAAACCTTATCCAGCGCGCTGTTCTCCACCAACGCCTCGGCGAGTTCAAGCTGAGGCGTCGTGTAGAACTGGTTGGACGTCTGCATCAGTGTCGCCGCCTGATCTTGGATCGCCTTCGTGACCGCGGGATGTGCGTGACCAAGATTGACGACGGCCCAGCCAGCGGTGAAATCGAGGTATTCCTTGCCGTCGACGTCCCAAACTCGTGCGCCCTCGCCCCGTACGATGACCACCGGCTGGCGGTTGACGACATGCATGTAGTACTTAGCTTCTTTTGCTTTCCAGTCCGTGGTCATGGTGTTGCCTCTTCAGCGAGCTCTTCCAGAGCCCTCAGTGATGTTTCGAATCCGTCGGCGCCTCCGCGTAGCGATTCTATCGCCACTCGCAATTCATCGACGATGGTTAACAGGTCTTCGGGCGCGATGCCCCCGATGACGGGCTCGCTACCTGCGGGGCGATCTGGTCGGTCGCCAGCTAGGATCGCCAGAACCGCAGCATCTAGCGATTCTGCCATCACCACGTCATCGTCAGTGGCCAGGATGACGCGCTTCAGTTCCGGGAACGCCAGCGAGTCGGCTTCCAGGTAGATAGGCTCTGCGTACAGCAGCGACTCGCCGATGGGTATCACTAGCAGATTGCCTCTGATCACCCGTGAGCCCGACTGATCCCAAAGCGTGAACTGCTCCGAGATCACCGGGTCATTGTCGATCCGGGCCTCGACCTGAGCGGGTCCGTTGAAGATCCGATCCGTGGGGAACTCGAAGACCGTCACATCCCCGTAGTGTTCCCCGTCAGACCGTGCGGCCATCCAGGCCACAAGGTTCGGCTTGTCCTGCGGCGTGAAAGGCAGGATCAGCACGAACTCTTCCTCCTCACCGTCCGGCAGCTTCATGATCACGTAATACGGGTCCACGATTCGGCGGCCATCTCGGATATCCTCGTTTAGCTCGGCTTGCGTAGGTGCCGCACCGATCACCTCTTCACCCAACTCCCACTGATCCTCTTTGAGGAAGAACTCGCGGGCATCGGTCATGTGGTACTGCAAGAAAGCATCCGCCTGAACCTCCAGCAGTTTCTCCGGGTAGCGGATGTGCTCCCGAATCGACGCTGGCATCTCCTCGATGGGCGTGAACAAACTCGGGAATGTGTTGCGCCACATACTCAGAATCGGATCTGGACCGCCGATCTCGATCGTGTAGAAATCCATCGTCCCGTTGTACGCGTCCACCACAACCTTCACGTTGTTGCGGATGTAGTTGAGTGGCCGATCGAAGACCGTACGGCTCGCCCGGTCGTTCCCAGACGACTGCACGACCTGCACCGTACGCGAGTAGGGGAACTTGTCGGTCGTCACATACGCGTCCTGGATCCACACCAAGCGACCGTCCGCCACAACCATGTATGGGTCGTCGTCGAGTTCGAGCCAAGGAGCGACGACGCTCACGCGGTCAGCGATTCCTCGGCGGTACAGCACGCGACTGTCAGACTTCAGATCGCGCGAAAACATGAAGTTCACATCCTCGAACTCCCAACCGTACATGAATCGCCGGAAGAAGCTGGAGAGCGCCACGCCGCCTTTGCCCTCATAGCGGTCGATGTAGATAGGCAGGCTCTCTGGCGAACCGGCGGGCCTGTCGAACTCCGCTTCTTTGGTGTTGACGATGACCTCATCGTCCGAGACCTCACCGCCTGCTAGGTCAGGGTCATCTAGAACTGCGCGCTCCAGCGGAGTCGGGTCCCAGCCGAAACTCTCTCCGTAGTAGATCCGGGGCTCATCAACCGGGAACCGGCCAACGACCGGCACGTCTTTGAGGATCAGGTTCGGCTGCCCGGCCTGGGTGAAGTCGGTCGCTGTCGCCATCACTACCCCGTAGCCGTGGGTGTAGATCAACTTGCGGTTGACCCAGTTCTGCGCGGTTTCGTCGAGACCGTGCTGGAACAGTTCCCGTGTGCCTAGCAACACCTGCCGGTACTCTCCATCCACCGTGTAGCGATCTACGTCCACGTCTAAGAAGTCGTAGTAGAGGCGCAAGTGCTGGATCTGGTTGTAGACCCGCGCCAACGGACGTGGATCCCACAGCCGGATATTGTTGATCGTTTCCTGGTTCGCCGCGATGTCGCGGGCGAGCGTATCGTCCCGCACCTCATACGTCACCTCATTCAGTCGCACGAGGTCGAACCCCAAGCGTGTCCACTCGATGTTGCGCTCGATATAGGGCTGTTCGCGTTGGAATTCCGATGGCTCAACCGCGAAGCGCTGCACCAGGAACGGCCATCCGATGCCCACTATCAGGGCCGATGCCGTCCACAACACGAATGCCGCGATGATCATGCGTACCGCTTGGCGCAGGTTGGACACACGTATCGCGACGACCATCAGGCCTGCCGCCAGAAGCGCGATGGCCGTCAGCAGGTAGAGCCCAGGGATGCGAGCGTTCACGTCCGCGTACGTCGAACCCGTGACCGCGCCAGTGGTCGAGAAGAGAGTTTCGTACGTGTCCAGGAAATGCCCTGCCGCGATCGTCACCATGAGACCTGCGCCCATGATCGCCAGGTGCTTCTTCGAGCGAGCGTCGATGAGCGGATTGATCCCTCGTGCGCTATAGATCAGCAGATACAACCCCACGGTCGTGACGAGCAGTACCACCGCCAGCCCCAACAACCATCCCTGGATCGTGTGCAGCATGGGCAGCGTGAAAACATAGAAGCCCACGTCATTGCCAAACTGGGGGTCTTTGATCCCGAAGGCTGTCGAGTTCCAGAACCTCAGGAAACTTTCCCACCTATCCGCCAGCGCAGTCGCGAAACTCAGCACGATGATGAAGCCCATCACTGCCGCCCCGATGATGAGCGAACGCTTGATCCAGGCTGTCGCGAGCGGCGTGAATTGCAGTACCGTTGGCCCCCACGATGTCCGCCACGAAGCGCGATACGCGACGGCGATCGCTGCCCCGCTCCCCACGAAACCAATCATGTACAGCGCGACCTGGGTGTACAGCATGGTCGAGTACACACCACGGAAGCCAACGTTGTTGAACCAGAGCCAATTGGTGTAGACCGTGCGTAGGAAGTCTAGGAGCAGGTAGAGGATCGCCAGCGCTATCAGGCCCAGTGTCGCCTTGAGCGCAAGAACGGCCCAGGGTGGCAGTCCTTGGAAAGTGCCTAGTGCTGGAGGTAGCTCGCTGCCGCCTCCGTTATCGCCTACTTCCATCGTCATGTTGGAGCTCCTGCGTTGCGCACACTAACGTCAGGCGACTGCGGTCCCTGGTACCGTGCCATCGAGGCAGTGCAGCAACGCCCGGGGTTTCGTGCCGTTCACTATGTGGGCCGTTATCCCTGCGTTCCCAGCTTGGATGCAGGCCTCTAACTTCGGAATCATGCCGCCCTTAACCACGCCAGAGTTGACGAGCTCCCCTGCCGTCTCCAGGGGGATGCGCTTCAGCAGACGACCGTGAGCATCAAGGATGCCGTCCACGTCCGTTAGGAACACCAAGTGGGTCGCGCCAACCGCCACAGCGATAGCACCAGCTACCGTGTCCGCGTTGATGTTCAGCAACTGGGCCGCGTCAGCGACCGCCGTGCCGATGGGCGAAATGACCGGTACGTAGCCTGCGACTAGAAGCGCATCGAGCGGGCCTGCGTCCACGTCTACCGTACCAGCGACGAACCCCAATTCGGGTTTCGTAACTATACCGCGCACCAAGCCGCCGTCCACGCCACTTAGGCCGAGAGCCCGAACTCCCAGCGCTGCTAGCTGAGCGACGAGACGCTTATTGACGAGGCCCGCTAACACAGCAGTCGCTACTCCCAACCCCGCCTCGTCCGTCACGCGCAGACCTTCCACGAACTCTGCGCGGACGCCCATCTTCGCCATCCATGATGTCGTCTCAGGCCCTCCGCCGTGAACGATGACCACGCGTGCGCCTGCGCGCTGGAGTTCCGCCACGTCAGCGAACGACGTGTCTTCCGCGCCGAGCGTGCTCCCCCCGATCTTGATGAGTACCGTCTGGTCTTTGAGTCCGCCGTCGTATTGCGATGCTGTCATGATCTAGGTTGTGTACGCGCTGTTGAACTCGACGTACGCCTCGGTCAACTCGCATCCCCACGCCGTCGCGGTGCCGTCGCCCAGGCCCAGGTTCACCGTCAGCGCAACCTCCGGGTTGTTCATGATCGCGATGACCGCTTCCCGGTGAAACGAGATCGGCGTTCCCGCGTCCATGATGACCACGTCGTTGATGTCGAACCGCACCTTCGAGACATCGATGTCCGCGCCCGAATACCCAGCTGCCGCAATCACGCGACCCCAGTTGGGGTCGTTGCCGTGGATCGCCGCCTTCACCAACGACGACGCTGCGATTGCGCGGGCCGCCAGGCGGGCGTCATCGCGGGTCTTCGCACCTTCCACACGAACCGAGAATATCTTGGATGAACCCTCGGCGTCGCGCACCATCTCCCGGGAGAGGTACTCCATCACTGAGTAGAGGGCCAGGAAGAACCCGGCGGCCTCCGGCGTGCCTGCCGCGATCGGCTTGTTCCCTGCCAACCCATTGGCGAACACCATCACCGTATCGTTGGTGCTCATATCACCATCAATCGTGACCATGTTGAACGTGTCATCGACCACGTCGTGCAGTACCGAATTTAGGAAATCGTGCTCGATCGCCGCATCCGTCGTGACGTATGCCAGCATCGTGGCCATGTTCGGGTGGATCATCCCTGAGCCCTTCGCGCAGCCCCCGATAGTGACGACTTTCCCACCGATCTCCACCTCAAGGGCGATGGTCTTCGGCACACGGTCCGTTGTCATGATCGACCGAGCGAAGGCCTCTCCTCCATCGTCGGTCAGCACGATGTTGGGGATACCGGCACGGATCAATGCCATCGGAAGCTCAACGCCGATAACCCCTGTTGTCCCAATGGCCATCTCCTCTGCGGAGATGCCCACGTGCTGGGCAGCTACTGCGATGGACTCGATCGCGTCGATTAACCCCTGCTCGCCGACGCCCGTATTCGCGATACCGCTTGAAACGAACAATCCGCGCACATACCCCGCGTCCACACGCTCCTTGGTCAGTGTGACAGATGGCGACACGAACTTATTAGTCGTATACATGCCGGCCGTCACACAGGCAGCCTCCGATAGCAGTATCCCCACGTCCCACTTGTCTTTGGCGTAGGTCTTGATTCCCGCGTAGGCGGCACCTGCCTTGAATCCCTTGGGACTCGTAACGGAGCCACCGTCGACGAATTGGGTTTGGTCAGTCATGTTCGTGCCTCGGGAAGCAGATGGTTATGCCGCGCGTCGCGCCTTTCGACGGCCAGGATTCTAACAACCTCATATTTCCTCCTCAAATCTCTCTCACTGTGCTGGCGACGGGCCCTCGCTTCCTGCTAGAGAAAGGAAAAAGAAAAGGCCCGCCGATATCGGCGGGCCTTTGATCGTCTCAGGTGGACGAAGTTCAGCAACCGACAGCGGCGTCTGTGTTGGACAGGCGTCGTCGGGTTCGTCGCTCTTGCTGCGTTGCGTTGAACATCGTGGAACCAGCCTAGCACGGCACGTGATGTTGAGACAAACAGCCAACCGGTCGCTGAGGATTAGCCGTCTATGGGAGTCATGCGCCCCGAGGCGTCGCGCCAGAGCGTATACCGCTCATCGCCGACGTCAACGAACACCATGCGCTCGCCGTTCGTGAATGCTTCTGCCCTCTCATTGTTCGAGCGGGTTGCCACCGAATGCTCGGCGATCGTGACCTGCTTGAGGCCGACACCATAGCGGCCCTTGGCCCAGGCGGAAGCTGACCTCGCGACACGGCCCCCGACCTCAAGCTCCCGCTTTAGGACGGCCCGCCGTTCGGCGTCGATTTCGCGGGGACTGGTGTTCAGCCCAAACGTACTCACCATGCGTTGCTCCGTCAACTCAACGATCACATGAGCTTCGGGGATCCCTACCGTCACCAGCATTGCCCGCGTGCGCGGGTGATGTTCGAACGAGCATGGAGCCACTGCGTCCACCTCTTTGACGATGACCCGGATCGCGGCTTCTGCGGTCTTTTCGGAGTAGAGCACAACAGTCCTTCTGCTATCTGGAACCCGAGTAAGGCACGCGGCAACGGATCAAGTGTGGCGCTGATTAGCCTTCTTCGCCGCTTCTTCGGGAGGGCGAATGTTGCGGAATACGGCCCACAGCGAGAGGTCATACGCGATCTTGATGATCCCGGATGCGACCAGCGGCGCCGAGGCTGATATCGCCGTCCACATGAACGTCGACACTGACGGTCCCAACGTGTTCGCAGCACTACGCCCCAACTGCTGCATGCTCGCCATGGCCACTCGCTCTTCTGGCCCAACGATCGCCATGATGTAGGAGTCACGCGTGGGAACATCCATCTGGCTGAAGAACGCACGACCTTGCCAGAACGTGATGGCCAGCCAGCCCCACGGAGAGAACGCGGCGCCGATCAGGAACAGATTAGCCGGGATGTGCGTGAACACCATCGTATTCAGGAGCCCAATGCGATTGGCGATCTTCGCCGCGACCCACATGGAAGACGTCGTCAGCAACTCCGACACGAAGAACACCAGCGAGAGTTCGGCCAGTTCAAGGCCGAATCGCTCGTAGAACCAATACGCGGCTAGGGTCTGTATGATCAGCGCGCCGCCGAAGGAGTCGACGGTGAACAACCCTGTCAGCATGAAAATCCGACGTCGCGACGGCAGATTGAACGGGTTCGTCAACGCTGGTGCGCGTTCGTGTGCGGGCGGACTCGAAAGCGCACTGTAAAGGATCGCCACGATCAGTAGCGATGCGGTCAGCAACACCAACATGATCTTGAACGCGTCCGTCTCACCGAGCCCGGACACCGACGCGAGCAGAACTGGCAGTCCGGCACCCAACGCACCGATGGCTCTAGCGAAGGTATTGGCTATCCGGTACAGGGCGAACGTGTCCGTGCGTTTCGTCGGCTCAGCCGCTTCGGCTATCCCAGCCTGGATCAGCGGTTGCGTCGCACCCATCGCCCCGCCTTGCGCTCCGCTGAGCGCACCAACGAAAGCGAAAATGGCGAGTAGCACGATGTTGTCGGTCACGATCAGCGCCACGAACGCGAGGGAGGAGCTTAGCGTCAGCCCCACCAGCAATCGCTTGCGTCCCAATCGCTCGGACACGAATGCGATGGCGAACGCGAAGAACGCGACCCCAGCCGCACCAACGGTGAAGTACGCACCGATCTCGACCAAGCTCAGGCCGATCCCGTGCAGGTATACAGCCAATGACACTGACAGAAATCCTTGGCCGAACGCTCTAACTGAGCTCGCCAGGATCAGCAACTTCGCATCCCTGCTGAGCCAGCCTGCCCCCAGGGCTCCCTTCACTTTGTCGACCGCAGTGGTCAACGCAAGTACCCCGATTCCTCGGAAAACGTCTGGTACAACAGCACCACCGATACCACGATGACCCAGAGCAGGAACAACATCGTCATCAGTTCGGGCGCCAGGAACATCGGAGCAAGCACCAACAGCAGTGATATCCAACCCAGCCAAGCGGGCAGGGCGCCCGAGCGGATGCTCACCACCGACGTTGCCGCCACCAACGCCGCCATGGGAGGTGCCAACACCAACAGGTGATCCCAGCGCAGCACCAGTAGCGTCTTCGCCACCTGCCAATCGCCCTCGAAGCTGGCCACGTGCGAGCCGGCGAACCCTAGCGTTGCGACGATGAGCAGCATCCCTCCTGCTGTGATGCCTGCTCCGTACGCCACTGAGGGCATCCAACCGTGGCCCTGCCCTTGGCTACCCTGTGCCCGCTCAAGCCGATGACGCAAGAATGGCAAGAACCACAGCAAAAAGAAAACGCTGGCCGCCATCAGGAACGCCCCGAAGCGCAGATCCTCGCTACGTTGGTTGTAATCGATCGCCACGATGCCAGCGACATCGGTAGGGGAGGTCGTCTCACCTGTCCCCAGCGAGATCTGCAAGCTGATCACGACGAGAATCGCGAACAAGATGCCGCTCACCGCGCCGATGCGGTTCCACATTGCGCTCTCGGGCATCCGGCGCCTCCTCGTGCCTGGGGTTGTCTAAAAGCCTGGATTGCGATGGCCAGTTTACGCGTCGCATACGCGTGACCTGTTGCCCTCCGGTGGCGATTCAGACTAGATTGTCATTATCACGCGCGTGCGCGCAGCGTTCGCCAGATGGGCGATCGCCAACCTACCGAAGCTGGAGAATAGCGATGCTGAGCGTCGATGCGAATGAGAAACTGACCCAAGTAGGGAAGGGCACGCCTATGGGCGAGCTCATGCGCCGGTACTGGCACCCCGTCGCCGCGACCGTCGAACTGGACGAACGCCCCACGAAATCGGTGCGTCTGTTGGCTGAGGATCTCGTTCTCTACAAGGATCGGTCGGGAACCTACGGCCTGCTTGACCGACTCTGCCCCCACCGTCGCGTAGACCTGTCTTACGGCATCCCCGAAGAGAACGGGCTGCGTTGCATGTACCACGGCTGGATGTTCGACGAAACCGGCCAGTGCATCGAGCAGCCCTTCGAGGAGACCGTCCACCCTGACGGTCGCTTCAAGGAAAAGGTTCGTATCGCGGGCTATCCCGTCGAAGAGATGGGTGGCATGCTTTGGGCCTACCTCGGCCCTACACCCGCGCCGCTGCTTCCCCGATGGGACCTGTTCGTCTGGGACAACGTCTTGCGCGACATCGGCGAGACCCACCTCCCCTGCAACTGGCTCCAGTGCATGGAGAATTCCGTGGATCCGGTCCACTTGGAATGGCTCCACGGCTACTGGTCAAACTACCAGTTGGAACTCATGGGCACGGAAGGCAGAGTGATTCCCCCGAACAAGCGCCACACCAAGATCAGCTTCGAGCCGTTCAAGCACGGCATCATCAAGCGCCGCACCTACACCGACACCACGGAGGACGACACGCCATGGAAGGTTGGCCATCCCGTCGTGTTCCCTAACTGGCTGCGCGTCGGTACCGGGTTCCAGATGCGCACGCCCGTCGATGACACCAACACCATACACTGGCACTACAACGTGTACGCGCCTCCCACTGGCGTGACCGCGCCCAAGCAGGACGTGATCCCTCACCGCCAGGTACCTCTCCGCCACGAGGACGGTCGTTTCGCTGTCGACTACACCATCGGCCAGGACACCATGGCTTGGGTGACGCAGGGCGCTATCGCCCAGCGCAACCTGGAGAAGCTCGGCGAATCCGACAAAGGCATCATCATGTACCGGCGTCAGCTACAGGAACAGATGGACATCGTCGCTGCTGGCGGCGAGCCCATCAACACCTTCCGTGACCCTGGCGAGAACGAGATCATCGAGCTTTGGCAGGAGAACCAACTCGGCAAGCGACTCGTCCTCCCACGCAACAACCACGCTCCGCTGGACGGCCAGTGGGATCCCGAAACCGGCGACGTGTCCGTCGCCCCCACGGGCAAGCATGCGCCTGTTGGACTCCGTGTCCAGCGCATCTACGACGAAGCCGCTGAGGCTGCAGGCATCAAGCTGCAATAGCCGTAGCCCAGGTTCGCGATGCTGAAACAGAGGCTCGGATTTTCCGAGCCTCTGTTCTGTCACTCGATTGGCGTTGCTAGCTGGGCAGCACAGCCGTGATCTGGCACTGCATCAGCATGCCACCACCTAGGTTTGACTCTTCGGCATGGCGTGCGGGCCTATCGTTCACGTCCGGGAACATCGCCAACCAATACGGATCGACGAACTTTCGATCGTCGCGATCCTTCATGCGGATCGTCATGTAGATGATATCGTCCACGGTTCCACCGGCGAGTTCGATCACGCTCTTCACGTTCTTGAACATCATCTCCGCCTGGCCCGCCGCGTCCTCCGGCATCGAATCGTTGTCCGCGTCCCGACCGCTGATGCCCGACGTATACACCATGTTGTCGATGCGCACGCCCAGCGAGATCGGTGCCCTGTGCCCCATCCCCGGTAGATCAATAACCTGACGTCGTCCCATGGTTCCCTCCTGGGGTCTACTCTCGTCTGACGTGAAAGGGCGACCTACCCAGGCGCCCCCTCTCCGCTTCTCACTATTCCGGTCCCCTGGCCATCCCGCGCCAACCGGATCATACATCTGCGCGCAGGATCTGATAGCCCCGCCAACCTCAACGCCGAACGCCGCATATAGGTGAAGGACGTGTCCTTCCTTTCAGCCGAGGGGGCCCATGTAGGTCTGGTCGGCGTAGGTGTCTGACACGGGGCTGATCGTCTCGGGCCACTCACTTATCGGCGTGTGCTGGATCGTGCCTCGTGAACTTCCCTGCCAGCCAACGTTCTCCATGTAGCAGTACAACTGGATCGCATGGCCCTCCGGATCGATCGCGTACGCCGCGTAATCGACACCAGGGTGCAACGACGCCGGCACCTCGCGGATCTCTACACCGTTCTCCTTCAGGAAAGCCACCGCATTGCGTAACTGCTCGTAGGAGCCGACCTCTACGCCGAAGCTAGCGCACGTGCTCCCTTCCCAGAAGCCCATCTCCTTGCGCATCGACTTCGGCCACAAGCTCAAGCTGTGGTGTTCCGTGCCAGCGCGCAGGAACGCAAAACGCTTGCCCGCGTACTGCAAGTCCTCTGTGAGCGTGAAACCCATCTCCTCCGTGTAGAACCGCACCGCCGCGTCCACGTCTTCAACGAAGATATCCACCGGGCCTATCTTCGTGACCTTGAACGGACGTGCCAGCAGCATGCCCTCAACGTCGTACTTGCGAGGCAGGTCTTCCGTGTCTCGGAAGCCGGACGTCAGGTCGATACCCTTCGCCACTGCCTCCTCAACCTCGTCCTCTTCGGACGGCTGCGGCAGGGTGGCCTTCTCCGCGAACTTTCGGTAGTACATGTCCACCGGTTTGGAGCGACCGTCCCAACCGATCTGCTCCATGCCGTAGTAGAGTTCGTTGGTGTGGCCGTCCACATCCTGCACGTAGGTGTGCCAATTACTCCCTGGCATATCGCGCCCGGAGCGATCGATGTGCACTTCATGATCCTCGAAGTACTCAACCGCATTCACCACTTCAGCGAGCGATCCCGTTTGCCAGGTGATCTGGTTGATGTTCTGGTCGCCTGAATCGATCCCGCGCATCGCCTCCAGCGTCTTCTTCGGGAACAGCACGAACGCATGGTGGTCACCGCCATAGTGGAAGAAACGACCTCGCGTATCGGTGATGCCCATATCTTCGAACTTCTTCGCGCGCTCGGGGCTGGACGCGAAATTGTTCATATCGGACATCTTGAAACCCAGCAGGTTCCGGTAGAAATCCACGCTGCTGTCCATGTTTACGACGTTGAACCCAAAGTGCCCGAGCCTGCGAATCTTGAACGGCCGATACATCTGGACCCCGCCTACGTTGTAAGTCTTGTTCTGAGTCGCCATGGGTCGCCTCCTCGATGATCTGGGGCTATGGCATTCGCACTACGGGAGCAGGGCCCGAATTGCCGTGTGCCCTATGTCAGGTCAGTGATCTTCTTCTCGATCTGCTCTACCGCCGGGAAGTCCTCGTCGATCAGCTTGTAGCAGCGCTCTACGTAGAGCTGTGCCAACATCGCGCCATCGGCAGATGCGTCTTTCGCCGCAGCGCGTACCTTACCTGCCCAGTAATGCTCAGGCAACAGGCGTTCCAGCGCGGCTATCGATGCATCCGTCTCTTCAACCAGCGTTTCGTCGCTACGCTCCGTCGCGAAGCGCATCGTCCCTACGAGCTTCGATAGCTCGCCGAGTTTTTCGCGATCGTTCATCAACTCGAACAGCACGTGCTCGACCCGCGCACCGCCCTCGTTCGCGCTTCGCTCGTCTACTTCGCGTAAATCACCCTGTGGCGTATCGCCATGCTGCGCGTCGCCTAAGGGGATGGCGGTTGGAGGGCCGCTACTCTGCTCGTACAGAGCGTTGTATTGCTGAACCACCTCCGCCGTCTCGCTCATCGCGGCAGCGATGTCACCGAGAACAACGTTCCCACCAGCGATGAGGTCATCGCCTCGGGCGCGCGCAAGTTTGTCCAGGTAATCGATACTTTCAACTTTCTCTGGCACGGGGGGAGCCGCAAAGCTGCTCATGCCCTGTCCCATGATGTCGCCAGCCATACC
>Ga0114999_10006659_pt1 | contig 13254 bp, 10 predicted proteins | sample ArcticOcean_MG_C_3_FD_89820 | JGI IMG/M metagenome (GOLD analysis project Ga0114999, IMG submission 89820) | Marine microbial communities from western Arctic Ocean - ArcticOcean_MG_CB8_126 | ecosystem: Environmental > Aquatic > Marine > Oceanic | place: Arctic Ocean: Canada Basin | collected...
AACTATTCGTCCATTTTTATTAATAACATGGTTGGTCCTCAAGAATTCTATAATATACTTGCCAAGGGTTCTCCGTGGGATTCAAGTGCAATGAGGAATGCTATTAATGAATCAGCAAGATGGTTTAAAGCTGGATATCTTGGTGGGAATGACTATTTTTCTCTAAATTTTGATCAATCAATAGCCTTAGTTAGTCAGAAGAAGTCACCTTTCTTTTTTGCTCCTTCTATAGGATTTCAATGGGCAACGAACTACTTTAAGGGAGATATGGCAGGGGATTTTGTTTTTGCACCAATGCCCCAACTAAACCCAAGTGTTCCATATCCAATGTATGACCTAGGTGTAGCTTTTACATTATCTATAAATGCCAACTCAAAGGTTAAAGATGGTGCTGCAGAAGTATTAAATATGATAATGTCGGCAGATTTTGCAAAAAGAATGGCTAATGATTGGCCAGGATATTGGGGAATCCCACTTAAAGATTTTCCAAAAGCACCTAATGCCAAAGGGTTAACAAAATCATTTCTAGAAGCTATGTCTAGTATGTCAGATGCAATTGGAAAAGGTGCCTTTGGTTATAAGATAGGTACTTTCTTTCCGCCAGCTACAAGTGAAATATTTTTTGAGGATATAGAGGCAGTATGGTTAGGAAAGATGACGGCCAGTGATCTGCTTAAAAAAGCAGAAAGAACCTATGCCGATGAAAAATCGAAAGGGCTAGTCGGTGATTACCCTAAACCAAACTTCTAAAATTTATGTAACTGCGAAACTATGATGACTTATATAATATATTGCCCTCTCCTGATTCTTATAAATTAGTTTTTAGCAAGTATCCCATCATGGTTTTGCAGTTCTTATTTACGAGCTCCTAATAGATATAATAATATGCAAGTGGTTCATGACTTTGGAATACTTTTCAGTAAATCTATAACAGCTTTAATAATAGTTGCAAAAAAGTTTTGAGTCCATAACATTTAATTTATTTTAGGAGGCGTTTCTGCAAACAGTTTAGAGTGGTGATGTTTTGTTAGATTAAAGAGAATTTAGAATAGAATTTTGATGGATATAGGATTATTACTCAATAAAAGAATTATAAAAAATATTACTTCCAAGATTAATTGTATTTATTCTCATAATCATTAAGAGAGTTTGAGTGATAAAATTTTATTTGTTTTATTACTTTATATATTTTAAAGGGACTAAATAAATTTATAGAAAAGGAATCCTGCACATAAAGTAAATACCTCCAACTACAATTTTGCCACTTGCGAAATTTATCAGAATATAGTGGTGTATTTTGTATTATATGTCATACCGTTTAGTATCTAATTCTCCTACCTAATTAAAATATTGTGAATTCAGAAAGAAATCCAATGTACCAACAAATAATTGGTACTTCAATTTATCTAAGCTCAATTTATGAAGAGCTAGAAAATTCGACAAGATCAGTTTTGTCAACACCAGAAATATACAATATTAGGCGTATTGTCATGATAGGGAGTGGTGATTCTTTCTTTGCAGCTAAAGCCGCAGAACTTTCAATTATGAAACATTCAAAGCTTCCAGTCGAAGTAAGAACTTCATTGGATGGAGGACGATATCATTCATTATTATCTGATAGAAGAGATATAGAAAATACATTAGTAATCGCTCTTAGTAACTCAGGTATGACATCAAGAACATGTGAAGCGGTTATTATGTACAAGAAGTCTGGTGCAAATACTTTAGCGATTACACAAAATGCCTCTAGTTTACTTTCTAAGGAATCAAATAATAGTCTAATTTTACCATCATCCGAGTTACCAATCGCTCCAAATTTCTGCTCTTTTATTTGCTCTTTTTTAGCACTCGTATTATTTGGATTACGTATTGGAGAAGTTCGAATGAAAGAAACAATGGACAAAACTGGAGAAAGGAGAAAAGAACTTTTAAGACATATTGATGATCTATCACTTGTTGTTAAAAAAACAAGCTTATCAGCCCAAAAACTTGCAGAAAAATTTCGTAAGATCAAATACTTTGAATTTGTTGGTCCTGGATCCAATATAGCAACCGCAGATTATGGTGCTGCAAAAATCTTGGAGGCAGTGGGTCGTCATGCTACTGCTCGTGATCTAGAGGAATGGATTCACCTGAACTATTTTGACAGTTCTCCTGAAGAAATATCTACCATATTATTAAGTCCAAATAAAAGTATAAGTGATTCAAGATTGCAAGAAATATATGTTTTTATGCGAAAAATTCGAAAGAACTTAGTTGTAGTTGGTGGAGGTCCATTGATTAAATTAGCAGAAGATAATAATGGTGACACGTTACGTTGTGAAATAGATATTTGTGAGACATGGTCACCAATGCTACTTAGTGCACCAATTGCTTTATTTGCAGCTTATTTATCTGAAATTGAGGGAAGTTTCCATGAGCGAGCCAATAATAGTCTTTGGGAAGATAGTTTAGATGCTGGGACAGTTCAGAAAAGTAAGATCATGGGATTGGATATATGACAATTACTACTTATAATATAAAAACTGAGGAAAATTGCGCATATGAAATTACAGAATCTGTTAGAGAAGCAATAAAGAAAAGTAATATTAAGAATGGAGTATGTATAGTATTTATACCTCACACAACGGCTGGTTTGTCAATAACTTCTTTTTGGGAAAAAGAGGGGTTAATTGACATACATGAGGAAATCAATCGTATTGTACCAACAAGAATTGATTTTAAACATCAGGTTGATACCCCACAAGATGCTGCAGGACACATTAAATCTGTACTTATTGGGGCATCTTTAACCTTAATTGTCGAAAACGGGACGCCATTCCTGGGGCATTCTCAAGGTATATTCTTCAACGAATTTGATGGGCCTCGAAAACGACAATTGAAAGTAAAGTGTTTAAGTGATTAATCAATTAGATATAATCGCAGCAGCTGTTCTTATAGATAATATTATCTTTCAAGGAATTAGAAAAAAAGGCCATTTCCCTGGCGGTGCAGGTCTATATGCAATTGCCGGCGCGTCATTGTTTAGTGAAAACACTTTATTAGTAACAGGAGTTGGACAAGATTTTCCTGAAAAAATTGGACCATGGTTCGATAGTAACAAATTGAGCAGAGATGGTTTAAGGTTCGCAACGGATTTGACTCCATGTAATATTATTGATTATAGTGATTCCAATTTTCGTTCTGAGAAACCATTATTAGGGATAGATCACTTTAAGAAATGTGAACCATCTGTTGAGGATGTTAAGAAGGTTTTAGGAAAGGCTAGGAGCCTTTATATCTTTAGGAATTCAAGTTCTAATTTCTGGAAAAAACTTTTAGCTTTGTTAGAAAATTATGATCTCAAAATACTTTGGGAAATTGGACTTGATGCCTGCAGTTTTAAAAATAGAAATGAAATCTTAGAATTGTTAAAATTTGTAAATGGATTCTCACTTAATTTGGAAGAAGCACAACTGATTTTTAACACGAAGAATGAGGAGAAAATTCTTGAGACTTTACAAAAAGTTACTAGAGAAATTGTCTTTTTACGAGCAGGAATTCGGGGTAGCTACGTTATAACAAGGGAAAAAATTCATTTTATACCGAGTATAAGTGTAGAACTTGTAGATGATACTGGTGCTGGAAATGCTTATAGTGGAGCAGTTTTAATCGGTATGGCTGAAGGGTTATCTCCTGAAATATGTGGAGCTATGGGAACTATAAGTTCAAGTGAGGCCATAAAACAATTCGGTCCTCCTAATGTTGGAAATATTGTACTTAGGGAAAAAACACAAGAAAACCTTAAGCAACTTGTTTCAAATATAAATTAAGGATGAATGTTATGAAAAAAATTCTTATTGATACTGATCCAGGCATGGATGATACGTTGGCAATAATCCTTGGAGCTAAATCTCCAAAGACAGAATTATTAGGTGTTTCTTCAGTTGCAGGGAATTACCCTGTTGAAATTACTACAAAGAATGTTCTTAAAACACTTGAATTAATAGGTAGACAAGATATCCCAGTGGCCAAAGGAATGCATAAGCCCCTCACTCGACCTCTTCCAGATGACCCCTTTAGCCATGGATCAGATGGTATGGGAGAAATATTTTTGCCAGAACCCACTACTAAAATTTCAAATAAACATGGTGTGGACCAGATTATAGATGTGGTACGTGCTAATCCTGGAGAAGTTACTGTAATATGCATTGCGCCACTCACTAATCTTGCTATGGCCATAATGAAAGAACCACAACTAGTTGAAGAGGTAAAGGAAGTAGTATGTCTGGCAGGATCGTTCGGTTTAAATAGATATGCATTTGAAAATGCTACTGGAGATAATCCACAAGCAGAATGGAACGTTTATGTTGATCCTGAAGCTGCTAAATTAGTTTTCAATTCGGGAATTCCCTTACGTGCTATCGGTTTAGATGTTGCCACTTGCACAAACCTTGATAAAAATCAGCTTTATAGCCTGAAAAATTCATCCCGTAAGGAGGCAAATATTGTAGAAAAAATGGTTAGGTATGTAGAGAGCCGTGGTCATGAGTCATATTGTGTTTTGATTGATTCAATGGCGGTAGCTGCAGTCTTGGAGCCAAGTTTAATAGAAATTATCGATGTAAGGGTTGGTATAGAAACAAAAGGAGAGTTAACTTTAGGACAAACTATTGCTGATTTTAGGCGACACCACGCTTGGGAACATCTTCCAGAAATTAAAGTAGCTTTAAAGGCCGATTACAAAAGGTTTATTGATATTTTAATGGAAAACATTTTGAGATAAGTATGAATTTTGAGATTGAAGAAAAAATTTATGCAGGAGTTTTGGGTAAGATTATTGGTGTTTATTTTGGTCGACCTGTAGAAGGCTGGTCATATGAAAAGATTATGAAAAAATTCGGTGAGATTGATTATTACGTTAATGATTCATTGAATGTTCCAATTATTGTCCCTGATGATGATATTTCAGGAACTTTTGCATTTGTCAGGGCAATTGAAGACCACAACTATCCAAAATATCTCCAGCCAAAAGCCATTGGTAAGACATGGTTAAATTATATTATTGAAGAAAAGACAATTCTTTGGTGGGGTGGGTTAGGAAGATCTACCGAGCATACCGCTTTTCTCAACCTTAAGAACGGAATTGACGCTCCAGAAAGTGGTAGCCACAAAATTAATGGAGATTGGATTCCAGAGCAGATTGGAGCACAAATTTTTATTGATGGATTTGCCATGTCTACTCCAGGAAATCCAGATTTAGCAGCTAAAAACGTTCGTGCAGCAGCATCTGTAAGTCATGATGGCATTGCTCTGGATGCTGCAGTATTATTAGGTACCATGGAGTCAATGGCATTTTATGAAAAGGGAAAAGACAAACTTTTAGATAATGGTCTTTCATACGTGAAAGATAAGCATTTACTTAACGTAGTAGAAAAACTTCGAAATGAATGTGCAAAAACAAATGATTGGCACAAAGTTCGTCATTGGATTGAAAAAAATCATGGGTATAAGCACTACGAAGGACCATGTCATGTCGTGCCGAATCACTTAATCGTATTAATGAGTTTTTTACTAGGGGGGGATGATTTTTCTCGTTCACTCACTATCGCAACCAGTGCTGGCTGGGATACTGATTGTAATGCAGGGAATATTGGTTGTCTTAATGGAATTAGATTAGGTCTCAAAATATTTGATGAAGGACCAGATTTGCGAGGACCTGTAGCTGATTTAATGTACATTGTAACAGCTGATGGAGGTGAATGCATTAGTGACGCTGTTCGTGAAACACAAAAGATTTCAGGTTATGCAGATGTTTTAACTAATTCAGATAAATCTTATATTCAACCACGTTATAATTTCAAATATTATGGATCAACTCAAGGTTTTACTCAATGTCCAAATCAAAAAGGTCCACAGGGAGTAATTGCTGTTGAAAACGTAAATGACGATGAAGGTGGATTGTCTGTTAAAATATTTGGTGTCACTCGGGGAATCACAGGTAGTATTTCAAGTCCTGTTTTTATGGAGCCTGAGGCAGTTAGATCAAATTTTGGTATGCAAGTAAGCCCTTCACTTTATTCTGGTCAGACTGTCATTTCAAAAATTGAGTCTACCATTAATGTGAAATTAAGATTTTTTGTTCTCTATTATGATTTAAATGATCAAATTTGTAGTATAAGTGGAAAGTGGAACAAACTTGTTCCAGGACTTTCTGAACTAATCTGGGTTGTTCCAAATACTAATGGCCTTCCTATTTATAGAATTGGAATAGAGCTTGGGAATAAAAATCGTATCGATGGGGAAGTAATTATTCGTTCAATAGATTGGAAAGGTGCCCCTGACAATTTTGAGATAAAAGGAATGTTGATGGAGTCTATTTGGAAATTGAAACCAATGTGGCTTAGAGCATGGGTTAGCTCTGCCAAACATTTCGCACCAGACTTCAAGTGGACCCTTTGTTGTTCTCATCCAGAAAAAAATGGTGTAGTGACTATTGGGACAAGAGATTGGGATAATTATTCCGTATCGAGTTCTATTGATTATTCAATTAATGACGGCGGAGGATTGATTATTAGGGCACGTGGACATCTAAGATATTACGCTGGTATTCTAAAAGATAAGCAAGCTATAATATTCAAAAATTATGATGGTGAAAAAACTATACTTTCTAATATTTCAGTACCAAATGGTGCGAAAGGTAAAAGGAATCTTAATTTGAAAGTAGTTGATAACAAAATTTCACTAGTAATAGATGGAAATGAAGTTGGTTTGGCTGAAGATGATTCTTTCAGCAGTGGTGGAGCAGGTTTCTTTGTGGAAAAGGGGACAATTTTAGCCGATGGGTTCTTAGTTCAAAAAACTTGAACTTAATTGGAATTAAATTCTGAAAAATATGAAATGTCTAGAGATGAAGTAAAAAATAGGATAGCTCTAAAAGAGATGCATGAGCAATACAGCTTTTTAAAAAATATCCCACCACGGGGATTAACAATAAAAGGGCGCCCAGCTTTGACGCAGATTAATTCTAAAGAAGTTGGAGATTTTGTTCTTGTGACAGTACGGGATCCCTTAATAAACTACGAAAACGATCCATCTGCTCAAATTTCAGGGTATCTAGAAAATGCCAAATTAATTGGTAATTCTGGTATGTTTACTAGCTATACAGGTTTTTTTGAAGGAGCCAAAATTACTATTGTGAGTGGAGGAAGTGGCTCACCTGAGACCGAATTATTGCTTTACGATTTCATGGAATTCTCAAATGCCCACACCTACATACGTGTGGGTGGTTCGGGAGGAATTGGAACTGATGTTAAACCTGGAGATATTGTAATCTCTAGTGGAGTCGTTAGGGAAGAAGGAATGACTAGAGCATATATTGATCCATCATTCCCAGCAGTAAGTCATTATGAAGTTGTAGTTGCCTTGGCCCAAGCAGCTGATAGTTTAGGTCCAAATTTTCATATTGGTATCACCCTATCTGTAGACAGTGATCTTGTAGGTGTCGGAAGACCTGGTGTGGGAGGATATTTGCAGCCAAGAAATTTAGAAGTTCTTGGTACATACAACCGAGCAGGAGTCCTAAATGGAGATCGCGAATCTTCTGCTGTTGTAACATTGTCAGCACTCTATGGATTTAGGGGAGGGTCTGTATGTTCTGTTTCAGATAACGTTTTATCAGGCGAAGTCTTTCAACAAGGTCCTGGACACAGCGAAGCTATCGAGATAGCCCTTAAAGCATGTGTAATATTGAATGAAATGGATTTATCGAAGAAGTCAACAAGGAGAAAATATTGGATTCCTTCAATATCTAAATGATATCAGAATGAGATGATCTGTTCGAAAATATTATTAAAAATGTAAAAAGTTTTACTTTTTTTACAATCGTTTTCCAGATTTATCAAATAAGTATAAATACTCTGGATCAGGAGAAAAAGTTACCATTTCATTTGTTTTAATTTTTGTAAGTTTAGGTTGTTCTATTGTAATTTTGTTTCCTCGTGCATCCTCTGAATATATGTAAGAAACATTACCTAATATTTCAACTGCTGTTACTTTACAATTTATTTGCCCATTTGGATTGATAATTATATTTTCAGGACGAAATCCTAATGTGCATTCCGACATTGATATTATATTTTTAGGATTTGTATTTTTTTTAATCTTTACTCGCAAAGGTTCTGGCGTTGGTTCCTTTAAGTTAATTTCAGCATAACCTTGAGATAATTTTCTTATAAGACATGGAATAAAATTCATTTTTGGAGAACCAATAAATCCGGCGACAAAGATATTATTCGGATCCTGATAAAGTTCTATAGGTGGCCCAAATTGTTCTATTATTCCATCGCGAAGAACAACTATTCTGTCAGCTAAAGTCATCGCCTCAACTTGATCATGTGTTACATATATCATTGTAGCAGAAAGTTTCTTGTGCAGCCGAGCAATTTCGAGACGCATCTGTACCCGTAATTCTGCATCAAGATTCGATAATGGTTCATCAAATAAAAAAATCCGTGGTTTTTTAATAATTGCTCTTCCAATAGCTACTCTTTGTCTTTGTCCTCCAGAGAGAGTTTTAGGTTTGCGTGATAACAATGATTCTAATTTCAATATTTTTGCTACTTCTAAAACTTTTTGACGTCGAATTGACTTGGGTACTTTAGCAATCTTTAGCCCGAATCCGATGTTTTCCTCAACGTTCATGTGTGGATATAGAGCATAATTTTGAAAAACCATAGCAACACCTCTTTCCAACGGAGGCATACTCTTTACATCTTTTTCATCAATTTCAATATTACCTTCAGTTACACTCTCAAGTCCTGCAAGCATCCGCAATAGTGTTGATTTTCCGCACCCTGATGGACCAACAATCACCAAAAACTCACCATAAGAAATTTCCAAATTTATAGACTTTATTACTAGTTCGTTCCCAAAACGTTTGCTGAGTTTATTTAATTTGAGATTCTTCAAAATAATTTAAGGATATTAATTTATTTTCTTTACAGAAAAACCCAATGCAGGAACAGTCCCACTTTCAATTATGAATCCAGCGCCACCGGAAACAAAGTCGTCATCAGAAGCTTCAATAATAAAGGAGTTATCAAGATATAGGGATATCAGATCTTTCTTTACACAAACTTGAAAGTCTAATGCTTGATTAGGTTCAATAAAATAAGGAACTGACTTTAAAATTTCAAATCGGTCATCGAATCGTTTTATTATTGAGGCTTTACCTTTATGTACCACTCCTGCATAGTATCTTTTATGTCCTCGGACTCTGACTACTAGTCCAACTAAGTCATGGAGTTCTAAAATTAGTTTTGAACTAACTTCATAATTAATCCAATCTCTCGTTCCTGTAGTAATTACTCCTTCTTTGTTTGGATGAGATAGTGCGAAAGTGAAGTAGAAATCAGTTGCAAAATGTTTCGCTGAACTGACAAAAGATCTAGTCCAGAAAGTATTTGTGTTCCACGGGGTCAAATTTGGGGTAAGATTTCTTGAAGTTCCGAAGTTTAGGTTTTCTGGTGCTCCCTTCCAATCAAGATTTAGCAATCCAATAGAGCCCGTAATTCTCGACATAGAACTTAGCTCGATACCAATTCTATGAATTGGATGACCTTTTGTATCGGGTATCTTCCAAGAAATGTTATTATCTCCTTTTTCAATTTCAGATTTTGGACCTGATAGACGTGAAAGTTTTTCTGATTCATCAAAATAATAAATAAAAAAAGATATTGTTGGATTTTTTTCTTCAAATCCATAAATCAATGCATTTACCTTTTGTGTACTATAAAGTGAAGGACTAGCTATAACTTCAAAATAACTAGTATCATCTTCTCTTCCAGGCTTAGGTTCTATAAAGGTCTGTACAGATACAGAACCTTTCACGCCAGGTGCTAGGGCATCATAAAAAATACCAAGTCCATTACTATTTTGCTTTTCATTTAGATTTTCTACTTTAGTAATTGCCTGCTGGCCATTGTGAAGTGGACATAATTGGAATCCTTGTACAGAGCCAGAAAACTCAAAAGAAAATCTATTTTTAGACTCAGTATATTTTTTACCACACAAATTTGCTGTGGCTTTCAGTACACGTCTGGTTTCTATAACGGAATCAGACATGCACTCTCCTCCATCAGCACCTACAACGTAAATTCTGTCAGCAATTGGACCCCGAAAGTCTGGGCCACTATCGATGCTTTTTAATCCAAGTCTGATCCCATTTAATGCTCCAAGATTGCCTGCATTGCAGTCTGTATCCCAACCAGAGGAAACAGCTATTTTTAATGCTTTTTGAAAATCATCGCCACCAAGAATCAATGATGCTAAAAGTATTAAATGATTAGGTATCATGGGACAATTCCCAGGGAATCTATCGTATGAATAGTTTTCTTCTAGCCATACTCGAACGATACGCCATTCATCTCCGACCATGCTGCACTTATTTCGAAGATCACTTATTGCACGTTTTAGTTCATCATCTTTAATGAAAGAATAACCTATATCAATCAGAGTATCTATTTTTGATTCAAAAAAAGCTGCTGCTTGAATAGATGCCAAGTTACATGCGGCCTCTACAGCAACACCGTCGTGACTTACAGAAGCTGCCTCACGTGCCATGGCAACTGCACGTTCGGGATCACCTGGATTAACCATAGCCCAAGTATCAATAAAAATTTCAGCCCCGATTTGTTCCGCCATTGCCTTACCATTAAGAGCAATGGATCCACTTGCTGGAGCTGGCACACCTTCCTTTAGCCTTAAAAAAGCTGTATGTTCTGTCGATCGACCAAGACCACCCCACCACAGTATAGTCTTATCTTCAATGATATAGTTTAACCACGTTTTTCCGATACTTTCCGAGGTGATATTTGCAGGGAATCCATTGTCTTCAAGGGCCCGAAAAAATATAAATGTGCCAGAGATATCATCATCTGGAACTATTAAAGGTTGTTTTACTTGCTCATTTACAAAATAATTAATTTCTCCAAATTCTTCTAAAATATCATTGTATTGCCAGCCTTCTACGGCTCTCCCAAGGTAAACACCTATGATTTTCCCCAGAATCCCAGCGTAAGTCTTTTCGACTACATCAGGTGATAATTCTGTATTTTGAAATTCAATACTCATTTTATCCTTTAACTGCGCCAGAAGCCATTCCCGAAATAAAAAAGCGTTGCATCACAATAAAAAACAACACAATTGGAGCAACAAGAATAAATGCTCCAGCCATCATTGCCCCTTGATCAGTTGCATATGTTCCATTCATCGACAAATAGCCTAGAGTCATTGTGAAGCTGTTTTGCCCTTGTTGAAATGTAGACGTGATTAAGAATTCATTCCATGCATTAAGTCCAACAATAATTGAAACAGTTACCAGTCCCGGCCTCAACAAAGGTAAAATTACGTGAAAAAAAGTCTGGATTGGATTTGCACCATCCATGAAACTCGCATCATCAATATCGCTAGGTATGGTTTGAACGTATGTTCGGAGTAAAAAAGTAGCCAGAGGAAGATTAATAGCTGAAAGAATGAAAGCTGTAGCAAAAACGTTTCCCACAATTCCAAGTTTCGCATAGACAAAATAAAGTGGGAAAAGAAATAGTTGTATTGGTATCGTGGTTGCGCAGAGAAAATAAATTGTAATTAACTGCCAACCCACTATACTTCTCCGAGCAAGAACAAATGCAGAAAGGGATGCGAAAGTTAATGTAATAACTATAGTAGTTCCACTCAGTAGAATGCTATTTATTATACCAGAGCTAAATTTCCCAGCTTTCCAAGCACGACTAAAGTTTGTGAAATTAAATTCATTTGGTAATGCCAAAGGATTTATAACTATATCCGCGTGGGATTTAAATGTATTTATGGCGACTAAAAGAAGAGGTAATAGTGCGATTAGTACCAATAAATAAAGAATCAGGGTGCTACTTAAATTGTTAAAATTGTTTTTGATATAGTTACTTATTTTAATCATTTCTCAAATTCCGATTTGCTTATCCAAACATAAAAAAATGAAGCAATCAATCCAAAAAAACTTATAGTCAAACCTACAGCTGCCGCTTTTCCAACCTGAAAACTTGTAAAAGCAAATTTATATGCAAAGGTAGAGAGCATCTCTGTGGCCCTTGCTGGACCACCTTGAGTAATAAGAAATATATAGTCGAAAGTCAGGAAAGAAAATATTGTTACTAGTGCTATCATTAAGGCAATTGTTGGAAGTATATTAGGTAAAGTAACGTTCCAAAAAACTTGAACGCTACTCGCCCCTTCCAAAAATGCAACTTCTAACTGGTCATCTGGTGTTTGTTGCATTGCTGAAAAAAAAACAACTACAAGATATCCCCAAAAGTGCCATATATCGATGGCTGCAACAGCATAAAGTGCCGTATTTGTGTCAGCAAGAGGATTACTTAACGAAAAATAGTCTCGTGAAATAAATCCGAGCAATCCTGATATTGGATCCAATATAATATTTTGCCAGATCACTGCATTTGCAACTGGAGACAGGACATAAGGTAAAAGAAATATTATTTGGAATACAGTAGTAGATTTTTTTCTTTTTTGTAGCAATGCTGACACGAATAAGCCGATCACCATTGGTATTGTTAAAAAAATTATAGCCCACCGGATATTGTTTCCAATTGCAATCCAAAAAACGTGATCATTAAATAAGTTCTGGAAATTATTTAGTCCAACGAAACTAGGGGCAGACATTCCATCCCAATTTGTTAGAGACGCTCCAATTGTCATAATCGCAGGAACTAAAACTAACAACAAACTGAGAAGAAGTGCCGGAATAATAAAAAAATAATACTGTATGTTTAATACTCTATTTTCAAACATCTATTAATTATTAAAAAATATTCTTATTTAGAAAGAAGTTGAGTTGCTTTAATTTAAATTTTATTATAATTTCAGAGCATAGCATATATAACTACGATTGGCTATGGATGTTTCTTGTAATTCTGGAAACAAGACCATTCCTTTGTTTTGTTGGACACTTTTCCTAAAATCATCATCAGTTTTTCTAGTTTGATTAACCAGTTCCCTCATCCAATCATGTATTAGCAAAGACAAATCATTAAAGTTGTTTCGTAACTTCTGGAATTCAGGTGAGTTCTTTTCTACATTAATATCCAATGATTTAAGAATTCCATCTAACTTATATTCAACTTCATCTTTGTAAGACTTTGAATCAGACTTTAACCTACCTTTGAGACTAATTTCTTTCTTTTGGATAGACTCTAAACTTCTCTTAATACCATCATC
>Ga0114999_10006661_pt1 | contig 13252 bp, 5 predicted proteins | sample ArcticOcean_MG_C_3_FD_89820 | JGI IMG/M metagenome (GOLD analysis project Ga0114999, IMG submission 89820) | Marine microbial communities from western Arctic Ocean - ArcticOcean_MG_CB8_126 | ecosystem: Environmental > Aquatic > Marine > Oceanic | place: Arctic Ocean: Canada Basin | collected...
ACCAGAGCTGCATTGAATCGGTGAAGAGTTGGGTTAGTTCTTCGGCTCCGGTTGGGCGTGGGGCGAGTTTGGTGACTCGATGTTGAGGGAGCGTGCCTTCTACTAACACAGGGACATCATCGACGGTGTAGCCGACGCCGTCGAGTCCGTTGGGGACTCCGATTTGCTTGAGGATGTAGATGAGTCGTTCTGCTACAAGATCGCCGGCGTCTTCGCGTGCTGCTCCATTCACATCGGCTCCTAGTAGTTGGGCGGCGCGTATGTGTCGCTCAGGGTTGGATGGAGCGGTGTAACGGAAAACGGCCGGGGCATTCAGGATTACCGCCATTCCATGCGGAACGATAGCTTTTCCTTCTGGATAGCCTTCAGGTCGGTAGTTTTTCACCAGCCCTGAAACTGGGTATGACATGCCATGAGGCAAATGGACTCCGGCGTTACCGAAGCCGACACCTGCGAATGTGGCAGCCATCGCCATGTTTGTTCGGGCGTCCATGTCTTCAGGATCGAGCACTGCGGGGAGGATGCTATTTCCGACCATTTCGAGTGCTGCCAAAGCCCACACATCGCTAATAGGATTTGATCCCTGGTAGGCGGGTCGGTGCGCTGGACTAGACGGAACTTCGCGCTGAGAAAAGGGGAGTGCGGTGTAAGACTCGATGCCGTGGCAGAGAACGTCGAAGCCGCTGCACGCCGCAACCATTTTGGGGAGAGATCTGGTGTTTTCAGGATCGACCAAACCGACGTCGGGTCGTAGTGATCGGTGTGCGATACCAGTTTTGGCACCGAGATCTTCATAGTCGAATATTGCTACGCCGGTAGTTTCACTTCCTGTGCCGGCAGTCGTTGGGACTGCTACTAGCGGTTTCAGATCGCCCGGTACTGGCGTGCCTTTTCCGATTGGCGCGTTTACATATTCGAGGAATTCGGCGGGGTAGGTCGAGTAGAGATTCACCGCTTTAGCGGTGTCGATGCTCGAGCCACCGCCGACCGGCAAAAATCCGTCGAAGTTGCCTTCTACAGCGAACTTGATAGCTCTTTTGAGCGAGGAGTCGGTTGGCTCAACGCTGACTTGATCGAATACTGCGTAATCGATTTTGGCTTGCTTCAGCGAGTCGATTGCGGTTTGCACTGCTGGACTGTTTGCAAGTTGAGGATCAGTGACGACTAGAACCCGTGTTGCTCCTAATCGAGAGAGTTCGTAGCCGGCTTCTTTCGTGATTCCGGGCCCAAATTTGATCGATGAGGTATCGATAGTGAAGGCGGTTTCGGTGGACATGTTGCTCATTTTGGACGGGCAGGCGCTGAATTCAGTTGTCTTCTGGTAGTTTTCGAACGGAACGCGAAGGATAGCTGAATATCTCAAGTGACCAAGACGGTCAGCAGGCGTAGTATCTGCGTTATAAATCAGAATTGAAGTTAATTAATTTAGGAATCTAGATAAGAGAGCAGTATGCGTGTAGTTCAGTTTGTTATTCCGGATGCGGGACGTCGAGTGGGTTTTGTTGATGGAGATCATGTTGTTGATGTAACTTCATCAACAACATCGTTGAGTTCGGTTTTCGACGTTTTCGAGTTGTCGCAGGCTGTTGGTAAATCTTTCGACGAAACGCTGACTGGAGCGGCTTATGAGGGATCAGATCGCCTGAACTACGCGGAGTTGCTCGCGGCTGAGGTCGGTGGAGATTCAACTTATTTGATTGCTCCGTTCGATCATCCTGATGATCACCGCGTAATAGTTTCTGGAACGGGACTTACCCACACGGGAAGCATGAAGTCACGCGATCAGATGCATTCGGTTGATGCTGTGCCGACCGAAGAGCCAGCGACAGATTCAGCGAAGATGTTCCAGATGGGTATTGATGGTGGTAAGCCTAACCCTGGTGAGCGCGGAACGTCGCCAGAGTGGTTTTACAAGGGGAACGGCACGATTGTGCGTGGACCGGGTGAGGGACTCGAGATTCCGGCATTTGCACTGGATGGTGGAGAGGAACCTGAGTTGGGCGGTTGCTATTTTATCGACAAGAATGGGGTGCCGAATCGAGTTGGGTTCGCTTTAGGTAATGAGTGGGCAGATCACGAGACCGAGCGGATTAACTATCTGTATTTGGCTCCATCAAAATTACGCTCCTGTGCGCTAGGCCCTGAGCTCATAACGGATTTTTCATTTGATGAGTTAGAACTGGAATGCACTGTCGAACGCGATGGCGAGATGATCTACGAAAGTGGTCCACTTTACTCAGGCGAAGGGTACATGTCTCACACGTTGGCGAACTGTGAGGATCACCACTTTAAGTATCCGTTACACCGTGTCCCAGGCGATGCGCATATTCATTTTTTTGGAACAAGCCAATTGAGTTACAGTAGCCGAGATTGGAAATTCCAGCCCGGCGACATGATTACGATTTCGGCTGAAGGCTTTAGTGCTCCGTTGCGTAATACTGTAGTTGCTGGTGACCCATCTGAGGGTCACGTTATTCCCGTGGTGATAGCTTAAAAACGCTGACTAAAATCGAGTTCCGTAGATATGTTCATGAAAAAAACCAGATGAATATATTTTCTCCAACGAGATATTTTTTTCTTGTTTTGGTGCTACTCGTTATTCTCTCTGGCTGTACTTCGCTAGACGCACCTAACGGGGTCAGCAACCAAGGCGATACGCCACCAATAAATGGTGAGACTTCCATCAAAGCCTCCGTCGATGCAACTATTGAGGCAATGGCAGCAGTTAGTACTCCAACGCCAGTATCAAAGTCTGGTAGAGGAGCAGCTCCAACAGTCGTCCCTACTCCAGTATCAAAGTCTGAAAAAGGAGCAGCTCCAACAGTCGTCCCTACTCCAGTATCAAAGTCTGAAAAAGGAGCAACTCCAACAGTCGTTCCAAGCCAAACATCTGCCAGTATCGATAAAGCGGTAGATATGAATTTAGATCTCGATCTAACTCTGGCTTCTGACTCGGAAATCACCGGTGCGGGGCCAGTAGATTCTGAAATACCGATGACAAAAGATGACAACGGTATGACACGGCTGCACGAAGCAGCCAAGTACAACGATATCGACTTTGCCACGCTGCTGATCGATAGCGGTGCCGACATTGAAGTGAGGGACGTTGAAGGCAGGACACCCCTGTACTGGGCAGCTTGGTACAACTCACTCGAGGTTGCCACCCTGCTGATCAATAGCGGTGCTGACATAAAAGCGAAGAACGTCTACAACATAGAGACAGCCTTGTCCGTGGCAGCCACGAGTAACTCTCTCGAGGTTGCCCGCCTGCTAATCGATAGCGGTGCCGACATTGAATCGAAGGAGCTGGATGACAGGACACCCCTGCGTACGGCAGTCATGTACAGGGCTTTCGATGTTGCACGCCTGTTGATCGAATACGGTGCAAATACTGACATGATTGATTTGAGTTGGATGGCAGAGGCTTCGGAAAGCACCGGTGCGGGGGCAGTAGGCTCTGAAATAGATGCACGGATTCCTGCTCTCGATGATCTCCCGCCTCCGCTGCCCGATTTGAGTCCTCCACAAGCAGGACTCCGTGCATGGACACCCCTGCACCAAGCAGCCTTCACAAACTCCCTCGACGTTGCTACGCTGCTGATCGATAGCAATGCCGACATCAACGCGATCGACGAGACTGGCGATACACCCCTGCACATCGCAGCCGATAGCAACTCTCTCGAGGTTGCCCGCCTGCTGATCGATAGTGGTGCCAACATCAACGCGAAGGGCACATTTGACATGACACCCTTGCACTGGAACGCGGCGCCACGCTACGATGCAGGCAGGAATAACTCTCTCGACGTTGCACGCCTCTTGATCGATAGCGGTGCCGACATCAACGCTAAGCAAGGTATGGGCGAGACTGCCCTGCACATCGCAGTCACAAACAACGATATCGACTTTGCCAGGCTGCTGATCGATCTTGGTGCCGACATCAATCCGAAGGCCTATCTGGACTGGGCGCCCCTGCACCAAGCAGCCTCGCAGCAGTATCTCGACATTGCTAGGCTGCTGATCGATCTTGGTGCCGACATCGAAGTGAAAGACTACGAAGGATCGACACCCTTGGACGCAACAAGATCTCTCGACATTGCACGCCTGCTGATCGATAGCGGTGCAAATACAGAAGGAATAGACCTTAGCTGGATGAATTGATTCCCACTCAAAGCAACCCACCTCAGAACAGGGATGAAACAGGTCGCTTCCTAGCGGGACAAAGCGGGAACCCTGGGGCTCGTCCCGTGGGATTTCGCGAGCAGATCAAGCAAAGTACAGCTGATGGTAGTGAACTGGTCGATGTCGCCATTGAATGAATTGAATATAGTAAAGTGACGATCGTATTCAACTGTTTAATTGGTTAGTCAGATTTACGAGACTGAGAAATAATGTTCCAAGGGTTATCCCGTATATACATCGTTCTTGTTTTGGCGCTGCTCGTTATTCTCTCTGGCTGTACTCCACTAGACGCACCTAACGGGGTCAGTAACCAAGGTGATACACCACCAATAAATGGTGAAACCTCCATCAAAGCCTCCGTTGATGCAACTCTTGAGGCAATGGCAGCAGGTGTTACTCCAACTCCAGTATCAAAGTCTGGTAGAGGAGCAGCTCCAACAGTCGTCTCAACTCCAACATCTGCCAGTATTGATAAAACGGTAGATATTTCTGAACTGACTACTGTTACCGGACGTGCCATGTGGAACGACATTCCTCTGACCGATCAAGAGATTCAGGTAATTGCTGATGTAGATGTCGACGAGGAATGGACTCCGGCTGCTACCGACTCAACTACATTTCATGGTGACGGCTACTTCACAGTCTCATTCAGTGGAACAGGTATGCACACGATCTGCTTAAAGGGATCTCCTAACAGTGGATACAAATCCGGATGCACCTTTGAAGTGGAGTTCAACCCCGGGGAGACGGTCGACATAGGGAATGTTTACGTTGCAAAAGCAATGACTCTGTTAACCCCGATGGGACCCACAGGTGATGTAAAGATTCCGACATTCAGATGGGAAGCATTTCCTGAAGCAGTGGAATATCACTTAAGCATCCATGAAGTCTCCACAGGCGATCTTGTTTTTGGTGATTTTATCGGTGCTTCAACCGAGTACGTTCCAGAAATACCATTTACTGCAAATGTAAAGTACATGTCGAGAGTATCCGCCTACACAGGATCATATGTATTAATCGCGGAGTCTGATTTTGGAACCTTCAATGTTGGACCTGATCCGAACGAGAATATCGAGGTATTTGATTCGAATCTTATGACTGTCACCGGCCGCGCTATGTGGCATGACCAGCCTCTTGTAGAAGTTGAGATATTCACTCTCCCGCAAGGAAGCAGAGGCGACGATCCGCCGACTGCTGTCGGCTCAGTTGATGCTGACGGCTATTTCACAATATCGTTTGCAGTATCAGCTCTACAAACAGTTCAAGCCAGCACATCTGCAACAAGCACAGCACAGGAAACGGTGGATTGTGAAGCAGCTGACCCAGACGAATACGGAAACATCGTTCATTGGTGTGATGATGGCTCGAACTGGTGGATAGATTCCGTGACCGGCTATCGGTATGAAATGGATGCCGACGGCAACGGAGCCAGGGTGGATAACGTAATGATATGGGCGAAGGGTACCAACCAGGATATATTCTGGTCTTCTGGCAGGTCAGTGGAGTTCAACCCCGGGGAGACGGTCGACATAGGGGATCTTCACGTCGCAAAAAGAATGACTCTCCTGACTCCCGAACGAAATGGGTGGACAACAACAACTCCGACGTTCACTTGGGAAGCATTCCCTGACGCAGTGAATTATCACATCGACGTATTCGACACAACTACGAATGAAGCAGTTCTGAGGGAGGACACGGGCAGCGCAACTGAGTACACGTCAGAAACGCTGATGCTTACTACGAACACGAAGTATGAGTGGAGCGTACATGCCGAGTCTGCTTCAGGTATTGAAATCGCATACTTCTCGGCGTTCTACTTCATTGTTGGACCTGATCCAGAACTCGATCTACCTCTGGCTTCTGACGGCGAAGTCATAAATTACGACCTCGATATCATTCGAGGTATTACGCCTGATGGAGCGTACTACGACGGGGAAGCACTCGAGACTGTGGTGGGTATTAGAGGCGTGCCTTATGAGTTCATTGGCTGGGAAATTGAAGGTGTAGATGAGACTGTTTATGCAAACATCTCTTGGGGAGATGGCGAATACCAAATTCTATACTCTCAAGAACTAATGCAAAATTCAGGTGTGATAGCAGCGAGTCATATTTACTCTTCCGGTGGAGTTTACAGGGGTTATATTGATGTCCAAAGTTACGGTAACAGTGTGGCAAATTCCTCGTTCATCGTGTTCATTAATGAAGCCTCAACAGAGACGGCGTGTGATCCAACGAATCCGTATGACTTTATTGTCAGCGGTTTCTCATTCCAGGGTGAAAACGATACATTCCGAAAAGTAGATAACCTCGGCAATGAGCTTGGTGATACATGTGGAGTTGAGGGACTATACCAACGCCCAGCCGTGGACAATTTCTACCACAAGGGAATCATAAGCGAAGAAAACGGCGAGTATTTCTGGAATAACATGGGTGTGAGCAACTGGCAGCTATATCCAGAGTTTGATCTTTCAAGATTTACTACTGACAGTAACAACCCTTATTTCTCAGAAAGCCCTTACTTCACCCTCTTTAGAGGAGATGCAGATGTAACAATAGGGCTGAACCAAAAACGATCTACAAGCACCGATGATAAAAACTAATCACCTAAGTTATCAATTAGAGGATTTAGGTGGTCTAGTTACAACAACCAACCCTTAAGCAGTCGGTCTACTTTGATCGATTGGCTCATTGTCGCTTAACGCGAGATCGTGAGCCAATGCCCCCTAATTTCATATTCTGAGGTAGGTTGCTTTGAGTAGGAATCAATTCATCCAGCTCAAATCAATCCCTTCCGTATTCGCACCGCTATCGATCAACAGGCGGGCAATGTCGAGAGAGTTGTACTTGGCTGCGAAGTGCAGGGCTGTAAAGCCTTCAGAGTCCTTCGCTTCGATGTCGGCACCGCTATCAATCAGCAGGGTGACAATCTCGAGAGACGTGACCGAGGCTGCGGTTTGAAGGGGTGTAACGCCTTTAGAGTCCTTCGCTTCGATGTCAGCACCACGATCGATCAGTAGGGCGGCAACCTTGAGAGCGTCCCATGAGGCTGCTAGGTTCAGGGCTGTACTGCCATTATTGTCCTTCGCTTCGATGTCAGCACCACGATCGATCAACAGGGTGGCAACCTCGAGTGAGTCGCCCATGGTTGTGACGTGCAGGGCTGTCTCGTCCCAGTTGTTCTTCGCTTCGATGTCGGCACCGCTATCGATCAGCAGGGTGGCAGACTTGAGATGGTTTCTGATGGCTGCTTCGTGCAGTGATGTGTTGCCATAAATGCCCTTGCAATAATCCCAGCAAGCAGTACCTTCTGTATTTGCACCACGATCGGTCAGCAGGCGGGCAACGTCGAGTGAGTTGTTCACGGATGCGAAGTGCAGGGCTGTAAAGCCTTCAGAGTCCTTCGGTTCGATGTCGGCACCGCTATCAATCAGCAGGGTGACAATCTCGAGAGAGTTGATCTCGGCTGCGTAGATCAGGGGTGTCCAGCCTTCAGCGTCATTCTTCGCCTCTATATCGGCACCACTATTGATCAGCAGGCGTGCAACGTCGAGAGCGTTGCTCTGGGCTGCGCTGTGCAGGGCTGTCTCGCCCATACCTTCCTTCGCCTCTATATCGGCACCACTATTGATCAGCAGGCGTGCAACGTCGAGAGAGTTGCTCTCGGCTGCGCTGTGCAGGGCTGTCTCGCCCATACCTTCCTTCGCTTCGATGTCTGCACCACCACTATTGATCAGTAGGCGTGCAACGTCGAGAGAGTTGCTCTCGGCTGCGATGTGCAGGGCTGTCAGATTAAATGTGCCCTTGCAATAATCCCAGCAAGCAGTACCTTTTGTATTTGCACCACGATCGATCAGCAGGCGGGCAACGTCGAGTGAGTTGTTCCAAACTGCCCGGTACAGGGGTGTCCTGCCTTCAACGTCCCTCAATTCAATCTCGGCACCGAGTTCGATCAGCAGCGTGGCAACGTCGAGAGAGTTGTACTTGGCTGCCTCGTGCAGGGATGTCTTGTCCCAATCATCTATTTCAGAATCTACTGGCCCCGCACCGGTGCTTTCCGAAGAGGAATCGGTCATCCAGCTCAGGTCTATACCTTCTGTATTTGCACCACGATTGATCAGTAGACGGGCACCGTCGAGTGAGTTGTTCCTTACCGCTTCGTGCAGGGGTGTCCGTCCAAACTGGTCCTTCGCTTCGATGTAGCCTCCGTTATCAATTATCAGGGTGGCAACGTCGAGAAAGTTATTCCAGGCTGCGATGTGTAGGGCTGTCCACCCATAGGCGTCCATCGCTTCGATATCGGCACCGAGTTCGATCAAGAGGCGTGCAACGTCGAGAAAGTTGCTTTCGGCTGCGATGTGCAGGGCTGTACTGCCTCTGTAACCTAGAGCATTGATGTCCTTCGCGTCGATGTCAGCACCACGATCGATCAGGAGGGTGGCAACCTCGAGTGAGTTGTCCCTTACCGCTTCGTGCAGGGCGTTGTTTAATACCGAGCGACCGGGCATCCAACTCAGGTCTATTCCGTCAGTATTTGCACCACGATCGATCAGCAGGGTGGCAACGTCGGTAGAGTTGTTCTGGGCTGCTCTCCACAGGGCTGTCTCATTCCAGTTGTTCTTCGCTTCGATGTCAGCACCACGATCGATAAGCAGAGTGGCAACGTCTAGAGCGTTATTCGCGGCTGCTATGTCCAGGGCTGTCCTGCCACTGTTGTCCTTCGCGTCGATGTCGACACCGCGATCGATCAGTAGACGGGCACCGTCGAGTGAGTTGTTCCTTGCCGCGTCGTGCAGAGTAGTAGGATTGCTTCTGGTCAGTCTGGCGATAAACTCTTTTAGCGGTGAGGTGCTGCCTAGATTGACGGGGGCATTGTTTTCTATTTGCAGATCCACATATGTTTTATGCGCTAGTATCCATTCGAAAATTATCGAACCGTCATCATTAATTTGAACAGGATCGAGGGCACCGTATGCCCCGTTTTGTTCGAATATTATTGGACCTGTATAGCAATCTGAAGCCCTCGTTCCAAACTGTATTGTATGGGGTTCGAAGGTATTGTTTCGAACGCTGCTGTAATCCAGTGCAGCCCGATTATTCAGGCTTTCGTCGCATGTGCGAGCTTGTGCACCGGCTTGTATTTTGTCCCAAAGACCAGCAAATTCAGGGAAGTCTTCATCGTAATTTTGGCCATATAAATAGCCAGATTGGCTTTGGATGGACGCCAGCGACCAAGAGAGTCTCCCTGATCCAATATCAAATTCAGCCGAGTCTGCAACGGTAATTAGGCCGAGATCTAAATTCATATCTACCGCTTTATCGATACTGGCAGATGTTTGGCTTGGAACGACTGTTGTAGTTGCTCCTTTTTCAGACTTTGATACTGGCGTTGGAACGACTGTTGGAGTTGCTCCTTTACCAGACTTTGATACTGGAGTTGGAGTACTACCTGATGCCATTGCCTCAAGAGTTGCATCAACGGAGGCTTTGATGGAAGTCTCACCATTTATTGGTGGTGCATCACTTTGGGTACTGTCTCCATTAGGTGCGTCTAGCGAAGTACAGCCAGAGAGAATAACGAGTAGCACCAAAACAAGAAAAAAATATCTCGTTGGAGAAAATATATTCATCTGGTTTTTTTCATGAAATATCTATAGACGGCATCAAACGCTTTTGGTTTCGGTGTCGGAGATGTTCTGTTTCCATTTTGGGCCACAATCAGAGTAGCATCAGCGTTATCTTCTAACATGGCCTCCGTATTTGCTCCAATCGGGGTCTTGTTATATTCCCTGTTTAGAGGTTTCTACAACTGCGTATTGTTGTCTTTAGGATGTACAGTTTTAGCCATATTTTTTTCATAACGACCAAGTTGCACCTTCAAGGCTAAAGAGATAGATGTCTAGGAATACATACGATAAGTAAAATCGTTAACTATTTTTGAGCATGTATCGTTGTACTAATAGAATGGGTTGAGCAGTGAGCCTTAAGGGCCAAACCTGATTACAAACCATATCGTCTTTATTTAAATAACCGGAGTGGTCACGATCTTCAAGGTATGCGAACACTAATCGTAATACTCTTAATACCTGTTTTCGCTGTGATTTTTCTTATAGCAATCACGCTCAATCAAGTCGCGAGTACGGTGTCAGATGAAGATCTGATCGTCAGGATTCTCGATGATGTTGAGATTTACGATTATTTTTATGACGAGTTGATGGTGCTGTTGTCAGCTGATCTCTTAAATCGAGAATATGAGGTTGATTTTTATGGAGATGATAATGAGTCAAATCTCGTTCTAAAACTAGATCATCCTGATGGGGATCCACTCAGTTTCAAAGTGTTTGTCGACGATGTTATTCCAAGAGAATATCTCCGCCGAGAGATACGTGAAAATCTTGGAGTAATGCTTGCTTATTTAAATGAAACCGAAGACACATTCATAGTTGATCTGGGTGTCCAGAATCGCATCAGAGAAATACCACCTGCTACTGATCGATTGATGAAAAGCACATTAATATCAGACGAATTAGTTAGTGATTTAGTTTTCCCAGTCATGGTTACGTTGAATACAGAGATTCTTCAACCTACATTAGGGTTGGGGTTTGATGCTTATGAATTAGAGCAAATAGCGTTTGTACTTTTTGATCCTGACTGGATAGATCATCATGCATTGTCAGGAACCAACATGTTGGCGCCATACTTGGCACATGATGCAGATGAATTCCAATTTATTTTGAGAGTTGAAGATCGAGTTGTAATTGCCGGCGAGATCATGAAATCTAAGTTGAGCAATGACGATATTCTCTACCGATTGGTGTTTACACGAATGGTGCGACCTCTGTTAGGTCAGGCATTAGGTATGGCTGAAGATATTGGGTTTGGCATGACTCTTTCCAACCAAGAAGTTGTCGATGTAATGGAGGCATTCGCGCCTCGCACTTGGGTTAATCTGCAAGGCGATGGATTAATCGATGAACTAACTGCATACCTAGTAAATGCAGACAATGAAATCGATTACCACATTTCTATGAAAGAACGTAAAGAGGCTGCTGCTTTTGCACTAACTGAACTGGTTATGAGTCAGTTACGGGAAACTCTCACTGAATTATCAACTTGTCAATCTTTGCTTCAAATAAAAGCTGCTTCAGAAGATGTTGGATCACGCAAAATTCCTTCTTGTATACCGGGCGGAATTTCATCTATCGATCCGATAATCAATTCGCTTGACCCCATAATGAAGATGGAAGTCGAAAACTTCATAAGCCAACAAATTCCTGATGACTTGCATTACTCACACGCATTTTTTCAGCAGGCGATTGGAGAGAACATGTCAGAAGTCGAGAATGTGCGAAAGAGCATTTCCGATGGGATAGAATTTTCTGATGATGACCTACTTAACGCGCTAGCGTGGGGTGGATTCTACCGTCAGTCACAGATTGAAGATGCAGACTTACAGACGATGTCTGCAGAAGATCTGGTTGCTTTGATTACTGACGGTATCATGTGGACGGATTTAGATTTCATCGACGGACTCGATGAATCTTCTAAACTGCAAGTTGAAACCGTCCGACAAAATCTTGGTACAGCTATATCGTTTCGGTGGCTGATCTGGGTTGCCATCTTATTGCCAGTGTTTCTTTTAGTTTATTTCACAGCGGATAATTGGCCATCTAGATTGAAATTAGGGGGTGCGATTATCTCAATAATGGCGGTATTGTCATACGCTGGAATTACATTTCTCTGGGACAACTATTCAGATCAAATTCATGATCAATATCTGCCACAGACATATGAACTTGGTGTGCGTATGGAAGCAGACTTGCCAAGTCTGGCAGAGGAGTTGAAAGACAATGGACCAGTAACCAAATTATTCGAGATACTCGAAGTTTGGCAGGAACAGTTAAAGAATCAAACGATTCCATGGATATTCCTTGGTGTATTCGCATTTGCTATCGGAACCAGCTGGGTAAGCAGATCAAGCTCAAGAAGAGAACGGTCGACATTACCTGAGAAGATACCTGTGACCTCCTGACGATCGATATAGCATTCATATTTTACGATTCCAATTCAATATGGAATCTAACATGTCTCTCCCCGATTGGTAGTTGTCGGAGTATCAGCCACTAGAGAATATGAGAGACGACTATGTGACCCGCAACGCTATAACTGTATTCATCATTAACAGTCAAGCGTCTACTGAAATATCCACTACTTAAGTGTTTTTAGATATTCCACGAGGGCGTCAATTGAGTCGTTACCAAGGTGTGACCATTCTGGCATTATCATTGGAAATCCATCCACCACAAATGCTCTCGGTTCCCTTAGGGATTGCTCGAGATATTCGCCAGCGCTAAGACCAGCCACTCGTGATGCTGCTCGGTCGGCGACTCCTGCAAGTCCAGGGCCTACGACTGTCTTGTCGCCAGTCGAGTGACAGCCGGTGCAGTTGTTAGCGAATAAAACAATGCCATCGCATGTTCCATCGCTAACACAGTTGGTATTAAAAGTAGTCGCTGTTCCCAGCATTGTCGGTGGTACAGCTGGGTCTGGCGCCAATGCGTTATCAGGCAGTGAATCTGGTGGAATTGTCGGCGGATCATCAACTAAAACACTGAAAGAAGTGTTCACAACATCACCTGTATCGGATCTAATTCTCATCTCGGCGTCGAAAATACCTGCAGATGTATATGTATGACCTGCAACAATTTCGCCCGTATCAACCATTATTGGTACGCCTATCCAATCAGAACCATCTCCCCATTTAACAGATGCACTTACTCCCCCTAGTGAGTTAAGTTCTTCGACGTTTGAAACACGAAAATTTTCAATCCGAAAATATTCATTACTATTTACAACTGGAACAAACCCATCACTAAATATGATTTTTACGAGTTCTGAAGGAGTTGGTAGTACAGGACTTTCTACTTCCCCATACCCGCCGATGAAGAAGTCCGGTGCAAGTCCAGGAGCTATAGAGTCATCATTATTTGCACCACTATCAATCAGCAGGCTGGCAACATCGAGAGAGTTGGAAGTCGCTGCCGCATAAAAGGCTGTCTCGCCAGCGCCATTCTTC
>Ga0114999_10006662_pt1 | contig 13248 bp, 13 predicted proteins | sample ArcticOcean_MG_C_3_FD_89820 | JGI IMG/M metagenome (GOLD analysis project Ga0114999, IMG submission 89820) | Marine microbial communities from western Arctic Ocean - ArcticOcean_MG_CB8_126 | ecosystem: Environmental > Aquatic > Marine > Oceanic | place: Arctic Ocean: Canada Basin | collected...
AGCGCAAAAGGCACACTTGTGGTCGCAACCGTCTGAAATGCGCAGGTACGCCCAGTGCGGTGGGGTTGTCATCAGACGCGGCACGTTGTCCAGGTAGTTTGCGCGCTCAGTACCCAGGAGTTCGTCGACATGATGGACAATGTCATCCTCCTGGCGCAGCGTCAGTATCTGATCCGCTTCGATTAAATCCGCTTTCAGCGTATCCTGGTAACGCTCTGCCAGACAGCCTGTGACAATGACGCCCTTACATTGGCCACTCTCCTTCAGCTCGTGGGCCTCCATAATGGCTGCGATCGACTCCTCCTTCGCCGGACCGATGAAGCCGCAGGTGTTGACGATGACGACATCAGCCTCCTCCGGATCGGTCGTGATCTCGTAGTCGTTACCGTTGAGGAGTCCGAGCATGCGCTCGGAGTCGACCGTGTTCTTGGGACAGCCCAAGCTCACCAGGTGAACCTTGTCGCGTTTTTGGGTCATCGATATTTACCCTGGATATAGTCCACACCAATACGAATCGTCGAGTCATCGATGTCTTCGATGAGCTCGACATGGCCGATCTGACGACCGAGAACGAATCGTGTTTTCCCGTTGAGCCGCTTCTTATCGGCGCGAGTCCGCTCGACAATGAGTTGGGCATCGATCCGACTGATCCCCTCTGGTACTCCCAACCTTTCCAGCAGTGCGTCCTGGCGCTGCTGGTGCTCCTGCTGCCACAATCCCAGATGGCATGCGATCTGACCGGCGGCAGCCATGCCAAGAATCACAGCCTCACCGTGGTTGTACTGGTATTGGGTCGCTGATTCAATAGCATGACCGATTGTGTGACCGTAATTGAGAATCCCGCGCAGACCGCTTTCCTTCTCATCGCTGGATACGACGCTCGCTTTGAGTGCGACGTTGCGGGCGATGAGCCAGTCCAGACGCTCTGGCTCGATAGACATGTCGATGACCGACTCGAGGTGCTGTTCCAGGAACTCGAACATCTCCGCGTCCCGGATGATCCCGTGCTTGACCACCTCGGCCATGCCGGCCACTCGTTCCCGCTGCGGCAAGCTGCGCAAGCTGGTTGTGTCTGTGAACACGAGACGGGGCTGGTGGAAAGCGCCGATCGTATTCTTACCCAGGCGATGGTTTACCGCGGTCTTGCCGCCGACGCTGGCATCGACCTGGGCGACAACCGTGGTCGGCACCTGGACCCAATCGACTCCGCGAAGGTAGCTGGCGGCGACAAAGCCGCCGAGATCGCCGACAACACCCCCGCCCAGGGCCAGCAGCCATGAACCGCGATCCAGCTCAGCCTCTATCAAACGACCGAAAATATCCTCCGCAACCGTCAGATTCTTGGCCGCGTCGCGTCCCGTAAACTCAATCACCAGGGGGTTGAAACCGTGTGTTCGGAGACTATCCATGGCCAAGGCGCCCAGCGAATCCGTCAACAACACCTTGTCGACGAGGACGGCAACCCTGGATCCAAGTCCGAGCACGTTGCAGTGGCTACCCAGCTCGGCCATGATATCATGGCCGACCAGGACGTCGTAGGCGTTGTCAGCGAGATCTACGGCTATGCGGTGCAAGCGTGATTCTCCAGTTGTACTAACAAACGGTGTGCGGCCTTTTTGGCGTCGTCGTTGTCATCAGAGCGAAAGGTGATGTGTGCGGTGGCATAGTACGGTGCCCTGTCAGCAAGCATATTCTCGATCTTCTGCCGCTTCTGTTCGTCGCTCAACCCCGCCAACAGCGGCCGGTTGTCCTTGCGGGAAACGCGCTCGAGAATGGTGTCGACGTCTGCTTCCAGACAAACGAGAGTGCCGGCGCACGTTTTGATCGCCTGGCGATTGCCTTCCTCCAGTATGGCACCGCCACCCAGCGCCACGACTGTACGGGAATCACTACAGGCTTCAAGAAGCGCGGCATGTTCGAGCGCTCGAAAGGTGCTCTCGCCGTCCGTAGAGAAAATATCAGAAATGCTCTTGTTCGCCCGTTCGACGATGCTCGCGTCCGTGTCTATGAAGGTCCAGTCGAGAAGCCCTGCTAACAGACGTCCAATTTTGGTTTTGCCCGTGGCCATGAACCCGGTCAGAAAAATTGGACCCTTGAGATCGGCGGGTAACGCAGCGTTGTCGCTGATCGCCGTGGCTCTCTTTTCCATCAGCTACATCTCCTGCGGTGCTTTCATGCCCAGCAGCGACAAGCCACTGCGCAGCACCAGGCAAACTGAATCTACCAGGCGGATACGTGCGACCGTCAGTGGTTCATCCGCCGCCACCAATACAGGCTGTTCGTTGTAGAACCGGTTCGCGACGGTTGCCAGATCGATCAAGTAGGCGGCAATGTATGAGGGTTCGTTTTCGTCGCAGGCGCGTTCGACCGTGTCCGGGAACTCCGATAGTTGCCGCGCCACTCTCATTTCGGCCAGCTCACCCAACCGAGACAAGTCGGCATCGGGGTCAGCCGGTGAGCCATGCTTGCGCAGGATGCTGCAGAAGCGTGCGTGCGTGTACTGCACGTAGGGACCGGTTTCGCCATCGAACGTAAGCACCTCCTCGAGGTCGAAGGATATATCGCGCGTGCGGCGGTTGTTGACATCGGCAAAGATAACAGCGCTGATGCCTACCTGGTTGGCGATCTCATCGCTGTTAGCCAGATCTGGATTCTTTGCAGCGATAATGCCAGAAGTCAGCGCCACCGCCTGGCCGAGCACCTCTTCCAGAAAGACGATGTGGCCCTTGCGGCTCGACATCGCCGCTCCCTTGAAGCTCATCATCCCGAACGGCGCGTGTACGCACCGCGAGACCCAGTTCAGCCCGAGCAGTTCGAGCGCCTTGAACACCTGACGAAAATGTAGGGCCTGACGCATATCAGTGACGTAGACCATTTTGTCGAAGTCGTACTGCTCGCGCCGGTGCAGCAAGGCGGCGATGTCGCGGCTGTGATAGGTGCTGGTGTTGTTGCTGGTGCGCAGCATGCAGGGAGCCATGTCCTCGCCGTCTTCGAGGCGAACGATGAGGGCACCATCGCTCTCTTCTGCCAATCCCGCACTCTCGAATTGCGCCACCACGTCGGCGAGCTTGTCGGCGAAAAAACTCTCGCCGAGAAACACGTCAAAATGGACATCGAGAATGCCGTAAATGCGCTCAGCTTCCTTCGTACTCTCATCAACGAAGTAGCGCCACAAACCGACCATCTCCGCGTCGCCTTCGGCCAATGCCCGTAGACAGGCACGCGCTTGTTCGGTCAGATCCGGGTTCTCTGCGACCTCTTCGTTGAAACGAACATAGAGGGCGAACAGCTCGGGAACCGCATTCGCCCGCACAGCGTCTTCGTCCGCCCACAAACGGTAGGCCGCCAGTAGTTGCCCGAAGTTGGCGCCGTAGTCGCCCAGGTGATTGATGCCGATGCAGCGCCATCCTGTGAAGTCATGCAATCGATAGATGGCGTTTCCTATGGCGGTCGATCTGAGGTGCGCGATACTAAAGGGTTTCGCCAGATTGGGAGACGAAAAGTCGATTACAAAAGTCTTACCCTGCCCCTGGTTGCGGGAGCCGTACCCGGCTTCCTGCCGGGAAACCTCTCCCAGCACGTAGCCGATGAAACGGCTGCGGTCGAGGGTAAAGTTGATGTACGGTCCAACCGCTTCGACCCGATTGATGTGACTTGGCGCCGTGCCTGTCGCATCGATCTTGTTAGCGATCTCGCGGGCTATGTCGCCGGCTATGGCTACCGGGCTTTGCTTGCGTTCCTTGGCCAGAGCGAAGCAGGGGATGGCGTAGTCCCCCAGGCCCTCGTCGGGTGGCACAGAGATCAAGGCGACCACGGCAGACGGTTCCATGCCCATGGCCGCAGCGGCTCTCTCGACAACTTCTTCGACGAAAGGGTTCATCAGTTAGGTGTAATCGCCTTTCTCATGACGTCGACGGGAGCCTGCTGTCCTGTCCACAACTGAAGAGCCCGTGCGCCCTGGTGGACGAGCATGCCCAGGCCATCCACGGTGCGGGCGCCAGCCGCTTTCGCTTGTCTCAATAGCAACGTGTTCAGCGGTCGGTAGACGATGTCTAGGACGACGAGATCACTATGCAGACAGTCGGGATTAGCCAGCGGCGAACCCGCCTCGTTCGGTTGCATGCCCATGGAGGTGGCGTTGATCAACAGGCCGGCCTGACGCACGCAGTCGCATTCAGCTAGACTTCCCAGACGCACCGTGCTCGCTTGCGGATCGAGATCCGCGGCAAGTCGTTCGGCTCGCGTGGGCGTGCGATTCAGCAGCGTAACCTCCTCGACCTCTTGGCGCTGCAGCAATGCATAGAGAATCGCCCGAGCGGCACCGCCGGCGCCGAGCAAGACGACCTGAGCGGGCAGGCACTCGAGACCACCGTCCACCGCTAGGGTCGTGATGATGCCGTGGGCGTCCGTGTTGTACCCAGTGAGATGGCCCTCCTCATTGAGGATCGTGTTGACAGCGCCGATCGCTTTGGCCTCGTCGGCGACTTCATCGACCACGGCCATCACGTTCTCTTTGTGTGGCACGGTCACATTGAGGCCGGTTATCTGCAGGGTACGCATCGCACATCCAACGTCGGCGACAGAGCCGCCGGGCACATGAAAGGCCACGTAGACGTAGTCTAATCCGAGCGCCTGCAGGGCGGCGTTGTGCATGGCCGGGGACGAGCTGTGCCCGACAGGATCGCCGATCACCCCGAGGACCTTGGTCTGTCCGGAGATCAAGCCAACAGGTCCTCAGCGAATTTGTCAGCTATCTCCAGGCTTTCGCCCCAGGAAACGCTATAGAGCAGCTTGATCAAAATAACCCCCCCGGCGAAGACGATGGCCATTAGCGCGAACAAGCGATACAAGGACCTCATCGCTTTCCTCCTTTCAGAGAATTCAAGGTGTCGAAGAAACTAGGAAAGACCCCGTCAAGGCACTCCGTCCCGTGGATGACAGTTTCCCCTTCTGCCAGCATGGCGGCAACGGAAAAAGCTTGCACGAGTTCCGGATTGCCGTTGCTGCGTAGTCCCGCTCCTGTGAGCAAGTGCCCGCCCTCGACGACGAGGCCTTCCGGGTACTCGCCGACCTTGGCTCCCATGCTGCGCAGAGCGGCCACTATATGGGCCAGGTAGTCGAACTCATGGGCGCTGCGCAGGACCTCGACATCGCGGATGACAAAGGCGCCTTCTGTTTGAGTCGCCAGCACCGCGAGCAGCGCCACGTGGTCCAGCAAGTTCTCTGCTCGCTTGTCCGCGATCCGCGTCGCCTTGATCGTGCCTCCACCCGTTACGTACAGATCACATACCGCCGCACCGGTTTCCCGCACTTCGACTTCAGCGCCGATCTGGCGCGCCAGATCGAGAAAGAGTCGCGTTCCCGAACGCATGGCCACGTTCTTAATGGTGACCTTGGACCCTTTCAAGGACAGGGCGGCCGTGAGAATTGGCATGGCCAATGACAGCTGACCGCAGACCTCCAACTCAGTGGCCCCGACGGTTTGACCCCCCTCTAGTCCCAGGCGGCGCTGCGAACGATCGACACCGCGCGTACCTACGATATTGACGCCACGTGAACGCAACAGATGATCGGCCTTGTCGCGGGTAGACACCGGCTCGTGCAAAACAGTCTTACCCTCGGCCAACATCCCGGCGATCAGCAACGAAAGCTTGACCATTCTGGGAATTTCTTCATTGCCGTACTCGGCTGCGCGCAGCGGTCGATCGTTTGCCTCGAAGCGGAACACCCCTTCGGACTCCTCCGATGCCTTCACCCCCATCGGTGAGAGCAGTTCAATCAAGCGGCGCGTCAATTCAACGCTGTCTGGATCGACCTTTACGCTGGCGGGAAACGGTTGGGCCGACAGAACCGCTACCAGCGGCAACGCCGCGGCCCCGCAGGCTGCTAAATCGACTGTTGTAGATGGCGCCGACCACTGACCCACGCCAGTCCCTTTTACCAGTAGGCACGAATCCGTCTGGTTGACTTGGGCACCGAGGTTACGCACAACGTCGACGACCGGTTCGATGGACACCGGCACATTGGCGATACGGCTCTCGTCCGCAGCCAAACTGGCCAGAACGAGGGCCTCCGCGGCCAAGTCGAACTCCCCTGGGACCGTGGTCTCTCCGGAGAGCTTTTTCGCCGGCGTCAACGTCTGTTCCATCTTACCTACCACCCTCTACCTGCTTCATTGCACCCTTCGCATCTTAAGGCCGGCGTGCCTGATAACCCAATTCTTGCAACAGCGCGAGAGCCTGCGCCGAGGCCTCGTCACTGTCGAAGCCAAGGCGCATGGTACCGCCTTCTCCCTCGCGGACCTTGACGATTTCGATATCGTTTATGTTGACACCTTCACCAGCCAACACCGAGGCGATTTCAGCGATCACACCCGGTTTGTCTTCGGCCACCACCAGGATTTCGAACAAGGCATGAAGAAACCCCTTGGCGTCACGAGGTATTCTGTCTCTTATGGAATTCGCGTAGGCGAAATCGGCGGCCAGAGTCGGGTCGCCTACGCGGTCGCGAATTTCGCCGAGCTTATCAATGTAGCGATCGATCGTCTTGACGATCCGATCTCGATTGGTGGCACATATATCTGCCCACACTGGCGAAAATGGGCTGGAGGCGATCCGCGTGAGATCCCGGAATCCTCCCGCTGCCAACAACAGGAACCGCCCATCGCTATCCTCGTCCATTTCGCCGACCATCTCTACCAGTGTGGTCGCCATCATCTGCGGAAGGTGCGAGATGGCGGCCACCACTTCATCATGATCGTCGGCTGACAGCTGTAACACCCTGGCTCCAAGCGTGCGCACCAGATCCACCAGAGCACCCTGCTGCTCGTGCGGGACGCGCTCGTCCGGCACGAGGATGTAGATCGCGTTCTGAAACAGGAACGGATCGGCGGCCGTCACGCCGGCCTTTTCCGAACCCGCCATGGGATGGCCGCCGAGAAAGTGGACACCTTCGCGGCTGCAACCCGCCGCCGTTGTCACGATCATCCGTTTGGTGCTGCCGACATCGGTCACGACCGCTCCCGGCTTGGCGTGCAGGATGACCTGTGGCAGTAACGCTATAATGCGGTCGATCGGCGTGCACAGGAAAACCAGGTCGGCCTGAGCAACGGCCGTGGGCAACTCTTCATAGGAGTACCCCTCATCGATCACACCCAGATCCAGAGCCTGAGCAATGGTCTCAGCCCGGCTCACGCCGATGACCTGACCTGCGAAACCGGTCCTCTTGAGGGCTAGGCCGAGCGACCCGCCGATCAGACCGACACCTATGACCACGACTCGATTAAAGAACGCTCTACTCCTGCGTCTACCAGCGTTTCAGTTGAATGCCCATGGGGGTTTCATTCCCCGTCCGCGGATGGCCCTTCAAGAGTACAGGCCTCTTCTATCAAACGACGAAAGACATCGACCAATGCAGCGTCGCTGACTGGCCCCTTGTTGTGCTTTTTGAGCGCCTCCAGAACCAGACGTTCGCGCTCAGCATCGCGGACAGGCCGACCTTGGCCCCCTTTGATTTTGCCGATTTCCAAAGCGTATTCCATACGCCGATTGATCAGATCCACGAGGATACAATCCACGGTATCGATGCGCTCGCGCCAATCACTGATATCCATCGCCTATTTGCCTCGAAATTACGCTTTAACGTAAGCCCATTGCCTTGCGGACCTTGTCCATGGTGGCGCTTACAGTGGGTCGAAGTCTGTCTACACTCTCCCGTAATACCTGTTCGATGTAACCCTGATCCGCATCGATTTCTCTGTAGCGGGCTTGCAGGGGCTCGAGGGCGGCGATAACCTGATCCGCCAGTGCCGCTTTGAGATCACCGTACCCCTTGCCCGCGAACCGGGCTTCAATCGCCTGGGGCTCGTCGCCAGACAATGCCTGATAGATGGTCAGCAGATTGTTGACCCCCGGCCTCGTCGGATCGAAGCGGATTTCCGTGTGTGAGTCGGTGACGGCGCGGCTGAGTTTTTTGCGAATGACCTTCGGTTCGTCTAGCAGGCCAATGCTGTGGGACTGGCCTGCTTCAGATTTAGACATCTTGCGCGTCGGATCGTCCAGGCCCATGACCCTGGCACCCACCCCCCGAATCATCGGCTCGGGCACGGTGAAGGTGTCCCCGTACTGGTGATTGAAGCGCTGGGCGATGTCACGGGCCAGCTCAACGTGCTGTTTCTGGTCCTCACCCACTGGCACCCCGTCCGCCTGGTAGAGAAGGATATCCGCTGCCATCAGCAATGGGTAGGTAAACAACCCGGCACTAACCCTTTCCCGTTGGCCTTCTGACTTCTCCTTGAACTGCGTCATCCGCTGCAACCAACCCATCGGCGTGACACAGTTCAACAGCCAGGCCAACTCCGTGTGCTCGGGCACATGCGACTGTACGAACAGGGTCGCTTTTTTTGGATCAAGGCCGGCCGCCAGGTACAGGGTGACGAGTTGACGCACCTTGGCCCGCAACTGGTCCGGCTCGTAGTCGGCGGTAATGGCGTGCTGGTCGACGACACAGAAGATGTTCTCACTCTCCTCCTGCTCCTCGACCCAATTGCGCAAGGCGCCGATGTAGTTGCCCAGATGCAGCTCACCCGAAGGCTGCATGCCAGAGAACACGCGTTTCTTCACTTTACTGATGGGTCAGGCTCCTAGCAGTTCGCGCAGCTTGGCCCCCGGGTCGGGCGCACGCATCATCGCTTCACCGACGAGGATCGCGTCGACACCGGCGGCGGCCAGCCGCTCGACGTCATCGCTGCTATTAATCCCACTCTCACTCACTGTCGTAATCCCTGAGGGAATCGCGTCCAGCAGACCGAATGTTGTCTCCAGCGTGGTCTCGAACGTCTTCAGATCCCGGTTGTTGACGCCAATCAGTTTGGCTGAGCTCGCGAGGGCTGCATGCAACTCGCCTTCGTCGTGCACCTCGACCAGCGTCGCCATCCCCAGCTCAGTGCTCAAACCGATTGAGTCTTCTAGTTGGCCTCCATCCATGAGGGCGACGATCAGCAAGATTGCGTCCGCGCCAATAACGCGCGCCTCGTAGATCTGGTAGGCGTCGATGGTGAAGTCCTTGCGCAATGCCGGCAACTCGGCAACTCGGCGGGCGCTAGTGAGATAATCGTCGTGTCCCTGAAAATACGCCTGGTCCGTGAGCACGGAAAGCGCTGACGCGCCGTTTTCGGCGTAAGCGGCGGCAATGTGTTCGGGATCAAAATCCTCACGTATCACGCCCTTGGATGGTGAGGCCTTCTTGATTTCAGCGATAACGGCGATGCCATCCCCCCGCAGAGCCGCGCCGAAGTCGGCTGTGGGCCCAGCATCTGCCGCCGCCAACTGCAGGTCAGCCAATGAGCGGCGCAATTTTGACTGGCCGACAAAGTCACGCTTGTACGCGGCAATCTCTTCGAGGATGTTAGCCATCAGCTCTGATTGCTCACGGATTTCAACGTCTCCAAGGCGGCCTTGGCCTTGCCTGAATCGATGGCCTCGGCGGCGACCGCGGCCCCTTGCTGTAGATCCTCTGCCAGGCCTCCGGCGGCGACTGCGGCCGCCGCATTCATGATAACGATCTCCCGCGGTGCACCCGGATCCCCCGCAAGAATCGAGGAAAGAATCTTCGCGTTCTCCGTCGCCGAGCCACCTTTGAGCGCCTCGGCTGTTGCGGTCCTGAAGCCGAAGTCAGACGGCTGTACTTCGTAGGTGGTGAGCTCTCCGTCCCTCAGCTCTGTTACCGTGGAGGATCCGGTTGACGTTATTTCATCAAGGCCGTCACTGCCATGGACGACGTAGGCGCGTTCCGATCCAAGAGCCCCTAGTACTGCGGCCAGTTTTTCAGTCAACGCGGCGGCGTAGACCCCCAGCAGTTGGCGTTTGGCCCCGGCTGGATTGGTCAGCGGTCCAAGCACATTGAACACGGTGCGAGTACCCAGCTCCTTGCGTGGTCCGATGGCATGCTTCATCGCGCCGTGCAGCATTGGGGCGAAGAGAAAGCCGATTCCGGCCTGGTCCAGACATCGACGCACCTGCTCGGGACCGGCCTCGACGTTGACGCCCAGCGCTTGTAGAACATCGGCCGAGCCGCATTGGCTCGACATGGCACGGTTGCCGTGTTTGGCGACCGTCAATCCAGCACCGGCGGCAACGAAGGCGACCGTTGTCGAGATGTTGAACGTCCCGGAACCATCACCTCCCGTACCACAGGTGTCGACGAGGGTGCTCTTCCCCCCTAGGATCGGCGTCACCTTTTCCCGCATCACCTGTGCGAATCCGGCTATCTCGTCCACCGACTCGCCTTTGCAACGCAGGGCAATCAGGAAGCCGCCGATCTGAGCGTCCGTGGCCTTGCCGCTCATGATCTGGTCCATCACCGCCCGGGCGCTGGCGCGATCCAGATCGTTGCCCGCTAACAGCTGTTGAATGACATCCTGTATCATGGCTCGCTAGTACTCCCGTATTACGTGATCAGGCTTTTAGGCTCACAGCGCGAGAAAGTTGCGTAGCAGGCTCTTGCCTTCTGTTGTTAAGATCGACTCGGGATGAAACTGCAGACCCTCGACCGGGTACTCGCGGTGGCGGATCCCCATCAGCAGCCCGTCTTCGGTCTCGGCAACAGCCTCGAGACAGTCGGGAAGGCTTTCGCGCTCGACGGTCAACGAGTGGTACCGTGTTGCCGTAAACGGATTGGGTAAGCCGCTGTACATCCCCTTGCCGTCGTGGCTGATCTGCGAGGTCTTTCCGTGCATGATGTAGGGGGCGCGTTTGACGACGCCGCCGAAGGCCTGGCCGATCGACTGGTGACCCAGACAGACACCCAGAATCGGTATGTTGCCAGCGAATCGTCGAACCAATTCGATGGAAATTCCGGCTTCGTTGGGGGTGCACGGGCCGGGAGAGATGACGATTTTTGCGGGCGCCAGCGCGGCGACCTCGTCGGTGGAAATTTTATCGTTTCGAGAGACCTGCAGCTCGGCGCCCAGCTCTCCCAAATACTGGACGAGATTGTATGTAAACGAATCGTAGTTATCAAGAACGAAAATCATGCTGATTCACCCCCCTCCGTGCTGGTCGCATCCAGGAATGTTGGTAGTGCCCCCTCTTGCAGGCCGCTGATGCTCTCACCCGAGGGCTCGACGCTGCCTCGCGACGCCATTTCCACCGCTAGCAGCAAGGCCATCGCCTTGTTGACGGTCTCCTGATATTCCGCCTCCGGTTGCGAGTCGGCGACGATGCCACCGCCCGCCTGTATGTGGGCGCACCCGTCTTTGATTACCATCGTGCGAATCGCGATGCAGGTGTCGAGGTTTCCGGAAAAATCGATGTAGCCGATGGCACCACCGTAGATCCCGCGACGTGTTAGCTCCAGTTCGTCAATGATTTCCATGGCTCGAATTTTTGGGGCGCCAGAAAGTGTGCCCGCCGGGTAGCAGGCAAAGAGCGCGTCGATCGAATCCATATCGTCGCTGAGCTTGCCCTGGACATTCGAGACGATGTGCATGACATGTGAGTAGCGCTCGACGAGCATCATCTCGGTGACCTCGACCGTATGATAGTCGGCGACGCGGCCAACATCGTTGCGACCCAGATCGACCAGCATGACGTGCTCTGAGCGGTCCTTGTCGTCTGCCAGCAACTCGGCCTCCAGCTGCCGATCCTCTTCGGCCGTCTTGCCCCGTGGCCGCGTTCCGGCGATAGGGCGGACTTCCAATATGCCATCTTCTACGCGCACCAGGATTTCGGGGGAAGCCCCGAGTATGTGCAGCCCACCGAGCTCGATCATGAACATGTACGGCGATGGATTTACCGTGCGCAGAACGCGGTAGATATCCAGCGGGTCGCACTCGGTCTTCACGGAAAATCGTTGCGAAAACACAATCTGAAAAATGTCTCCAGCGCGGATGTACTCGAGACAGCGGTTGATGCTGCTGAGGTACTGTTCCCGACTCATATTCGAGCGCACCGGCGGCATCGTTCCACCACCCTTGAGCGGCGCCGAGGGCGTCGGTTGTCGCAGCAAGTCCTCGAGCTGGGCGATACGTCTGCCGGCATCAGCATACGCTTCGTCGATGTCTGGGCCCGCGGCCAGATCGGCGTTGGCGATCAGCAGCACGGTGTGCCGCAAATTGTCGAAGGCAAGAATGGTATCGAACACCGCGAACACCATATCGTCGAGGTCCAGATCGTCTTCACAAGTGTCCGGGAGTTCCTCGACCAGTCGGATACCGTCATAGCCCAGGAAGCCGACTGCTCCACCCGTGAAGCGGGGTAGCTCTGGCAGGCGCACCCCCTGACTGTTGTGCATGAGCTCTTTCAGGGCATCGATAGCCACGCCCGTGAACTGCCGGCTCTGTCCGCTCTTGCGATCCTCTATGTGAATCTGATCGCCGCGCGAGCGAAACAGCACGGTAGGCGCGATGCCAAGAAACGAGTAGCGCGATGCCCGCTCTCCACCCTCAATACTCTCGAACAAGAAGCTGTAGTCGCTTTCGCCGCGCAGCTTCAAGTACGCCGACACCGGCGTGTCCGTGTCGGCGAGGACTTCCTTGTACACAGGGATGATGGTGCCCTGGCTGGCGAGGTCATGAAAATCGTCCCGGCCGGGCTTAATCGTCGAACGGGTGTCCTTGTTTTGTGACATCGATGTACCCTCTTGGGTGGAACGCTCCGGCGCGCCCGTAAAAAAACCGCGGACGCAATCGATGCGTCCGCGGTGAATAAAATTCGCTGTTTGTCTGGTTATGGGTCGGGCGAATGTTACCGTCTGGAATATGGACGCAATCCTGCTTCTGGCGCGCTTCGCCAAAAGCGCCAGCCGCGGTAACGTCCTGCATCCATGGGTACTGGTCTGTGGGTGTTCATAATATTTGGGAAACTAACAGCCTCTCTAGTGAATGTCAAGAGAGATTCAAAACAACAATCGGAGGCCGGTTACTAACAAAACGGCGTAGACGATGCGGTTAAACCAGACGTCCGAAAAGCGTTGGTTCAGGATAATTCCAAGCCGAACTCCTAGGAGAGTGAGCGGGGCCAACACGGCGACGATGGTGAGATTGGTGGGGTTCAACAGCCCGAGATAGATGAAGGGACCCAGCTTTATCCAGTTGAGCGCGGCGAAGAAGATCACGGTCGTGCCGACGAACATATCACGGGGTAGGCGTTGAGGCAGCAGGTACATGGTGGTCGGGGGACCACCGGCGTGGGCTATGGTGGAGGTGAAACCCGAGACCGCGCCCATAAGGATGCCTTCGGCGGCATGGGG
>Ga0114999_10006664_pt1 | contig 13247 bp, 9 predicted proteins | sample ArcticOcean_MG_C_3_FD_89820 | JGI IMG/M metagenome (GOLD analysis project Ga0114999, IMG submission 89820) | Marine microbial communities from western Arctic Ocean - ArcticOcean_MG_CB8_126 | ecosystem: Environmental > Aquatic > Marine > Oceanic | place: Arctic Ocean: Canada Basin | collected...
CAACTTGCAACCACGCTGCTCCCCAAGAGCGCACTGGCCAAGGCCGTCACCTACGCACGCAACCAATGGAACGCCTTACGGCGTTACACGACGGACGGACGGTTGACGATCGACAACAACGTGGGCGACCGTTGTCTACATTCGCTCGAACAATCCAACCAACAAGACCGGTAACCCGCGAAAACAACCGTCGAGCCGCTTCACGCTGCGCATACGAATCGTCAAAATGGACATCCACGTGGTTGACTCGTCGTCCGTTGATCCCGTTTTCGAGGATTCCTTCAGCGCAATGTTTGCTTCGATCCAAGAAAGGTCGAGATCAGGCGAGAGAATCTAGGAATTCTGTACTTAGGAATTCTGTACTTAAGTTGCCAGTTTGGCTGGCCAGTGTCCTTCAATACCCAAGCTGGCGAGTACTCGCGCGTGAATCTTCAGATTGTCGTGGCAAACAGCACGGCAGAAATTGCCGGTACTCGATTGGCGTGAGAGGAAATCGATCGCGGTGAGTTGCCTTTTGGGGTTCGTAGTGACCGCATTCATGCGGTTCGATTGCCCACCGGTGCGCAACAACCCAATATCACGGGTCAACAGATACCGTCGCCAATCGGAACAGGGCTACCAGAATCCCAGATGGGCGCTCAACTCGAAAACCGAACAGGCATCACCTGCGAGCGGTCTGCGGGAGCATTGGTGACAACGACTCGACGGTGTCCTTTTGACTTAAGCCAGCGGTAAGTGACTCACAGCCCGTTGAAAAACAAATAACATAGTAACCCGAAGCGTAAGCGAGGCCGTTTACTCCAGGGAAACGACAACTCGAATCACCTCGCTAACGCTTCGGGTTACTTTTTCAACGGCCTGCTCAGGCCCAAGGAGAGAAACTCAAAAGCAGTGAGACAGGAAAACGGTGACGACCGGACAACGCGTGTGTATTTGTGCGAACAAGTAATTACCAAACGTCTCGAAATCCGTGCTGAGCCTTCGGTCCTTGGCTGCCGCCCGCGCGGATATCAAACCGCATCGTGCAAAGCGAAAGTCGAAACAACCTCAGGAGCCATCCGTATTGGCAAAAGTTGGCGGCTGTCCGGCCTTGACGGCTGCCCGGAAGTCACCCGAAAAGACCTGTCTCAAATCTCGTCGATCAACGATTACCTGACCCGGATCGACTCGCTGGCGTTGCACGGCGAACGTGCTTAAGGCTCCCGACTCTTTACGTGTCGATCACCAAAACCAACTGCATCTTAGCCTACCCGGTTAACAAAAAACGTCAACAACAAAACGTTCCGAATTCGCGAAAGAAAAAAGGTTCCTGAGAATTTAATTTTGACTCTGGCATTTCTTCGATTCGATTGCATCGTCGGCGATGAATGTCGAACATCGTCGCATGGAAATGGAACCGTTGCAGCCCACTGAAACAATCGGCCAATTCAGCGGAAATTCACAACTGGTCTTGCAATGATCGCCGCAACCCTTGCCATCGTTTTGCATTCCGATCACGATTTGTTAGGATTCTAAACAACAAACCCGAAAGGGATCGCGGCCAGTTGTTGCCGCTCGCGGGAGATGCTGTGTGATCGAATTATACGCAGACCGATGGGCCTTGATCACAGGGGCTTCGTCTGGCATTGGAGCCGAGTTTGCGCGACGACTCGCGGGTCGGGGGATGCATTTGGTACTTGTGGCTCGTCGCGAGCACGTGCTCGCGGAACTGGCCGAAGAACTGCACACACGCCACGGAACCAAGTGCGAGCTAATCGTCGGCGACCTGTCAGAACCGGATCAGGCAGGCCGGGTGATCGACAGAGTGAACGAACTCGGCGTGACCATCGAGCTGTTGGTTAACAACGCCGGGTATGGCATCGTCGGAACCGTCGAGCAAGTCGATGCACAGCGTGCTATGTCCATGCTCAGACTGAACGTGGGGACGCTGACAGAACTCACGTATCGCATTCTCCCGGGAATGCTCGAACGCGGACACGGAGCGATTATCAATGTTGCTTCGGTTGCTGCTTTCCAACCGGTTGCCTACATGCCAGCGTATTCGGCAACTAAGGCCTACGTGTTGCATTTCAGTGAAGCGCTTTGGGCCGAGGTTTATGACCGGGGTGTGACCATCATGGCGCTCTGCCCGGGCGTGACGCGCACCGGATTCTTCGACGTAGCAGGCGTTCCCAATTGGCTGAAAAAGCAGAGTTCACATACCCCGGCGCAGGTTGTAAAACGTGCGATGAAAGCACTGGAAAAACGGCGGCAATTCGTCGTTCCCGGGTGGAGCAACTACTTGCGTGCGCTTGCCACCCGATTCGCACCACGGCGGTTTGTCGTCCGCGAATCGATGAAGTACTTTCGTCCGAAGAAGAAAAAGAACGCGACGAAATCGCGGGACGCCGAAGCACCGCCGACGGGTGACGATGCGCCGCCGGCGTGATGGGCGTTTGTCTTGTCGATTCTCCGTTGTGGCACCCGATCCGTCAAACGCAAAGCGATGGTGTGCTTTCGCGAAATGACGGCAGAAACCCTTGCTCGCGCTACGGGCTGGTAGCGTGCGGGCTGGTTTTCAAGGCTTTCAACCGAAAAGTGAATCGACGACTTTGCCGCCGTCCACAATTTTCATGGGCCGTCCCAGCGGGCTGATATTCTCGATCCGAGGATCGACATTCAGCGACTTGCAGATCGAGCAGAACAGGTCGGGAACGGTGACGGGGTTGTCCTTGATCGCCGTGCCATTGTCTGTCGAGGCACCGATGACCTGCCCGCCTTTCACGCCGCCGCCCGCCATCGCCAGGTTGAAGACGCGTGGATAGTGGTCGCGGCCGGTGCGTGGATTGATGCGAGGAGTTCGGCCGAATTCGCCCATCCATACCACCAGCGTGCGTTCCAGTTGGCCGCGTTCTTTCAAATCGGAAATCAGCGTCGCCATCGCCGGATCAACTTGTCCGGCGAGTGTGGAGACGCGCTCGAAATTGTCCTGGTGCGTGTCCCAGTTGCCCATGCGAACTTCGACGTACGTTGTGCCGGCTTCAACCAAACGGCGGGCGAGCAGGCAGCCGCGACCGAAGTTGCTGTCACCGTAGCGTGATCGCAATTCCTGCGGCTCCTCGCTGATGTCGAATGCCTTCACCTTTTCGCTGCGGACCATGTTGGATGCCTTGCCGTACAGACGGCGATGATTATCGACAACCACTTTGCCGCCGCGTGAAGCGAATTCGTCTTCCAGTCGGCCGAGCAATCCAAGACGACGTCCGTATCGTTTCTCGGGAACGGCGCTGGCAACGTTGGCCGGCAGTTGTCCCGGGTTTCCCACGACGAACGGATCGTAATCGACACCCAGAAAACCGGAGCCGACGGTCGGGCCGACCGAGACCACGCTCGGCAGTTCGTAATCGGGATCGGTCAACTGCTTGGCGATGTTCGATCCCAGACTGGGATGCTTGACGCTGCCGGACGGGACGTACCCGGTATGCATCTGATAGGTTGCCCGCTGATGGTTTCCTTCGCGATTGGTCATCGAGCGGACCAGCGCGATGTCGTTCATCACTTTGGCCGTCTGTTCCCAGCCGTTGGCAATTCGAATGCCCGCCGTGGCGGTTTCAATCGCTTCAGTTGGGCCGCCGTTTTCGGTTCCCGGTTTGGGATCGAACGTTTCAAACTGGCTCGGTGCACCTTGCATCCACAGCACGATGAGCGAACGGCCCTGCTTTTTCAGCTCGGCCGCCTGCAGGCTCATCATGTCGCGAAAACTGAGCGTACCGGTCGCGACGGCTGCGGCTGAGACCGTGTGCAAAAAACTGCGCCGTGAAAAACCTTGTCGCCGCACGCCAACGTTTTGATGATGAAAAACGCTCATTTGTCATTTCTCCGAAAATGATTCTTACTGACTGCTGCTGTGAATCAATTCTGCGGTTGGGTGCCACTGGCGTGTCGCCAGTGTCCACCGTGTTGCACTGGCGACACGCCAGTGGCACCCGAGGGAATGTCGGTTATCGTTTGGAGAGGAATTCGCTCGAGTTGAGCAGGCTCCACATCAGGTCTTCGAATGCCTCGCGGCGGTTGCCGACTTCATCGAGGTATTCTTTGGCGATCCTGGTTTCTCGCGTCGATGGTTCTCGCGACAAGACAAGTAGATACAACTCGCTGAGGGCATCGTCGTTGTCGTCGAACTTCCCCAGAATGCGTCCCAACCGTGTATTTCCCTGGCCGCGAACGCCGTCGTTAATCAGCGGTGAGTTCATCAGGAACAAAGCCTGCGGCACGCTGCCGGTGATATCCGCTTGCGGTGTGGATGGATCGAAGCCGAACAAGGCGGCAAATTGTCCTCGCCCCGATTGTGGCCGGCGATACATTCCACCGCCTCCGCGCTGCGGTCTGGAATTACCGGTCTCGGTCAAACCGAGCACGCCCGTCAGCGCACTGTAGAGTTGATCGGATCGCAGCCGTGTGGGTGCGGCCGAGGCAAACGGCAGCGAGACATCGGATGCGTCGCGCGACCGAATTTGCCGCTGGTAGGCCTGCGTGTTGACGATCGTGCGGAACAGCCACTGCAAGTCGTAATCGTTGGCAGCGAAGCTGCTGGAGAGCAGATTGAGAACGTCGGGGAATGATGCCTCACGTTCCGGTCCGATGTCGTCGATGGGCATATAGAAACCTTCGCCCAGCAGTTCACCCCAAATACGATTGACCAACGCCTTGGCGAACCACGGATTCTCTTTCGCGGTGAGGACTTCGGCCAGTTCTGCACGCCGATCCTGATCTCGCAAGCCGGACTTGGATTCCGTCTTGCTGACAAAGAAGACCGGATCGATCCGTTTGCCCCGAGAGGACGGGTTGGCCAGATCGGGCATGTAATATTCCGATGATTGCCGCTGAGCGTTGTTCGGCGGGAGCTTTTTCAACTCGGCCAGCGTCAGCGCCTTATCGTTGTTGGTATCGGCACGCCGGAGGATGTTGTCAAAAGCGCGGGCAAACTGCGAGTTCTTCACTTCGTCCTTGGTCACTTTGCCATCGCGATTGGCATCGAAGCGGCGAATGATAAACGTTGGATCAAATGCCTGCCGTCGTCTGCCGCCGTCCGGCACGTTGAACGAAACGATTTCAAACGATCGCCGGTTGTCTTCCTGCACTCGGCGAACACGAATGCGGGGAAAATAGGCAGCCAGTTGATGAAAATCGTCCCGCACCCAGATGTCGGAGGGATGGTCGTGGCAATTGGCGCATTGAATTTGGATCCCCATGAAGATCCGCGAGGTTTCCGATGCCAACTCCGATGCCATTCCGCCGTGGGAAAAGACCAAAGCCGTCTGGCCGACTTCCCGCACGTCGCCGGTAGCGGTAATCAATTCGGTGACAATTTCGTCCCACTTGCGATTTTGTTGCAACTGCTGAGTCATCCATTGCTCGAAGGCTGGTTGTGCCAGTCGCGCTCGCATGTCGGTTGCCCGAGAGAAGATGACGTCACGCCAGTACCGCGACCAGTTGCGGGCGAAGTCGCCTTCAGACAACAACTGATCGACCAGTTTGGCTCGCTTGTCGGGATCGGGGTTCAGGCCAAATAGCGTAATTTCGGCTGGGGAGGGAAGCGTGCCGGCGAGATCGAGCGTCACACGGCGCAGAAAGTCTTCATCCGATGTCGAATCGGCCAACGGGGTGCCGTTCTTTTCGAGATGCGATGAGAGCAGCCGGTCAACTTCGACCGCGACATCCGTTGCGGCCGTCGATTTGAATTCCGCTGCAGTGGCCCCGGCCGAAAGCCCGGCGACGACTGCCACGGCAAGTCCTACCCGTGCCCAATCCAAAACCAACCGGCGATTGCTAAAGCCAAACATGCCTATTCCTCGCTTCAAATTCCGTATCGGCGGAAATGTCGATCAAACAGCGTCACAGCCAAGTCACGCGGCCGCTACGGATTCTAACCCAATTGGCCGCGAAAGGTATCGCCAATTCTTGGCGAAAACTTCGATATCCAGCCGATTCGGGCCAATCGCTCGTTTTGATGCTGTGTGACAGGATAGTCAGTTGTCGCTTGAGAGTTGGCCGAATTGGGGGTACGGTGCGATCCACTTTGACCTTATTCGTTGGCGGCCCTTCGTGGCTACTAATTTCTGACTCCAGACCCGTGGAATCCCATGTCCGACACCGCGCTCACACTCACGATTCTGCTCACTGGCATCGTCGTCGTCATTGGTAGCGTCCTGGTACTGAAACTGCATGCGTTTCTGGCGCTCATTCTGGGGGCGTTGGTTGTGGCGACGCTGACGCCGGCGGCATCGGTGGAGCGACATCAGATTCGGCAGTCCGGTTTCACGGTTGTCAGCGGCGGCGACTACAGCAAATTTGTCACCAACGACGGCGAAACGATTACGCCCACCGAATTTGACATCCTGCTTCGCGTGGGAAACAAACAATCGCTGCAGGATCGTTCGACCTGCCTCGTGCTTCCGGCCGATGATTTGCTGCGTGATCCTGAGCAGGCCTCGGTCCTGTTGACGACAGGGCAGGTCGCCGGTGTGACCGAGAGTGGTCGGACCCACAAGATTGCGCTGGCAACCATCTTGAGCGGACCGCCGGACGCGAAGGTTGTTGCGGGCAGCATCGCCATTCGCCCCGCCGACCGTGCGAAGGCGGCTTCAATCGCTCACAACAAGACGGTTGGTGCCCGGGTCGCTGAGGGGTTTGGAAACACCTGCACCAAAATTGCCATTCTGATTGCGATGGCGTCGATTATTGGCAAGTGCCTGCTCGATAGCGGGGCGGCCGACCGCGTTGTCCGTTCGACTTTGAAGCTGTTGGGCGAAAAAGGCGCGCCGCTGTCGTTTCTTACCAGCGGGTTCCTGCTTGGTGTGCCGGTGTTTTTCGACACGGTGTTCTATTTGATGATTCCGTTGGGCAAGGCGATGCGGATGCGGACCGGGCGGAATTATCTGTTGTATGTGCTGACGATTGTCGCCGGGGCGACGATGGCGCATTCGCTGGTTCCGCCGACACCCGGACCACTGTTTGTGGCCGAACAATTGGGTGTCGATATCGGCGTGATGATTCTGGCCGGCGGCATTGTGGGGCTGTTCACGGCCGGTTTCGGTTACTTTTATGCCGGGCTGGCCAATCGCTTGTGGGAATTGCCGCTGCGTGAATCGCCTGATTTTTCGCTCGAAGAACTGAAGGAGATCACCGATCGCGACGAAAGCGATTTGCCCCCCACCTGGTTGGCGTTGATGCCAATTGTGCTGCCGGTGATCCTGATTGGCGGCAACACGATTCTCAACCAATTCAAGTCGACATTTTCAGCCGGACTGATCGACGTTTCCAGGACGCTTGGCGACAAGAACATCGCGCTCACAATTTCAGCAGCCATCGCGATGGCCATGCTGGTTTGGAAAAAACGGACGAGCCGCAAAGAGTTGGCGAAGTCGATTCAGATGGCGTTGGCCGGGGGCGGGGTAATCATTCTCATCACCGCGGCCGGTGGTGCGTTCGGCGGCGTGTTGCAGCAAACCGGCGTCGCCAGCCTCATTGGCAACGTGAATCAGAGTTCGCCGTGGGTCATTATTCTGATCGCATTTGCGATTACAACAGCCGTCCGCACCGCACAAGGATCGGCCACTGTCGCCATGATCACCGCCGTCGGCATCCTCTCCGGCCTGGCCGAATCGCTTTCGTTTCACCCAGTGTATTTGGCGTTGGCGATTGGTTGCGGCTCGAAACCCATCGGCTGGATGAACGACAGCGGTTTCTGGGTCATCACAAAAATGAGCGGCATGACCGAATCCGAAGGATTGAAATACGTAACACCGATGACATCAATGATGGGCGTGGTGGGATTGATCGTCGTACTCGTGGGAGTAACCTTGTTCCCAATGCGTTAAGAGATGCGGAAGGCCAAAAGAGGGTTCGTAGTGACCTCATTCATGCGGTTCGATCGCTCATCCCGGCCACTAGAACCCTCGAAAACCAGTCACGCGCGTGACGGTGGCGACACACACAATCGCCTGTAGCGCAATGACGGCCAACGCGCCCATCGAAACAACAGAGACCGGCGCAGCTTGTTTTCCGTCGGCAACTTCAGCCGGCCGCGCGAACATGTCGGCGGCGAGCCAGATCAGCCAGGGCATGAGAAACAGCCACAAACGGGCCGCTTCGCCGGAGTTCTTTCCCGACAGCCAGAGCAGCCCGATTGTCGTCATGCAGCAGGTGCACGGACCCAGCAGCGACGCGCGCCAATTGCCCGACTGCCCAATCGCCCGTCGGCAACCGGCGAACGCAAGCAATATCACCGGCAGGCCAACCGCCAGCGACAACTCCAGCGGATTGACCAGCACCCACTTCCAGTAGCTGCGGTCGAATTGATCGTAGAATGCCGAGTGATTGACGACGTTCCACCGCCACACGTTGAACAGGTTCACGTCGTACGCCGCCCATAATGCAAACGTCGCAACAAGAAATGCGACCGCACCGATTGCCGCTAGAATGAAATACTGTATCCACACACGGGTGCCACTGGCGTCTCGCCAGTGCAACACGGAAGGCACTGGCGAGACGCCAGTGGCACCCAACCCATCTTCGTTTGTTGCTGCGGCAGCCCGAGTTTCCCAGACGCTCAACAGCAACGCCAACAGACCGACCGGTAGAATTGCCAGACTGAGCAACATGCCCAGCCAAAATATCAGCCCGGCCAACGCGCAGCGCAGCAGGGAACGTCGATGGCAACCTTCCAGCCAGCAGTAGAGGAACATCAGCCCGATGAAAGGGTAGAGCGCATCGGACTTGGGCAGGAAGATGGCCAGCGCCGGCACCAGAGGCCACAATGCCGCCGCCAGAAAGCTTGCCTGCGACTGGTGCGTCCGCCGAATCAGCAAGTAAAGAGGAACGACCGTCAGCACGCCGACCGCCTGCGTGATGAGCGCCGCCAACCACAAGGCGGCCTGACCGGCGGCGAACAGTGGGGTTGTGGTGCCTCGCGTTTGTTGAGCGATTAGCGCTCCGGCGGCATCGGCAGATTCCGGTTGCGTGGCGAGTACGAATTCTGTCAGCGCGGGATATTGGTCGCAGAGCTGAATCAAACTGTGATGAAACAGAAACAGACCCGGTGGGTGTGTGCCAACGTGCAACACGTCCCCTTCGGCCATCCGCTCCTCGTAATTGGCAAGAAACGACGGCACGTCGTCGATTCCATAACGCGCCTCGAAAAAATACCCGGACGAACTGGGATAGTAGAGGACCTGGACTGCCTTCGACGTGCGGTAGCCCTCGGGTGGGCTTTCCTGCAGTAGCGACAACCAGCAGAAACCGGCCGTTGCGAGTGCCGCCAACCAAATAGCCGTTTCGGTTCGCGAACAATTCGCAACACGAGTCGCACCGACCCAGACAACGCCGCCATAAACCAGCAGCGCAACGGCCGCCAACGACCAGCCGAGAAGTAGCGTCGCCGCTCCGCTGTCACCAATGGGAATTCGGTTCCAGACCCATTCCCCCGGAATCCCCAGCGGGACGCACCACGATTTCGCAGCATCGCCGCATGGCAACCAAAGCAGTCCCACCGATGCGGCGGATGTGGCGAGCAGGGTGATCCAAAAACCGCGACGATTCATAAGGTCGCATTCCATTTAGCCACCCCGCTCGCGGGGCGTCCGACGACGCGTTGTCCGATGTTTTTGGATTCACACGAATTCAGAGACACGCCCCGCGAGCGGGGCGGCTAAATTGTTGTGGCGATCAATCGTTGTCAGTTGTGCGCAACTTCCAGCCGGGCGCGGTGACGGGGGCCTCATCCGATGGTTCAACGAGTTTACCATACAGGTCGGGGCGACGGGCGCGAATGTATCGCCGACCGCTGGCGCCGGTCAATTTATCGGCCGTGCATTGAGCGACGACGACATCGTCGTCCAGTTCCGTGCATTCGGCGATCACTTCGCCGTAGGGGTCGAGAATCATTGAGTTGCCGTTGCGGACTTCGCCGTCGTCCAAGCCAATGGGATTCGTAAAGATGGCATAAACGCCATTGTCATAGGCGCGGGCCGGCAGCCAGCGCATCAGCCAGTCGCGACCTTTCGGGCCGGCGAATTCCATTCGCAGCGGCACCGGATCTCGGTGGCGATTTTGCCACAACTGCGGATCGACGACTCCGCGTCCCGGCATGACCGACGGCAGGCAACCGGTCACGTGCGGCATGAAGATCACGTCGGCCCCCATCATGGCTGTGATTCGCACATTCTCGACCAAGTTGTTGTCGTAGCAAATCAGAATGCCGCATTTCGTTCCGCAGATTTCGAAGACGCAGTATTCGCTTCCGGAAGAAATCAACGGGTTCACGAACGCGTGCAGTTTGCGAAAGCGGGCGACCAGTTTGTCGCCATCGACGCAAACGTACGTGTTGTAGACGTCGTTGCCGTCGCGTTCGACCAGCCCGGCCAACAGCGGTGTAGAAAACTCACGGGAGATTTCCATCAGCCGACGGACGCTGGGGCCGTCGGGTACCGGCTCGGCGAGATCGAGCAGTTGCTCTTTCGAGAACGGCTGCACGAAAGAGTAGGCCGAGATACAGCATTCGTGAAAGCTGACAACCTGTGCGTCGCGCTCGACCGCCTGTCGCGTCAATTCATGAATGCGCGAGAGGTTGTATTCCTTGTCGCCGTTCTTGTGCTCAAACTGGGCGGCGGCAATGCGGATGTCTTGCATGTTGGTCAGTTATCCATCGGGCGAACGTCAGTAATTCTTCCGGCTCTGGACTCTCGGCTCTTGTCTCATTCAAGCCCAGAATTTGTCGCCGTGCCAGTTGAATCCCGGCTGTGTTTCGACTTCGATGTCGCCGTGAACTGTTGTCTGACACGAAAGGCGGAGTTCCTTTTCGTGGCCGATTCGTCCGAAAGCGGAGAGAATCGCGTATGGATTTGCCACGTTGTGCATGGCCGCTAATTCGCGTTTGCTTTGCGGGCTCACATTCTCAACGCCGCTTTTGATTAGAACCTTGCAGTTTGTGCAGCACCCATTGCCATGGCAGTTCAGCACCGTGCGAATATCGGGATAGATCTCGACACCTGCCTTGCGGGCTTCCTGCCGCAGGTTAGCACCGTCCGGCACTTCGATCTCTTTCTTTTCCTTGACGAATTTGACCTTGGGCATGGCGTGTTGTTCCGTGACGTTGAAAGTGTGAAAAGAAGCGTATGACCGCGTTCCCGCGTGGCTGTATCGAGCATCATAAATCTCCGCCGTCCGAATTTCCAGACCTCCGAATGAGTTTACGGTGTTGGTCGAGGCAGGTATTCTTGTGCAGGTATGAATTCCGCAGCAAAGCCCACGGGCTGCGGCCCGTGGGCCAATCAATAGAAAGCGCTCAAAATGACTATCACCGTTTCCACCGCGTCGTGGAATTCTGTCGAAGCCGACTGGTTGATTGTTGGCGTCTGTCAGGACGACGATTGGGGTTCCGAGTTACTGGGGCTGGATGATGCACTCGGCGGCACGCTGACACGGCTGCGGGAAACGGGCGACCTGAACGGCAAGACCGGTTCAAAACTGGCGATTCACGACGCGCAAGGCATCGTCGCCAGGCGAATTCTGTTGATTGGACTCGGCAAGGCCGACAAACTCGATGGTGCGCGCGTTCACAAATCGATGATGTCTGCAGTCCGACAGATATCTGAACAGCAACAGACATCGGTTGCCATCGGCATTCCTGCGGATGCGGTCGGTTCTCTTTCGGCCGGTGTACTGGCCCAGATTGTTGCGTCGGCGGCGGTGACCGGGCCGGTCGGTCAGGATCTTTACCGCAAAGAGCCTGGGCATTATCCGCTGAGCGCGGTGACGATTCTCGCCGCATCGGCTGATGAAAGTGAAGTCGCCGCTGCGGTCAGTCAAGGGGCAATTCTGGGCGAAGCGGTCAACCTGACGCGTGAATTGGTCAACCGGCCGGCGGCTGACATCTATCCTGAGAGTTTCGCCGCCCGCGCTGCCGTGGTGGCCGATAGCTGTGGGATGAAGTGCGAAGTTCTCGACGAGGCGAAGTTGGGCGAAGAGAAAATGGGGTCGTTGCTGGCTGTCGCGCAGGGAAGCGACCGGCCGGCACGCGTTGTTGTGTTGGAGCATGCCGGTGGTGGAGGGAACGGACCAACGCTGGCATTGGTTGGCAAGGGCGTCACTTTCGATAGTGGCGGGTTGTCGCTGAAGACGTCGGAAGGCATGAAGACCATGAAATGCGACATGGCCGGCGCCGCAACCGTTCTTGGGGCCATGTCAGCCATCGCCCGGCTGAAATTGCCGGTGAATGTCATCGGCGTGATGGGATTGGTGGAGAACATGGTCAGCGGGAATTCGTACAAGCTGGGCGACGTATTGACAGCCCGCAACGGCACGACCATCGAAGTATTGAACACCGACGCGGAAGGACGGTTGGTGCTGGCCGACGTGTTGGCGTACGCCGTTGATCGCGGCGCCGACAAGCTGATCGATCTGGCGACGTTAACCGGGGCCTGCGTGGTCGCGCTGGGTGTTGAGGTGACCGGCGCGTTTACGAACGACGAAAGTTGGCAGAGCGACGTTCTCGCCGCCGCCGGTCGCAGCGGCGAACATGCGTGGCCGATGCCGATGTTCGATCACTTCGGCGAATTGCTCAAGAGCGACGTGGCCGACTGCAAGAACGTCGGCCCGCGTTGGGGTGGCGCGATTACGGCGGCCAAATTCCTGGAGAAGTTCGTCGCAGAAAAACCGTGGGTGCATCTCGACATTGCGGGCCCTTCGTTTGCCGACAACAACAAACCGCACCGCGAAGGCGGCGGCACGGGTTGCATGGTGCGGACACTGGTGGAAGTGGCGGCCGCGTTCTGACAAGTGCAGGCTTGGTCTCTATTTCGAGCAGTCCGATGAATATGCACGTAAGCCTGATTCGACTTGTGTTGTCTGTTCTGTCCGCTATTTGCGCATTCGTCGTGATATTCTTGTCCCAAACTTCGGCGATCGAGGGTCTCACGGGCCAACTCCTTGGAGTTGGCATTGGGCTGCTCGTAGCGATTCCATTGGGGACATTCCTTCTCTTGGTGAGCGATAGCGACTTGCCCGGTATCGGCCGGGTCATCGTGTTCGCGGGAAGTGGTTCCGTTGTTCTTTGTTGTTTGATAATGCCGGGTGGGAGTTCGCATGGAGGTATTGTCAAAACTTGTGTTCTTGAAGAGTTGAGAAAAAGCGGGGTATCCTGCTGAGGTAACCACACTTCAGCGGCCCGATAGGGGCACAAGGACACGCCATGAGCAAGATTACTACAG
>Ga0114999_10006665_pt1 | contig 13246 bp, 5 predicted proteins | sample ArcticOcean_MG_C_3_FD_89820 | JGI IMG/M metagenome (GOLD analysis project Ga0114999, IMG submission 89820) | Marine microbial communities from western Arctic Ocean - ArcticOcean_MG_CB8_126 | ecosystem: Environmental > Aquatic > Marine > Oceanic | place: Arctic Ocean: Canada Basin | collected...
AAGGGGCCAGGAACGGTTTGTTCCTCTACGCCCTGCTCGAACTCGGCATCGGCCTGTTCGCGCTGATTTTTCCCTCGATTCAGTCAGGTATAGACGAGCTTTATACTGCGCTCTATCAAATGCTTGAAGGCTCGCCGCTGATTTTTCTGGCGGCCCGTTTCGCGATTACCTTCCTGGTTCTCATCGTCCCGACGACATTGATGGGGGCCACTTTACCGGTGCTCTGCAAGTTTGCCGTTGAACGCATCGACAGGGTCGGCTGGGATATCGGACGGCTGTACGCCGTGAACACGCTGGGGGCTGCGGTCGGCAGCTTTATTGCCGCCTTCGTGCTCATCGAGGCGATCGGTGTTGCTGCCACGATCTATGCCGCGGCCGCCATTAATCTGCTGATCGCCGCCGCCGCCTGGGGCCTTGCCAGAGGTAATTCGGCATCCCAATTGCCGGCGCCAGCATCCATTGATGAGGTCGTCGTAGCGCCGCCGGTGGCGCTGCAGCAGCCTGCCGCAGACTCCCGTTTGCGGACACTGGTGCTGGTGGCATTCGGAATATCAGGGTTTGTCGCGCTTGGCTACGAAGTGGTATGGACGCGGCTGTTATCGATCGTTTTACAGAGCGCAACGGCACAGACCCTGAGCACGATTCTGATCAGTTTTCTGTTTGGTCTGGCTGCTGGTGGCGCGGTCGGGGCTCGCCTGGCGGATCGCTGGCGGGATCTGTTGCTGATATTCGCCGTTATTGAGCTGTTATTGGGTCTCTTCGGCCTGATCTCCGTCTACGCGCTGGGCGCTGTGCCTGTGCTATGGATAGGCGCCGTCAAGACCACCTGGCTCGGAAACGTCAGCAGACTGTTCGGTGCAGCCTTCCTCGTCATGAGCATTCCGACTTTCCTGATGGGCTTGTTGTTTCCCGTGGTCGGCCGCCTGTACGTCACCGGACTACCCGATCTGGGCCGGCGCATTGGCAACATTTACGGAGTCAATACCGCGGGCGCAATCTTCGGTGCTTTCGCCGCTGGGTTCATCCTCATACCGGCGGTGGGCACTCAGGGCAGTATCGATGTACTGGCCTGGATGAATGTTGTTCTGGGCGTCGGGCTGCTGCTGGCGAATACCACTGTACGCGCCCGTTCCAAGGCCTACACGATCGCTGCTTTCGGGGTTGTAGTAATCGTGCTCAATGCGCTTATGCCGGGGGACATGGTCAAGCAGCTGATCGGCTGGGGCGAGCGGCCAGGTACTGTCGTGCATTTCGACGAGGACGCCGGCGGCACCGTTTCCGTCCATGATTATGACGGCGGGATTCGTGTTCTGAAGGTGAATGGCGGATCTGAGGTGCCGACGACGTTTGCTTCGCTGCAGACGTTTCGCCTGCTAGGTACCCTGCCTCTGGTTTTGCACCCGGAACCGGACGATGTCCTCGTTATCGCTTTCGGCGGCGGCATCACCTTGTCCTCGGTTGAGCGTCAGCACCCTCGACATATCGACTGCGTCGAGGTTGTGCCTGCGGTCGTTGCGGCGGCGGCGAATTTTGCCCAGCACAACAACCGTATTTTCGAGCGCTTTGACCAACCGCATCTCAATGTCATCATCGACGACGGCCGCAACCACGTGCTGCGCACAAGCGAGCGTTACGACGTCATCATCAGCGACGCGACGCATCCTGGAACCGCCGACAGCTGGGTGTTGTACACCGAGGAGTTTTACGAACAGTGCCAGTCGAAACTGCAGCCAGGAGGCACGATGGCTCAGTGGCTGCCTCTTCATGGACTGACCGTCCGCGATTTCAAAATGATCCTTCGAACCTTCCGCCAGGTGTACCCCCACTCAACGCTGTGGTTGACGGAGGTCTACGCGCTGATGTTGGGTACATCTGAACGCATGCAGATCGACCATGGTCAACTGCAGCGTCGCTTGCGGGCGCCGGGCGCACGCGCGAGCCTGGAGGATGTCTTTCTCGGAGAGGTCCCCGATTTTCTGTCTACCCTGGTTCTGGACGAGGACGGCATGGGGCAGTTCACTGGCGCCGGGCTAACCAATACGGACGATCGCCCCTACATCAGTTTCTCCGATCGAACGCGGGGGGCGACCAACATGGGAGTTCCGGCTCTTGACAGCCTGTTGCCCTTCCTCAGCGACAGCGTCGCGCCCTACCTCACGGGCGCTGACGAGGCGACCGTGGCGCGGTTAGACCGGCGTTTCGCGGCGCGGCGCCACTATCTGCATGGTGTGGTTGCTTTTCTGGAGAACGACAAAGCCGCGGCCAGCGCACAACTGCGACAGGCTTTGAGCATCGACCCGGATGAGGCCAATGCTGCCCGTGTCCTCAGACGCTTACGGCCAAGAACACGGCGATAGCTTACCTACTACTTCAGCCGGCCCAACGCCTTTCGTGCCGCCTTAGCCAACGACGGATCGGAACCCTGGTTGACGACGGCCGAGTACTCTTTTCGTGCCGCCTGGCTCTTTCCGGCCTGCTCGAAAAGCTTTGCCAGTGCATAGTGGGCTCTGACATGGGTGGAGTCGGCACGTAAGGTCCCTTCAAACGCCGCCTGCGCCTCTTTCAGTGAGTCGAGTTTGAGGTAGGCGGCGCCGAGATTGAAGTGCGCATCAGCGTACCCCGGAGCAACCTCGACTGCCTTGAGGAAGTAATCGGCAGCCTGTGCCGGTTCGTCCTTGACCAGGTACAACAGTCCGAGATTATGCCACGCGGCCGAATAGCTCGGGTTCAGTTCTGCGGCGCGCGTAAACGATTTCTCTGCCTCGTCCACTCGCAGCGCTAGTCGATGAATGTTGCCAAGCGTCAGATGAATGGAAGGATTGCTAGGCTGGCGTTCCAGAAGACGGTTGGCCAGAGTGGTGGCGGCGTTGATGTCGTTCGTCTGGGCCAGCAACTGGCACAACTCCATGCCCGCGCCCTGATGGTCGGGGTCGATCGACAACAAGGCCCGGTACTGGGTAATGGCCTCGCCAAGCTTACCCTGCATGCGATAGACATGCGCCAACCCCACTCGGGCTTCAGCATTTTCGGGATTGCTGTAGAGTTCGGCACGGTTTTTGGCCTCGATCTTGGCCAGCTCACCGAGCCGGGCCACTCGCTGCATCACCAGCTCGCCCTCGGTTGCTCCTTCGCCGCCCATCTCCTTCAGCAAGGTGGCGAGATTGAACATGGCGTCCAAATGATGGGGGTCAATCTTCAGGGCTTCGCGCAGATGCTCGACGGCCTCCTTCTCCCTGTTTGAGCGGCCATACAGAGCGGCCAGCAAGTAGCGGCCTTGGGCGTCTTGTGGGTCCAGCTCGATCGCCCGCTTGAGAGCCGCCTCGGCGCGCTCGGTGCGCTCGAGTTTGGCAAACAACCGGCCGACCAGTCTGTGCGTTGCGGCCTCGTTGGCATTTTGCAGCACCGCTCGCTTCAGCATCTCCTCGGCCTGCTCGTGGTGGCCTTGCTCCATGAGCATCTCCGCCAGTTCGCGCAGCGCCGCAGTCAGGCTCGGTTCAATCTGAGCTGCCTTTGCCAACAGTGCCGCGGCCTCGGCGAGCTCGCCACGGTCGGCCAACACCGATCCCAGCTTGTACGTGGCAACAGCGTTCGTTGAGTCGATCCGGAGTGCCTTCTCATACTCGTGTGTGGCATCGTCGAGCAGCAGCACCGTGGCATAGACGTCGCCCAACCCCACATGGGTCGCCGGATCGGGCGCCAATCTGATGGTTCGTCGATAGGCCGAGATTGCCTCATCAAATCGCAGGGTGGCAGCGTACAGGCCGCCCAGTGCCCGATGGCCGGGAGCGAAGCTGCCATCGAGCTCGACGCTGCGCTCGATGGATCTGACTCCGTCGGCGATGCGGCCGCCCTGGAGGTAGACCTGCCCCAGATTATAGTGGTAGACGGCTTCATTCGGTGCGTGCCGTGTGGCCGCCTCAAAAGCGGCGACCGCGGCCTCGTAATCACCCAGTTGCCGATCGATGTTGCCCAGATTATTATGCGACTCGGCCAGGGTCGAATCCACCTCGATGGCAGTCAAGAAGCGTCGCCTCGCTCCATCCATGTCGCCATTTCTGGCCGCCAATTGACCCAAGCCATGATGAGCCAGAGCGTAGGTGGAGTCGATCTCCAATGCCTTGAAGTAACTCGCGGCCGCCTGATCCGACTTTTCGGCTAATGCCAGGGCCACGGCGAGGTTGTAGTGCAGAACGGGGTCGTCAGGATCAGCCTCAACGGCGGCCGCGTAGCGCGCAAGATCGCTGACGCGGTCATCTGACCGTGAGGCTTGATCGGGGGCATCGTCGGCGCAGGACACCAATGAGATCGCCAGGACGCTGCACAGCAGGCGAGTAATTGCCAACATAAGTCGTTGTAGATATTGGAATTTCATTATTTCTCGGCAATCGAATAAAGTGGTTGGCGTCAGGCAGTTCCCGCCTTAACTTATGACCCCTCTGAGAGTCTTAACTCTCGCTGCGGTTCAAAAGTAAGGCCATAACGCACAGCTACAAAACGGCATCTGGCCAACGAATCGCTGGCAGGTCGGGCCTGCCTACTATATGTCGAAAAGGATTGAGTGTTGTCGAGGCTTTCCGTATCGTTCCATAATCCTGTGTGATCTCGATCACCGAGGATGTCAAAAAAAAAGCAGTCAAAACCGCTTCATGGCACTTGATGAATATGCTCAGCCCTCAACGATCACCTGAACAGTACATTGGAGGCAGTCTCGAATGATGAAGGCAGCCCTGGCCCGCAGAACAGTGTTACTGGCGGGTTCGATCGCCGCTACCATCCTGTGTTCCTACGGAATCAGCATGGCGGAACCCGATTTGCTCGTCATAGCAGGAGGCGTCGAGGGATCCAACGATTGGGAGTCCGGGTCGTACCGGCTAGACTCAGGAACCCTAGTGCTGAAGTCTTCACCGGCGACGATATCGACTGACCTGAGAAGTGTCGACGCCTCAAATACACCCGGCGACGTGGTTGATCGGGCGTTCCCCGAAAGAACCGGTTGGATCTTTCCGTCTTCCTCTGACACCAACACCAGTATCATGCAGGGCTTTGATACCGCCGCACGGGGTGGCCGGGTAGTAACCCCCATTCCCTCGTTCCGCTTTCTTGCAGAGACCTTCGGTAACATGACCGACGGCAGTGCGCTCACTGCTATGGTGCTTGAGTCAGTTGACGGTTCCAGCGCCGGCGCCCGCGGCTTCATTCTGGACTTCGACCTCGGGGCCATTTTTGGCCTAAACCGGATCCGTTTTTATCCGCGGCCGAGCAAACAGAGAGATTTTATCAAGGGTTATGAGGTCAGGTTGAATGACGGCACGTCAGACATGATCGTCGGCGGCGCCAAGATCTACGAGACCATCGGCAGCGAAACCGACAACGCCGAGATAGACGTCGATATCCGCTTCGAAACCCAGTTCGTCCGACACATACGCTTGCGCTCTCTGTCCCCTGCAGGATTCGAGATCGCCGAAATCGAGGTCTACACCGAAGGCTTCGTACCCAAGGCCCTCTACGTCTCTGACATATTCGATTTTGGCGAGAAGGCCCTTCTCGGCAATCTGCGTTCGATAGGCGAGAAGCTCTCGGATGTCGAGCGCTCCCGAGCGCTCATCAGGACGCGAACTGGAGACGATCCAAACCCGACACAATACACCAGGCGCGGTCAGCAACCGTCAGGACGTGTTATTCAGCGGGGCTCGAGTTTCGATCCTGTCCCCATAGACGCACTCTGGAAGAAGGCAGGAGACGTCTCAGACACTCGACTGGCTGCTCTTGTTGAGGATCAGCTCGATAATGCGGATCTGGACGGTCGGGACGTGCTGTTGCAGTTCGATCGCCTACCCTTCGCTGACCGTCAGGCTATTGTGCTCGATCAAGCGGCCTACGCCGCTCTCGGAGGCGGCGAGAAGACTGACATTCGCGACGATCTTACGGACTGGAGTCCATGGTCGCCGGCCTATCCTCTCGATTCTGTCGTCGAGCAGGGGCAACTCCGGGATCCACAGGCAGGGGTGCCCGTGCTGTCGCCGACTCCACGCAGGTACTTTCAGTTCAAAATCGAATTTTCCAGCGATATCTTCGACGCCGCGACCGGAGTCGGGGCCGTGGCCGTTGACGTTATCTCCCCCATCTTTGCGGATTCATTGATCGCCGAGGTTTTTCCGCGACAAGCCGACGTCGGCGTGGAGACGGATTTTACCTACGCGGTGCTGGTCAAGAACAGAACGCCGACGCAGCGCTTCGACCAGTTTAAAGTCCAGACACCGATACGGACCGAGTCGGTCGGCGCGGTCGCGGTTCTCGATGCCGACGGTAGTGCGCGCTGGGAGGCCGACTTCACCAACATCTCACTGGCGGATCAGGACTTGCCAGCAGAGGACACCCTTGGTAGCTGCATTGACGATGGCCAGGGCGGGCAGCGATGTTTCCGGATCTTGGAGTCAAAGGCTGATGGCTTTGTCGTCGAGCTGCCAGGAGAGATCTCCGAGGACAATACGCTGCTGAGAATCGATTTCAAGACTTCCGTGCTGCGCGTCGGAACTCGTTTTGGGGCTCAGGCACTGAACACGGTCGAACCGCTGTTTGGTCAACCCGTCGCAGCGGGCAACGCCTTCGACTTCGGCCAGGAGGATATAGACGCCCCGCCCGGCTCCCTCGACGCTGGAAACCTGTTCGTCGAGGTTCCCGTGGTGAAGGGGTTGCTGGTCAACGTGCGGGCCGTTCCACCGGTGCTCACTCCGAATGGGGACACGAGCAACGATGTGGCTCAGATTACCTACGATATCACCAACATCGCGCGTCCGACGGATATCCAGATCAAGATCTTTGACCTGTCGGGCCGTATTGTGCGTTCCGCTAGACTGACGCAAAGCAGCGGCCGCTTTTCCTGGCCGTGGGACGGGTTGGACCAATCCAACATGCTCGTTCCCCCTGGTAACTACATCTTTTCAGTGGCACTGAACGCCGGCACCGGCGAAGAAACCGGAGTCGGAGTAGTCAGTGTGGCCTACTAGATACAGACCGGCACCGAATGAACCAGCCGTGGGCGCCGCAAGCATTGTGCGAGTCGTACACACTTGGGCGCAACGGAACCGAAAGGGAGGGTTTTACCTTGAAAGTGCGTGAACTTGGACTCACCTGTCTGGCACTGTTCCTGCTCGTCAGCGCAGCTGTGGATGCCCAGTCCTATGGGGCTCGCCTCGGAGTGCAGCGCGGTGGAAGTGTCAGCTTTGAACCCACAGGCTCCGGCGTCATGTTCGGCGCCCTCGATCCAACGGTACGCCGCTGGTACGTACCCCAGGAGCTGGTGGCCGAGTACCAGTGGCGGCAATGGGAGTATTCCAACTACGCCCGCCAGCCCTACCAGCGTTACGTCAATACCAATCGTGAAGGTGACTACTTCTACGATTTCTTCGGCGACTACGTAAGTCGCGGGTGGTTGATTTATGACTGGCGTCACGACCAGCCCCAGCAAGGCGGCAGCAGTATTTTCAAGGGTGATAACTTCAACAAGTTTTTCAGCAACCTTACGGTCAGCGGCGACTCCCAGGGGCAGTACGCTTATGCGATCACCGTCGGCAACTCCATCCGCACCACACTGACACCGATGACCTTCTCCAAGCCACGGTTTAACGGCGTCCAGATCGACTTCGCCGCCGACAAGTACGCGGCGACGGTCATCGCCTCACGCATCAGTGATCCGCGCGAGGGTGTCACACCAACGCCAGAGACCAGGACCAACACCACCAGTTTGATTGGCGGGCGCGCAACAGTGCAGGTGGGCGATTTTGTTACCCTCGGAGGGACTCTGATTGACGCCCGTAACTCGAACGCCGCACTGGACATGTTTGATGGCAACCTCATCGCCGGCAACCTGACCTCAGGCCAGAGTGGCACGCCGGTCAGTGCCATCGCCGTCGTCCTCAGTGATGACAGTCCTGATGATGGCGAGGGCGGGGCGGCCTTGTTTCGTCACGACATCAAGATCACCGAGAAGGACTTCGAAACCGGGTTGGAGACGGTTTGGCGGCTGGAGCAGGTCGTGCGCCCGGGAACAACCTGGCCGACCGTCATCGGCGGCTTCGAGCGCGAGGGCTTTACCTCGGCTGATGGCGAGGAGAAGATCATCCTCAACTACGACTTTACCGACCCGGCGTACACCGGCCCGGATCTGACCAGCATCATTGATGTTGAATTCGAGTACCTGTTGGCGAACGACTACAGGATTCAGATGTGGTCGAACAATCAGAGTAAGGGTCAAGCCCCCCTCACCCCAACTACTATTCTCGCGGACGATATCGTCCTGTTCACGGTCGAGCGCGCTGAGGGCAATATCCAGGACATCTCTAATGTCAGCGTGGTTCGCTTCGATTACGGCCTACCGACGGCCAACCTGATTGGTGGCTTCACCCTCGAAGGCACGGACATCCTGGGCTTCGACATCTATGGCGAGTGGGATCGCAACGTCCGCTACTCCCAGTACCCGAACGCAGCTCGTTTCGCCACCAACCAGGGTCACGAAATCTCTTCGCGCCACGCCGACGCCGCCATCTTGACGGTGTCGAGGCAGGAGTACCCCTACTTCGGGTTCGCTGAGCTCTACTCGATTGAAGACGACTACAGCACGTCGGCCTTTCTCAGCAACGACACCGGTGACTTCAACTACGACGCACCCACCACTGGCCTGTTCGAGTTTGTTGATGACAATGACGATCAGGACTCGCAGTCGGATTGGAGTCGCAAAGGGGATTCACGGGATGCCAACGTCTTTCCCGGGTGGGACGAGAACAACGACTTCACGTCCGACTTCAACCAGAACGACACGGATGGCCGGCCCAACGATATTCCAGACTACGATGAGCCCTTTCTTCGGCACAATGTCGACCGTCCGGAGTTCCTCTTCGGCATCGATCTGAACAACAACAACTGGATCGATCGCTTTGAGGACGATGACCAACCGGATTACCCTTACGAGGCTGATCGCAAAGGGTTCAATGTCTTTGGAGGGTTTCACGCATCGCCGGAGATGAGGGTGTTTGGTGGCCGCCTGGACGAAGAGATGTTCTCGGACAACAGGCACAATCGCAGCACCTACGGGCTGTTCACTCTCGATAAGGATTATTCCGGCGTCGGGCGCCTGCGGGTGTTCAATATGCTTCGCAAGGTGGAGGACACGATCCCCAATGATCGATTGCCGCCAACGCCCTTCTTGACGGCTCCACTACAGCTGCCCGTGATAGACTTTCTGCCGGCCCCTGATACTTGGATTAACACCGCATGGATCGGTCTCGATTACACCGCCGTACAAAATTTCAGGGTTATCAACAAGCTGAAATATGAGATCTTCAATCAGTCCGAAGGCGAGGACGCTCTGGGTGCCAGGACGCCGAATCGCGATATTGAGGGGACCCCGCTCGAAAGCGAATCCAACTTCTTCGGGTTGATCAACAAAGTTGAGTACGATCTCAAGATCGGCAGCCTCAGCATACTACCCAGATTCAAGAGTGAGCTGTTGAACCAAGGCGGTTTCAGGGAAGACGAGGATGACAGGGAACACTGGATGCTGATCGAAACCCTGATGATTCAACTTCCCCTCCTGCGGCAAAGTACAATCACAACAGGGATCGAACTGGCGCAATTCTATGATCGGTTTCTCGATGAGGGCCAGTTGATCGACGACAAGCTCTCGGAGACGACCGGAGACTTCAACTCCGTGAACTTCGCTTTCCAGCTGTCGAATCGATCCCAGTACCTGGGATACCTGCTGACGACGCAACTCGGCTTCCGCGTTGGCCGCACAAATACCGAGTCCGTTGAGCAGATTGAACCGGGGGTATTCGATACCAGAACGGAGGGTCGTACGGAAACCACCTCCTTCATCACCATCTACGCCGGAGTCGAGTAGCATGCGAGGGCTTGTGCTGATGCGACCGGGCGCCGCGCCGCGCCCACTGGCGCTGACAATGCTCCTACTCGGTCTGCTTGCGGTCGATCCGGCTACTGCCCAGAGCAGTAACTACGGTTCCCGCCTGGGTAACCAAGGACCAGACGGCACGACCTACCGGGCCACCGGTGTAAGTGTCTACACCCAGGCTCTTGACCCGAGTGTGGGTAAGTGGTACCTGCCGCCTGTTTTCTTCACCGAAGCCGGGCGCCGGCAGTCGAGCTACATCAACTACGCGGCCGACCCCTATAAGCGGTTCGTGAGTTCATCACAGCAGGGGGACTTCTTCTACGACGGTTTCGGTGATCAGATCGTTCGCGGTTGGCAGATCTACAGCTGGGAGCAGTCACAACCGACTGTTTCAGGCGGCTCAACGATCATCCAGAATACGCAATACAACAACTGGTTTGACCATCTCGTCATCTCCTCTGATGTGAGCCGCGGGCGCGGCTACTCGATTACGGTCGGCGACGAGATCAACGCCATGCTGACGCCGCTGACTTTTCATAAGGCGGGATTCAACGGCGTCGTGACCAGCTACACGGCTCGGGGGTTCAATGCCACCGGGCTGTTCTCTCGAGTCTCTGATCCCCTCTTAATAGGTGGCTCCGTACGATCACACTTTACCAACCTGGCAGGTGGTCGGGCAGTCGCCGACCTCAATGACCACCTTTCCCTCGGATTCACCTTCCTCAATACGCATAATGCCTCAGCCAGTGATGAGAGTTTCCAGGGCAACCCGTTCAAGGGGGCTTTGAACGAAGAGCAGCTGTCGCAGCGGCTGGACGTGCTCACGGTCCTTCTCAAGGATGACTCGCCCGAAGATGGCGAGGGCGGCGCCGTGTTGTTCGGTGATAATATCGAAATCACCACCACGCTGATGCGGCCTGTAGTGGGGTCTAATCCTCTGACCTTCGTTGCCGTGGACACGGTCATCGTCGGCAGCGACATCAACTGGCCGGTGAGTGGGGCCGGATTGAGTCACATCGAGGGTGGCCAGCTGGTCAACGGCTTCCGTCAGGCCAACGGCGCCGACGCCATCACGCTCCGTTACCTCTTGAGCGACGGGACCGGCGATCCGGACATCGCCCCGGATCCCAGATCCCTCGAAGCGCAGCTGATCAAGGAGCTGTTGCTCCCTCGTGAGGAAGCGATCGACGCGATCTCCAACATCAAGGATGTTCGCTTTCGTCTGGTGCTGGCCAATGACTACAGGGTCGAGGTGACGTCGAACCGCCAGAACAATTCGTTCGGCCAGCCCAAGTTCAATGTGGTCGCCCGCGCCGAAGGCAATATCAAGAATCAGTTAAACCAGCAGGAGGTCACGTTCGACTACGGCCTGCCAACGGCCAATCAAATTCTTGGGTTCACGACTGAGGTTCGCGATTTTCACGGCCTGGATTTCTACGGCGAGATCAACGTTAACAACAGTTACCGCAAGTACCCGGGCATTGGCCGCAAAGAACACCGCGCCATCAGTGGTATTCAAGGTAGCGAGCAGGCGATCGCTTACATGTTGAACTTGTCGTACAAGAGCGGCCCGTGGCACGTGTTTGCCGAGGGCTTCGGTATGGACGAGGAATACACCACCAGCGTGCGGCCAGTTCAGGCAGAGGGGGCCGTCGACTACGACCCTGAGATCACCAGAGTCGAGTACGACTACATAGACGACAACGACGACAACGACAGGCACCCCGACCAGCTACGCTTCCAACAGGGCGGGTTGATTCCCAATCCGCTCAACCCTGCTGGCGGCGTTCAAACGCGCGGATTCGCCGATCCCGAGGTGTTTCCCGGGTACGATGAAAATGGCGACTTCATCTCCGACTTCAACCAGAACAGCAATTTCAATCGGCGTAACTTTTTCCCCGACTATGAAGAGCCATTCCTCCGCTACCGCACGGATCGTCCGGAGTTTCTCTTTGGAATCGACCTCAACAACAACGGCTGGGTGGAGCGCTTTGAGAACGACGACCTGCCAGACTATCCCTACAAGAAAGATCACTGGGGTTACAACGTCTTTACCGGGGTCGAACTCAGACCAGGGTCAACGCTCAGGATAGGTCAGTTGCGTGAGGGGATGGAGAAGACTGAGCGCGAGAATGTCACGACCTACGGCATTGCCAGTGTCGACAACGATGCCGCATGGGGGCACGTCCGCGCCTTTGAAATGTTGAAAAAGGCGAACGACAACATCGCCGACGATTTGGTTCAGTGGATTGTCCCCAGGACGGAGTTCGGCGTTGCCTCGTTCACATCGGGAACAAACCAGCTGGTCACCGACAATCTGGCGGCCCAGGATACGTGGATCAACACCTTGTACGGCGACTACGATTACCAGAGCTCCAGTGGCTGGAAGACCTTTCACCGCTTCAAGTGGGAGACCTGGCGTCAACGCCAGGACGATATCGTCTACCTGCTCGACGTCGATGGGAACCGCGTCCTCGAAGACGAAAACGGCAATGTCGTTGACGAAGGGGGGCAGCCTGTCGTCGTCTTCGATCCTCTTGGACCTGGTGAGCGCAACGCCCGTGACAACTCCGGATTCTTCGGTTTGATCAACAAGGTGGAATATCTGCATCACCTCGGAAGGCTGACCATCGACCCCCGCATCAAGAGCGAGTACCTCAGCGAGGTGCCATTCAGCCGGACGTTCGACAAGCGACGTTCGTGGGACGGCATACTGTTTCTCCGCTTTGGCTATCCCATCTTGAAGACAACCGAACTTCAGGCCGGATTTGAGCAGCGCTATTTCTACAACCTGCGTGGTGAAGAGGGCGACCTGCTTGCGGGTGACTTTACCGGTGATTTCACTGGTTCGGTGGTTGCGCTACAGCTGACCAACCGCAGCCAGTACCTGGGGTACAGCCTGATCACCCAACTGGGGATCAGAATCGACAGCCGCTCACTCGAAGTCATCGACAGGGCTAGCGAACGGGAAACATCCGGGTTGAGTTTTCTCACCGTCATGGCCGGGCTCGATTGATTCCAAGTAGCCATAGTCGATCATGTGTGAAGAGCTATTGATATTTTCATTGACTTCGGGACGGAAATACCGTTCATTAACATGAGTCATTTTTCGGTGTGAGAAGACTTCTGCCTTCTCCATGACCATCCTCACAGGCAATAAGGAGAATTATTGTGAGAAAAGTCCTAATAGCTGCAACCGCCAGCGTCATTGCGCTGAGCTCAGCAGCCATCGCACACGATCCCCCGGGATATCTTAATGCGATATTCCAGTGGCCAGAATCGGCTGTTCCGACCCTCGACGGCAATTTGGCCGAGTGGGACGTAATTCCAGCTGAATTG
>Ga0114999_10006666_pt1 | contig 13246 bp, 8 predicted proteins | sample ArcticOcean_MG_C_3_FD_89820 | JGI IMG/M metagenome (GOLD analysis project Ga0114999, IMG submission 89820) | Marine microbial communities from western Arctic Ocean - ArcticOcean_MG_CB8_126 | ecosystem: Environmental > Aquatic > Marine > Oceanic | place: Arctic Ocean: Canada Basin | collected...
CCCTGATCTCACCGTCGAGACCGCGGACACGCTCGACGCGCAAGGCACAGCAGCCGACCTGCTCGCCCGGCAGGGCGATCGAGCAGGGGCGATCGACGCCTTCGAGGCCGTGCTCGCCACCGACCCTGGGCATGCAGGAAGTCTCAGGTCGCTCGGCGACCTGGCGCTGCAGACCGGCCGCTACGAACGCGCGCACGAGCTCCTGGAAAGAGCACTGGAGCGCGACGCCGAAAGAGGTCTGACGTGGTATCTCGCGGGCGTCGCGCGACTACGGGTCGGCGATACGGGAGGCGCACGTGACGCGGCCGCGGCGGCGATCAAACGGGCCGGCACCGCGGCGCTCGGGCATAGCCTGCTTGGCCGCATCGAGGCCCAGTCCGGCGACTACGACGCCGCGCTCGACCACTTCACCGATGGACTCGCTGTCGGTGGCGGCGATTGGACCCGCCTGTTCGACTACGCCGTGATCGCCGCCTACGGCTCGGGCGAGAACGAACAGGTTCGATACCTGGCCGAGCAAGCCACCCGCGCGGGCACGCTGCGGCTCGTGCCACACGTTATCGATGCCTTGGCCGGAGGTGCCGACATCCCGGCGTTCGCGCAGCGCGCCCGGGGCTGGGTCGGAGAGCCCGAGTTCGCGTTCATCGAAACCAGCCTCGCTTTCGCGGAACTCGGCATGTTCCTCGATGCCGCGGCGCTGCTCGAGGCCGCGTGCTGGGCGGCGGTTCCGGCGGGCGAAAGGCGGCCACTGCCGGCCTACTACATGGCGTACTTCCACAGCCGTGAAGGCGACCCGGAGGAAGCGAGTCACTGGCTGCAGGAGGCCCGTGACGCAACCGGCGAATACGTCTTCCCATCGCGGCCGGAAGCGCTCGACGTGCTGCACTTCGCGCTACAGCAGAACCCTGATGACGCCCGCGCCTCGATGTACCTGGGCAATCTCTACGCCGGCCTTGGCAGGCACGCCGAGGCGGTGCCGGCCTGGGAGCGCGCCGTTGCGGGCGACGCCGACCTGTCGGTAGCGGCCCGCAATCTGGGAATCAACGCCTGGCGCCTGGAAGGCGATCTCGATGCCGCGACCAGCTGGTTGCAGCGGGCGATCGTCGCGCGACCCGACGACCAGACCCTTTACCGCGACCTCGGGCGTGTCCTCAGCGAGCGCGAACTGCACGAGAACGCGGTCGCGCTGCTCGAGTCCGTCGCGGGCGCCAGGCGGCCCGATGTGACACTCGACCTGGCCCGTGGCTATGTCGAGCTCGAACGGTTCGACGACGCGGTCGCGTTGCTGAACGGCACGACGTTCACCAATCGCGAGGGCGACACGGGCACCCGCAGCGTGTTCTACACGGCCCACGTCGAGCGCGGCATCGCGCGATACGAGAACGACGACTTTGCCGGCGCGTTGAGTGATTTCGAAACCGCGTTGACCTACCCGATCAATCTGAATGTCGGGCGTCCGTATCGCCCGCGCGAGGCCCGCGCCGCATACTGGCGCGGCTACGCGCTCGACGCGCTCGGCCGGGTCGAGCAAGCAGCGGAAGCATGGGAGGCGTGTGCGGCAGGGGCGCCTCTCGATGACGAACAACGCGAATACAGCGAGCTGTGCTCGGAGCGTATGCCGCAGCGCCAGTAGCGCGGGCTCAGCGCCTGGCGGCGCGAGCTAGATCGTCGTGTCTTCGCCCACCCGCGATGAGCCCAGCGCCATGCCCGACCGGTGCCACCACGACCGTGCGATAGCCTGCGTCCACGGGTTGGCGACGCTGCACTGTTCAAGCTCGCTCAGCAGCCCCGCGGCGCCCGTCGGACGGGCCGCCGGATCCTTGGCCAGACACCGCGTGATCAGATCCTCGAGGTCCTCGGGCAGGGGCGCCGGTAGATGCTGCGACGGCGGCGGCGGCGTGTCCGAGATGTGCTTCGAGAGAACCTGCAGCGGCGCGCCACCCGGAAACACCTGCTGCCCGGTGAGCGGCCAATAGCCCACGCAGCCCAGCGAGTAGAGATCGCTCTGGCCGGTCGCCCGAATGGCGCCGTGCCGCGCGACCTCGGGTTCGGCATACGCCGGCGTGCCCGCAAACGAGAACTCCGCCGTCAGCGCCGGCGCGTCGCCGACCCCTTCGGACGCCTTTACGAGACCGAAGTCGAGGACCTTGATGAAGTCTTCCTGCAGCCCGACGCGGCAAAGCATCATGTTGGCCGGCTTCACATCGCGGTGAACGAGCCCCAGCGAATGCGCCTCGGCCAGGGAGGTAGCGGCCTGCCGCAGAATCCACACGACGCGCTCGGGCGGCTGCGGCCCGGTATCAGCAACGAGCTGTTCGAGGTCGACCCCGTCGAGCAGTTCCATGACGTAGTAGAAGACACCGTCGCCCGTAAAGCCGTAGTCATACACCTCCACCGTATGCGGCGAGCGCAGCTGGCCGTGGCCTGAACTTCCCACTCGAAGCGTTCGAGCGTGGTCGCAGCCCTTGGATCTCCTGCGGCCGTGCGGATACCGCGTACGAGTTTGACTGCGGCGGGCCGCGCCAGGATCCGATGTTTGCCCCGCCATACCTCCCCCATACCGCCGCTGCCGAGCTTCTCGATCAGGCGGTAGGCGCCCATTTCATGCGCAGCGTCGAGTCGCTCGGATAGCTGCAGGATCTGACGCGAGGCCATATAGGCAATGCCAACGCACAGAAGCGAAGGCACGACAGTAACCAGCAACACCGCCCGCGTGAGTTGGTCGATATAGCCGGCGAGCCCTTCCGGGATCGACGCAGTGAAAAGCGACAGCAGAGTCCAGCCGATAAGCGTCGTTGTAGCAAGTAGTCCGCCCAGGAGCTGTTAGCCTGGGCGCAGCGGCAGAACGACGCCGAATACGAGAATGAGGACTCCAATCCAGGCCACTTCGCCCGCACCCAGTCCCCACGGATCCTCGCGACCGTCCTGAATCCAGCTCTGAATAGCCGCCGCCGTTATGAGCGTCTGCCAGCCGTGGAGCGCCGCCCCCAGCAGCACGGCGCACAGGACCTCGTAGCCAACCGCCAGCCAGGCGAACCATTCGACCCCAGGGCGGAAGCGCCTGCAGACGGCCACCATCCCGAGGCTCGACGCCCCAAGCAGCAGAGTGAAGACGCTGTTGACCGGCCCCGGACGCCAGTCGCCGCCGCTCAAGAGGACTACGAGGAGCCAGATGAGCAGACGCGCTGCGGCAAACGCCGCCACGCCCGACGCCACCCAGGCGAGTCGATCGTAGCGGCGCGCGCAGCATCATCGGCGATCCGCGGTGACCATATGGACGGTGATGCCGCCCTTCGAAGTCTTCTGCGAAGAGTCCATGCGCGGCATTGTACGCCGACTCCGGCACACGGCATGGAGGCTATGATGTCGCTCCGCGCTCCCGAACTTCCGAGGAATCCATGCGTAACTACTCGATCCTGATACTCGCTCCAGCTCTCCTCATCGCCGCCTGCGGCGTGCCTGCCCCGACGGCGACGGATTCCGTGGTGCCGGCGTTCGATGCCGCAGCAATCCTCGACGACGTCCGCACGCTCTCGGCCGACGACATGGAGGGCCGCGCGACCGCCACGGAAGGCGAGCGGCGAGCGGCCGACTGGATCGAGAGTCGGTTCCGTGAGACCGGCCTGGAGCCCGTTAACGGGTCCTACCGCCAGAGCGTGCGCTTGGTTGGGATGCAGCGGGACGGCGCGGCTTCGCGAATGGCGATCATGAGCGCGAACGGCTCGCTGCCCCTCATTGACGGGGAGAACATCGCCTTCTGGTCGACAGCACAGCAGCCGATCGCCGAGATCAGTGCCCCCTTGCTTTTCGTCGGCTACGGCGTCGAGGCGCCCGAGGACGGTTGGGATGACTTCAAAGGTGTCGACGTGGCCGGCAAAGTGCTGTTGTTCCTCAACAACGATCCGCCCGTCAGCGAGGACGGCGTCGACCTGTTCGGGGGCGAGGCCCGCACGTACTACGGCCGGTGGACCTACAAGTTCGAGCAGGCCATGAAACATGGCGCAGCCGGCGCGCTCATGGTCCATACGACACCCTCCGCGTCGTACCCGTTCAGCGTGGTTCAGCACAGCGGCTCGCGCGAGAGCTTCGCGCTGGACCTTCCGGGCGCCGGCTACCAGGTGCCCATGGTCGGATGGCTCGACGAAGACCTTTCGGGGCAGATTGCCGCGGCCATCGGCACCGACGTACAAGGCCTCTTCGACATGGCCGCACGGCGCGACTTCGCGCCCGTGGAGACCGGCTATCAAGTCGCCGCCGTCGTGCGCACGAATGTCCGGCAGATCACCACGGAGAACGTGCTCGGTATGCTGCCAGGCTCTGACCCCGAGCTGACCAACGAGATCATGGTCTTTTCGGCCCACTACGACCATATGGGGCACAACCCGACGCTCGAGAGCGCCGACAAGACCTTCAACGGCGCCTGGGATAATGCCGCTGGCGTGGCTGCGGTCGCAGCCCTGGCCGACGCGTTCGCCGTAGGCGAGCGCCCGCGCCGATCGCTCCTGTTCCTCGCCTGCGCGGCGGAGGAGAGCGGCTCACTGGGAAGTGCGTGGTTTGTGGCGGACCCGCCGGTTGAGCGCAATCGACTAGTAGCCAACTTCAACATCGACATGCCGCAGATCTTCGGCGTAACCAGCGACATCGCCGCGATCGGCGTGGATACCAGCAGTCTCGGCACCGTTCTTCAGGAGGTTGCTGGTGGGTTCACGGTCAACGTCAACGGCGTCGACGTTCCCGTCCGGGTCACAGGCGACCCGAACCCCTCGGCCGGCTCGTTCTATCGCTCCGATCAAGTGAACTTCGCCAAGGCGGGAGTGCCCGCGCTCTTCATGAACCCCGGCGGCGACTACGTCACGGCGCTCGACTTCGATCCGCGTGAATACCGCGCCGCCAACTACCACCAGGTGTCGGACCAGGTGTCGGCGGAGTGGAACCTCAGCGGTCTGGCTCGCGACCTGGCGATCGTGATGGCCACGGTGCGCGCGGTCGACGCGGACGACGCGATGCCACGGTGGAACCCGGGCAACGAGTTCGAGACAGTCTGGCAAGCACTCCACGGCCACGAGGACTAGCAGTCCGTGGGCTGCTACGGCTCTACCAGGTCACTCCAGCCATGAAGTAGAGGGCGCGCCATTGGGCGCTCTCGGTACTGTCCGAATTGTCGATGTTCGACAGGCCGTGGTTGTAGCGGAGATCGAACGTGAGCGCCCAGATGAACTCGTGAAATTCTATCCCGGCGCCCGCTACGAGCCCCCAGTCCGTCGCCTTGACGAGCGTGCTGCCCTCAACGTCGACAATCGATCCATCTTCACCTTCGAAGTGGTTGGACGAGATCGCCCATACCAACCCGCTGCGACTCTCACGCATCGCCGCCATGCGCAGCCCCATCACAGGCCCGGCCTGCAGGCTGAAGATCGTTCCCCGGCGCTCTCCCGGATACCACTTCGCGAGTAGCGGTACTTCGAAGTAGTTGGCGCTGAGTTTCTCGGAGCCGGTGTAGGTCGAGCCGGAGAGATCGATCGCCGCGTGTTTCCGCACGATCAACAGCTCGGGCTGGATCGAGAAAGACTTCGAAACCGGCACCTCGAACGAGGCCCCTGCGACGAAGCCGAAATCGCCATCGAAACCAAATGTGCCAACATCGGGAATAGGCAGCTGTCCCTGCAGCACCGACCAGGTCGCTCCCGCCTTGAGCCCGAACCGGACCTTCTCCCAGGGCTCCTTGGCCCACCGCGGTGTGCTGTCGTCGGTCGCTGGAGCAGCGGCATCCTGTTCGGCCTGTCCGGCAGGCGCGACATCGGTATCCGCCTGCTGAGCAAGCGCCCGCGGCGAAAACACGATCACCGCCAGAATCAGCAAGAAGCGACGCACACCAGCCTCCAGAGCTCGGGCGCGACACCGTGCCGTGCCAATCAGGCAGTCTACCAGCGCGCGCCGATGGATCCTCTCAGGTCAACCGTCGGCGGCTGCTGCCAGCTCGTTCAACAGCGCGGCCGTGCTGTCTGCGCGTTGTCGCCAGTGCGCACCAATCGGGCCGTCAACGCCAGTAGGCTGTGCCGCCAACGTGGCCAGTCCGCGCAGCGTGGCCGCCGCGTCCTGCGCTAGCAGGGCCTTGAGGGCATAGCGTCGCTCGCCGGCGCGAAGCCCAACAGCAGCCGACTCCGCAACAACCGCCAGGTCGGTCGGTGTCACGATGAACCCTGCGCGCGCCGGGCTCAGCAGGCCACCGATGAATCCGTCAGGGTCGTCGTCGGGTGGCTCCAGCGGCTCGACCGCGAGCAATTGCGCCGGCAGCTCGCCGGGCAACGCCAGGGCCGCCGCTTCGGCCGCCAGCCAGGCCTCGAACGTTCGGCCCCAGGCCAGGTAGCAAGGGCTGCCGATCTGCGCCAGTTTGGCGAGCCAGAGCGGTAGCCAGCTCAGGATGTGCTCCCAGAGGAAGGCGGCGCGCGCATGTTCAAGCGCCGCCGACCTGCGCCCATCGACTTCTCCAGCGGCGGCCTCCGCGAGATTGGCATAGGCGCCCATCAGCGTCCCCAGATGATCGGGCTCGGCGGGAGGCACCTCGCCGAGCGCGCGCCAGAACCCGGCGACCCGATCGCGAGCATCACCGCCCATCATCCCGCTGGTGTCCAGATAGACGGATGCGTAGGGATACAACTGCTCGAGGAAGATCGCGGAGTATTCCCACCCCTCCGGCGCGCCGGGCAACTCCAGCAGAGCTGCAATCCGCGCGGTCTCGGGTCCTGGCGGCTCGGAAAACACACCGAGGCATCGCGCCAGCTCGCTCACACCTCGCCCCAGGGCATCAGTCGGCGTCGACGACTACGGGCACAGGCGTCGGAAGCTCATAGGCAGCACGACCCGGTTTCAGCGGACGGATCAGCCAGTAGGGCCGGCGCGTACCGTCAGGCGAATGCTCGTGCGCACCGCGAGCCCGGCCCAACCACTCGTGGTAGATCTCGCGCGAGCGATCTGTATCGACGGCAATGTCGCCGTACTTGTCACCCTCACCCGCAGGAGTAATGCGCACCGCCTGGTGCCAGCAATGCATGCCCGACACCGGATCCGGATGCACGCCGAAGGCAAGATTCTGATGCACACCGACGTCGGTCCACCAGATTCGCTCAGTATCGGGGTCGGATGATGCAAACGGCTGCGCGCCGCGCAGACGGCGCAGACCCCAAGCGGATCCGTCGTGGTTCAGATCGGCCGTGGCGGTGAGCTGTCGCTGGCCGCCCTCATGCAACTTCCATCGACCCATATGGTGACTACATGCCACTACCCCCGGCCGGATGCCCTCGGTGACCCAGGCTTTCACGACGAAGTGGCCCGTCTGGGTCTCGACCCGTACGAGGTCGCCCGTCGCGACCCCGATCTGTTTGGCATGATCGGTGTGCAGCCAGAGCGGGTTGGTATGGGCGATCTCGTCCAACCACTTCGAATTGGCCGAGCGCGTGTGAATCTGCACCGGTAGCCGGAACGTCGAGATCAACGGCACCTCGTCGGACTCCATCCTGTCGGGATGGATGTGGCTCTTGATGTACATGGGCAGCGCCGCATCGGCCCAGCCCCATTGCGCCAGCGTAGAGGAGTAGAACTCCAGCCGGCCGCTGGGGTTGGGAAAGCCGCGCAGCACCTCACCGTCGACACGAACCCCCACGGCGCGCCGTCCGTCGGCGTCCGGATCCGGAGCTCCCGTCGGCACGATGTTGACTGGCGCCGGGGCCGGCGCACGCGTGTAAACCCGACCGAACAGATCCTCCGCCGGGTCGTCGAGCTGCTCAGCCCCAATGCGCTCTTCATACAGCGCTCCGATTTCGGTCTCGATCTCGAATGCGCCGTACTGCCGCATGTACTCAAGGGGCGAGCGCCCGTCGGCGGCTGCCGCTTCGGGAAGCCCCGGTACCGAGTTGTCGAAGATGTGGCCGTAGTACTCGTCGACCGTGAGCTTGGTTCCGGGATTCTTCTTGGACTCAGCAAACCCACGGATGCCGAGCTCTCCATCCGGGTCGATGCGCCAGGTGAGTTCGATCCAGAACTCGTTCTCCTCCCACACCTCACCGGGATTCGACTCGCGTGTGTCGGTGATCGTCTCGCCGAGGCGCTCGCGGGCAGCACGCAGAACCGGCTGCCGGAAGCCGATCCACTGCGCGTCGTGGGTCTCGTAGGAGTGAATGTCGTGGCGTTCCGACGAATGTCCCATCGGCAGGACATAGTCGGCAAAGTAGGCGGTCTCGTTCCACGTCGGCGTCAGCGCCGCATAAAGACCGATGCTGTCGGGGTCGGTGAGCATCTCGATCCAGGCGAAACCATCCGGGTTGGTCCACTCCGGGTTGTAGACCCGTGAGAAGTAGACCTCGAGCCGCGACTTTCGCTCGCGCATGATGTGAGGCAAGAGGAAGGAGAGCTCGTACATCGCCAGCGGATAGTCCGTCGGCCAGTTGAGTTCGTTCCACGTCTCGGGATGCGAGGGCGAGTGAATCGGCTTCGCGACAAACTTGTTCCAGGCATTCGGGTAAAGGCCGCCGGGCGTAGCGACCGCGCCCATCAGCGCGTTCAGGAAGAACAGACACCGCGCGACCTGCCAGCCGCCTTCGTTGCCCGCTCCGGCGCTGCGCCAGTTGTGCGTCGACAGTCGCGTGCCCGCCGTGGCAACGGTGCGCGCGACTTCCGCAATGACATCCGCGTCGAGCCCCGATTCGGCGGCAGCGTACTCGAACGTGAACTCGGAGTACAGCTCCTGCAGCGCACCTTCAAAGCCCTCGAAGGTGGCGTCCTCTTCCGGGCGCTCCTTCACCATGTATTCCTGCCAGTTGAACCACCGCTCGACGAACTCGCGGTTGTACGCCCCTGTCTGGATCAGGTGATTGGCAATTGCCAGCAGAACCGCGGCCTCGGATCCGGGATAGCTAGCCAGCCAGTAATCCGCGTGCGTCGCGGTGTTCGACATCCGGGTGTCGAAGACAATCACTTTGGCGCCACGCTGCCGTGCCTCGGTGATGCGCTGTGCGTGAGGATTGAAGTAGTGGCCCGTCTCGAGGTGCGCCGAGATCAGCAGAATCACGTCGGCGTTGGCGTAGTCCGGACTCGGACGGTCGATGCCCGTCCAGAAGGCGTAGCCGGCGCGCGCGCTGGCCGAGCAAACGTTGGTGTGCGAGTTGTGCCCGTCCACACCCCACGACGCGATGACGCGCTCGGTAAACCCGTCCTCGCCCGGCCGACCCACGTGGTACATCACCTCGTTGTGTCGGTCCTCCTGCAGGCAACCGCGAATGCGCTCGGCCAGGTCGTCGAGAGCGTCGTCCCAGGAGCAGCGCTCCCACTTGCCGGCGCCCCGCGCCCCGACGCGCTTGAGGGGATAGAGAATCCGGTCGGGGTCGGTGATCTGGTTGTGCGTCGCCGGCCCTTTGGCGCAGTTGCGGCCACGCGAGCCGGGATGCTCCGGGTTGCCCTCGAACTTACGCACCTGCATCGAGTCGCGATCGACGTACGCCAACAAGCCGCAGGCAGATTCACAGTTGAAGCACGTGGTCGGCACGAGCATGTAGCGCTGTTCCTTGCGCTCCGGCCACGCTCGGGAGTCGAGCTCGACCCAGTCGTCCCAGCGCTCCCGCGGGGGGAAACTGGCCAGGTGCACCCGGCTGGGGCCCGGATAGAAGGTCTCGCCGCGACTCTCGACGTCCGCGCGCGCCGCGCTGACTCGCTGCTCCAATTTCTCGAGGTCTTTCATTGGATCCTCACGCCAGCGGTACCGACTGTCCGGCCTGGACGTAAGCGTGTTCGTGGAGCGCCAGCCCGATCAACGCCAGGGCGGCGCCTCCGATCGTCAACCAAGGCGCCAGTACGCCCGCGGCCAGGAGCACCGCGCCGGCGCGGAAGTACCCGGCATAGCGGCCGCGCGTCATCTCCTTCACCGCCAGGGCGGCATGGGCCGTGGGGTGCGCGAGGGTGATCTCTCCGAGCACAAACAGCAGGTGTGTCGCCGAGCTCAGCGCGACCGTCCACAAGAGAGCCAGGGGCAGTCGCGAAGGCATCCCGCCCGGCAGCAGGGCTGCGACAATGAACAGCGCCGCCGCACCGGCAAGCACTGCCTGCACTGCCATATGCGGCGGTAGCAACGGGCTCTGCCAGAGATCACGAGCCTTGGCCTGAGCGAACAGGTAGGCCGTGTAAACCGCAGTCATTATTGCCAACGGCACGCCCGGCACAAGTAGCGCCAGCTGCAGCTGATGGCTGCCAATCAGGCTACACAGCAAGTGTCCAACAAGAATCGCGGAATACGCCGCGATGATGTAGGCGCCCTTCACCAGCCAGCTCCGGCGCTGCCCGTGCGTGAAGATCAGATAGAACCGCTTGGGATGGTCGAGATCCCAGATCAGGAGCGCCCCGGTGATACCGAGAAAGAGCAGCGACAGCAACGGAATCACCCATTGCCAGAGGATGTGTGCGCTGTTGATGAGGCCGAAGTAGGTCGCGAGCCCGCCGACCACATAGGCACCGGCGGCGATCGCTTTGGTCCAGGTGTACGCGCTGACGCGCCAATCCCAAGGCATCTTGTGCGGCACGTCGTACGACAACATTGCGGCGGCCGAGCTGTTGGGCTTGTCCGGATGGCCCGACACGACGTGTTCCGGGCCCGTCGTCTGCTCGCTCCACATGAACAGGCCGCCAGCAGGCCGCTGCGCCGCAAGCGGGTCGAGCGTCGCCTGCGTTACGCCGCGATAGAACAATTTCGGGCGCGTTTCCTTCTCCGGCCGACGGACCGAGATCGGGTAGCGCTGGATCGTCTTCGAAACCTTGGAGGTCGGGTCGAGCATGTCGCCCACCAGGATGGCCTCCGTCGGGCAGACGACGACGCACGCGGGTTCGAGTCCGATGTCGAGCCGATGCGCGCAGAAATTGCACTTCTCGGCCGAGTGATCCTCGGGGTTCATGAAGATCGCGTCATACGGGCAGGCGGCGATGCAGGCTTTGCAGCCGATGCAGATCGACTTGTCGAAGTCGACGATCCCATCGGGGCGCGCGTACATGGCGGACGTCGGGCACGCTGCGACGCACGGTGCGTTGTCGCATTGGTTGCAGCGCGTGACCTGGTAGTTGCGGCGCACGTTGGGGAACGTGCCCACGTCGACGTACTTGACGTAGGTGCGGTTTACCGAGAGCGGCACCGCGTTCTCTGACTTACACGCCGTCGAGCAGGCGTGGCAGCCGATACACAGCGTGTGATCGACGACCTTGGCCCACTTCTGTTTTGGCGCAGCGTCCTGCTCGCCCAATTGCGTCATGCGCCCACGCTACTCTTCCATTCCGACTGGAACATAGCGATAGATCACATAGAAAGACTCCGGGAGGTGCACCCAGACCGACCACTCCGAACGGGGGTCCAGGTGAAACAACTCGCGCTCGCAGCGACCGGCATCTGTCATGTAGTTGATCTCGCTATCGACGCCCGTCGACGACTGTGGGCTGCAGGCCTTCACTGCCTCACCTTCATCGAGAACCTGTTCCTGCGTAAGGGGCAATGCCACGACGATCTGTTGCGCCCCCGGCGCTCCGTTGACCACCTCCACGGTGGCGCGAATATTGAGTCCATCCGCCATGCAGATCTTGGCGGGCGGCGCCGTCCACCCGAAGCGTACCTGGCCGTTGGCGAGTTCGCTGTCGACGGCAAGCAACGCCCACGGGGATTCAAGACCGCGCCCATGAACCATGAGCTCGCTGTAGGGAACGCCCTGAACCGCCTGTGTAGCGCGCAGGTCCGGCCCGTAGGACGCATCGCGTCGCACCCACCGCCACCCATCATCGATCTCCGAGAGATGATAGCGCGCGAAGGCACCACGTCGGAAGCCCGAATCCTGTTCGGCCAGCCAGTCCACCGCAACGGGTTGCTCGCGGGCCCAGCAGATGTCTGCGGCGTTGGCGCGTCGGTCCATTTCGCGATCGAGATCCGAGACGCCGGCTCCGGCGGTGGGAGGTTCATACTCACCCTGCGCCCAGACCGGAACAGCAATCGCCACCCAAGCTAGAGCTATCAGAGCCTTCGTCATTACCCGCACGCGACCCTCCACGGCGCCCGGGAACACCAGACCGTCAGAAGTGACGGCGGCTAGGCTACCGCGTGTTGGGCAGCTTGTCAGCGAGAACAGCGCGACACGACGCGACGGCGGTGTTTAAATCTCCGGACAAGCATCGGTAGCGGCCGGAAAAACTCGACCCACCCCGTCGGCCAGCCGTACCTTCACCAATCGCGCGCGCTCGGGAACGGGCCTCGAATCTGGGTGAGGAACCCTATTGAATTCCACCAACGAACACCTCGCTCGCTGGGTCCGTGAAGTAGCCGAGCTATGCCAGCCGGACGACATTGTCTGGTGTGATGGTTCAGATGCCGAGTACGACCACCTCAGCCAGCTCATGGTCGCAAGCGGCACGTATTTCGAACTCGACCCGGAGCTCAAGCCCAACAGCTATGTGTGTCGCTCGGATCCCGGTGACGTCGCGCGCGTCGAAGACCGGACCTACATCTGCTCGGCACGCGAGGACGACGCGGGCCCGACGAACAACTGGGCCGACCCCGACAAGATGCGCGAGCAGTTGCACGGGTTGTACGCCGGCAGCATGCGTGGCCGGACCCTGTACGTGATCCCGTACTCCATGGGTCCGATCGGCAGCGACATCGCCCGGATTGGCGTGGAGGTAAGCGACTCGCCCTACGTCGTCTGCAACATGCACATCATGGCCCGCGTAGGCAATGCGGTGCTTGAGGTTCTCGGCACGAGCCCGGACTTCGTGCGTGGGCTCCACTCCGTCGGTTACCCGCTCACCCCCGGCCAGGACGACCTACCGTGGCCTTGCGATGCAGAGAACAAATACATCTGCCACTTCCCGGATACCCGCGAGATCATGTCGTACGGCTCGGGCTACGGCGGCAACGCGCTGCTGGGCAAGAAGTGCCACGCCCTGCGGATCGCGTCGGTTCAGGCGCGTGACGAAGGCTGGATGGCCGAGCACATGCTCATCCTCAAGCTGACCAGCCCGGACGCGGAAGTGCGCTACGTCGCCGCCGCGTTCCCGAGCGCGTGTGGCAAGACAAATCTCGCGATGATGAATCCGTCGCTGCCCGGCTGGAAGGTCGAGACCATCGGCGACGACATCGCCTGGATGAAGTTCGGCGACGACGGACGCCTGCACGCGATCAATCCCGAGGCCGGGTTCTTCGGCGTCGCGCCGGGTACCAATGATGACTCCA
>Ga0114999_10006670_pt1 | contig 13243 bp, 13 predicted proteins | sample ArcticOcean_MG_C_3_FD_89820 | JGI IMG/M metagenome (GOLD analysis project Ga0114999, IMG submission 89820) | Marine microbial communities from western Arctic Ocean - ArcticOcean_MG_CB8_126 | ecosystem: Environmental > Aquatic > Marine > Oceanic | place: Arctic Ocean: Canada Basin | collected...
CTTGGCGGCGGCGTCTGTGGTGTCGAAATGGCGCTTATGGACCTGGCCGGTAAGGCGTATGGCGTACCCGCTTACATGCTTGCGGGCGGCAAGTTCAGGGACAGCGTGCGTTGCTACGCAGACACGCCGGCGTTGCGCGACCCGAAGGCGATGGGGGAGGCCCTGAAGGGACGCATGGAGCGTGGCTTCACCTTCCTGAAGATGGACATCGGCACCTGGATTGCTGAAGGCATCGAGGGTGGGCTGAACTACCCGTCCGGCATGCTGGAGACCACCGATGTGTCGCACCCGCTAACCGGAATCCAGATCACGGATAAAGGCATCGAGGCGATGCAGGAGTACGTCTCCACCGTGCGGGACATCATTGGATACGAGATCCCGCTCGCATCTGACCACTTTGGACACATTGGTCTGGAAAGCTGCATCAAGGTCGCCCGTGCGTTGGACCAGTTCTCTCTTGCCTGGTACGAGGACATGATCCCCTGGCAGTACACAAACCAGTGGCAGCGACTCGCCGAGTCATGCACAACACCGGTCTGCACTGGCGAGGACATCTACCTGAAGGAGGGCTTTAAGCCGCTCCTGGATTCCCGCGCTGTCGGCATCATCCACCCGGACCTTGCGACGTCCGGCGGAATCCTTGAGACAAAGAAGATCGGCGACTACGCCCAGGAACAGGGAGTGGCGATGGCGCTGCACCAGGCCGGCTCTCCGGTGGTGGCGATGGCCAACGTTCACTGCGCTCTGGCTACCGAGAATTTCACGGCGCTGGAGATGCACTCGGTCGACAACCCCTGGTGGGACGACCTTGTTGACGGCATCAGCAAGCCGATCGTCGAGAACGGTTACATCAAGGCACCTGAGGGCCCGGGTCTGGGCATCGAGCTGAACGAAGAGGCCGTGGAAGAACACCTCAACCGCGGTAACGAGAACTTCGCCACGCACCAGGGGATGTTCGAGCCGACCACCGAGTGGGACGCCGTGGACGCCCACGACCGTACCTGGAGTTAAGTCAGTAACAGATAAATAAAATGGGGAGGCGGCAGTCCGTCAACCTGTCCGCCACCCCCGGTTACGACATAAGTTCTGGCGTCCAGGTTAAGCGGCGACCTCTTCGCTGCCTGGTGGTTCGCCCAGTGCGATACGTACGCCAAGAACACCGACTTCGCTCCGGAAGTCTGCTCTGATCTGTATCGGGGCGGGTGTGGGAGGAAACTCCCTGCCCACTCCGGTCAGAAACTCCGGCGGCCGCAGGTCGCACGTATATCCCGCAGTTTCAAGAGCAGTGGCGGCGTTACCCGCGACCATGTTGGCTACTTCACCGAGGGGGGGGTGGCCGAGTTCATCAAGTTCAAAAACACGCTCAGAAATCATGGCACTCACGACCTGGAGCGCGTCCTTCTTTCACATCTCGTAACTCACCCATCCGACAAGATCGCCGGTAACGCGAATCAAGACCGATATGTCTGACATGGTGTTGTCGTCACGGCGCGGCATGGCTCCCATGAACTCCAGCTCAGATTTGAGTTCACTCTCCCACACGATTGATGCGGGGAACAGAAACGCGTTTACGTATTGCTCTTTCATATGATCAGGCCGGTCGAGGCAACTCCTTACGGCTGCGTTTGCGGATCACTTAATGATCTACTTCCGGTGAATATTCGGAAGTGCGGATTTGGACCATCGACGAATGCAGACCTCTTCGAACATCGACCGGTAGTTCCCACAGGGCGGCGTTACACGCCTTTAGCGACTACGCTAATAGACACACCCAACAGCCCAATGTCAGCAGGTACCTTTGCCTCCCAAGCGTGAACGACTCGGTCACACAATCGAAGGACGTCGAGCGGTGCTCGAAGCGCTCCGAGCCGGAAACCCGGTCGAGTGCCTGTACCTTCTTGAGACCGCAGAACGCGGCCCGCAGTTCAACGAGATACTGCAACTCGCCTCAAAAATGTCCGTGGAGGTGGTGTTCGAATCTCGGAAAAACATAGAGCGCCGAGCGCGAACACAACGTCATCAAGGCGTAGTCGCTCGAGCCAATGACCCCAGCTACGCAGATTTCGATGAACTGCTACAGTCCGCCACCCGGGAGGGTCGGAGCGCTCTGATCCTGGTGCTGGACGGCATAGAGGATCCACACAACCTGGGAGCCATCGCACGCACGGCAGACGGAGCAGGCGCTGACGGTCTCGTTATCGCCGAAAGGCGCGCCGTGGGCATCACCCCCGGAGCCATCAGCGCTTCCGCAGGCGCCCTTGAGCACGTATCGGTCGCCCGAGTCGTCAACATGTCACGAGCAATCGACAAAATGCGAGACGCCGGGTTGTGGATCGTTGGGCTGGATGGTGACGGCACACAACTACATACAGAGGTAGATCTACAGGTACCGATAGCCATTGTGGTGGGCTCTGAAAGCTCTGGTATGTCGCGTTTGGTACGGGAAAAGTGCGACTTCATCGTCGGGCTACCGATGGCCGGCGCCGTCGAATCATTGAACGCCTCCGTCTCTGCGGCCATCGTTATGTACGAAGCGGTGAGACAACGCACAGGCAGTATCACACCGGAGTAGAATCCCGTGGCCGCTCTTCCCAGGCTGAAACCCCGCTAACAGGACTTCCCACACACGGCATCCGCCACCATAACGAGCAGAGACAGATACCGCTGGCTGGCGTTCACGACCGTATCTGTGGGCCAGTTCACGACCGTAATAGGCAACTCAGGCACTGCGATCGCGCTCCCGAGGATCGCTGACGACCTGAACCTTGATCTGGCCGTGGCTTCCTGGGTGATGGTTGCCATGGCCCTCACCATCAGCGCAGTTCTCCTGCCTATGGGCCGCCTCTCAGACATCATGGGCCGCAAGCGCGTCTACATCGCTGGCCTTCTTGTGATGGCATGCGGCGTGACGGTCAGCGCTACGTCAATCAACCTTCCGATTCTGCTGATCGGGCGTGTCATAGAAGGCTTTGGCTCGGCCATGGTTATGACCGTAGCGGTAGCAATCATCACGTCTGTGTTCCCTCCCGAAGAACGAGGTAAGGCGCTTGGCATGAACATGTTTGTCATCGGCCTGGGCGCCGTTAGCGGGCCGGTGGTTGGCGGACTGCTCATCGACATTTTCAGCTGGCGAGCCATCTTCGTCGCCACCGGAATCGTCACGATTTCCGGTTCGGTTCTAGCTTTGATTGTCATCGACGAATCCCGGGTAAGCGGCGATCCACAGACCGACCGTGGTCGGCTCGACTGGCCGGGCATTTTTATGTCCAGCGCTGGCCTTGCCATCCTGATCCTGTCGCTCACAAACGGGAACCGTTTCGGTTGGAGTTCGCCGTTCATCATCGGCGGATTCATAACCTTCGCCCTGCTGTTTGCGTGGTTCCTGCGGTGGGAGTCACGTGTCGCCTCCCCGATGATCGACTTGACGATCTTCCGCGTCAGCCAGTTCTCGTGGGCCGTAACCGGCCGTTTCACTGGCTTCCTTATGAACGGCCCCACCAACTTCCTGATGCCCTTCTACCTGCAAGAAGTGACGGGCCGCAGTGCCAGCCAGGCCGGTCTAATTTCCACGCCGCTACCGATAATGATGGCGATCGTCGGCGCTGTCGCAGGTCGTCTTTCCGATCGATTCGGATTCCGGAACTTCTTAATTGTCGGTTTGAGTCTTCAACTGGGAACTCTGGCAACTTTCTCGACCTTTGATCAAGACACCCCGATGACCGTGATCCTCCCGGCCATGTTCATCCACGGGGTCGGATCAGGTTTGTGGATGGCACCAAACATGTCGGCCGCGGTTGGCGCCGTATCCCGGTCTGCTTACGGGGTGGCTGCGGCGTTCCTGAACCTTGTGCGCAACACCGCAAACGTCATGGCCGTGGCGGTGGCCGCGGCTATCGTCGCCGGTGTGATGATCTCCAGAGGGGTCGGTTCGGATCTTGATTCGGTATACGAAAATCCCTCCGGACCTGCCGGGGAAGCTTTCCTCTCAGGCATGCACATCGTATTCAGGGTCCTGATCCTTTCAGGTGTACTGGCAATTGTTTCGGCCATCATGGCGGGCAGGAAGTCATCCAAACCCAGGGTCTCAACACCCGAGGACAGCAACTAGAGCTAAACTGCTCCGGCGGCCGGTGTGACACGGCCCTTGACGGCAACATTACGAATCAACCGGCATCTCAACACATCAATTGGAGACCGACGATATGGGCAAGCTTGACGGCAAGGTGGCGATCATCACCGGCGGCGGCACGGGTATTGGCCGCGGCATTGCGGATTCCTTCATCTCTGAAGGTTGCACCGTCGTCATATCCGGGCGTCGCGCAGAGGTTCTTGAGAAAGCGAAATCTGAGCTTGAGGCCGGGGGCGGGACCGTGATGGCCGTCCAGTCAGATGTGACTAAAGAGGCCGATGTGATCAGCCTGTTCAAGCAAACCGTCGACAGGTTCGACCGTGTCGACATCCTGGTCAACAACGCCGGCATCGTCCAGAGTGGCCTGATCGAAGACACGTCCTTCGAGAACTGGCAGACCATCGTCTCCATCAACCTGAGCGGACCGTTCCTTTGCACGCGTGAGGCGTTCAAAGTCATGAAGCCGCAGGGCGGCGGCAGGATCATCAACGTCGGCTCTATCTCGGCGAAAGTTCCGCGCCACGGTTCAGTGGGGTACGCATCCACGAAACACGGGATGACCGGCCTCACGAAAACTGCGGCGCTTGAAGGCCGGGAGTTCGGCATCTCTTGTGGTCAGCTCAACCCGGGTAACACGGAGTCCGAGATCATGACGGCGACACGTGAGCGTGAGGGCGCAGACGCCAATCCGATGATCCCGGTGTGGACCCAGGGTAAAGCCGCGCTCTACATGGCGACGCTGCCTCCAGAGGCCAACGTGCTGGAGATGACCGTATTACCGATCATCCAGCCATTTGTGGGTCGCGGTTAACGACCGGCGCACAGCCTCAATCACTTAACGATCGCTTTTCCCGAATTCACAGGCAAACATACAAGGACACGTATATGGGCAAACTTGATGGCAAAGTCGCGGTCATTACCGGCGGCGGCACGGGCATCGGGAAAGCGATCGGCAAGGCGTTTGCCGAAGAAGGATGCGATCTCGTACTTGCCGCACGAAATGCGGAGCGACTCAACGAGTCTGCCAGCGAGATCGCAGCCCTGGGCGTGAAGACCCTGGCCGTCCCAACGGACGTCGCCAGCGAGTCCGACGTGATTGCGCTGTTTCAAAAAGCGATGGACGAGTTCGGGCGGGTCGATCTGTTGGTCAACAACGCCGGCGTGATCGCCGGGGACCCCATTGAAGAGTTGTCGCTGGAGAAGTGGCGAGCCGTGTTCAGTGTGAACGTGGACGGGTTAATGATGTGCACCCGTGAGGCGTTCAAGATCATGAAGCCGCAGGGCGGCGGACGGATCATCAACATCGGATCCGTAGCCTCAGATCGGCCCCGTGAGTGGTCAGCGCCCTACACCTCCAGCAAGCATGCCGTGACCGGACTGACCAAGTCCACGGCGCTGGATGGCCGTGAATACGGCATCTCGTGCGGTCAGTTGAACCCGGGTAACACCTGGGTGGAGCGTCGTGCGGACGGTCGGTCAGCCAGCGGCAAGGACATGGGTGCGGAGCCGATGGTGCAAACCATTGATATGGCTAACGCCGCCCTCTTGATGGCCACCATGCCGCCGGAAGCCAACGTACTGGAGATGACCGTCGTTCCGAACACGATGGTCTATCTGGGTCGCGGTTAATCTTTCCCAGGGCCGTTCCCGGTAAGTGCCGGAGTTTCTGACTCCGATAGCCTTGCGGGGCTGCACGGGGTGGGCGTCGCTAGTTCCTCTTATAAGTGTGAGGCATAACCTCTTAACTCACTAACGGGCGAAGGTCGCTAGACTTCACACCGCATCTTTACCGGTTTATGTACGCGCGTCATTTACAGAACTCGACGCAACGGAGACTCTCTTGATCGAAATTCGCCGTTTACTAGCGATACTTCTAATACCAATCTTGCTGGTCTGGTTTACCGCCGGAACCGTCAGATCTGGCCTTGATCGAACGCTGTTTGATGACAGCTTTATGTCCGATCAGTTGGAGGAGCAGGACTTCTACAACTGGCTCCACGATGATCTCATTCGCGTCGCCCTGGATGACATGGCGAACGTAGGTCTGGATGTAGACAGCGATTACCTTCCTGAAGGGCAGAGCAAGGTCACGTTCGCTGATCCTGCGACCACCCGTGAAGAAGCACGAGCGCTTCTACTGGCGACCTTCCCGCCTGAGTATCTTCAAGAGATAACCGCTGAAGCGTTGGCGGCGTTCATGCCATACGTCCGCGGTGAGACGGATGAGTTCGCTATCCCGCTGGCACTGAACGAGCGCGTAGACGGGTTCTTCTCCGGAGTCGAAGAGACGTACGTCAACATTGACCTGGCCAACGTGCTGGTCAATAGCCTTATCAGGCCTGCGGTCGTCAAAACGGCGCAGGACTTCACCGAGGGTCCGTTCGGGCTCATTCTGACCCCTGAACAGGCCGGAGACGCGGCCCTGAGAATCGTGCCTCCGGAGTGGATAGACCAACAGGTTTTCACCACTCTCGAAGCCCTCAATCTGTACTTGAGCGGACAGTCAGAAACGCTGGCCATCAACATATCGTTCAAGGATCGGATTCCGATAGCGACGCAGGTGACCAAAGACATTCTCACCGAGTCGAACGCCGATACCGTGATCTTCGACAAGTTGATCAGGCCGCAGATTACGAGCCAGATAGGCCGGATCTCGATTCTGTCGTATGAAGTCACCATCGAAGACGACGAAATTACCGACGCAGTGAACCGCATCGCTCCGAAATCCTGGGTGAGGGGTCACATCAACGGCATCGTCGACAACGTGTCGGCTTACATGTCACGAGAATCTGACACCCTTGCTTACACGGTCGATCTCTCCGACCAGCGCGATGCGGCTATCGACGTGGTCGCCGATCTGGCGGTAGCCAAGGCAACTGCCGAGCTCAACGCTCTCCCGTCATGTGTGTCCCTGGCAGAGATACAGAACGCCGTTCTTGCTATCTCATCGGGCAGCCTTCCCGGATGTACCGACCCCAACATTCCCATTGAGCAGTTCCTGACATCACTTGTCTCGCAGCTCACGACAGATGTCAAAGAGACTATCGGGCTGCGGTTTCCGAGTTCCGTTACCTACGACGAGTCCCTGTTCACTGACGCTCTAGAGGGACAGGGTTCCTCCAACCTGGAAGGCGTCCGGGATAAGATCGCCAAGGGCATCACGATCGATGCGGATGACATTCTCGGACAGATATCTGACCAGAAGCAGACGGCCGAACGTGTGTTGGACATCATCCGCACCGGACGCTCATACACGCAGGAAGACTTTGATCGTTATCGTGAGGAGCGCGCCGTAAGACAGGGTGTCGATGATCTTGATAGCGTGGACATGTTCCGCGGCGGGCTTGGTCTTGGCCTTGGACCACTTGGCGCAGCGATATCCATCGGGATAACGCTACTAATCCTGTTGATCATCGGCGTTCTTGGCGGCCGATCCTGGACCACTCGATTGATCTGGGGCGCTTCAGCTCTAACCTTTACAGCTCTGATCATCTGGATCGCATTCGCACAGGTACTAAGCGGCGTCGGTGCAGACTATGCCGAAGAGGGTCTCCTGGACAGAATCGACAACCAGATCGCCGTCGAAGAGTCTCAGGGTGATCCCACCGGGATGCTGGAACTTGCCAGGGATGAAGGCATTACGAAGGCTCGTGCCATCGGTGACGCCATAACGAGCGAGTTCGCCACTTATGCATTGCTCTGGCTTGCGGCCGGAGTGATCGCTATCCTGCTGGCCATAGCTATTCGGGTGACCATCGGCAGGAATAAGGGTAGTTACTCCGCCACCGGGTATCGGTTTAGGGCGGCGCAAGAAGACAGACCGGATCCCGATCAGGCCGGAATAGAGAATCGGCTGGCCGGTATCCGCGACGAGTCCTAGATACCTGAAGACGGTTCCAGTTCAAAACACAAATAGAGAAGGCCCGGCGTATGACACCGGGCCTTCTGCTTTTCATCTGCTAATCAACTGAGATCCGTGAATAAGATCCCGTCTCAGAGTTTGCTTAGATCCGGCGGAACTTCTGGATCCGCTGGCCTTCAAGTACTTCACCGCAGTACAACGACTGCTCAGAGTCAGTCCAGATGCCGTGTACGGCGTAGAACTGCCCCGGGTCGTCCGTCGGGAAGCGGCCCCAACGACTCTGCACTTCGCCCTTGGAGTTGGCGATGGACATGCGGTTTCGCAGCTCACCTACGTAGACCGTGTCCGGGTGCCGTGGGTCGATGTAGATGTCGGTCGGCTGGATGAAGTCCGTCCAGTTTTCCTTGTGGTTGCCCTTGAGGTCAAACAACTGCACACGCTGGTTCTCACGGTCGGCGACGTACACCGTCTCTTCGTGAACCCAGATGTTGTGCGGCGTGTCAAAGTCGCCGTCACCGACGCCAATTCCGCCCGGGTTCATCGTCGTACGGTGGCCGGACTGGCCCCATCCAAACTTGTAGTCACCGGACTGCGAGTAGACGTGAACTTTGGTGTTGCCGTAACCGTCAGAGATGTATAGATCGCCGTTACCAGCGATCGAGCAGTCGGTCGGCTTGTTGAAAGGCTCGCCGTCCGCGCCCTCAGTCCCTTTGTTGCCCAGCGTCTGAACGTGCTCGCCTGCCTTGGTGTACTGCTTCACCGTGTGGTCGCCGTTGTCGACGAGCCAGACCGTGTCGTTCTCGCCCCAGCACATTCCGTGGGCGCTCGGGAAGTCACCCTCTCCGAACGACCGTATGAATGTTCCGTCCTTGTCGAACACGGTCACCGGGTGTCCTCCACGGCTGAACACATATACCTCGTCGTTGTCGTCTACGGCTACTGCCGCGACCTGCTTGAACTCCCAGCCGTCCGGGAGCTGTCCCCAGCCTTCAACCAGTTCATATTGGTAGTCGCCACTACCTACGGTGATTGCCATTTTTTGCCCTTTCATATCGTCACGGACGGTCCCGTCCGGACCTCCAGCCGGGCGAGTTTACCCCAAAAGCGAATAGCGCAAACACTTCTGTCCTCTTCACGGGAGCCTGGACGAACCAGCTCCCTTCTGTCAGAGCGTGATTTGCTCCATCCCCGTCATAATCCGTGTCGAATAACGTCGCCATTGAATAGTCCCATCCACGTACCATCGCTGCCCATGCCAACAAAGCACCATGGTTCCAAAGATGCCCCGGCGTCCAACCCGGAGCCTAATCCTGCGTTTCTGCGAGACTCCGCAAACTCGCGGCTATACGTGCTCCACGTCGCTACATCGGAAGATGTCGATCAGTTGATGGAGCGGGAGCGGGAAGTCTTCCCGACCCTGTGGCCGCCGACCAATTTCGCCCGAGAGACGAAAAAGACCGGGCAGGCCGTACTGGTTGCAAGTGTCCACAACGATGAGCCAAAACCGAGCAGGCCGGAGCAAAGCAGCTCGCTTGTAGAGCGGGTGGTTGGCGGAATACGGACCATGGCAACGTCCGGATCTGGAGGCAATACCGGCGGGGACCGTGTCGCCGGATGGGCCATCATCTGGTTCGTGGCCGGTGAAGCTCACATCGCATCTATCGGTGTCGCTGAACCCGACAGACGACGTGGTGTTGGCGAGCTACTCACCCTCGGAGCGATCGAGGCCGCAGCAGCCACCGAATGCGATGAATTGACGCTAGAAGTACGGGCGTCAAACGAAGCGGCACAAGCCCTCTACCGAAAATACGGCTTCCGGGTAGTTGGCGAGCGTAAGGGTTATTACGTGGACGAGGGGGAAGACGCTTTGATCATGACCACCCCGGATATTAGAGAACCGGAGTATGCCGCCCGCCTGGCACAGTTATCCGACGATCACGCTCTGCGCTGGAAAGACATCGGGAGCCGCTTCGAGCGCAGTTGATCAGTCGCCCGAGTCTGCAGGGATCGTCGCTACTGATCGGAACGCCGTAACGCCTGACTGATTGACCGCCAGTATTTCGTAGGTGCGTACATCGTCGCTCTCTTGATCATCTGGCAGATCAAGACGCTCGCCCGTGATCTGAACATCATCTCCGGCCTTCACGGGTGCAAGCGCACGTGACTCCAGACGCCCGCCGTTCCACAACACACCTGGCTTCTCAACGATGTCCAACCACTGGAGCGTGTACCCGACCGTGGCGACCCCGGCGTTCACTGCCGCGCCGAAGATCGCTGTACGAGCGAACTCTTCGTTGGTGTGTGTGCTCAACCAGTCGTCCGGTCGTCCTACGGGCATTCGACCATAAGCGGCGATCGTGTCGGCGGTCTCAGATTTAACGAGTACAGTCCCGGTTCCAGCCCTCACGTCCCTGGCCGGTTGGGCGGAACGATTGCTTGTGCTGGATTCTCGGGTTTCTCTCCGGGGTCCGCGTTCCCAGAGACAGGTGTAGTCGTACTCGGCTATGGGCAGGCCCTCGTCGTCCGTCGCTTCCACACGGAATACGATGAACCGATTGCCGCCTCGTTCAAATTTCTTGTCCAGTACGGTGACGCTGTGCACGATATCGCCCGGCTTTACCGACCTGTGATATCGGACGTCTGACCCGACGTACGGCGTACTCCGTGGCTCGTCAGGGTCCGGTTCTGGAGCACGGCAGCCGACAGAAGCCATCGTGGCGTGGCGACGCTGGGGCCCAACTACAAATATGTACCCGGGCGGCACGGCACCGGTTTCTCCGTACTCAAGGGAAGCATCGCCGGTAGCGTCGCTGTATTGAAAGATGGACTCGGCGGTAACAGGAACTATGAACTCGTCCGACCGCAGGCCGAGTTGCGCGTCTTCCCACTCGAATCGGCGAATCTGATCTGGCATTTAGCCCGCGCCACTGGAGATGATCAAAACGACGGACGCGACGAACACGACAAACCCGATGGTCCCCCACTTCGCCCAGAGTCCCTGCACCATCTTGAAGTGTTCAACAGACTTCCATTTGCGAGCGCGCCACGCCAGTTCGTTTCCACGCATACCGACATACATAGCGCCAGGGCCGTAAACAAGCAGTGCCAGGGCCCACGGCATATAAGGCACGAACAGAACTATCGGGACGACCAGACTGATCCAGACCCGGTTGAACGGCCCCCAGATAAAGGGCAGGAACAGCGCACCCCAGTTCCACCCTTTGATCGATTCGGGCAACTCCGCCTCTGGTGTGCCTGAGTCGTTAGGGGCGATAGTCGGGGTGCCGGCGTCGGCTCGTAGGTCTTCTGCTCCACGGCTCGCGCCAACTTCCCCGGTAGTGACAGACGGCGGAGCTGCTTGCGGTGCCCGACGAGCTCCCATGGGCACAGCCGGTCGACCGGGAAGTGGTCTCCGCATCGCGCCGCTTGTGGCAATAACGTCATCCACATTTCGACCGCAATCGCTACAGAAACGTGTGCGCGGAGCGTTTACGGTCTTACAGTCGGGACACGACTTGATGCCGAGGTGGGTCACATGAGCGGGATTCATCCGCTCCAGTAACTCTCCACATCTATCGCAACCCTCAAGTCCATCCTGATTTTTTGTGCCGCAATGAGCGCAGTACACGCCGTAAGCCACCTCTTAGCTAGTCAAATATGGGCTGACACCATCATCGCATCAATAACGATGACGGTGTCAGAGCTTCAACGTACACATGTACGTGATCCCCACAGTCCCCGGCTTCATTCAGGACATGCAACGAGCCGCAGACTATTCACTAGCTCAGGCAGGAACCACGGGCAAGATCAGTACCGATCTTCGGCCTGCCTCGTGTAATACGGTGTTGTCCGCTACCTCGCTTCGCCTCTCACGACCTGCCGGTTCCCCGGTGTTGGTGTTCACATCAAAGCGTGGGAAGTTGGAGCTAGAGACATCCAGCCGGATTCGATGGCCTCGGGAGAAAACATTGCTAGTCGGATACAGGGTGATCGTGATCTCCGTAGCGTCTCCGGGTGACAGAAAGTCCTGCACTCCGTCGCCGTTCCGATAGCGCATCCGGATGATGCTGTCCGTCAGGTTCAAGCGGTAACCATCCGGGTACCACCTGCTTGAGGGATAAACATCAATTAGTTTGGCCGTAAAGTCCGTGTCGACAGCCGATGAGCTGACCCACAGTCGAACCTCTATCGGTCCGGTGACCTCCATGTCCTCTTCCAGCGGAGCTGTCTGGAATACCAGCACATCCGGGCGCGACCCCATGGGCAGATACGGCGCTTTTGCGCCATAGATGTCCGGTCTCTCGATCTGATCGAATCCGCCGGCGGCCACTATCTCCTCCATCGCAAGCCCCCGTGGCGTCGACTCTGGATCTGAAGCGCCCTCAGGCATCCCCTTGAACGACATCAACGACGACACGTTGCCTCCGATAGTCGGCACCGGGTTGGAGGGATCGTAGCGATACGTGGTGCTTGATGAGGACTCCGACGGAGTCTCCTCCCCAAGCGTCCCGTTTCCGTTGAGGTAGAAGTTGGTGAACTGCGTACGAGCGAGCGGCCACTCCTGTTCGTCACGCCATTTGCCGCCATGAATCAGTCGTCCCACGCCGTTCATTTGCCCACTACCTCCGCCCATCACGAATATGCGCACCGGAGCGTCAGCTTGAACGGTGTCATCTGCACCCTTGAGCGCTGTATCAAACCAGCCCAGGTGCACATCACGGAAGTCGGCCAGAGCAGCGTCCGCTCCAAACTCCACATCGCCCGCAAAAGACCGCTCGGGCATTGCACCCCCATGTGTCCACGGACCGACTAGGACTCTCACGGGACTGGTCGTTTTTGCGCCGTGTCCGGTGAAACTCTCGAACGTGCCCCGGGTGTAGGAGTCGTACCACCCACCGACGTAAAGCGTGGCGGCCTCCGGGAACTTGTCCCAGTAAAGGCTGGGATTCATGCTCGGGTGCTTCCAGTAGTCGTCGTAATCGGCGCTTGTGGTTAGTTCGATAGCCCAGCACTCGTACGGCGGTGTTAGTCGTAACTGAGTCTGATCCGGCCGTATGGGCAGACGAGTCAACCAGTCTCGGAACGATTGCTTTCCTGAGAGCAGAGAAGCCGCAATATGGGGGTCAGGTTTCAGCCGGGCCTGCGTGTTTAGCGCGGCGTGCCAGAACGCCCACGCCAGAAATCGGAGCTCCAGCGCGCCGCCGTGGCGAACGGAGCTGGTGTAGGCGTTTGATCCGCTCATGTTCGGAATC
>Ga0114999_10006673_pt1 | contig 13240 bp, 9 predicted proteins | sample ArcticOcean_MG_C_3_FD_89820 | JGI IMG/M metagenome (GOLD analysis project Ga0114999, IMG submission 89820) | Marine microbial communities from western Arctic Ocean - ArcticOcean_MG_CB8_126 | ecosystem: Environmental > Aquatic > Marine > Oceanic | place: Arctic Ocean: Canada Basin | collected...
CCCCGGGCTGTATTTGTAGAGCAGCGCTCGCCGCTCATATTCGGCTGTCCAGGTCATGGTCCCATGGACCAGCGCCTCCGTAAAAATAATTACATCTCCCGCTTCGGCTTCCGGCTGGACGACATAGTGGGCCGATCGGTCAAATGTTCTGACCTCATCCGGTAAATGTTTGAGACAGTTTGTCTTATGTGTACCCGGAATACAGCAGAACCCACCATCACCGGATCTTGCAGGACCGAGGCAATAGGTAAATACTATCAGGCCGTTTCGGATGATACCGTCCTGATAGGCGTACCAGTGATCGCCGGGCATACCACTGGACAGTTGCATACGCGGGCCGCCATGGAGCCGGCCTGCTTTTCCACCTTTACGCATGAAGATACAATAGTCATGATCGACCCGAAATTGTTGACCTAACAGGCCGTTCAAATAGGGTGTGATTTTTGGATGGTCGATCAAGGCCTGGAATTTCGGCCCCCATTTGGATACCCAACTTGTACGGCGAAAATTGTGTTCATCATAATCCCCCGGAAAGGCTACATCCGCGAGGCTGTTCAACTCATCTACCTCGGCCTTACAGAGTACATTTTTGACTACCAGATAGCCTTCCAGATCGAATATGAATATTTCTTCAGTTGTAAGGGACATGGTGAGGTCCTTTGAATTTAGTATTTTCTCTCCATCGGGCCTACTGGCACTTCGATCAACGTCGGTGCTTTCACGTCAAGGGCATCCTTCAAGGCCGACTCAAGTTCACTGGCATCTTTGGCTTTAACACCACGGGCACCGTAGGCTTGCGCTAATTTGACAAAATCCGGGTTATGCAATTCTGTACCGATGACATGCCCACCGTACTGTTCCTGCTGGGCACGCCATACATTCCCGTAGGCGTTGTCGTTGAACACGACAAGCACCGCGTGAATCCCATATTGGACTGCGGTGGCCAGTTCTTGCATATTATAAAGGGCCCCACCGTCACCGGAGATCGATACCATCGCTCGATCAGGTTGGGCTATTTGCGCACCAAGGGCAATGGGGAAAACGCTGCCTAACGTGCCGTGATGGGAACACGTCTGAAATCCTTGAGGGACAAAGGTCGGATAGTAGTTTCTGCTGTAGTATCCCATCTGATTCATCCCGGCGACTAACACGCCATCATCTGGGATCGCAGATCGGATGGCGTTCATGAAGTCCGTCTGCGGCTGAAGCTGCTCCTCCGAGCCAAAACGGTGGGTGTTTATGGCTTGGATGTCTTCCGTGACCTCGGGCCGGGGGGGCGTCATGGTGACGAGCTGATGGGACATGATCTCAAGGCACAGCCGGGCATCACCAAGGATACCTACCGTCTGAGCCCCATTTCGATCTATTTCCGCTGGATCGCTGTCAATACGGATTACGGTCTGATGGGCCACGCGGTCACTGAAATCTTCTGTGGTACCGATGGCCAGGATAACATCACTGGCGTCAATACGTGCTTTAAGTGGGGCAAAGGCCGGGTTGGCGCAGCCCAGCGACAACGGATGGCGAGACGAGAGTACGCCTTTACCGCTACGACTGCTGACTACAGGCGATTGCAGGCGTTCTGCCATATTTTTCACAAACGCAGCGCTTTTGGACGCCCCGGCTCCGACCCAGATCAGTGGGCGTTTTGCATCGACAAGTAAGTGGGATACCTGCTCTAATTGCGTCGGATCACCCGGCCGCGGTGTAAAGGTCTCGGGGGCCAGCAATGTGACCTCGTCCTCAGCGGCAAAGACGGTCGGTGCAATTTCTATCACGACGGGCCTTTTGCGACCTGTATTAAGATGCCGGAAAGCTTCCTGAATGATCGCGGGAATTTGCGCCGGGGTGGTGGCTCGGCCTGCCCATTTGGTAAAGGCTTTGTAGCTCGGGAGACTGTCATATTCCGATTCCCCCGAGACGGATCCCCGGTGGCGGTTCCCCGTAATCAGCAACACAGGAGATGACACGTCAAAAGCAGTCGCCAGGCCCGCCGTCGTGTTATAGAATCCAGGGCCCTGGACCGCCAGCCCGACCCCGACCTGACCGCTTAAGCGGGCATAGCCATCAGCCATATAGCTGATGGCCTGCTCGTTGCGTGTCGTAATATACTGTATGTCACCCTGTTCATATATCGCGTCAATGGCTTCATACTGGCCAGCACCGGGTAGCCCGAAGATGACCCGTACTCCATGCCGATGGAGGGATTGAACCAACGCCTGACCGCCATGCATTTTTGGCATAAAACACTCACTTTTTTATTGTCTCAGTTTGGTCTTTCCGATCTTACTTATCGCTCGTAAGCGTGAATCCGCCCAACCGCCCTCTGGCCTTATCTCCCCGCCTTCTCTCGGAACCAGATCCAATACACCGGTAGACCAATGACGAAGACAGCCAGGCCAGGCCAGGTTTGTCCGAAATTGAAAACCAGAACAGATATGACATAACCAGTTGCTACAAACAGAAAGAAAAGGGGCGTAATGGGATAGCCCCAGACTTTAAAAGGTCTTTCGATATCGGGATGTTTACGGCGTAGGATAAATACGGCGATAATAGATAGAATATAAAAGATATAGAGCACGTACAGAATGGCGAAAATAATCGATTCAAAGTCGCCCAGAATAGTCCAGAACATACTTAGAACCGTTAACAGGACAATGCTTTTTGATGGCGTACGGTATTTGGGATGAACGTAGGTGAACTGCTTGAAGAATAAGCCTTCTCTAGCCATGCCGTAGGTAATACGAGGAATATAAACCATCCCCGCATTAATCGTTCCGAAGGTAGCAACCATAACAGCCAGGGAGACAAGACCACCACCCATCGGACCGATCAATCGTTCCGCCACATCAGCAGCAATCCGCTCAGAAGCGGCAATTTCATCGATACTCATCACATACAGGTATGCCCAGTTTACGGCCAGGTAGACGAAAGTACAGACACTGAGGCCTATAATAATAGCCAGAGGCAGTGTTCGTCTTGGGTCTTTCACCTCACCAGCCACATTGTTGGTGTTGTACCAGCCATTATATGAAAACAGGGTCCCTATCATGGCGACACCGAGCGCACTGAACAGATTAATCTCACCAGTCGACGCCGACGGCATGGAGAAATGATTCCAGTCCCCACCGACGACAAGGGCCAGGATAACAAGGGTAGCGAGGGCGCCTATCTTGGCAAATGTAGATATGTTGGATATCAAACCGCCAAAGCGTACCCCGAAATAGTTGGCCGTCCCCAATGAAATGAGAATGACATAAACCGCCAGATGTTGGGTTGATATCTGTTGGATACCGATATCAATGACCACATTGTCTAATGAGACAGAGGGTAAAAAGTAGCCGAGATAACTGGTGCAGATCATCGCTATAGCGGCGAGTGAACCGGGTTGTACGAAAATGGATTCGGTCCAGCCATAGAGATAGGCCACAATAGGTGGATACGACTCTCTCAGATAGACCACCATCCCTCCACTCCGGGGCATCATGGCCCCCAACTCAGCAAGGCACAGTGCGCCTGAGAATGAAAGGAGGCCCCCAAGAACCCAGACCATTAGAAAAAGCTCAGGGGTGCCTAATGCCCGAGCAATACCGGCGGGTGAACCAAAAATACCGGAGCCGATAATACCGCCGATGATAATGGTGGTCGAAGCGGTTAATTTGAGATCGCGGGCAAGCTCAGTTTCCAATTGAAAACGATTGCCGCTTTCCTGAGAGGTTGAATCGGACATAGGTGCCCTTTGTACAATGCGTTAACGGTGGAATACGTCAAGGACGCCGCCATAATGGACGTGGATCATCATGGTGAGGAATAGAAAGAAAAAAGCCGATAATCGGGCATGCGTCAAGAAGTATCTTCCGGTTTACTCCAATTCTCAGGAGGTTAAATTATCGCTTGCCTATCGCCGGTCTCCGCTGATATATTGCGGTGCTCGTAATCAGGCCAGTTGTGATGTCGTACACCTTATCATATGAATACATTAACCCTATTTGTCCAACAATGCCGTGAAGATCCCGGCCACGCCGTATTTCTTATTTTATGTGTGCTCGCAGCCATTCCGGCTGTGATCGGCCTTGATCATGTGGCCCTGTGGTATGACGAAGCACAAACTGCTTTTATGGCCAAAGGGGTTCTGGCCAATGGGTGGCCTGTAGCCCACGACGGGACTCACTTTATCCCTGACGCCTATCCATATTACAATGAAGACTTTATATGGGTCGAGCATCCCTGGCTGCAATTTTATATTACGGCGCTTTCTTTCTATCTGTTCGGTGCTACGCCTCTGACGGCGCGTTTGCCGTTTCTGCTGATCTCATTGTGTTCCCTGCCTTTATTGTATGGGGTAGCTAAACGGCTCGGTGGAACCCACGTCGCTCGTGTAACCGTTCTCCTCTTACTTTCCATCGTGCCGTATTTATTACACATCCGTCAATGCCGGTATTATGCCGTCCTGTGTTTTTGTGTCATCTGGGCCATATACGCCTGCCTGGAACTTCAGGAGGGGAAGAAGGCCGGTTTTTTTCATTTTATCGGCGCCGTATCAGGTATGTTTTACAGTAATCCGGCACCGTTTGCGGGATTCATGTTTGCTTTTTCTATCTGGTATTTGATTTCTGGCCGATTATATATTCGATGGAAATCGCTGGCCGTGACCTATGGGGCCGTTTTCTTAATCACATTCCCCTGGTTTATTTATGCCGATCTGGCAAATCGAAGGTCCACGTATTCAGATTGGAATATTGTCAGCCCGCTCAAATATTTCGGTCATTATCTGGTGGACCTGAATACGTTTATCCTCCCGTTTGCCTGGATACCAATCGTCTTGTTATTCGCCTTGTGGAGACAGGGCCGCCGATTGGAAGCTTTGTGGTATCTGCTTATTCCCTTCACCATAGTGTGGATTAGAATCCTGGTCTACATGCCGAACACGCCCATGACAATCTTAGGCCTCTTGGGTGGCCTTTTGGGCATAACTACCATCGTTTGGGTCTGCCGGATGTGGCGAGATGCGTCGATGTCTTCATCCACCGGGCAACTGCTGATGGTTCTGGGTTTCGGCTCTCTGATCGGTATGTCGATTGCTTCTCCGCTTGATAGCTTTCGATATATCATCGGTTTTATCCCGCTGTGGACCATAATCGCGGCGATGTTTTTAACCACATTATGGCGTAGAGCGCGTATCCCGGTCGCTTTGTCGGTCATAATAATGGTGGGGTCCAACCTGTTTCATATCGCCCCTTTCCTCATCGTCCAAGCGGTGCCTGTTTCATTTCAGGATCTGGAACAGGTAATCCGGGTGACCGTCCCATCCGGTATTTTGTCCCGCACGGTGGGGCGTGACCCGGAGCAGATTCAGGGCCAGCTCGGTTCCTATCTGACCAAGGCCGATGAAGTTCTGGCTGAGGCGGCTATGATAAAAAGCCCATATTATGACTACCTCTACGAAGTCACGCAACGCTATGAAGGGCCGACGGAAGCGGCGATCAGGTATCTGAATCAACATATTGGTCCGGAGGAGACCATTTCCACGGACAATACCTCATTGATATTGGATTTTTACTTTGACCAAAAGTTAGAGCCCATATCTATAAAATCTGATACCCTGATCGCAGATTGGATCTACATCAAGCCTCACCAGACGTTTGCTACGATGCCAACCTACTGGATGCGTAGGTTCTATGATGAAAGATTGATGCCATATTACGAAAAGATAGAATTGGATGCACCAGATTTAATGAATATAAATTACAATTTGCCGGACCCGCACCGGCATGTGTTTCGGCCAGCCCTCGAGCAGGGGCCGAGAGCCGTGATTTTCAAAAGACGGCGTGAAGGTGAGTAAATAGAGGATCTTGAGAGAGCAGCTATTTTATTCGTCTCTTTTCCAAACCGCCCATAGCGTATCCGGTCCCCGATGGGTCGTATTGGGCAGATAGTTGTAAGTCTGCCCCTCTACAATCCGTAGAGAAGGTAGCCGTCGGGTCAGTTCTTCCAGCATAATATTCAATTCCAGACGAGCCAGAGGAGCACCCAGGCAATAGTGAATGCCATGGCCGAATGACAGGTGCTGCTGGGCATTCTCCCGCTGAATATCAAAACAATCTCCCTCTTCGAAATGGGCACTGTCCCGATTGGCTGCCGCCAGCATCACCAGAAGCTGGGCTTCTTGCGGTATCTTTACCCCGGCGATCTCGACGGGGTTGTTGGTCACCCGGCGCCAGGAAATAATGCTGGACTCATAGCGGATCATCTCTTCTACTGCATTTGGAATCAGGGTGGGATCTTTACATACGGCCTCCCAATTATCCTGGTGATGCAAAAGGGCTCTGAAACCGTTTGAGGCCTGGTTGCTCGTGGTTTCATGGCCCGCCATCAACAACCCGAACAGGGCGAGCACAATCATACTTTTGGTTACCCCGTCGGGTTTTTTTTCATGGAGTTGTTTGAGCAGCTCACTGGTATAATCGTGTCCCGGATTTTTTTCCAGATCATCCACCCGATCGACACAATATTCCAGATATTCGATGAAATTGGGCATGAGGGCGATAATTTCTTCGTCGGACGGATTGCCCCAGGTCAGCAACCCGCGTCCTTTTGACCAGGTCTTAATCTTGCCGACATCGCCATCTGGAATACCGAGGAAAGCGAAGAGCACACGGGCCGGCGTTTCATAGAACAGTTCCTGCACCAGATCTGCTTTGCCCCATGGAGCTATTCGATCTATCTCGGTGACTACTATCCGCCGGACAATCGGTTCAAGCCGTTTGATTCTTCGAGGCGTGAACGCGTTGCGTAAGAACTGCCGCACATGCGTATGTGAGGGCGGATCGTTGTTGCTCAGAAAAGGTCGGAGGTCGAATTGCCGGGCGTTAAACATCTCCGCCGCTTCTTTGGGCCACGGCCTAATCGGTGATTGGGCCATCTTGGAAGAGAAAGTTGCCGGATCATGCAAGATGGCCCGGACATCTTCGTACCGGGTAATCACCCAATGATCAATCTCCGGACTGTAGAACGCGGGCTCCTCTGCCCGCGCCCGGGCGTAGAATGCATACGGGTCGGTTAGATAGGGATCTTCGAACGGATTGAACTCGGCCCCCAAGCCGGTCACCGGACAGCCGGCGCTGGCCTGCGGTTTGATTTCCGGAGCGGTATAGGTATTTTCAGGCATGGTGATAGGATCCTTTTAAAGTTTTAAATTCCAAGTCCCAAGTAAAAACGAAGGCATAGTAAACGACAAAATTCGATGTTTGACCACCGGTTCCCGACGAAAGCCGGGAACCGGTGGTTTCTCCACCACACGTTACAGACGCTGGCTCTTTTGTACCTACGGGGACCGATTTCGTCCGGTGGACGGAAACAGAGGCCTTTTGATAGATAACTTTCGCCGGGAGACGACATTTTTTGTCGTGTACTATGAGGCGTGACAATGATACAAGTTATTCGGATATTATTGTTTTTTGTTGTTTCCGGAGAAATAACTAACCTTTAGATCTCATCGCCTACCCAATTCTATGCATATTCGGCTCTTCTCCTACGCTCTTTTTATCCAGAAACGTGCCGAATTCATCAATCAGCAATTCAAGGTCTTTTCCGGCCAACGGTCTTTTCATCCACGCCATATTTTCTTCCTGTGTGACTGCGGCCGGAAGCCAATAATTGACGAGGTTGTTAAATGACAAATTTCTCTTTTTAGCCAGCTCCATCGCTTTTTATTTCAGTTCATCTGGCAATCGGATAGATAGGGCGCTCATCACTTATCCTTTGTTGTTATCTGTCCATCAAGTTGGTGTTCTATATAATATCATAATCGCTGAAAGAATACAAATAAGTCCAACGTTCAATGCGTGCCGCAATATAACGTGTGAGATTTGTAGTATTCATATTGTCCCCATGGAGATCCTCATCCCCGATTGACAAGCTGCTGCCTCAGCGATATATTCCATTCTCCGGCTTATAAACGTACACGTCTGGACTATTCCTGTCTTCATATCCAATTGCAATTTGCCATCTGCAATTTGCCCATTTATATCTGGAGTTTATATGCACACGATTATTGCCTTTGTAGGAATGACCGGTTCGGGGAAGTCCACCGCAGCAGAAGGCCTGATCGAGCGAGGTTGGACGTTCATTCGATTCGGTCAGGTGACCATTGACAAGCTCAAGGAAGCCGGGTTGGAGATTAATCCGGATAACGAAAAGACCGTGCGTGAGGGGCTGCGCAAAGATTACGGGATGGGGGCATTTGCGACGTTGTCCCTGCCAGCGGTGAAGGAAGGGACTCTGACGGGCTCTGTGGTCATCGATGGCCTCTATTCCTGGTCGGAGTATAAAATATTGAAAGACGCCTTCGGGGATACCCTTTATGTGATCGCCGTCTACGCCTCGCCGAAAACCCGTTATGCTCGCCTGGAAAAGCGGCTGAACGACGCGGCCAACGATCCTAATTTTCGTAATCGTCCCCTCACAGCGGAACAGGCACATAAACGCGACCATGCCGAAATTGAAAACATCGAAAAAGGCGGGCCGATTGTTATGGCCGATTTTACCGTTGTCAACGAGTCAACTGCAGAGAGCCTGACGACACAGGTCCTGACCTACGTGGATCAGATCAACGGTTAGTCGTAACATGGCATATTGGAGACGCCATCACAAAAGGAGCAATCTTCATGAGTGAAAATGGACATGTTCGACCGAGTTGGGATGAATATTTTATCGGGTTGATGACGGAAGTGGGTAAACGGGCGACTTGCGAACGCGGGCGCAGCGGGAGTTTGATCGTCAAGGACAAACGGATCCTGGCGACCGGCTATGTGGGCACACCACCCGGTCTACCCCACTGTGATGAGATCGGCCATTTAATGAAACAGGTGATTGACGAGGACGGGACCACCCGGCAGCATTGCATGCGGACGATACACGCCGAACAGAATGCCATCTGCCAGGCCGCCCGCTATGGCATCCCGCTTGAAGGAACCGCCCTCTTCTGTAAAATGGAACCCTGTCGTACCTGTGCCATGCTCATTATCAGCGTCGGCATCACCAAAGTCATCGCCCAACGCTGTTATCATGCCGCACAGGAAACACGGGAGATGTTCAAAGCCGCAGGTGTAGAGCTGGTCGTGATCGAGGATGAGACGGAGACGTACGAGAATCAGTGAAAGGCAAGGGAAAGGCAGGATGGGAGGATGTCAGGATGGGTGGGTAAGGTCGGAAACGCTTTTACCCCGCCAGCCTGCCATCCTGAACTTAAAGGAGTTACCATGCGTATAATGGGAATATTTATAGGGATAACACTACTCATAGCCCATCAAGCCAACGGGCAGCCCGCGTTTAACATCACTTTTTCCGAGGCCGCGCATAATGAGCCGATTACAGGGCGGGCGTATGTGATGATCGCGACGGATGATGAGCGGGAACCGCGGTTTCGGATTGGTACACGCGGCGTGCCGTTCTTCGGCAAGGATATTGAGGCGGTGAAGCCCGGCGCGGCAACGGTTATCGACAAAGAAGTGACGGGATATCCGGTGGAAAGGTTACAGGACCTGCCGCCGGGCGAGTATTATGTTCAAGGCTTCGTAAACATCTACACAAAGTTTGAACGATCAGATGGACATACGCTTTGGATGCCTAACGATCAGTGGGAAGGCCAGCATTTCAATCGGTCTCCCGGTAATCTGTATAGTGAGGTGAAGAAGATCAGCATTGGCCAGAATACTTCCGAGGCGATTACACTTGAGTGTGTAAATGTCATCCCCCCGGTCCCGGTTCCCCTCGATACCAAGTGGGTAAAACGCATCAAATTCGAGAGTAAAATCCTCACCGAGTTCTGGGGCCAGCCCATCTATCTGGGGGCAACTATTCTGCTGCCGAAAGGCTATGACGATCATCCCGAAACGCACTACCCGGCGAATTATATCCAGGGCCATTTTTCCCTTCGAAACCCAAGTGGATTTATGCCGGGAAATACATTCGGCCAGTACTGGACGTCTGATGAAGCGCCCCGTATGATCTCGGTAACTTTTCAGCATCCGTGTCCGTATTACGATGATTCCTATGCCGTGAACTCCCCCAATACTGGCCCCTATGGTGATGCGATCATGCAGGAATTGATTCCAGCGGTCGAAGAACAATTCCGTATTATCCAGGCGCCGTATGCCCGCATACTCTCCGGTGGATCGACAGGCGGGTGGGAGTCGCTGGCACTTCAGATTCTTCATCCCGATTTTTTTGGCGGCACGTTCTCCCTGTGTCCGGACCCCGTAGATTTCCGATATTTCCAGGCGGTTAATATCTACGAAGATAAAAATGCCTACTATAAAGAGTCAGGCTGGATTAAAGTGCCGACCCCGAGCGACCGGTATACGGATGGCATCGTCCGGCTTACCTATGAACAACGAAATCAGTATGAACTGGTTCGGGGAGTAAAAGGGCGTTCCGGGGAGCAGATTGATATATTTGAGGCCGTATTCGGTCCCATAGGTGAAGATGGCTATGTCAAACAGCTGTTCGACCAACGAACTGGAAAAATTGATCCCGAGGTGGCAGCCTACTGGCGGGAGCACTATGACCTGCGGTATTATCTGGAGAAGAACTGGGCCTGGCTCGGTCCCAAGCTCGTTGGCAAGCTGCACATCTATACGGGAGATATGGATACCTATTATCTAAACAATGCGACAAAATTGCTGGAAGACTTTCTCGAAAAGACCAAAGATCCTTATTATGCCGGTGCTGTGGAATACGGCGATGGCGAACCGCATTGCTGGGGGCCGAGAGGGCCGGCTTTGTATAAGTTGATGAGCGACCATATCATCGATCAGGCGCCTGAAGGGACAGATACGGCAAGCTGGAGGTATTGAGAGTCAGCGAATCAGCGAATCGATGGAATTCTGTTATATATTGGAACGATACCCGTTTTATCATCGTCTATTTAAAGGTATTTCGTATACCGTTTCTTCGTTTTGTAGCTTCGTCGTTGTAAGGATTCCTACGGAACTTCCTGTATCACTTCGTGATTCGTAGCTTCGTAGCTTCCCTCATTCACCCAATCACCAACACACTTTGATCCATCTTCTCTACATTGGTGTTGCCCAGGCTGCTTTTGCAGCTATTTTCATGGCGACCAGACGGCCTAACCATCTGCCGGACAAGATTTTTTCTATCTGGATGGTTTTTCTGGCCATGCCCATGTTGCTGCCGATCATTCATACAGAAGCGCCTGCCTGGGTTGATTTCCCGCTGTTTCAAATACGAAATTGGCCCTTAACATTCGGCCCGTTTTTATTTCTGTATGCCCGGTCTCTCATCAGTGAAAGTGCCTCATTCCGCTCGATAGATTTACTGCATTTCATACCATTTTTGGTCTTGGGTCTGGCGGATATTTTTTCAGGGTCACCTCATCCGTTACCGGGGGTTCCGCCGCTCGACGGTCCCCAGCCGGATTTTCTCGGTCCGCCTGGCCCGGAGGGCGCCTTGCAAGAGGGCAGATTCCCGCCGGGGTTTGATGGCCTGCCACGGCCGCCCATCCCGATTCCGCCTTTTGGTCTCCTCGGTCTCCTGGTTAATATTCTTTCCATACCGGCCTATACCATCACTCTGCTGGTGATGTTGAACCGTCATAATCAGGCGCTTCTGGATGTGTTGTCCTTCACCTCTTTTCGGTTAACATTGTCCTGGCTGAAATGGGTAACCGTCGGATTCCTTGTCGCGTACCTTCTCACGGAAACGGCCGATGCGTTGTTGCAAGCCTGGCAGGTGCGTGCGTCCTCGTTGCATGGCGTCCGGTTTGCGTTTTTCATCTTTGCCGTGAGTTTCTTCGGGTTTCGTCAGCCAGTGGTATATCCTGAACTCCTCAGGATTCACGAGGAAGAGCCCTCGGACGAGGATATGGTGAAGCAAAGCGGCACGCATGGCACAGCGGCGGCAACTATATCGCGTGAACAGCCTAAATATGAGAAGTCAGGCCTGATGGAGGAACAGGCCCGGCAATACGTGAACCAACTGGAAACCTTCATGGCACTCGAAAAGCCTTATCTGGACCCGGATCTGACGATTCAAAATATATCCGACCGGCTCGATATCCCTAAACATTACCTCACCCAGATTTTAAACGAGCGCCTGCGCAAAAACTTCTACACCTTCGTCAACGAATACAGGGTGGAGGAAGTCAAACAGCGCATCCTCGATCCTGCCATGAATCACCTGACCGTCCTAGGCATCGCCTATGATGCTGGTTTCAACTCCAAGTCGGGTTTCAATACCATCTTCAAGCGGGTCTCCGGCATGACGCCTTCACAATTTCGTTCCGAGCAGACCCCTATGGAAGTGTAATACTGTTATCTACCCCCGCCTTTTCCATTCCTTGAAACAGTTATCCGGTAGCGTATCGTTGATATGTGAAGGGGTCTTTGATAACCCGGCGATGCCCATGGCTTGCGGTAGATCTCGCAGTTGAGTAACGGTGTATGCGGGACATCTCGCATACGGTGGCCACGTAAATTGCTGCGGGTATCTTCATTTAAAATATGAGGCACTGAGTTTTTTTCGTAATCAGGACCTATTAATGAATTCAATTGGAGGTATGATTATAAATAGTTGTTCCCCAAAGTGATAGTCCTGTATTTCTATATGGAATACAGGGTGCAGATAAAATTTAATAGGTTCATCCTTGACGGCTGGGACGACAAAAGGCTTCAATCTTCTATCTTTCGCATATACGATTCAAGTCATCCATATACAAGATGCGTGTGATCTATTTAACAGGAGGCTATAGTATGAAAAAAATACAAATCATCGCCGTCATCTGTGCGGCATTCATCGGATTGCAATGCAAGGATTCTAATCCGACTTCCAGCACAGATACGACAACGACATCGGGAAGTAGCTCGGCCACGGTTCCGACGGTATTCAGCAAATTTATCAGTGATGTTGAAATATCCGTGGACGGAAATTTTGTGGTGATCGAGGCCAAAGGTGTGCCGAATCATACAAGTCCATACTGGGGTACGGGGCATGCCCTGTACGAAGCGCCTCATACCGGTATGGTGATTAATCCGAATGCTATTTCCGAGCAGACCCTGACCTTTCGCATACCGTTAAATCCGGCCGTGGCATCCAGCGTCACTGCGACTTCGTTGGGGCCTGTGGGCGTCTCGGTGAACGGGGTGGCCCTGTACAATCAATATGCGGGACCGAGCCAGCCGTTGACCAATGAGATTATTTCCTTTGACCGGCTAAATGGGCA
>Ga0114999_10006675_pt1 | contig 13237 bp, 13 predicted proteins | sample ArcticOcean_MG_C_3_FD_89820 | JGI IMG/M metagenome (GOLD analysis project Ga0114999, IMG submission 89820) | Marine microbial communities from western Arctic Ocean - ArcticOcean_MG_CB8_126 | ecosystem: Environmental > Aquatic > Marine > Oceanic | place: Arctic Ocean: Canada Basin | collected...
ACCGGGCACATAGGTTACAGTCAAACTGGGCGTTATGCCTTTAAAAACTGTAAACCTAATGGATCAAAAACTAAGATTTATTCATCTGGCCCGAAGTGGTCGTTTCACAATCACGGAGCTTTGTCATGACTTATGCATCAGCCGCAAGACCGGTCATAAGTACCTGCTTCGTTATGAACAACATGGAGCCGCCGAATTGCATGAGCTCAGTCGGTGTCCTCACCGCAATGCTCATCTAACCGACAAGGCCGTTGAGTTCATCTTGCAGGATCGTCGCAGACATCCGACTTGGGCTCCGAAAAAACTGCAGGATTTGCTTTTGAAGAATCACAATTACTTACCAAATCACTTAAATGAAATCATATTTAATACTTGTTCGTGGAGGAAACCCAGGCTTTGAAAATCTTGACCAAGAAGCTCAAGGAGCTCTTTACCAAAAATGGGGAGCCTACATGGGAAAACTGATTGAATCCGAAAACTGGGTAAATGGTGCCCCCTCGACAACAGCGGTCGACTCCTTTGCGAAAAGAAGGAACTGGTGGAAGGTGTTGTCGGAGAAGATGACTTATCGATCGGTGGCTACATGACCCTAAAAGCAGAAAATTACGATGCCGTCCTGGATCTCTGCAACGATTGCCCAACCTTCGAAATTGGGGGAAAACTTGAGATCCGCGAAATCACCGAAATGTAAGATTTAATATTTGAATTGTCCGGTGTTACCTCAACGGGGAAGCAACAGGCATGAGGTGTATTTTGTCTTATTAATTACCAGGAAAATCAAATTTGGGTAGTTGGTAAGTGACCCGATACAGCCTTGTAAACACTATGATGACAGCCATTCTCGACAAAATATGGCACAGCCTTCACTTACCTCTGGCCCGCTAAGACCGCATATTCGAAGCATCGCTCTACCCATGAGCATCGGGTTCTTTTTCAATACGATGTACAACGTCGTAGATTCGTTTTATGCAGGGTCCGTATCAACATCAGCATTGGCCGCTTTGGCTTTGTCGTTTCCAGTTTTCTTTATCATTGTTGCAGTCAGTGAGGGAATCGCACGCGGCGCCTCTGCCTTGATTGCAAACGCGATTGGCGCCGGAGAGAATGAGAAAAAATCGGAATTGTCCGGGCAACTGTTTTCATTGGGTATCATTTTCGCTGTTTTTCTCACTATGATTGGGCTAAATTCAGCAGAGTACCTATTCATGAAACTTGGGGCGACCGGTGACACGCTCCATTTGGCAACCGGCTACATCCACCCTCTTTTCTGGGGGGCGACTTTTTTTCTACTAAGCAGTATGAGCAATTCGATTTTGCTCGCCCATGGAGACAGTAAAACCTTCGGGAAAGTTCTTGTCACTGGTTTCTTTCTTAACCTGATTCTCGATCCGTGGTTCCTATACGGCGGATTCGGTCTTCCGGCAATGGGCGTTCCCGGGATTGCCTACGCAACTGTCATCATCCAAGCGCTTGGTGGCTTATTTTTGCTCTCAACAGTACTCCGCCGCGGCTACATAAAAATTCATTCCATTGCTAGTTTACAACCTAAGCTGAAAATCTACGGAGAAATTTTTCGTCAGGGTGTGCCAACGAGCTTTAGTATGATGTCCATTGCGCTGGGATTCTTTGTAACCACCTATTTCCTTTTGTTCTATGGAGAAGCATCCCTGGCGGCGTTTGGGGTTGGAACACGAATCGAGCAAATCGCGCTGCTTCCTGCGATTGGTCTTGGTGCATCTATCGTATCCATAGTAGGTCAAAATAACGGAGCCGGAAAATTCGATCGAGTCCGGGAGTGTATGAACCTGTGCGTAAAGTATGGATTTTATTTAATTGGAGCGGCTTCCATATTAATTTACGTATTTGCAACTCCTCTCGTTGACTTGTTCACCGACGATAAGGAGGTCATTAGACTCGGTACTACCTACACTCGTATCATGGCCTTCATCCAATGGGCCTATGTAATGACCTTTGTTCACACAGGCTTTTTACAAGCAGTTAAACGTCCAATGTATGGGTTTGTTGAATCGATTATACGAAAGATCGTTCTACCTTGGGCAGTATTTCACCTCTTAGTCCGCGTGTATGAGGTGGAGCTCAATCATTTCTGGTATGGTATGGTAGTTATCAACATAGCCATGACCATCGTAACCATTATTTATGCACAATCGATTTTAAGGAAGACTGTGGATCAATAAACCCACAATGGTCGCTGAAGACGGCAATCACAATTCCTTAGTAACGATCAAGCAGATCGTTCCAAGAAGCATTAGGTTATTGTAGAACCCTGCAGTATTTACATTCTTATGAACTGAGGCTATGCCATTAAAGTTCATATGACTGAATCCACCAAAGAAACCCCAAAAAGCCGACTCATGTCCCTGGATGCGTTGCGGGGATTTGATATGTTTTGGATCATTGGCGGATCAGGAATGGTTGTCGCGCTGATCGAAGTATTGGGATTTCCAGAAAGTTGGGTAAACGGTCTCGCGTTACAAATGGACCATGTCAAATGGGACGGTTTCCGTTTCTATGACCTGATCTTTCCACTCTTTGTATTTATATCGGGAGTAACTGTCCCCTACTCCATCCTCTCTCAGAAGACAAAAGGAGTACCGGTTAAACAATTACAAATCGGTATTATCAAGCGGTCCGTTATCATTGTGCTAATTGGACTTAGTTTTAGTTTCTTCAGATTCGAAGAAGGAACACTTCGGCTCTACACCGTCTTGTGGATGATTGGGATGAGCTACATGATTGGCGCCAGTCTTACCATACATGTGGAAAGCTGGAAACACCGGCTGATCATTTTCTTTAGCGTTTTGGTCATCTATCATCTCGCCATGCATTACCTGCCCTACCCCGGAAAAGGAGACAGCATCACCCCTGAAAACAATTTGGCCGCTTGGTTGGACAGAAACCTTGTAACCACGAATCTGTATCGCGAGGTTTGGGACCCAGAAGGAACCATTCGAATTCTTACCGGAGGCATGCTTGGCTTGCTCGGTGGTCTGATAGGACAACGCATCAAAAGCTACAAGACGGCTGATATTCACTGTGGAGCCGAATTGTTCGTAGCAGGACTCATTTGTCTTCTTCTTGGCTGGATTTGGAGTTTCTTTTTTCCCATTATTAAAGCGCTCTGGTCGCCCTCGTTTGTTTTGTGGGCCGGCGGCTGGTCCTTACTACTCCTCGCTCTCTTCTATACCGTAATCGACGTTTGGGGTAAAAAATGGATTGGTTGGGTGTTCGTTCCTATTGGAATGAATGCAATCACCATCTATGCTGCCCAGTGGTATGTTCCCTTGGATGCCAGTCGAAATTTCTTTTTCAAAGGCTTCGCTAACCTTTTTAGCAATCCTGCCGCCGAGCAGTTCATTCTGTATGGAGGACTGGTTTTGATCCAGTGGCTGTTTCTCTATTGGCTTTATAGAAAGAAAATCTTTATTCGAATCTAAAATTGTTTTTAGCTTCGGGTTGTCCGCAATCCGGTATTGGAAAGATTCATATTCACGAATCTGGCTGTCGCATTAGGAGGATTTTCTTCGAAGGTCTTTCTGATTCGAACAGCAGCATCTGTATCTTTGGCCAACATAAAGAGATAACCACCACCGCCGGCTCCAAGAAGTTTTCCTCCATAAAGCAAGTCATCGATCGATTGCATCAGACCCGCAATAGCTGGAGGATTCGTCCCTGAATCCAGCTGCTGATTCAATGCCCAGGTTCTACGAACACCACGCCCAACCACAGCAAAATCTCCTGCCTGAATAAGTCCGTGCAGCTCTTCGGTATGGTGATTGAGGGCATTTAAAGTCGAAAGCGTTTCTCTTTTGTTGAGAAACATTCCGCGCACAATTTCCCCTAACAGGTCTTTGGCCACGCGAGTGATTCCGGTATAGTAAAGTAGTAGGTTCGGTGTATAAGCGGCATTCGTAAAAAGATGATCAGGCAGCCAATGAACCGTAGGGTCCTGGTTCAAACCTGCCCCGGTTTCCAAATGTTTTATTCCGTGTAAAATTCCGCCATATTGGTCCTGCCATCCACCCCCAGTTGTCAGCATTTGTTCGATGACCAAGGTGCGCTGAGCAATTTCTGTCTTGTCCCACGCCAGACCACATAATTCAGAGAGAGCCCCAAGTACCGTCGCAGCAAGAATGCTGCTAGTACCCAATCCAGAACCTTTGGGAATCGCGCATAATAAAGTGATCTCAATGCCTCCTCCGAAGTCTTCCAACTGTGATTGCAGGTCAGGATACGATAGTAGTACATTGAAGTCCGGATGGAACCCCGCCAATGCCAATGCAGCCTTGGGAATGGAAAAAACAGACCCGACTTTGGAGTATTCGCCAATTTGATCGTAACTGTGGATCGTCTCGCTAACACCCAAGTCAATCGATCGAACGACGATCTGTTTTTTTTCAGACACCCTGAGAAACACCTGGATCGGAGGCTGGCCGTTAAGCTCAACCGCCAAATTAATCACGCTTCCACCGTTTAAAAAGCAAAATGGCGGTGTATCCGTCCAACCACCGGCAAGATCGAGACGAACCGGGGACCGCGACCAAACCACCTGGTCCGAAAGAACATGGTTCGTCGAAGAAATCATTTGTCGCCTATAAGGAGAGATCACCGTTTCACGAAGAGAGCTGAAAGCTTCTTGTTCAAAGACCGACCCATCAAGACCACGCAACCGCTCCACATTGGAGCGAAACATTCGATCGCGAATATAAGGAAATATGCGAGCTTCAGGATCTGGATAAGTGTCAGGCAGTGGATGATCGGTATCTGCGAATAGGGTTGCAGTATGGTGGAGGTCGACTTGTGAGAAAACACTTCGGTCCGAGTTTCTTGCAAGAATGGGAAGTGAATCCGTAAGTAACTGCTTCTGCTGTTTAAACAGGCGACCTAAATTCGCATCAGTGCTAATCGCATCGGCAGACATTCGCTTTGAGCTCAAATACAACTCACGTATCTGTTTATCGGTCCGCGTCTGTGCACCGATCATCCATGATAACAGTTGTTCTACTTTTTCCAAGGAATCCAAGACTGGAAATAGATCAGCAAATTGGATATCGACACTTGAGTCATCTAACAACTCCTCCAGGCCGATCATTCGACTGGCACACCATTTCTGGAAACTCATCCCCATCCAGAAAGTATCCTCCGAACGAATTGACCCTTTGAATGCATCATCGAACCCATAGGGCCGCAGCACCCAACCACTCTCTCCCACCGGCACCAAATCAATGCAGGTCCCGCGAGGCAGTTGAATACGCCAATCATTTTCCGGAATACCAGTTAGTACATGTTTTTCGTCTAATCCCCAGCCATCCCCAATGTACGAATTCTCAATCCACAAATCTTGATTATTCTCAGTCAATTTTGTCTCCCATCGGCAGTTCTGAATAAAAATTGAAGGGTGCGGCTTAACCATAAGACTCAAAATCCGCTGCGGATCCTGCACTCGGTTCTGCAGTGCGAGCGAAGAGCGAATGATATCCGAATTGCGCCCGAAGTGATAGAATTCTGCTGCAGGGAGTGAAAGAACCGCTGAGCTGAGCTTTGAGATAAGTGGATCTGTTTTGGTTGGCTCCTCTCCCAATGCGAGTCCAAATTCTGAATACAGGTCGTAATAATCCGGGAGATTGTTTTCGAAACTCTCATTCTTTGCGTTCCATCCCGATTTCTCCATTAGAGCCAGCAATGCCGAGTACTTAAAACCCAGATACCTACATCAATAAAAAAAAGAGATTGAGTCGATCTCCCGGCAATTTCAGCCGGGCTCGGTTTTTGAAGCATGAATTGTAGCTTAGTCGAATCTTGCCTTGATGCAAAAAAAACACCATGCTCCGATGCTGTTTCCGGAGATTCGGGGATACCTATACACAATACATCCACATCAGGAATTTCTGGTAAGGAACGGTTGTGCCATACCAAGACGTCTCCACTGGCGATCAGCCACTTTTGTTGATCTGAAGATTTTCCAAGAAGGGCATGTAGGAGAGGCAACTGAAGATCCAGAAGCGTTTGATCAATCCGTTGTCCGGACATCCATCGAAATACCGGTACCGGGATCGTAGATTTTCCAGAAGGAGCATAGGCAGGCAATCGACGACTCTGTCCTCCTGAATGCACGATCACCCGCTTTTTAGCATCCAACCAAGCTTCAAAGCTGAGATCGCCTGAATCTTGCTTCTGGGCCTCCACAACGAGGTGGGCAGTACCACCACCTGAGCCCAGTTTTTTATCTCTGGGATCATGAGTCACAAATACTCCGTCACCGAATCTCTCTGAAAGCGTATGAGATTGGGCCACCAAGGCGGCGGGAACCGAAAGCAAGGTTTGCATAGGCCCATTGATGAGAGCTAAACAAGGTGATGCAAACGAATTTGTATTTCAGGCTTTTAAACAAAGTCAGGACCTATTAAACAGGAATTGAATCACATATCTCATGAACACAACTACCCTATCCAAACTCACTGTTTTTATAAGTATCCTTCCGTTATTCTTGTGCTTACCCATCAGTGCAGCCCTGCTGGATATGAGTGAAGCTGCTCCAGCAGAATTGCTCTGTGTCGGGGACCATTGGACACCGGACGAAGCCAACCTGGTCATGAAACAATTCGCTTCTACTTGGGACGATAAAGACTCCTGGGCAAAGCGGGCCAAACAGATTCGGAAAGGAATTCTAGCGGGTTTGCATTGGGACCATATGCCAAAGGTCAAAGGCCATTTTAACCCCATCATCCACAGCCGAAAGGAAATGGATGGTTATGCTGTTGAGAATATCGCAATCGAAAGTTTTCCCGGGTTCTACATCACCGGAAACCTCTATCTACCACTACGGCTCAAAGAGAAAAATCCTGCCATACTCAACCCGCATGGACATCTGGCAAATAAGCGTTTTACTCATTTCATGCAAAAACGCTGTGCATCCTTTGCCCGGATGGGGGCCATCGCTTTTACCTATGACATGGTTGGCTACGCCGAATCGACGCAGATAAACCATAAAATGCCCATCGCTGCTCTGCTCCAGACCTGGAATAGCACACGTGTTTTGGAATATCTGTTATCTCGCCCGGATGTAGACCCAGACCGCATTGGCATGACAGGGGGATCAGGTGGAGGAACTCAAACGTTTGTGTTAACTGCAATCGATGATCGCATAACAGTGTCGGCACCGGTTGTTCAGGTATCCGCACACTTCTTTGGTGGTTGCGTCTGCGAGAGCGGCATGCCTATTCACAAAAACAAGGGTTTCCAAACCAACAATGTAGAGTTCGCAGCATTGGCTGCTCCACGACCTCTCCTCCTGGTATCCAACGGAGCTGATTGGACCCGCAATACTCCCCGTATAGAATATCCATATGTCCAAAGCGTCTATGCTCTCTACAATGCAGAGCACAAGACCGAGAACGTACACCTTCCACTGGAAAGCCACGATTACGGTTACTCAAAACGAGCAGCAGCCTACGGATTCTTTGCCCACCATTTAAATCTTAGTAGAAAAGGAATCCCCTACAATGAAGGTTGGGATGAAAGCTTTGTTACAATATTGTCCCCGGATGAACTACGCGTATTCAACGATGAACATCTAAGGCCATCGAACGCTTTAATCGGTGACGATAAAGTTATGTCGTACCTAAGTTTTAAGCACAGTAAACACTAAAACGAATTATACGCTAACCCGTGAAGTGAAGTTCTACTAGTCGATATCCGTATACACGGCTTCCCGCAGTAGATTCTGGAAGTCGGAGTTCACTCCACGTGCCCTACTCATAAAGAGGCCAATTAAGTTTTTCTCCGGATCGATCCAGAAGTGCGTGTTATGGTATCCGGACCAGCCGTAAATACCTTTGCTGGCACCGACGCCATCGATCTCAGGGTCTTCCAACACAAATAGTGAAAAACCATAATAAAAACCGAGTTTATTCGTGCCGGCGAATTCTTCAGCTGGATACCCTTCGCTCCGTTTTTTGATCATGGTTTCAATACTTTTCGTGGAGATGATTTTCTTCCCCTCAAAACTGCCTCCGTTCAACAACATCTGGCAGAACTTTGAATAATCCGTAATAGTTGATACCAATCCTTCCCCTCCGTAGTAGGCGTGATTGTCTTGAACATAACTCAATTCGTTCAACTCAAACGTAAACCCCTTAAGTGTTCCTGTGTTTATGAACAACGGTTGAAATCGGTTAGCCCGTTCATCAGCAGTTAAATAAAACTTTGTGCTATTCATGCCCAGTGGATCAAAGATCGTTTTCTTGAGATATTCATAAAACGTTTCACCGGTGATAACCTCAACGACTCGGCCGAGAATCGCCTGGTTAAGCCCATACAAGTATTTCTCGCCAGGTTCAAATGCAAGGGGCACCTTCGCCACATCGTCCACAAACTCCTCCAGGTTTTTGTATTTGATGGTACTGAAGGTTCCTGTGTGATCCGGAACACTTCGATAAGAATAACCCGATCGATGTGTCATTAAGTGAATGATTTTGAGTTCGTTTACACAGTCATAGACACCGTCACTCCCGATACATTGAACGTCTGCAAACTGAGGAATGTATTTCGAAACCGGATCATCAAAATCTATCAATCCGTTTTCATACAAAATCATCATCGCGACAATAGTGATCGGCTTGGACATAGACCACATGGGAAATATCGTGTGTGGCGACACATCCTTATCGCCAGGCTTTAAAGAATTTTGAGCATGGAAGTAGACAGTGTTACCGTCCTTGAACACCATAGCCACATTGCTACCAGTTTCCTCATCTTCGATGATTGTTTTCTGAAATTCCGAAAGAGCCTCAAAATTGGCATTTAGAAGACCTGAGGAAAGGAGAAATAGAACGAGTAATTTAGTTCTCATTTTTAAAAATGTATTGTTAACGAGTGGATGATTTTGATCAGAAGGCATCACTTCTGAGAACGGAGAATTAGCAATTCCAAGAGCGAAATGCCGAACAAATACTCAGTGCTCGCCATGGCTCTGACAACAATTATTGTCGTACGGCATATGATGAAACGATATTTAACTCTCATATTAACGCTAACAACATTCGCAACTGAAACAACCGCTGCTAGAGACCCACATATCCCTTCAAACTGGACCGAAGGCTGGGTGGTCGCAAACGACATTCGTATGTACTATTGGAGGACGGGCGGTGAGAAACCTCCTATGCTGATGCTGCACGGTTATTCCGACGACGGACTTTGTTGGACAGCCATCGCTAAAGAGCTTGAGGACAATTACGATATTATCCTACCCGATGCCCGAGGATTTGGGTTAACCGACCCACCCTCGCAATCAGAGCCAACCGACATTCAGGTCCAAGATCTAGCAAGCCTGATCAAGGCGTTGAAATTGGATAAACCTATCCTCTTGGGTCACTCCATGGGTAGCTCGTCAGTAGCTTGGTTTTCGGCGCGGTTCCCTGACGTCCCAAAGGCCTCCATCCTTGTTGATCCAAGACTTGTTTCCAGAACTCCTAATGAGTCCGCGGAACGAAACGCTGGCGTTGAGAAACGAGTTGCCGACATCCTTCAACGCAACAATACTAGCTACGAAACGTTGTTCGATGGTCAAAAAGCACGAAACCCACACTTTAGTTTCACGGAACTTCATTTTTGGGTGTTGTCGAAACAGCTTTACCACCCTAACACCGCTTACCGAAGCGCAAACGATAGACCAAGCATGAGCGAGCTTTTTGCTAAGACAAGCTGCCCGACCTTAATACTAAAGGCCGATGACCAAGGAGAACTAAGAGAGAAAAACAAAATAATAGCAGCAATTCTCAAAACCGGGAAGCTCGTCCATGTCAAAGACGCACGGCACAGTGTGCACCGCGACCAGCCACAACTTTTTCTCGAAGCGTTAAATAGCTTTCTCGACAATATCTAACCATCACGTTTCAATACTGAATAATCAAATCTACCTTAACACTTTAAAACATTATGAATCGTCGTAAATTTCTCGCCGCATCAGCAGTTGCTGGAGCAAGTTCAGCTTCTCTCCTCCACGGAAAAGCCCACAAAGCCAGTGAACAACGCTTCCACGAACTCATTCGTTTTGAGGTTGTCAACAACGCCACCCGGGCTCGTCTCGAAACATTCCTTGGCGATACAGTGATTCCAGGACTCAACAAACTTGGCTGCAATCCAATCGGCGTGTTTCGCCCAAAATACGGAGGTCATGGTGGTGAGGTCTATATGTTAATACCACACGCCAATATCGATTCCTTCTTAACTGCTTGGGACAAATTGGTCGACACACCGGAGTACCAAGCCGCTGCTAATACCGAAATGGACAACCCTCTTTACGAGCGCATGGAGTCTACCCTGATGAAAGCATTCAAGGGGATGACCGAAGTTGAGGTTCCTTCAGCAATTGCAGGAGTTAATGGTCGTATCTTCGAACTCAGATTCTACGAGTCTCATAACCGCATGAAAGGTCTCCGAAAAATGGAGATGTTCAATGAAGGGAATGAAATCCAGATCTTTCGCGATGTCGGACTTCACCCAGTATTTTTTGGTCAAACTGTCGCGGGTCCGCTCATGCCGAACCTGATCTATATGTTAGCCTTCACCGACATGGAGCAACGGGACAAGCACTGGAAACAATTTGGAGGAAATCCTGATTGGCAAAAATTACGAAGCGACCCACATTACAAAGGTACTGTGTCGACAATAACGGACATCATTATGAGCGCTTCACCGGTTTCTCAAATCTAGAGACCCGTAGAGGAATTATTGGGTAAAAACCCAATGCCTCTGAAATTAATAAACTTCAGAACCGGCTGCCCGGTTTACCTGCTTCATTTTAATCAAAACTCGCGCGATCCGCTCTTCGAGCTGTGCAGCAAAATTAGGCATTTTGCCAAAGGCCATCTCTCTGCTTTCCGATAAGCATTAAGCGCCTTTGTAAATTCTTTCGTTTCTTCGTAAATGGTTCCTTGGGAATTGTATGCTCCAATAGCGTTATCCGGCAGATGAATTAAAACGCGTTCGGTTATGACCAGCGCCAAATGATACTCTTTCTTCTGCCTGTAAAGATTGATCTAGGTGGTATAAGCATGAACACTTTTTACTTTCAACTGAGTAGCTGCATCGAGATCTCGAATCGCGTGGCTTATTTTCTCGAGGCCATAAAAACTCATTCCTCTTTGATAATAAGCATCCGCATACCTTAGGTATTCAAAAATTGCATCGCTTAGGTAAACACTCGCTTCCAGAAGCAAACCTGCCTCGTTTTGCTTCACACCCAATCATACAATTGCATGGCTTTTTGCGACTGCCCAAAAGCAGAACTACTTATCAATAAAATGATGCAATAATTTGAATTTTCATTTCGACCTTCGTTAAGGATTCATTTCGCAGGAAACACCCAGTAGGTTGAATGAGCTGGCTACAAAGCCCTATCTAACCAGACAGGTTCCAGTTAGACAAGAGCAATGGCTGCAATTACGGTAAAACAAACTTACAATATGAGGGTGCGAATCAACCCATGAACGCTTAGGAACAAGCAGCCAGACTCGTAGCTGGATATTTAGGATAGATCCGGACTAGGCGAACAAAGCAGATACACGTTCAGCCTTCACCAACTCGCGTGGTTGATTGAGGTGGTTGTGCACAATAGTCGCAGGATCAATTCCCATAGCATGGTAAACGGTGGCCAAAATCTCAGTTGGGTGAACGGGATCTTCGGTGGGTGCGGAACCCGTTTTGTCGGATTTGCCATGAACGTATCCTCGCTTGATTCCGGCACCACCTATAACACTAGTATAACAGTAAGGCCAGTGATCACGACCATCAGAACTGTTTGTGTTGCCGGATGTAGAAACCCCTTTTTCCGGACTCCGTCCAAATTCTCCAATGGCTACCACCAATGTTTCATCTAGCAATCCTCGATCATCCAGGTCTTCAAAGAGAGCACTCAAACCTTGGTCAAGCATAGGGCCGGATTGAGTTTTCATACGTTTACTAAGGCCAACATGATGATCCCAACTATGGTCGCCGGAATTGGCAACTTTGGGCCAAACCACTTCGACGACTTTCGTTCCAGCTTCAACAAGCCGTCGAGCAAGCAGACAACTTTGGCCGAAGGTGTTACGGCCATAACGATCGCGCAATTTTTCGCTTTCGGCTCCGATATCGAATGCATCTCGAGCGCGACCACTTACGAGTAGGTTCAAAGCCTGTGAGTAAAATTCGTCGATATTGTATTCTTCGACTGCTTTATCGATGAGTGGCATCTGAGCATTGATCGCCTCGCGTAAGTTAGCACGACGACGAAGACGCGCAGAAAATACGTCTGGACGGAGTTGGAGGTCATCGACCTTAATGCCATCCATCTTATCCAGCTTCATGTCGTCTCCTTCCGGGAAGAGGTAGTATGGATTGTATGATTTTCCTAGAAACCCAGCAGTCCCCCCCTTGTTCACGACATTCGATTCCTGAAGTGGTCGAGGAAGCATAACAAACGGAAGCATAGGCTCGTCCGTTGGTTTTAAACGTATTATGTTCGACCCGAAGTTCGGAAAATCTTTAGGGGAAGGCGGTTCAAGCTGACCAGAAGGACTGACTTTGTCGGTCGTATATCCGGTCATGATCTGATAAATAGCAGCGGTATGATTAAACAAACCATCAGGAGTGTAACTCATCGAACGAATCATGGTGAATTTGTCATTCACCTTAGCCAGGTTCGGTAGAATATCCGTAAACTGAATACCAGGAATTTTTGTGGAGATATTGTTAAACTCGGAGCGCACATTGTCCGGCACAGAATCACGCTGTTTGGGGTCCCATAGGTCGAGATGACTTGGACCACCCTGGAGGTAAACCATAATAACCGATTTTGCTTTGCCCCAGCCGGGACCACCGGCAAATGAGCTAGTCGTAGATGCAGATTGCGCTCGAAGAATGTTGTTGAGTGTCATTCCAAGCATGCCTGCCCCACCCACTCGAAGAAAGTCGCGACGGTTTATGCCGAGGTGTGAGTCACATAGATCTTTTCCTTTTGGTCCTGGTATCCTGAACATAGTATTATCCTTTGCTAATCTATCAATAATTGAAAATGAAGGCGGAGTTATTGATCAGCGCCCACGCGAGATCTTGAGCAGCGGTCAGCCTACGATTACCGTCCTGCTGAACGGAATGCAGCACATCGCTGCGCAATTGAACAAGAACCGGGTCGTCCAGAAACGGACGTTCGGCCCACCCAAGCGCCATCTTGAGC
>Ga0114999_10006679_pt1 | contig 13235 bp, 12 predicted proteins | sample ArcticOcean_MG_C_3_FD_89820 | JGI IMG/M metagenome (GOLD analysis project Ga0114999, IMG submission 89820) | Marine microbial communities from western Arctic Ocean - ArcticOcean_MG_CB8_126 | ecosystem: Environmental > Aquatic > Marine > Oceanic | place: Arctic Ocean: Canada Basin | collected...
AACATGATGCGCATCTGGTAGCGCTCGCTTTTGCCGGCGGCCTTGAAACGGACGGTTGCCTGCTCGCCGTTTACTTCGAGAACGTGGTAACCGTTTGGCGTGCCGTCACGCTGCCAAGCTGTTGGGACGCCGGTCTCATCAAACGGTCCACCCCACCAGCTGCCGCTGACCGTGCTCAGGACATGGTGATGGAGTTTGCCCGGTCCGCGAAAGCCATCGTCGCGGTCGTAATAAACGTGTTCGGTTGTATGCGTATGGCCGGCCACCGAATAGAGATTCTTGCGTCCGGAAAGTAATCGGAACAATTTTGCGCGGTCCGCTGTAGTAACACCTTCAGCATCCGACATTGTGGTGGACAGTGGCGCGTGCATGGCAACAAATACCAGCGTGTCTTTGTCGACGTGGGTCAGTTCGGACTTCAGCCACGCCAACTGGCTTTTGCCGAAGTTGGCGATATAGCCGCCGCTGCCCCGGACATCACCCGGGTCGCTCTTGCCATTACCCTGATACTCAATGTTGTCCAGTATAACAAACAGGGCGCCGCCGTATTCGAAGCTGTAGTAGGGCGGTCCAAAGTAGCGTTTGAAGGTTTCGAGTGAGCTGGCGTCGTCGGTAGCCAGGAGGTTCATCTCGTGATTGCCCGGCACGTTGTACCAGGGAACGCCGATACGACCCACGATGGCGTTGTAGCGAGGGAACAAAGAGAGGTCATCAAACATGATGTCCCCCATCGTCATGCCAAATTTGGCGCGTGTACCGATGAGTTCAGCGACAACGTCGTCACGGATGTAGTCGAGCTCGATTTCGGTCTGCGGTTGTGGGTCGGCAAACAGGATGGCCTCAAACGAGGTGGGCTCAGTTTGTGTGTATAGGGCAAAGTTGATCTGTGCCGGCAGGGGGCCGGTTGGCTCGATGCCGGGATAGCGTAGCCCTGTGGGTGAGCCCTCTGGCTGGTGAATGTAGTAGAACTGTGGCAATTGATCGTCGTTGACTGGCGTTCGATAACCGTTTGGTTTAACGACAAAGATTAATGCCGGATCATCTACATCCAGCGACCAGTCACCCTTGGCGTCGGTAAGTGTGATCGTGTGCCCATCCGAGACCCGCACGCCCGGAATACCCGGTTCGTTGGCGTCAAGCAGCGTGTTTGTATTCAGGTCATTGAAGACTCTACCTTTTGCGACTTCGGCGGCAACGGGTACCGCGCTAGCAAGGGTAGTAGTGAGCACGAGGGTCCTGGTGAACCCGCAGAATCTCGTGAAGTTTTCGTTCATTGTCCCTGCCTTAGTTATTTTGAGAATGACGCGCTGTGTCAGATCGTACGCGAAATGTTGGCGATGTGATGCACGCATACAACGAGGGCAGTCAGGTACTTAAAAGCGATGTATTTGCCGGCATTTTGTGTCTGTTCGGCAGACATCCATCAACCAGGTCGAACTGTACTCGACTTGTCGTCAGGTTCTGGTACCTTCGCGCGCGGTCGGAGCAGGTATACCAGCGCAACCAGACACCACGTGAGTTCGAGCACAACAAAGGGAAAGAAGTCAATCATGTAGGAGGCGTAGGCAGCAATTGCTGCGCCTGCTACGTTTAGCCCCTGGTAGATGCGCGAGGTCTGTGTGAGCCAGCCGGTCAGATTGGCAAAAAATGCGCCCAGCAACAGCGCGACACCGACCGATCCAACTATTTCCATAGCGAGTGTTCTCCCCGGTAGTTTTGCAGTTTTACGCCATTTCAGCGGCGCTGACATCGTTGTGGACTAGTTGTACGCTGGTGGTTCCAATTAATGGCTCCCTGGAGGACTTATGCACGAGCTTTGCACCAAAACGGCGCTGGAACTTGCGGCATTGATCCGAACCGGTGCAACGTCCAGCACCGAAGTTGTCCACGCGCACCTGGAGCGTATCGCGGAGGTTAACAATCACACCAACGCCGTAGTTGTGACTCTCGCTGAGTCTGCGCTTGCTTCTGCCGCGCAAGCAGATGAGGCGTCAGAGACCGAACGCGCAAGACCCTTCCACGGAGTACCCATGACCGTGAAGGAGAATCTGGATGTGATGGGTACCGCGACTACAAGCGGCATTCCCGCGATGCGCGAAGCTATGCCAACCCAGACAGCGCCGGTTGTGGCGCGAATGATTGCGGCCGGCGCAATTCCAATCGGGCGGACCAATCTGCCCGAAATGGGTAGCCGGCTGGATACCGACAATCCCTTACGTGGCCGAACCTACAATCCGTGGAATCCTGCGCTCACGCCGGGTGGATCGAGTGGCGGCGATGCCGCTGCGCTGGCGACGGGGATGACACCATTCGGAATCGGCAATGACATTGGTGGCTCGCTGCGCAATCCTGCCTATTGCTGCGGGATTGCGTCGTTAAAGCCGTCGATGGGCCGTGTGCCATTAGTAATGTCGCTGGACCCGATGAACTCGATGACGTCCGCGGCGTTTCTTTCTGACGGACCGATGGCACGTTCTGTCGTCGATCTGCGGGCGGGCCTTTCCGTGATGGCAGGTCGACATCGTGATGACCCACAATCCATTGATGTACCGTTGTCAGGCGCTGTTCCCAATCCTCGAACTGCGGCACTTATCACTAACATCCCGGGCCACACCCTTCCCGCCGCAACGCTTGCCGCCATTGAACGGGCCGGTCAAATACTCACTACCGCTGGTTGGGATGTTGACAATGTCGAAGCACCTGAACTTGAGCGGGTCAACGAAGTCTGGGGCAAGGTGCTGATGAACGGAGGCGTTGGTGATGAGGTAGCCGCTGTCGTTCAACCCAGTGTGTTTCGTTATATGCAGGACCTTGGTCGGCTTCTCGACACTCAGGCAATGGACCTGACGACCGCGTTGAATGAGCGACGGCGGTTGATGCGGGTCTGGTCGATCTTTTTCAGAAAATATGCCGTGGCAGTAGGACCTACGTGGACGTGCCTGCCATGGCCCATCGATTCAGATATTGCACCGGACCTTGGCGCACAGGTACTCATTGATACTGTCCGTTTTATAACTCCGGGTAACGCGCTTGGCATCCCCGGGGTTGCTCTGCCGATGGGCGTGGATGACGGGTTACCGACCGGCATTCAGGTGTACGCAGATTTGTACCGAGACGATCTGGCGCTCTTAGCAGCCGAGGATATAGAGCGTGGTCGTGGTGTGTGTCCTACGCCGATCGATCCTGTGCGCTAGCAAGTTTTACCGGGCATGCGTAGGTAACAAAGCTCCGGCGGACGATAGTGCAAGGGTCTCTACTTGCTTGGTACTTTGTCGGCACTTTTCTCGGAACTTCCTCTGTACTTGTCGGACTATGTGCGAAATCACGTCTCTAATCTGGACGTCCGCAAATACGAACGTCGGTGAACAAGGCAACTCAGGACTCGAACGATGGCATCACAGGTAGACGGCACGAACGCGTTACAGCCAGGCAATGGTTATCGGCTACCACCGGAGGCCTATTATGACGCGGCATGGTTCGAACGGGAGCAACGTGAGTTATTCCCTTCGACGTGGAATTTTGTATGCAGTACCGCCGATGTGGCTAATGCCGGCGGCTACTTCACCGCACAGATCGGCCATTATCCAATTGCCATAGTACGGGATGAAAACAAGTTGCTGCATGCTTTCCACAATATCTGTCGGCACCGCGGCGCGCGTATCCTGGATGATCAGGGCGAGTGTAAGAAAATTAGTTGCCCCTACCATCGCTGGCAATACGGATTGGATGGTCGGCTGGAAAGTGTGCCCCAGGGCAGGGCGCAGATTCCGCTGTTGGACAAAGACGACTGGGCGTTGAAAACGGTAAATTTTGCAGAGTGGATGGGCCTGATCTTTGTTAACCCGGATGGTACTGCGCCCGGGTTTGGCGGCTGGTTGGGTGACATGGATAAACGGCTGAACACCTACAACCTGCAATCCCTCGCTGAACTTGCGCGCGAGGAATACACGTTTGAGGCCAATTGGAAGTTCTACATAGAGAACCACATCGATTGGTACCATCTGTGGTCCACGCACGCGCGTACCTTATCGATGCTGGATCATCAGGCTGGTTACTGGGAGCAAACCGGTTTGCACTGGCTGTCGTTTGAGCCGTTTAAACAGGCCGATCGGATGGATCCGTTTAAGCCGATTGACGGGATTAACGAAGAACTTCTCCTGAACGGTGCTCACATGCTGTACCCCAACCTCCCACTGTTTGGCGGCGCAAGCTGGTTCGGTACTGGTCATCTCACTCCGCTTTCTGCCAACAAGACAAAGATGTCGTTTCGTCTCTGGGGTTTGCCAGACCAGGACCCCGCCGGTTTCCTTGCGGGATTTCACCAGGTTACACAGGTAGAAGATGCCGAAATGGCGTCGCGCATGCAGACGGCTGTGCAGTCACCCGCATTTGAAGTTGGACCGCTCACGCAGCGGCACGAGGCACCAATTACACTTTTTCACGATAATTACCTGAAGTGCCTGTCCTGAAATGGGTAAACGCATAGCTGATGAATATGTCGGGGTGTGGCAGCGCCGGGGTATCAGGGTCGGCGATTCTCCGGCTGTTGAAAACAGTTGTGTCCTCTGGCTGCAGTCCCCATCACGATATGCAGATATTCGGGTTCCTGCACCAGGGCAATCAAAGGGGGCAAGGCAAGCCTTTGCCGGCGGTTTGCGCTGGAGCGACCCAACGCTCACCTTTTTACACGATCTCGACTTCACGGGTAATCATCCCGATGATCAGGGGGATTTAACGTGGGAAGGTGAGACCCTTGTCGAGACAGGAAGCGCAGAGGTACGAGGAAAAACTGTTCACTATCAAGAATATTGGTATCGGCTGAGTCCGATCAACCCGGACTTTGAAACCTGGGAAATGCGCGAACAGGACGCGTTAGTGGGCATTGCAATGCGTGTTGGTAGCTATGCCCATATCGTTGGACACGCCATCACACAAGCTCGGGCAATCAGCCAACAGGATCACTTTGGTGCTGCGCACTACATGATGCAGGCAGGTGTCTGGAGCCAGCAGGCGCTGGTGGGCGGCGCGACTACTAACGTATTCGCCGATGCTCTTGTCGTGCCCTGGGTGTTGGTGGAGAGTGCCGCGCGCGGTTGCTGACCAAGGCGGCTGATCTAAGGTGCTGCGTCGAAGTTATCGATCCTCGAACACCTCGGTCAGGTCAGGTCTGGCCAGCCGTAGCCGCCAGTGCGCTATCCAGCGCGCCAGACCTCCCGCCCCTCGACGCCAAATTTACGGAGTAACAATGCTCGTGATGGCGTAATGGCAATCAGGCAGGCATGGGCGGCCTCGTCCGGACCACCGCCATTGATGGCAGTAAGGTCATAGTCGAATACACCCTCCCACATGCGTCGTTTTGTTTCGAGATCGTCGAATATCTGTGCGGTCCCCCAGACCATCAGTCCGTCGTAGTTTAGGGACTCACCAGTGTTCCAGTGGCAGCTGATCTGGTTGTTTTTTTCTAGATTTTTTACCTTCGCCTGAGCGAGACCAACAGCGGCCCAGAGCATGTCATCCTTCCAGGCAACGACGACCGGCGTCACGTAAGGCATTCCACTGGGGCTGACTGTTGCCATATAAACCTGGCTGCCGAAGCGCACGGACTCGGTGATCACGTCGCTTAAGCTCATGTTTTTGGTTTTTTCGTTCATGTCGTACCCTCTACGGTTCATCTGTGCGTTTGTGCACACGCCAGAGGCCCGGCGTGATGCCGGTAGTTCTGCGCGAGCGGAGAGACCCGTTAGGAGTACTCATCGATGCTTACGCTACGCTGCCGCCGTCAGCCATGTAGACGGAACCAGTCACAAACCCACTGTCGTCACTGGCAAGAAATAACATCACCCGCGCAATGTCAGACGGCTCCGCGTAACGCCCCATTGGTATGCTAGCGACCATCTGCTTTTTCATCGCCTCGCCAGCGCCGGGTGCAAAACCTTCTTCGATGCTCCGCATCATCCGGGTTTCAACCGGTGAGGGATTTACCGTGTTAACCCGTATGTTGTTGGCTGCACCTTCTTTTGCCGCCGACTTCATCAAACCGATGACGGCATGTTTGGAGGTGACATACGGCGACATGTTTGCTGCCCCGCGGATGCCCGCCACGCTTGATGTAATGATGATACTGCCGCCGCCGCGCGTCTGCATCGCCGGCATAGCCGACTTCAGGCCCAGGAATGGGCCTTTGACGTTCACAGCCATAACCTGGTCAAATTTTGCCTCATCGTAGTCAACGATCGAAGATACATTGCCTTCAATACCCGCGTTGGCGAGCAAGATGTCGACTCCGCCGTAACGTTCCGAAGCAACCGCTACCATGGCGTCATTGTCGGCTGCCTGGGTAACATCCCCAACGTGATAGCTGACGCGGTTGCTGCCGATTTCATCACACGCGGCACGCAACGCCGCCTCGTCCAGGTCCACGAGCAGCACGTTAGCCCCCTCGTCAGCGAAGATTGCGCCCGCGGCTTTGCCAATTCCGCCAGCGCCGCCCGTAATGATTGCTACCTTGCCGTCAAGTCTGCCCATGTGATCCTCCGTTCATCGATAATTTATTATGTGCGATAGCATGTGGTGAACGCGTCGTCGCTGTCCAGTACGCTGTCAGAGTCACAATCCACCGGTGACGGAACAATTGGAAGTATTCCGCCAGAGATGGCCGCTCCGGGCCAATTGACTCTTACAGCGCAATACTCAATATTGGCTAGCTCAGGATTTCCACTGAACGCCTCAGCCCCTATAGAAGGCCGATCACCTTGGAAGACCACACTGGTCAATTGATTAAGGGCGAACGCAGAGGCCAAGATACTCCTCACGCCATTACCGATGGTTACGCTGGTCAGGGCGTTACTCGAGAACGCTGAGTTCCCAATACTCGTCACGCCATCGGGGATGGCTACGCTGGTTAGCTGATTTCCCCTGAACGCAGAGCCCAAAATACTCCTCACGCCATTACCGATGGTTACGCTGAACAGGGAGTTATCCGAGAACGCTGCAAAGCCAATAATTGTCACGCTATCGGGGATGCTTACACTGATCAGGGAGTTAAACTCGAACGCAGAGTCCCCAATACTTGTCACGCGTTTGTTCCAATCCTCCGCGAAAGCCGGCGTAGGTCTGTGGACATGGGTCCTGCTGGGTGGTGGCGTCGCAGTTGGTGTTTGTCCCTGGTTTTCGTCGCTCCACGAGGTTGGTCGAATACTATCGACCATCGGCGGCTCCTTTCGCCTGCCGAGCGATCAGGCACAACTGCTCTTCATGCTCGGGGCAATCGCTGTTTCCGGTCTTGTTGTGAACCGATCCCTGCCAGCACGTTCACGGTCCCGCGTGCCCGCCCCGACAAAGGGAGACGACCCGGACGCGACCGCTGAAGCACCTCGTTGGCCCGTGCTCTGCAGTCGCAACTGAAGAAGGTGAAGAGCGAGAAGCGGCCTGCCGGCAAGTAGCTCAATAGGACCACCGCTTCTCCCACCCAGTGATCGCTACAGGATGGCGCCACTCCAAGAAAGCGCACCCCACCACCGACCTCGCGCAAAAACTCAGGTCTTCGAGTACCCAGACCCCGGCGTCTCAACACCACGACCGCGCGCATCCTCGAGTTCGCCAAACTCACTCAGAATCTGTTGGCTGTAGGTGACCCTACCATTGACTGCCGCCACGGGTTTGGTCGCAAGCAGCAGGGCCGCACGGGCCATCAACTCCGGCGGTTCGCCGCGATCATCATCGGGACCAGACACCAGCTTGTGGTACACCGTGCCCGGTGTCGCGACGACCTGCGAGGGTGAGAAACAGGTAACGGCAATGTTCTTGTCGGCGACTTCTTGCGCGAGTCCCTGACTGAACCGCTCAAGTGCGGCCTTGGTCGCCCCATACATCGTGCCGCCTGTGCCTACGGCTTCATACGGGCCACGACCGGGACCGATTGCAGCGCCCGACGAGATATTCACAATGGCGCCACCGCCACCCGCTATCATGTGTGGCAACGCAAATTTGGCAAGCATGAACGGGCCGTGGACATTCACCGCGAACGCACGCGCCCACCGCACGGGGTCAAAGTCGATGATCGGCACGAAGTAGGATAGCGCCGCATTGTTGACCAGGATGTCGAGACGGCCGTGTTGTGCAACCGTCTCGTCGACCAGGCGTCGGCAATCTTCTTCTGCCGCAACATTCGCTGCAAAAGCGGTCGCCCCGCCGCCGTCGGCCTCGATGCTGGCGACCGTTCGCGCGAGCGAGCCTTCCAGCATGTGATCGCCCTCGTTGAGCGTCCGTGCTGCGCAGACGACATGCGCGCCCTCTGCGGCGAAGAGCGACGCAATCATTTGGCCGATGCCGCGACTTGCTCCCGTGATGATCGCTACTTTCCCGTCCAACTTACCCAAGGGGTTCTCCCGGTCTTCTTGATGCACCCATACTACGCCGCCGGGCAGACGGGGAGGAAGGGCGAGCGCTCAGCGCGGTAAAGGCATCGCAAGCGGGGCATCATCTTCGCAAGCCGGGTCGCCAGACCGCTTCGCGAGGATTGGGCACCGGAGCACGGGCGACCCAACGAGCATGTAACATGCTACCTCCAGGCCGGGTACAGGATCGGGTCAACAAAATTGACGGGGAGTAAGCATGAGCTGGGAATCGGACGTCGACGAGCTTGTACGCCAGACCGAGATGACGAAACAAATGGGCGGCGAGGACAGCGTCGCCTTCCAACACGGCCGGGGCAAGCTCACCGTGCGCGAACGCGTCGACCTGTTGCAGGACCCGGGAACCCTGCTTGAGATCGGTGCGCTCGCTGGCACAGCGACGTGGGACGGCGACGAACTACGCGAGCTCAAAGCTTCAAACACGGTCATCGGCACGTGCCGAATAGACGGTCGCAAAGTGGCGTTCTCGGGCGGTGACTTCACTATCCGCGGCGGCGCTGCCGATGCCGCTATCGGCAACAAGGGCCAGTACGCAGAGCAGGTAGCCCGGGAGGCGCGTATTCCCTACGTGCGCCTGCTGGATGCAACCGGCGGCAGCGTCAAGACCTTCGAGAAGATGGGCAGAACCTATTTGCCCGGTAACTCGGGAACGGGTAACTCAGCGGACCTGATGCAAATCGTGCCAGTTGTCTCGGCCGTGCTCGGATCTGTCGCAGGACTGCCTGCGGTGCAGGCGTGTCTGTGCCACTTCAACGTGATGGTGAAGGGCACGTCCCAGGTGTTTGTTGCCGGGCCAAAGGTCGTCGAGCAAGCAACGGGCCGCGAGATTACCAAGGAAGACCTCGGCGACGAGCGGACTCAGCTCAAGAACGGCGTCATCATGAATTTGGCAGAAACCGAGGCCGACGCTATCGCGCAGGTGCGGCGGTTCTTGTCCTATCTGCCCGCGAATGTCTGGGAGGCGCCGCCGCGCATTGAACCAGCGGACGATCCCCAGCGTCGAGATGAGTCCCTGCTCAGCATCGTGCCCCGGGACAAGCGCAAGATCTACAACCCGCACAAGGTGTTAGACGCAGTGTTGGACGAGGGCAGCTTCTTCGAGATGATGCCCTACTACGGGCGCGCGCGCGTGACGGGTCTCGGCCGCGTCAACGGCGTTCCGGTTGCGGTGATGACGAATCATCCCAAGTTCAACGGTGGCTCGATGGACATCGCCGCCGGGGAGAAGACCATCCGGCTCATCGAACTCGCCGACACATTCCATCTGCCGCTTGTTTACTTCGCCGACGAGCCGGGCTTTTCGGTGGGACCGGCGCAGGAGCAAATGGGGATCGTTCGCGCCGGTGCGCGCATCGTGACCAAACTCACCCAGTCAAAGACGCCATATATCTGCTTTGTCATGCGCCAACTGTACGGCGTGGCAGGCGGCCTGCACCAGCGCGCGACAGGTCTCTACCGCCGCTACGCGTGGCCATCGACGCATGGCGGTTCAATGCACATCGAGGGTGGAACCGCCATCGCGTACAAACGCGACATCGAGAACGCGCCCGACCCGGAAGAAAAACGACGTGAGATCGAAGCGATGTTGCAGTCGATTTCATCGCCGTTTCGAAATGCACACGCCTTCGGCATCGAAGACATCATCGACCCCCGCGACACCCGACCGTTGTTGGTCGATTTCATTGAGGACGCCTGGAAGGTGGTCAATACGCAATTGGGGCTGGGATCAGGACCGAGCTATACGCCGTAGCCGCATCTCACGGTGCGAATCACCGCCGCTGCCGCGCATGGATCGCCCCAGTTATTGCTTGAGTTCCATGACAAGTTGATCCAATCGGGCTTCGACGCCTCCCTGATTCCGCGAAGCCCGCGTCATGACCTAGCGAGATTCTTCTGATCACGCGTCCGCGGACTCGTATGGTAACTTCAGTCAGTGCATCGCCTTCAATAACCCGCGATTAGTACGTCGTCCCTGGGCTCCTACGGACCCTCTCGTTGACAGGTTGAGAAGGCGTGAATCTCCTGCGACGTCACCACGAAGACCTCGACAATGCCAATGCCTCCCTCACCTTTTGCACGATCATGGGCCACCGACATTCGCAACATTTAACGACGTTCCATCGATTACGAGTTTTGCTCTAGAAGGGCAAATAATCACCTCAGGGTAATACTCGTATAGATACTCATACTTAACTTCCCAAAGCGAGTCATCTGCGAGCTTAAATATCTCTCCGTCGTTACCCATAAACGGTGTTGGTTTAACTATGGATGACTCATAGCAAGCCCCGCGAACTCGCGCCGAGCCACTTCTTGCTGGCGCGTCTTTCACTGATGCTTTCTCTTGTCGCTATGCCTCTTTAGCTGTTTAAGTCGCGGTGCTCGCTGGTAATTGCATTGAACCTGCATTCTGCAGTCGTTTCGCCAGATCACTTAGTGGATCGATCGCGATACTGATAACAGGCTGTTCCGCGACTGCCTGTTGTATGTGGAAATCTTTTGGGATTAAACCCGCCGAATCTTCGTTAGACGAGGGAGAGCCTATCTTTGACTATTTGTTGGAAACATTTGTACGCATGGGGTTGAAAGCACAGTCGCAATGTCGGGCAACCTGGCAGGCCGTCGCGGAACTTCAACGGGCAGGCAGAATCGTTGTGGAGCAGGACGATGACGCGGACAAATCGAAACCGCCGGCCAGAGTATTGGAGGCCGTATGAATAGCTGGGCGCCAGAACGTCGTAAGCGACAGGCTGCCATAATCCACTTGTGGAAGCCGTGGGAGAAGTCGACCGGCCCGAAGACGCTAGTGGCTAAGCAGAGGGTCGCTCAGAACGCCTTCGAAGGCGGTGTACGGCCGATGATGCGGCAACTTGCCAAGAGTGACCAGGAGAGGGGCGTCAGAGCAACCTGACTGGCCGCAAGCAGCCTCCAGCGATAGAGGAACGAGCGTGATGGCAAAGGGTACGAGTGCGGCGAGTCACCCTTATAGTTTTTTTGCGGAATTAGAGCGATCACACGATTAGACAATCGTCCGGCACATCGCGTTCCGACGCACCGATGCGGAGACGGAGACTCAGTTAAGAGCAGTTTGATCGGTTACGTCTAGCTTACGACGCTCCTCGGATTGTAATACAACTCGATGTGGCCAAAGATATCTGACCTCGTTTCTGCCCTTGTGACATAACAACGTCGATTCACTCTTTCTCGTTTCAATACACTCAAGAAGCTCTCGGCCGCAGCATTTCATCTACCCATCAAAAGTATTTTTGTTTTATATCCCGACATCACACACAATGGCGCACCATTTACAGAAGGAATACCTATGACTATCGATCAATCCACACTGACCAAGGGTCAAATTCGTAAACTCAATGCTCTCCGTAAGAGTGTCGGTGACGACATCGCAGAGGATGCATTCGGTAAGTGGATGACCGCCCAGTCCAAGACACCCAAAGAAGTCCGTGACCCTGTTGCAGATAAACTCGTCGCCCAACTGGATCAGTTCAAGGATGACAAGACTTTCAATCTAGGAATCAAGGGATATGTCGTAAAACGGTCCAGGGGTAAGGATGCATCAGGTTTCGTTGCTCAGAAGATTGCCTGAGAAGAACCTCTACCCCAGACCACCCCGATACCGATAACCGACCCATACAGACCTCTCAGACACCATGCTGAGGGATCTTTTGCGTTGGTTCAGGAAGGTTCCCAAGAAGATGTTAGGACGTTGTGTCGAGTGGGTCTAAGTCTGTATGGGGTCTGGATCACCCGAGAGTATGCCTGTAAAGCCAAGAGGAGGAGGTGGTGGTGGCCCGAAGCGTAAACGGTACACACAGCATTCTGAGTATATCCAGATCCAAGCTGAGGTTGAGACAAAGCGTAGGGCGCTCAAGAGGGCCGAAAGGAAGGGTGAAGGAGTGATTGGAGCAAGTAAGTCGCTAGCCTTAGTCAAACGAAGGCAAGCTAATTACCGAAGTTTTAACGCCTAACCTAAAACAACCCCTAACCTAAAACGGCGGTGTTAACTTTTTCGCTTAAGTATTGCGGTTTGAGTTACTAGCGCCGGAATTGGATTACTCAAGACACAATCTTCAACGGCTTACCAAAAATATTTCAATCAAAGATCGTTATGGAGAAAGGACGATTGTTGTTGTAGTTAGAGCCCTTTACAGGTCAGTTATACATAGAATTATGTGTGGAGTAGTTATTCCATGTGCCCTAGTTCTTACCCCTTTGAGGAATAAGAGCACATAGGCTAATCCCCCCGGAAAATAGCTGATCTCAAAAGTGGAATTTTCTCGTAAACTAAACGCAGAAGATTGCATGAAAAAGTCGATATATACAAGCGAAGCGGAGCAATGAACATAAATAAAATCACTGATTACGTTAATTCTAATGAACACATAGGGCTTGATAGAATATTGACCCTCCAGTTAAAAACAGATGGATGGATAGCCTCTAAAATTGGCCTTTCCTCACTGGGTTCAACTGGGTTCATACTCGGTTTTTTAGTTTGCTACTTTATGCTTGTAGCCTAGAGCTGGGAAATGGTGCTGGGATCGCCTAGTAGCTGCAGGTGAATGGAGATAATTCGGCGTTGTAGTTGTCGACGAACTGATTGATCTTCTGGATCAGTTTTCGGACGGATGAAAACGAACCCCGGCGTATATGTTGCTGAGTGATGATGCCGAACCAGCGTTCCCCTGATTGAGCCATGAAGCGTAAGTTGGCGTGAAGTGGATATGATAGCGAGGACGTTTTGCCAGCCATGCCATGACCTTGGCGAGTTTGTGGGTGGCATAGTTATCGACGATCAGATGGACATCG
>Ga0114999_10006682_pt1 | contig 13231 bp, 15 predicted proteins | sample ArcticOcean_MG_C_3_FD_89820 | JGI IMG/M metagenome (GOLD analysis project Ga0114999, IMG submission 89820) | Marine microbial communities from western Arctic Ocean - ArcticOcean_MG_CB8_126 | ecosystem: Environmental > Aquatic > Marine > Oceanic | place: Arctic Ocean: Canada Basin | collected...
GTTGTAGAAACGCCAACTTTTTTTGAAAGCTCAGTTAGTGGAATAGTTGCATTTTTTTGTAAAATATTAAGTATTTTTAAATCTATATTATCCATGTTTTATATTTTTATTTTCTATTGGCTTTTAATATAAAGGAAAATAATTCTCAATTAAAGAGAAAAATCAAAATAAAAAGAATTTTAATCTTTTTATTATATATTTTAAGGATAAAAATCTTATAAATATTAATATTGATGGTTTTTGATTTTCAGATTGTACGCCATCTATTTAACAAAGTACTAAAGAGAAAGGATTAATTTATGACTACTAAATCACTACATCCAGAAACAATAGCCTTACATGGAGGTTCATACAGAAAAGATCCTTCAACAAATGCTGTGGCAGTGCCAATCTATCAGACAACTTCTTTTCAATTTGACAGCCAAGAACACGCGGGTAATTTATTTTCATTAAAGGAATTAGGTAATATTTATACTCGTATCATGAATCCTACTACTGCAGTTCTTGAAGAAAGAATTGCTCAATTAGAAGGGGGTTTAGCAGCTGTTGCTGTTTCTTCAGGTCAAGCTGCATCTGCTTATGCCATTCAAAATCTATGCCAAACTGGGGATAATATTGTATCTTCAACTGATTTATATGGTGGCACTTGGAATCAATTTGCTAACACTTTTAAAAGGTTGGGTATTGAGGTTAGATTTGCAGATCCTTCAGATCCTACAAATTTTGAAAAATTAACTGATGATAAGACAAGAGGTTATTATGCTGAAACACTACCTAATCCGAAATTAAATGTTTTTCCAATTGAAGAGGTTTCAAAAATAGGCTTAAAATATGGTATTCCACTAATTGTAGATAACACTGCTGCCCCATTAACGTGCAAGCCAATAGAACATGGAGCAGCAATTGTTGTTCATTCTCTTACTAAATGGATTGGCGGACATGGATCTTCAATTGGAGGAATAATTGTAGATGGTGGTAATTTTGATTGGACTAAGTTTCCAGAAAGACAGCCATTATATAACAAGCCTGAACCAAGTTATTGGGATTGGGTATTAGGCGAAGTAGTTCCTCAGGTATTGGGAGCAAATATTGCTTTTGCAGTAAGAGCTAGATTTGTTTTGTTACGTGATTTAGGATCAAGCTTATCTCCAACAAATGCTTTTAATTTCATTCAAGGTTTAGAAACTCTTCCTTTACGTTTTAAAAAACATCAAGAAAATGCGAATCTTGTAGCAAATTTTTTGAACGCACACCAAAATATTGAAAAAGTTATTTACCCTGGATTTCACTCAGGTGAGAAAAAAAAACGTGTAGAAAAATACTTAAAAGATGGGAATGGTCCTCTAGTAGGTTTTGAACTTAAAGGAGGCTTAGATGCTGGTAAAAAATTTATTGATAGTTTAAATTTAATTTATCATGTAGCCAATATAGGTGATGCAAGAACTTTAGCAATACATCCAGCTTCAACAACTCATTCTCAATTATCTTCGGAAGATCAACTGCGCACGGGCGTTACAGATGGGTATATCAGGCTGTCTGTTGGAATAGAAAATATAGAAGATATCTTAGCAGATATTGATCAAGCATTAGTTTAAACAAATTGAAAGGTTAGGAAATATAGAGTAATAAGTTTCCTCATAAATAAAATTATTCTATATTTTCTTTGTAAAGCAGGCATATATTTGCCTGCTTTTTTTTTGATATTTTTTATATTTAAATAGTAATTTCATAAATAAATAATATATATTAATCTTATATGTCATCTAGTCACGATTTTAAAAAAGACAAAAGAAATCAAAAGATTAAAATTTATATTAATGGAAAATATTTTTCTAGAGACAAGGCTCTTATATCTGTTTTTGATTCAGGTTTTTTATTAGGTGATGGTGTGTGGACAGGTATTAGACTTCATAAAAATAAACTACTTTTTTTAAAAGAACATATAGAAAGGCTATACGATGATTCCAAGGCAATAAGTTTAAAAATTCCTTTATCGAAAAAAATTTTTGGTGAGTTAATTTATAAAACTATAAAAAAAAATAAAATGATAAGCGATGTTCATATACGTGTAATAGTATCCAGAGGTATAAAATCAACCCCTTATCAAGATCCATCATTTACAATATCCCCTCCAACGATAGTGATCATTCCAGAGTATAAAAAACCCGATGAATCGTTATATAAAAAAGGATTGATTCTTAAAACAGTAAAAATAATGAGAGGTCATAAAGATGTTCAAGACCCTACAATAAATTCATTAAGTAAGCTTAATTGTATTCTTGCTTGCATAGAGGCAAAAAAAAACAAAGCTGATGAAGCATTAATGTTTGATATAAATGGAAATATTGCAACTAACAACAGTACTCATTTTTTTTATATTAAAAATAATAGTGTTTTTACATCAACAGGTAAATTTTGTGTAAAAGGAATTACGCGAAAAAATATTATAGATATCTGTAAAGAAAATGACATCAATGTTATCCAAAAAAATTTTAAGTTAAAAGATGTTCTGAATGCAGATGAGGCATTCGTAACGGGCACATTTGCTAATATTATTCCTGTAAGAAAAATAAATTCTAAAAAATTTAAAGTTGATCCATCTAATATGTCTCTTTATCTTCGCAAATTATTTATATCTAAAATAAATAAAATTACTTCCATATAGTCATATGAATATTTATACGTGGTCTGGACCAAGAAATCTTAGCACAGTTCTTATGAGGGCCTTTGAAAACAGAGAGGATACCAAAGTTTGGGATGAGCCATTATACGGATATTATTTGAATGAAACAAAAAAAGATCATCCAATGTATAAAGAGATAATTGAAACATATGAAATCAATATTAATAAATTAATTAAAAAAATTACCTCAAACACCAAAGGTGAGAAAATTTTTTATCAGAAGCATATGACTCATCATGTACTTAGTAAAACTCCTGTAAATTGGATAACAAAAGGTACTAATGTTTTTTTAATTAGAGATCCTAAAGATGTCATACTATCTTACATACAAAAGAATACTCTTAATAATTCTAATGACATTGGTTTCCCTATGCAAAGAAAATTATTTAACCTGATTAAAAATAAAGGAGGGAGTCCTATTATTATTAATGCTGATGATTTATCCACAAATCCTAGAAATGTTTTAATTAATTTGTGCGCAGTGCTGAAGATTAAATTTTCTGAGAAAATGCTCAAATGGTCTAAAGGAAAAAGAGATTCAGATGGAATTTGGGAAAAAATTTGGTATAAAAATGTTCAGTCTTCAATTAAATTTGAAAAATTAAAAAAAAATAATCTAGCAATTCCGAAAATACATGAAAATATATATAAAGAATGTTTAGACATTTATAACGAATTAAATTTACACAGAATTAAAAATGGAAGATAAAAATATCTTATTAGCTGCAAATATACTTTTTAATCACAGATTAAATAAAACTGGTCTAACAAAATTACCCAGTAATTTAATTCCTAAATCTATAGAAGAATCTTACAAAATTCAAAATGAACTTAAAATTTTATATCTAACTCTAAACAACAATATTTGCATAGGTAAAAAAGTTGGATGCACAAATAAATTTGCGCAAGAGCAGGTTAATATTTTTGAACCTTTTTATGGAAATTTATTTTCTAAATTTTCTGATATCAGCGGATGTATTTTAAAATCTTCAAAGTTTTTTAAACCTTTCATCGAACCTGAAATTTCATTTAGAATTAAAACGGATATAAATATAAATAAAGCGCCTTTTAATAATTCTGACTCTTTTAATTTATTTGATTGTATTATTCCCTCTATAGAATTAGTGGATTTTCGATTTGGTAATAATATTAAAGATGTTGGGATAAACAATTTAATTTCAACGAACGGGGCGTCAGAATTTTTTATTAAAGGGGAGAAAACTTATAAATTAAATGAAATAAATATTGAAAATCAAATTGTAAATCTATTTATAAACAATAAGGTTGTTGATTCAGGAAATACTAATTTAGTTTTAGGAAATCCTATCAATTCAGCAATATGGTTAATAAATAAACTTTCAAAATTAGGAGAGCCGATGCTTGAAGGTCAAATAATAACGACTGGGACTTGTACTAAAGCCATCCCCATCCCTTCTGACGGAGTGTGCAATATTAAAGCAGACTTCGGTAAACTTGGGACTGTTGAATTTGATTATATCTAATCATTTATTCTCAATCAATCATTGCTTGCAGATTTCAATATTAAACATATATGAGGACGGATGAAAAACTTTGTTTCTATCCAAAATCTTAACAAAGTTTATCCTAGTACTTTTAAGGCACTGGACAATCTTTCACTTGAAATTGAAAAGGGAGAAATTTTTGCCCTTTTAGGTCCCAATGGAGCTGGAAAATCAACCCTAATTAATATTATCTGCGGAATTGTCTCAAAAACATCCGGCAAAGTTCTAATTAATAACCATGACAATGTTAAAGATTTTAGGAAAACAAGATCTATGATTGGTGTAGTTCCTCAAGAATTAAGTTTAGAAATATTTGAAACAGTTTGGGATAACGTATGTTATTCAAGAGGCCTATATGGAAAATCTAATAATTTCAATTATATAGAAGAATTACTTAAGGAACTTTCTTTGTGGGATAAAAAAAATAGCTTGCTTAGAGAGTTATCGGGTGGAATGAAAAGACGAGTTCTTATTGCAAAAGCACTTTCTCACGAACCATCTGTACTTTTTTTAGATGAACCTAGTGCAAGTGTAGATGTCGAATTAAGAAAAGATATGTGGAATATCATTAAAAAACTTAAAAACAAGGGCGTGACAATTATTCTAACAACTCATTATATAGAAGAGGCGGAAGAAATTGCCGATAGAGTGGGCATTATAAACCATGGAAAAATTATTTTAGTAGATAAGAAGGATGAACTAATTAAAAAATTAGGTCAAAAAAAACTTATCATTGAATTGCAGGAAAAAATTCAAAGCATTCCTAGCAAATTAAAGCATTTTGATCTTATAATTAATGAAGATCTAAATCAAATTACCTACACTTATGATACCAAAAATGAAAGAACAGGCATTACTGAATTGCTAAATTTAATTAAAAGTGAAGGTTTCATTTTAAAAGATTTAAATACTGAAAAAAGCTCACTAGAGAGTATATTTATAAATCTTGTTAAAGGATCAAATGATGAATTACTACGGAGTTAAAGCTATTTATATTCATGAAATGAGTCGCATGAAGCGCACTCTCTTCCAAAGTTTAGCGTCTCCTCTTATTTCAACATCGCTTTATTTCATTGTTTTTGGCTCTGCTATTGGATCAAGAATCCCCGAAGTTGATGGAGTCCCCTATGGATCCTTTATTGTGCCAGGAATGATAATGTTAACTCTTCTTACTCAATCAATAGCTAACGCATCGTTTGGCATTTTTTTCCCTAAGTTTTCTGGGACAATTTATGAATTGCTTGCAGCTCCTATTTCTAGTTTAGAAATTATTATAGGATTTGTTGGTGCTGCTGCTTCTAAATCGTTAATCATAGGATTAATAATTATTGCTACTGCAGGAATGTTTGTGGAACTAAAAATAGCCCACCCTTTTATAATGATTTTTTTATTAATTTTGACAGCCGTAACATTTAGTTTGTTTGGATTTATTATTGGCTTTTGGGCTGATAATTTTGAAAAACTTCAACTAATTCCAATTCTTGTTATCACCCCGTTAGTTTTCTTAGGAGGGAGCTTTTATTCTATAAGTATGCTTCCTGAATTTTGGCAAAAAGTTTCATTGCTTAATCCTGTATTATATTTGGTAAGTGGATTTAGATGGAGTTTCTACGAGGTAGCAGACGTAAGTATATATGTAAGTATAGGTACAATTTTATTTATGCTTTGTGCCTGCGTTATAATAATCTCAGTAAGTTTTGCAAAAGGATATAAGATTAAGAGTTAATGACATTAGATAAAAAAAATATTAATTTTTATCAGAAAGAAGGTGTTGTTCTACTAAAAAAAATAATATCGAAAGATTGGCTGAAAAAATTAGAAAAAGGAATTGAAAAAAACTTTAAAGATCCCAGTAAATATAAATGTGTTTATGAAAGAAAAGGAAATAAAGAATTATTTTATGACGATTATTGTAATTGGCAAAGAATAAATCAATATAGAGATTTTTTATTTAATTCTAACATTGCGGATATAGCATCTGAGTTAATGAATTCAAAAAAAGTTAATATTTTTCATGAGCATGTATTGATAAAAGAATCAGGTGCAAAAAAAATGACTCCGTGGCATCAAGATCAATCTTATTATTGTGTTGAAGGTCATCAAAATGTATCTTTTTGGATCCCCCTGGATAAAATCAATAAAAATAATTCTCCTGAATTTATTGCAAAATCACACAAATGGACGCAAAACTTTTTACCAACTAAGTTTTTTGGAAATGATTACGAGCATATAGATAAAAATTTTGAAAAAATTCCAGATATAGAAAATAATAGAGAAAAATATACCATTCTATCTTATGAATTAAATCCAGGAGACGTCATTGCATTTAATTTTGCCACTTTACATGGGGCTCCTGGAAATAAAGGTTTGGTTAGAAGAAGAGCATTTTCTGCAAGATTTACAGGGGATGATTCTAGATATATAAAAAGAGAAGGAGAAATGTCGCCACCATTTCCAGATCTAACACTTAAGAATGGAGATGTCTTGGATTGTGAAACTTTCCCTTTAGTAAAAAAAATAACTTAATTACGTCTTGCAAAATAGATATAGATCAAGGAAGAGGCGAACATAATTAAGCTATAAGTTGCAGCAGGAATTAAATAAACCCCTCCTCCAAAAACAGAAGTTGCAACAACAATAGCTAAAGTTCCATTTTGCAATCCACATTCAACAATAATAGTTTTACGTTGTGAAGCTCCGGAAACAAAAAATTTTGCAATATAAAAAGCAATCATCATCATCAAAATATTCAGAATTAGAGTTATTAAGCCTGCTTGAGAAAAATAAAGAATAATATTATCTTTTTGTGCGAGAACAGCTCCCAATAAAACAATTGCAAAAAGTAATGCTGATATTTTTTTGGCAATAGGCTCAAATAAAATAGAAAAATTAGATATAAATTTTCTAAATAGAATTCCAAGAATTACTGGAATGGTTACTATAGCAAACATCTGTATTGCTATATCTAGAATTGATATTGAAATAGAAGAATAATTATCAACTATTAGATTGAGAGAAATTAAAACGATAAGTGGTATTGTGAAAACGCTAAGTAAGCTGATTATCGCGGTTAAAGAAACTGATAAAGCTACATCACCCTTCGCAAAAGAAGTTATTATATTGGATGTAGCTCCTCCTGGAGCAGCTGCAATTAACATAACGCCAATAGCTAATTCAGGTGACAGGGGCCAAATCAAAACAAGTATTAAAGCCACGATAGGTAAAATTATTATTTGAGAAACAGCTCCAATTAACAAATCTTTTGGCTCTTTTAAAACTCTTGAAAAATCATTAATTGTCAATCCCAATCCTATTGAAAACATAATAAATGCCAATGCTAGAGGGAGGAAAATTTCTGAAATTAAACCCATAATCATTGTTAACATTAGATTCTGTATATTTGAAAAAAAAAAGTTAAAATACATAACTTTACTAATAAAATTGCTTATAAGGGGATATAATGAATATTCAGAACATCGATAAAGATAAAATTGCAGCATGGGCCGTACATGGATTTACAGCATCTGGAGCAGTTTTAGGGTTTTTAGCAATTATCTCTATTTTAGAAAATGATTTAGTTGGTGCTTTTCTCTGGCTTGGGTTAGCCTTATTAATTGATGGTATTGATGGGACTTTAGCAAGAAAAATTGGAGTAACCGATAAAACTCCAAATATTGATGGATCAACTTTAGACAATGTAATAGATTACCTTAATTATGTGATCATCCCAGCTCTAATGATTTACTGGTTTCAGTTAGTTCCACAAGGATGGGAAATAATTTTACCAGCAGGTATATTTGCAGTTTCCTTATACACTTTTGCAAATATGAATATGAAAACTTCTGATTATTATTTTTCAGGATTCCCTGCAGTTTGGAATATTGTTGTTCTTTATTTTTATATTTTAGGATCATATAAGTGGTTTGATGGATGGATAAATGTTGGCGTGATAATACTTTTCTTTGTTTTAACTTTCATTCCTATTAAATTTGTGCACCCATTAAGGGTAAAAAAACTTAGAAATATTACAGTTTTTGCAACAATATTATGGTCTGCCACAACGCTAAAATTAGTTACATCAAGTTCGACTAATAATCTTTTAAGGGATGAAAAAATAGTGATGTCTATCTGGGCTATATGTAGTATTTATTTTGCAATTATCTGCATTAGTCGATCTTTTAAAGATTGGGATTTATAAATTATATTCATAAATAGATTTGGATAATAAAAAAAATACACTGAGAATAGTAAAAACCCTCGATAAGATCCACCTCCAAAGTTACAAAAAGAGAGGGTACTAGAGTATTAAAATAATATAATTTTATCGTTTAAGTGTTTATTGAATGGGTCAATGTTCATAAATAAAATGACCCATAATAGATTTATATGTTATCTTCTAAGATTTTACTTATAAAATGCATAAATTTTATTCAAATTTATCTGAATAGAATCTAGGTATGCCTATTGATAAGATAAGATAAATACAAAAATAGATTAAAATCATTGGTGCCATTGTAGAAAAACCTACTTGAGCAATTGGTCCAAGGGTTGAAGCATATAAAATGAATATAATATTTGATCCCATTAACCAATAGCCACCTATTTTTTTAAGATTATATAAAAGATATATCCCATAAATTACTCCTAATTGAAGGATAAAAAATACAATTAAATCTGTTGAAGTTGGCATTATAAGAGTTTCAACTCCAGGAAAAGATGTGCCTTCACCCAAGTAACCTGTTAAAGTACGGTAGATTGTATCTAAAGTATCGCCAGCTAGAAATATTAGCATTATCCAGTAAGCAAACTTAAAGGAACGAGACTTAAAACTTGTATTCATAAAAATATCTCCTTTTTTTTAAAATTATTCATCATTGAAATAACAGTAATAATAATTTTATATTATAATTTAAGCATTTTTAACAGTAATAAATAGTAACAACTATAAAAAAAATACAAATTGAAATTTAGATAATTCAATTTATAAAGTCTTGTTTAACAACTTAATATGTTTAGGCTTAATATTGCAGCATCCTTTTAAAAATTTTGCACCTTTATTAAAAGAATTAATTGCAAATTGAGTAAAAACTTTAGGAGTCAGTTCATCTCTTAAACCTAAACATGTATTTGGTTGAGAAGAAAAATTTTCACCTAATTTAAAGATATCAGGAATATCAATGAAGGCATTCACAGCAAAACCATAAGTTAGATTTTGGTTTTTCAATGAAAGATGAACCCCTTCATAAATTTCAGGAGAAACACAGGAGGTCATTAACTAGCTACATTAAACTCATTAACAGCATTAATAACATCTGAAATACTTTCTCCAGAAGGAAGTAAAAAAAAAATCTAAATGAATACCTAATAAAGCAGTTTTATTGAAATTTTTAATTGAGCTAAGCGCTGTAGTAATTTCTTTTATAGAACACAAAACATCTAAAAAAACATATACAAAAGGATTAAGTTCTTTAGTTATTTGATGAAATTCATCAAAAATCAAATTTTCATTATAATCTAAATGAGTTTAAAAAATCATTCCACGGGTGGGTATTGAAAATGCAATTAAAATATTTTTATTTTATTTGATTTTAGCATTATATGCCAATTCACCAGCCCTTCTGTTTGCTATAGAAAATTTATCAATAATTAAATTTTTCGCAAATGTATTTTTTCTTACTTTGAAATTGCTAGTCACTATGATTTCGGGTCCAGAATTAATAAAATCTAAATAAGAATCTAAAACTAGATGATTTAAGATTTCATCAACAAGAGCTGTAGCTGACCACAAGGTTCCATAAGGAATCACCCATTTCTCAATTAAAGTTTGCCAATACCACTATCAAAATATAATTATTCTTTGAGAATAGATTCATAAAAAAATTAAATAGATATTAATTAGCTTTGTAAAGTAAAAATACTAAATATGAAATTAATCTTAATAATGTAATATCAACAGCATATTTTTTCTTATTATAAAACTATCTAAGAATATATTGGCAAATCTATTTTTTCTAATCACAATACCGTCAAAACATGGTAAGTAAACTTGTGTATAATTTTACGCCATTTAATTCTTTAATAGGAGGCTGTATCATTGGAGCTTCTATTGTCATATATTTTTATACTACCGGTAGATTGGCAGGGATAAGCGGGATTTTAGCAAATTCAGTAATAAATAAAGTAAACAGATCTTCAAATTTTTTTTTTTTATTAGGCTTGGTAATAGGTCCTCTAATTTATTTATTTTTTACTAAATCATTAGGAGTTATTAAAATTACAGATTCTTTAATGTTAATAATTTTAGGTGGTTTTTTAGTTGGTCTAGGCACAAGAATGAGTGGAGGGTGCACATCAGGGCATGGTATATGTGGAATTAGCAGAATTTCATTTAGATCTTTTATTGCAACTATAACTTTTATTTTAGCTGGTATTATTACCGTATTCATACTTCAACAATTTGGCGTTCACTTATGAAAGATAATATTGCATCTTTAATATGTGGAATTATATTTGGTATTGGTCTTATAATTTCCGGTATGACAAACCCAGAAAAAGTATTAGGTTTTCTAAGTGTAACTCATAATTGGGATGCTTCGCTTATTCTTGTAATGTTTGGAGCTATATTTATTACTGCTCCAATGTTTTACTTATTAAGTAAAAAATCAACATCACTCTTAGACTCTAAAATAACTTTACCTAAAATCAAACATATAGATAAAAAACTGTTATTAGGGTCTGTCTTGTTTGGCATTGGTTGGGGACTTGTTGGACTTTGTCCTGGCCCTGCTATTTCTTCAATAGCTTTATTTGAACCTATTACAATTATTTTTATAATATCAATGGTATTAGGTATATTATTTAATAGATATATTTAAAATATTTTAGTTTTTATTAAATTAATTTATTTTAATCAAAGATATATTTAGGTAAATGACACGATACAACAAAGTTAGGAATATCTACAATTTCACTAATTTTTAAATCAGCACAAACACTGCAAAGCATGTAAGCTTTGGATGGAGTGATATTAAATTTTTTAACTAATAATTCGATCATTTCTTTAACAGCATTTCTTGAGCTTTCAAATAAATCAGGTCCTATACCTGTAACAATAAAATGACCTTTTTTATCGATTATATTATTTGTAAAAAAAGTTTCTATTTGAGGAGAATTAATTGAAATATTCTTTAATAATTTAATTTTAATAACAACTTTCATAGGGCTTTCAATTGCTGTGCCGCATACTTCTCCATCTCCTTGAGCGGCATGTGTGTCTCCAAGCGATAGTAATGCTCCTTCAACTTGAACAGGGAGATATAATTTTGATCCTTTAGTTAAATTTTTAATATCAATATTGCCTCCACAGTTTCTTGGAGGAACAACTGAATGCAATCCTTTTTCATGAAGAGAGAGTCCAATTGTTCCAACAAAAGGGTTTAAAGGAATTCTTGCAAAATCAGAAAAAGCTGCATCAACTAAAGTATTTTTATCATACTTCCAAACATGTAAATCAGGCTTATTGAAAATATCACTTAATAAACCAAAACCTGGTATTACAGCTGTCCAACCCCATCCTGAAGATTGGAAATCAATAATTTCAATTTCTATTACATCTCCTATTTTTGCATTCTCAATATAAATTGGTCCAGTTACTGGATTAACTTTTGAAAAATCCAAAGTATCTACATCGTCAATTGTTGATTTTATATTGAGTTGAGAACCTGAAGAATCAATAGTATCAACTTCTATTAGGTCGCCAGTCTTTGAATAAATAATTGGATCTAAAGAATTATCCCAACCAAAATGATGGTGCTTAGAGTGAATAGTGTAATTTAAATGTTTACTAGACATATAAGAATAAAGAATTTATTTTATAATTTTTTAATATAATTTACAAGAACCATAATGAAAAAAAAAAATTTATTTGATGTAATAATACTAGGATCAGGGATAGCTGGTATGTCTTTAGGTGCAAAATTATCTGAAACCCTATCAGTTTGTATATTGGAAAAAGAAAAAATTATTTCTTATCATTCAACGGGAAGATCTTTTGCTTTTTATATAGAAAGTTACGGCAATAATATAATTAGAAAATTAACCAAAGCTTCAAAAGAATTTTTTATAAATAATAAAAGTTTAGATAATCAAAAAATTTTAAAGAAAAGAGGTGCACTGTACTTGGCAAACAAATTACAAATTAATGAAAAAAATAATTTATATATTAAATTAAATGATCCAAAAATTGAAAAACTAACAGATAAGGAAACATTAAAATTATTACCTTGTATAAATGAAAAATATATCCATAGCTCTATTTATGATTCTGAAGCCAGCGATATTGATGTTAATATTTTATATAATATTTTTTTAAAAAAATTTAAAAATAACAATGGACAATTATTTACTGATACGAATATAATAAATTACAAAAAACATCATAATAGCTGGGAAATAAATACTCATTCTAACAAATACAGTTGCAATATTATCGTAAATGCTGGGGGAGCATGGTCTGACGAGATTTCGAAAAATATAGGAGGAACAAAAATAGGTCTAGTTCCAAAAAAAAGAACTGTGTTCTGTTTTAAGCCAAATAAAATTAAGATTGAAAATAAGTGGCCACTTGCAGTAGATGTTGAAGAAAATTTTTATTTTAAAATTGAAAATGATATAGTCTTAGCATCGCCAGCAGACGAAACTCCATCTTATCCTCATGATTCATTTCCTGATGATTATGATATAGCAGTAGGTATTGATAGAATTAAAAATTCAACAATTTTTGATTTTAAAAGTATAATTAATAAGTGGTCAGGACTAAGAAATTTTGTAGAAGATAAAACTCCCGTAATTGGTTTTGATAAACAAATAGATAATTTTTTTTGGCTAACGGGTCAAGGTGGTTATGGAATTCAAACATCGCCTGCTCTTGCAGATATTTGCAATAATTTAATACTAAATTTTAGTAATAAAAATTACATAGATAAACACAAAATAAACATTGATTTAATAGATATAAAAAGGTTTA
>Ga0114999_10006684_pt1 | contig 13231 bp, 6 predicted proteins | sample ArcticOcean_MG_C_3_FD_89820 | JGI IMG/M metagenome (GOLD analysis project Ga0114999, IMG submission 89820) | Marine microbial communities from western Arctic Ocean - ArcticOcean_MG_CB8_126 | ecosystem: Environmental > Aquatic > Marine > Oceanic | place: Arctic Ocean: Canada Basin | collected...
AGGCGTAGCGCACATCGTCGCGGCTGAGCGTATCGGGGCCCAGCGCGCCATTGATGTCCGCGATGAGTTCATCGATCTCGGCCGGGCTGGGCGAGACGTCGCCGAGCGGGCCGTCGTGCGGACCGTAGCTTGTGCCGATCAGCGAATGGCCACGCCAGGGAATGATGAACACGTGGCGACCGCCGCGGTCGAGCACAGCCTCGGCAGGCCGCTGCGTGGGGAGCGCCACCGCACAGCCGTCCGTGAGTGCCCGGGTCACCAGATGGGCGCCGCGCGAGAACCCGGTGACCACCGCACCCATTGTGCTGGTATCCAGGCGGTCATTGAGGCCGCCGATCCATGGCCCCGCCGCGTTCACGACGGCCCGCGCCTTGATTTCGAATTCCCGATCGCTCTCGACGTCACGCGCGCGAACCCCGACGACCCGTACACCGTCGCGGAGGAAGGCCTCGGCGCGCACGTAGTTCGCTACGACGCCGCCGTTCTCGGCCGCCCCGTCGACGAACGCCAGCGTCATGCGCTCGGAGCTCTCCATGTGGCTCTCGTAGAAAAGGCGACCGCCGGTCAAGCCGTCGCGATTGATGCCAGGAATCATCGTGGTCACATCGTCGACGGATAGCCCGCGGCCGGAAGGCACCGCGCGTTCCGGGTCGGCAAGAAGATGGCCCTGGCCGATACACAGGGTCTCGTACACGAGCATGCCGGCCGACAGCACTAATTTGCTCTTGGCCAGCCCGCGGTACGTTGGCACCACGAAAGGCACGTAGCGCGTGAGGTGCGGCGCAAGGTTCTGAAACAGGAGCCGCTCGCGGGCCGACTCGCGCGCCTTGCCGAAACGGAGCTGCTGCAGGTATCGCAGGCCACCGTGTAGGAGCTTGGAGGAGGCCGCCGAAGTAGCGCCACCGAAGTCGTCTTTCTCGATCAGTGCCACGCGCATTCCGCGCGTGGCCGCATCGAAAGCCAGACAGGCTCCCGTGATGCCGCCGCCGACGATCAGGAGATCATGTTCGACGGCCTCGAGGTCTTCCAAACGGCGCTTCATCCCTGGTACTGCTTCGCCACCCAGTCGCGGTAGCTGCCATCCATCACGGCACGCCACCAAGGCTCGTTGCTCAGATACCAGGCCAGCGTTGCCTGCAGGCCCTCAGCAAAACCGATGCTCGCTTCGAAGCCAAGCTCGCCGGCGATCTTGCTACCGTCAATCGCGTAACGACGATCGTGCCCGGGCCGATCGGTCACGAACTGGATGCTGTCGGAACAGGAGCCGCCGCGACTCGGCCGCGACTCGGGGAACCGTGCCGCAAGATCGGGGTCACTGGCGAATACCGCGTCCACGAGGCCGCACAACTCACGGACCAGATCAATGTTGGCCCACTCGTTGCCACCCCCGATGTTGTACGTCTGATCGACTCGACCGCGCTCGATCACCGCTTCGATCCCGGCGCAGTGATCATCCACATGGAGCCAATCGCGCACGTTGCTGCCGTCACCGTAGATCGGCAGGTCTTTGCCACCGAGCAGGTTCACGATCATCAACGGAATCAGCTTCTCGGGGAACTGATACGGGCCGTAGTTGTTGGAGCAGTTGCTCGTTGTCACCGACATGCCGTAGGTGTGGTGATAGGCACGCACGAGGTGGTCCGACCCCGCCTTGCTAGCGGCGTACGGAGAGTTGGGCTCGTACTGTTTGTCTTCGCGAAACGCCGGGTCGGCGGGCGACAGCGAACCGTAGACCTCGTCGGTCGACACGTGATGGAAATGGAAGGGCCGTTCGCTATCTGATGGCCACTCCAGGCGACAAGCCTCGAGCATTGACCACGTGCCCACCAGGTTGGTCTGGATGAACTCGCCGGGGCCCGTGATCGAGCGGTCGACGTGCGACTCGGCAGCGAAATGCGCAACTGTGTCGAGGTCTTCCTCGCGAACCAGCGCGCGGACCGCTTCAGTGTCCACGATGTCGCCCTGGACGAAGCGAAACGAGGGGTGATCCTCGATCGATTCGAGGCTCGCGCGGTTGCCTGCGTAGGTCAGGCGGTCGAACACCACGATCCGATCGTCCGGATGCCGGGCGGCCCAATAGTGCGCGAAGTTGGCGCCGATGAAGCCGGCGCCGCCGGTTATCAAGAGTCGTCGTGCGGCCATCCAACACCGTTCGGCTGTTCGACCCACTGAGCGCGACGCCAGAAAGCGCGGCGGGGTCGGCTAGGACCGACCAATCGTAACAGCAAAGCCGGCATCAGGCCTTGCGATGAGGCCCCACGAGGCCGGCCGGCCGTGGCCGGACCTGACCAGACGGGCGAGCCAGCGAACCCGCGCGACCTGACGTGGCGGCGCAAGGCCGCACCCGGTGGTACCTTGTCCGAAGGCTGCTGTGCCTTCAGATGACGCTTACTAATGCGTTTCGATGCCTTTAACATGCAATTCAACTCATACAGTTACTGATGACCAGCCAAAGGCGCACCAACATGTCGCGAACGCAGAGAGAGGGGCGCCGCAAGACGCAGCGACTCGGACATCGAACCTTGCCTGTCTTCATGGTTCTCCTGGCCAGCCTCACGCTAGCCGGCTGCGGGGCCATCGACGCGCTGAAGGACCTCACCGAGCCCGCGCTCCCGACGAGCCGCTCGTTGTCGCTGCGGGTCACGCCCGATAGCCTTCCCGACGGCGGCGGCGAGGTCACTCTTGAGGCGACCGTACAGATCGGTGAAACCACCGAGGCAGGCATCCCGGTAACGTTCCACTCCACCGGCGGGACCTTCCCGGGCGGCTCCGAGGCGAACACCGACTCTGACGGTGTTGCGCGCGTCGCGTTGATCATCACGAACACCGTCGAGGTGAAGGCAAGTCTTAACGCCGGTGGCATCACCGTTACCGAGAGCGTGCCCACGATGATCGAAACGGGGGCCGGCGGCGGCGTAGCCGCTGGAAACGTCCGCTTCGACATCAGCACCGATCCGAATTCGATCAAGAGCCGCGATCCCGCGACGATCTCGATCACCGCGAGCGACTCGGCCACGGGCGCATGGGCCAAAGGTCGGCTCCTCGTCGAGTTTGGCGACGGCAAGCAAGTGAACCTCGCCAGTTTCGACCGAAAGGCCGAACTCCAGCACACCTACAAGACGCTTGGGTCGTTCGACCTGACGGTGGTATTGACGGAAGAGGGTGGCCGCGAAAGCAGTCGCACTGTCCCGGTACGCGTCAAAGACGGCACCGTCACCGCGCTCGAATTCTCGGCTTCCAAGTCCGAGTGCTTCGCCCGCGAGGACCTCGAGTTCACGATCCGGCTGTCACTGGACAACAGCCGCAGCGGTCGCGGCAACGTCGTCATCGAGTGGGGTGACGGCAAGGTCACGCGCGTCGGCAACGTTGTTGGCACCGCGAAGGCCGTGCATCAGTATCGCGACAAGGGAAGCTACAAGGCCCAGGCTACGGTGACGACGGAAACCGGAAGCCGCGAAACAGGTTCGTTCCGGATCCGAGTCGACAGCCCGATCTCGATCGACGGCACTCTCTCCGGCTCTTCCAGCATTACGACTGGCTCCGCCTCGGTGTTTACGTTCACGGCGGATCGCAGCGATGGTGCCCGACCGACCGGACAACTTGTAGTCAGCTTCGGCGACGGCTCCGATGCCCAGTTCCACGGCGTGAGTTCAGCCAGCACGCGCGTTTCCCACACCTACGCGACGGACGGCAATTATCAGATCAAAGCTGACTACACCGACGATGACGGACGGACCGCGAAGGACACCTTCCCCGTGACTGCCACAGCCGCCAGCGGTGGCGGCGGCGGTGACGGCGACGGCGGTGGCGGTGGCGGCGGGAGTGACGAGATCTCGGCGGGCGGCATCACCTACCTGCACGCCGACGTATCCAATTGGTCGGTTACATCGACCACGACCAAGGTGACGGTCGACCAGGGTCAGATCTGCATCTTCCACAGCAAGGCCGGCAAGTGGCGCGCGATTGGGGGCCTCGAAGGCAACCCCTGGATCGTCGCCAACGTAGGCGGCCAGTGGTACGCAGCCACCTGGGAATGGCTCCGTCCAGGCCAGACCTGCAAGAAGATCGAGGTCCCACAGGTGTACCCCAACACCGCACGCGCTCTCGGACCGCACATCAAGAAATCGCCGCTGGCGAGCTGGGTTCCCAAGAAGGGCGAGACGGTCTACTTCTTCTCGTCGACCTTCGCGCGTGACTCCAAGCGCACGACGAACGAGCGCTCCAACATGGTGAAGGTGATCTGGCCCTACTAGACACCAAGTCAAGAGCTTCACCGAACGCCCCGGCTGATCACACTGCGCCTCCGATCGGCCGGGGTGTTCTATATCCAGGAGCGGCAGTGAGCTTCGACTTTGATGACTCTTGCCGGCGGTCGTCGCTATAATCGCGACTCACCTGGAGAGAGCGCATGAAGGGAATCATTCTCGCTGGCGGGTCCGGCACTCGCCTGGCGCCTTTGACCAACGTTCTGTCGAAACAGTTGCTGCCTGTTTACGACAAGCCGATGGTCTACTACCCCATCTCGACGCTGATGCTCGCCGGGATCCGCGAGATCCTGCTGATCTCAACGCCTGAGCACACGCCGCTGTTCCAGCAGTTGCTGGGTGACGGCAGCGATTGGGGCGTTGAAATCCAGTACGCCGTGCAGCCGGAGCCGGGTGGACTCGCCCAGGCCTTCATCATCGGGCGCGACTTCGTCGGTGACGACCCGTGCGCGTTGATCCTCGGCGACAACATCTTCTATGGCGCGGACTTCTCGTCTCTTCTGCGCCGTGCGGTTGGACGCGAGGATGGCGCTACCGTCTTCGCCTACCCGGTACACGACCCCGAGCGCTACGGCGTAGTCGAGTTCGTCGACGGTGTTGCGGTGAGCCTCGAGGAGAAGCCGACCGTACCGAAGTCGCGATATGCCGTCACCGGCCTGTACTTCTACGATAACCGTGTGATCGACATCGCGGCGAATCTAAAGCCGTCACCGCGGGGCGAGCTGGAGATCACCGACGTCAACGCTACCTACCTGGCCGCCGGCGACCTGCACGTCGAGGTACTCGGGCGCGGCTTTGCATGGCTCGACACCGGCGAGTTCGACGCGCTGATGGACGCATCGGTTTACGTGCGCGCGGTCGAAGCCCGACAGGGTCTGAAGATCTGCTGTCCGGAGGAGATCGCGTACCGCATGGGCTTCATCGATGCCGACCAGCTCACTGCGCTCGCCGACGCCAGCGGCAAGTCGGAGTACGGCCTGTACCTGCGCAGCGTGCTGGAAGCCGACCTCTTTTAGACAGCTAAACGGCTAGCCGACCCTAGCGCATTGCCTCCCAGCGCTCGCTGAGTTCGATCATCGCCGAACGGCAAAACTCGATCGTCGAACGTTGGTCCGCAGTCGGTGCACCCACCCAGCCGCCAATGCCGCGCATCACCGACGAGATCCGGGTGCGCAACTCGGCGAGTTCCTCGCGCAATCGCTGGGCCGCGCCGCGCCCGTCAGACTCCTCCTCGAGGCTCTCTTCGTGCTCGATCACGGCGGCAACGACGTCGTTGACCTCGACGTACATGGCCCCGAGTTCGCGCTGGATCTCGGTCCACGCCGCCCGCACATTCGGCGGCACGTTGAGGCGCTGATCCTCGCTCACTTCAACAGTCGTCTCGTAGGTTTTCCCACCCACTTCGAGACGCACGTTGTACGTGCCGGGTACCACGAGAGCGCCGCCGGGTGCTCGGCCGAAGAACCCACCACCACCGCCGCCGCCGCTATCGGCGCGCGCAGGATCGAGCTCCCGCTCAACGTTGGCTGCCGCCGGTAGCGAGTCGTAGCGCAGATTCCAGACCACACGATTGAGCCCGCGATCAATCTTGGCGGTGAGCGTCCGGACTAGGTTGCCCTCGGTGTCGTGGACGGTCAGCGCAACGGGACCGGGTTCTTCGACGCTCTCAACTTCCTCAGCATCATCGGCCGCGGCCTCGTCCTCTGCCTCTGCCTCCTCCTCCGCGAACCCCTCGCGCAGCCAGTAGTCGATGATGGCGCCGTTGGGCGGGTTCGCCCCGCGGAACTGCGTGTCACCCACGGAGCCAGTCGATCGGCGCCGGCGCGTCATCCGCGCCGGACGCACATCGAAGAGCGCGGCCTCGTCGGCTACGACGCTGCTCAGCCCCCGCAATGCGTTGATGCTGTCCAGAATCCAGACGCCGCGCGCGTGGCTACCCAGCACGAGGTCATGGTCACGCGGATGCACGACGAAATCGTTGAATGGCAACGTCGGCAAGTTGCTGCGCAACTCCACCCAGTGGTCACCCTGATCAATGGACACGAAGAAGCCGAGCTCGGTTGCCGCCATCAGCAGATTCGGATTGACGACGTCCTGCTGAACGGCGCGAACGACACGATTGGCGGGCATGTCATTGGCCATGTCGACCCAGGTGTCGCCACTGTCGGTGGAGCGGTAGAGGTAGTTGCGGAAGTCATCCTCGCGATGGCCGTCGAACGCCGCGAAGACGACTTGCGCGTCATGTGGCGAGGCATCGATGTCGGCCACCCATGTTCGAGCCGGCAACCCGGGAAAGCGGTCTGCCAGATTGACCCAGGTCTCGCCACTATCGGTCGACCGTTGCAGGTTGCCGTCGTCGGTGCCGACGAAGAGAAGTCCCTGCTGCAACGGTGACTCAACCATCGTGGTGAGCGTGGCGAAATACGGCACGCCGTCATCGAGCGACGCTACCGAAGCGGTCGGATCCTGGCCCATGATCTGGACCTCGGAACGTTCCCACTCATCGCTCATGCGGCCCAGGTTGCGCCACGAGCCGCCGCGGTCGCGCGAGACATACAAGTTCTGCGTCCCCGCATAGATCGTCGTTGGGTCATGCGGCGAGAGCATGAAAGGGCCGTCCCAGTTGCCCGGCTCCATCTCCTGTTCGAGGATGCGCGGATCCTCGGCGGTGCCGTACAGCCGCCAGTTGCGACGGCCGAACTTGTAGCCCACCGGGTTACCCGGCCGGATCGACTGGCTCTGCCCGGTCGTGAGGTCGAGGCGGGTCAGGCCCAGATACTGCGACTCGGAATACGCCACGTTCTGGTCGGTGGGATCGACCGCGGTCAGGAAGCCGTCGCCGCCGCCAATCGGGCGCCAGTCTTCGTTGAGGATGCCCTCACTGCGATAGGTCGCGCTCGGGCCCATCCACGACCCGTTATCCTGCAGCCCGCCGTACACCCAGTAGGGGTCGCGCATGTCGACGCTGACCCGGTAGTACTGGCTGACCGGAAGATTCGAGGCCCACAACCAGGTCTTGCCGCGATCGTAGGAAATACCGAGTGCGCCATCGCTCGCCTTGATCAGGTGGCGCGACTCATTGGGGTTCACCCAGAGGTGCCGGTCATCGCTGTGGATCGACTGGCGCGGCACGCTGAAGGTGCGACCACCATCGTCGGAGAAACTGAACGCGTTCTGCATGTAGATACGCTGATCGTCGCTGGGATCGACGTGAATCTGGCTGGCGTACATGGGCCGCGGATTCCAGTCGCTCATGTGCTCCCAGGTGTTACCGCCGTCCTCAGTTCGATAGATGCCGGCGTAGCGCTCACCTTCGTAGGAGGTCGAAGCCGTGTACTTGTCGCCCTGCTCGACCGAGACGTAAACAATGCGCGGGTCTGACCGATAGACCGAGATGCCCATGCGGCCGTACTCGCCCGCCGGCAGGCCGTTCGTCAATGTTCCCCAGGGATGGTCGGCGTTCTCTGCTGCCTCGGTGTCGGCTTCGCCGCCGGTCAGTTCGACCCAGTTGTCGCCGCCATCGGTGCTGCGAAACAGGGCGCTACCGGGGCCGCCACCGTGGAAGCCGTAGGCGGTGCGACGACGCTGATACGTCGCCGCGAAGAGCGTGTCCGGATGCGCCGGGTCGATGGCGACATCGACCGCGCCCGTGTCCTCGTCGATGTAGAGAATTCGCTCCCATTCGTTGCCGCCGTCACGACTCCGGTACACGCCGCGTTCTTCATTGGCGCCCCAGAGATGACCCAAGGCCGCCACGTAGACCAGGTCGGGGTCCGTCGGATGCAGCACGACGCGGCCGATGTGGTGCGACTCGGCAAGGCCTTTGTTGACCCACGTCTGCCCACCGTCGGTGGACTTGTAGATTCCGTCGCCCCAGCCAGAACTCTGTCGGTTCGCGCGCTCGCCCGTACCGACCCAGACGGTATCGGTCTCGACCTGATGCACGGCGATGTCGCCGACCGAGTGCGATGTTTCCTTCTCGAAAACCGGCGTGAAAGTGACGCCGTTGTTGCTGGTCTTCCACACTCCCCCGTTGGCCGCGGCTGCGTAGAACACGTACGGGTCACTCTCGACGACCGCAACGTCGACGATACGGCCGGACATGATCGCCGGCCCGATCGTGCGCAACGCGAGTCCGTCGAAGTCGGCGGCTTCAAGCTGGCGCTGTTGTGGCGCGGGTGCAGCGGGGGCCGTCGTGGCGCCACTGGCGACAATCGCCAGGACCGTGAGACCGAGAACAAACAAACGCCGGCGCGGCAGTGCGTGCATCTTCTCTCCAGAAGTCGCCGACGCCTGTCGCCGGTGGTCAGTTTTCGCGGCCGCAGTATACGCCTGGCGAAGACCCTCCGGAGCGCGCGGCGCTGGGTCAGGCTCCAGCCGTTGGGCCGAGAACACCCGACGCGATGGTCCCCGCGCCCGCATGTTCCTCGATCAGCCCGGCGAGGCGAGCGGCGGCGACCGCGACCTGTTCTTCGTCCGCGACCTGCCGGCTGGCATAGATCACGCCGAGAACGCGGTCCGTCTCGGCGCTGAGTTTGGTCGTCATCGAGTCTTTGACCGGGTTGCCCAGGGCCGCGCCATCGGGCACCGCCACGCAGAGCAAACCGTTCAGCCCGATCTCGTGTCCGGCCGGATTGAAAACGTACGCCTCGTCTGGTCGACCGTGCCGCAGCACCAGGTCGTCGGCGCCAGCCCGATCGGCATCGAGAATTGAGATCGGCCAGCCTGACTCCAGCGACACCAGGTTGTTGATGTCGACGAGGTTGTTGATCCGAGGGAACGTGCCGTCGGTTGCCGCGCGAACGAGGAACTCGCTCGCCGGCTTGCCGCGTCCAGACGGCTTGTAGCCGTGCCCGCGCAACAGGCCGCGAATACCGACACGCGTCGCGTCGTCGAGCCCCCACCGGGTAGGCTCCGCCACGAGAACGTCGAGTTCGGTGGCCAACGCCGGCGGCGACTCCCCTACCGTCACGCCCTTCGCACGTACCCAGCCGATCAGCAGATCCGGAAGGTCAAGATCGAACGACAACATGGAGGCGCTCACGGTTGCTCCGGGGTAGCGGTCAGACGCGGCACCAGCCAGTCCGACAGGAGGGCGTGCCCGATCGTGCTGAAGTGATAGCTGCTCCCCGGTGTGAAGAGCTCGCTCTCGGCATTGGCAACAAAGAGTTCGAGGGGATCGAGACAGCGAAGATTACTGGCAACGCATAGGGCAGCGACGTAGTCCTGCAGGCCGGTCAGGCCCGGCTCCTCGTTCACCTGGAGCGCGTACGGCGCAATGACCACATACATCGGCACACCGACTTCGCGCTGCAGGGCCTCGAGCTCGGCCCACTGCTCACGGAACGCCGCGTCTACAGCGGCGGGCAGCTCCGCCCGATAGTCGCGCACGACGTTGTCCGCACTTTGTTCCGGCTCGGGCCCGGCCGCCCTAAACCGTGTACTCAGCCGGCGCGCGCGACGCTGCACGAACGCCACGAAGGCGGAGGTGGCAAGAAATCCACCTTCTGCCGCTCGCGCCGCGTGCGGATTGAGACCCGCGTAAGTTGTGGGCGAAAGCGCGCTTCCCAGGTCGTTCACGACAAGCGTGTAGATCACGAGCTCCGGCCGTACCCGTTCGATGCTCTCGCGCGCCAAACCAATCGCCTGCCCGAGGTTGTACCCCGGCACGGCAGCGATCGTCGCGTCCGCTGGCGCCCCAAGACTCGCACCGATCAGCACCGGAAACGCCTGCTCGGCCGCCACGCTGAACCCGAATGTCACGGAGTCGCCGATGAACAGATACCGGCCGCTGGCCGCGATGTCCTGATCGAGCGGCACCCGATTGCCGTGACGATCCGTGCGAACTGCAACGCGCGGGTAGGCACCTTCGAAGTCGGACTTCAGTCGCGCGCCGAGCGCCGCGTCGGGCTCGAAGGGGTTGTACTTGCTCAACAGGAAGTAGCGCAGGGCGAACTCGGCCGCGACGCAGAGCCCAAGAAACATACCCGCGGCCAGACCGATGTTGAGCAGAAGTTCGCGGCGTTTCGCTGGCGTCATATCAGCGGATTCTGACATGCACCGGAGTCAAACGCTCAGCAGGACGGCGCGTGCACTACCGCCCAGAAGTTGCGCCGCCGCATCCGCGTACCACTGTGCCTGCGGGGCGTACTCCTCCAGAAGGCAACTGCGGTCCTCGTCCGTCTTGAAATCGACCACAACCCACTCGGCGTTCGCCTTGAAGACAAGGTCGATGACTCCCTCCACGATCTGACCATCGTCCAATCGGTGAATGAACGGCGCCTCGCGATGCGACTCGTCGGAGGCGGCCGCCGCGACCATCAGCGGGTGGGCCAGCGCACCGGCGACAGCCTCGACCGCTGCGTCGATCTCGGCCAGTGGGGCGCCGAGCATGCGGCCATGCAGGACTGCGAGCTGGCGTATCGCCGCGGCTTCCGCGTCCCAGTCGACGTCGCGCAGGATGGTGTGGACCAACGTGCCGAATCGCCGACCGGACGGCCGGCCCGCCGTGCGTTCCACACCGAGCACCTCGATCGGCCGCTGAACCTCGGGAGTAACTTCCGCCGAGGAGGCGAGCGTGATCGCCAGGCTTTTCTTGCCACCGGCCGCGAGGGCCTCATCGAGGCGCGCCACCCACGCAACGTAGTCGGCCTCACCGCGTGCTGCGGCATCGCTACCGGGCTCCGCTGCAAGGAGCTGCTCCTGGCGCAGTCCGAAGTTTCTTGGCGCCTCGAGCTCGAGCGCGGCCGGATCCCACCACACCACGTCGGTGCCAGCGATCGAGCGGTGCCGGCCAGGGCGCACGGAAGGATCGACTCCGGTCGGCGCAGAGCGCGGGCGCTCGAGAACACTGCTCGCCCCAAAGGGCGGACAGCCCGGCGCCGCTTCGCTCTGCCGCAAGCTCTCCTGTTCGGGATGCAACGCCGGGTGCAGTGGGGAGACCCAGAAATCGTCTGCCGGCGACCCCTCGCCGATGGTCGCAACCACGAGAATGTCGCGCGCCCGAGTCGCCGCCACGTACGTGAGGCGATCGCTCTCTGCCTGCTCATGCGTCACCTCCCCATGTTGATTGTCGACCAACTCCCACGGCGCGCACCCGAGCAACCGCTGGGCACACAGCCGGGCGCTCGAGTCGAGGTAGGTCGAGGCGGTGGCGTGCGCGAGCTTGGCCGTGATGTCGGCAAGAATGACGACCGGGAACTCAAGCCCCTTGGCATCGTGGACTGTCAGAAGGCGAACACCATCGGCGCCTTGCTCGAGCACCGGTGCCTCACGCGAGCTCGACTGGCTTGCCTCCTCGCGCAGGCGATCGACGTAGCCGCGAAATGAAATGCCGCCGCGGAGTTCATACCGACGTGCCAGATCGCACACGTGCTGCACGTTGGCGAGAATCTGATTGCCTGCGGGACGCATGGCGAACCCGGCGTGCGCCCGCGCGCAGGCGAGCAATTCCTGCACGGTGCGCGAGACCGGGCGCCGGTTGCGACGTCGATGCAGGTCGGCGAGCGCGCCGAGTGCCTCGCCAATCGGCGCCAGCTGCGGATCGGCCGCGACCTCGTCGGGCAACGGTCGGAACGGGTGGAGCTTGCCGTGCTCGTGGCGGAACCGCAGCAGCGCGTCGTCGCGGATCGCGAACAGGGTGCCCTTGAGCGTCGCGAAGACCGAGAGTTCGTCGTCCGGCCACTCGATCGCCGTCAGCGCCGCGAGAAGAGTCCCGACCTCCTCGCGTTGATAGAAAGAGCGGCCGCCCGCAAGAAGATGCGGAATGCCGCGCGCCTCGAGGGCCTGAAGATACGGTCGGCTCACATCCTCGCCCCACGACTTGAAGCGGCGGAACAGAAGCGCGACATGCTTCGGTCGCACTGGCACCAGGGTGCCGCGATTCTCCGGGTCCTCGATCTGCCACTCCGACTGGTGCAGCAGCCAATCTACCCAGGCGGCGACGGTGTCGGGGAGGCACTGCTCGATGCGGGTCTTGGCAATGTCGTACATGCCGTAGGGCCTGGGAGCAGGGAGCGCGATCACGCGCGGCTGTTCGGGAGGTAGCTCCCGAGCGTTCGGACCTAGCGGCACGTAGTCGGGTCGCCCGGCCTCCACGTTACCGTCCATGACGCGCTCGAATGCCGCATTGATAGCGTCCTGGATTCCGAGGGCCGACCGCCAACTGCGCGTGAGTCGTTCAAACGTCACGCCGCGGTCGCGCAGCTGCCGCACGACGTCCATGTAGAGCTGCACGTCGGCACGGCGGAATCGGTAGATCGACTGCTTCGGATCGCCGACCAGAAACAGCTTGCCGGCCGTCGGCGTCACGGCGCGCCAATCGGTGGCGTCGGGATCGTCCGCGCACAACAGCATCAGGATCTCGATCTGCAGCGGGTCCGTGTCCTGGAACTCGTCGACGAAGACGTGCGAATAGCGCTCCTGTAGATACTGGCGAACCTCGGTTGAGTCACGCAGCAGGTCGCGGGTACGAATGAGCAGGTCGAGGAAATCGAGGCGCCCCATGCTGCGCTTCAACTCTTCGTAGCGATCCACCACCTGGGTCAGTTCGACGCGCAATAGCGCCGCGAGATCGGCGTCGGCTTCGGTGCGGAAGGTGTCCAACCTGTCGATCAGGCCGTCGCGCCGCCTGACCACCTCGGCGCGGCTAAGCCCCTCGACCGGCCACGATCCGCGCCCCTTCCAGCGCGCGTTGCGCCTCAGCGCATTCAACGTTTCGATCAGGCGCGCCTCGAGCGCGTCGTAGTCGCGCGATCCCGACACGGCGTCGGTGGTGCGGACCCAGGAGTCGAGTTGTTCCGCCGACTCGATGCCACGGCGCAAGGAATCGCGCGCGTCGTTGCAGTCGCGATAGATCTGCGCCAGGTTGCCGACGTCGACCAGGCAGGCGTCGACCATCGCCTCGCGTGCGAAGGGCCGTCGGCTCCAGTCCGCCGGGTAGTCGCGCCACTCCAGCAGCGACCGCG
>Ga0114999_10006700_pt1 | contig 13215 bp, 9 predicted proteins | sample ArcticOcean_MG_C_3_FD_89820 | JGI IMG/M metagenome (GOLD analysis project Ga0114999, IMG submission 89820) | Marine microbial communities from western Arctic Ocean - ArcticOcean_MG_CB8_126 | ecosystem: Environmental > Aquatic > Marine > Oceanic | place: Arctic Ocean: Canada Basin | collected...
ACTTAATTTACCCATATTAAAAAGTGAAATGTCAAAAATTATTGGGTTCCCCGACATCACCGAAGAATTCTCTAAATCGACGCTGTTCATAACAGAAACCAATTCAGAATATATTCTGCCCGAACATAAAGGGAAGATTATGAAGCTCTTTCCAAAAGCAAAATTTGTTAAATTACCGGGTGCTGGGCATTGGTTACATGTTGAAAAACCGCACGCTTTCCAATTAGCCGTTAAAACATTTCTAAATTTATAATTACAAATTTTTTATGTGTCTATTTTAAGGGCAGAAATAAAGGCTTCTTGAGGGATATTAACTTTTCCAAACTGTCTCATCCTCTTTTTGCCCGCTTTTTGTTTTTCAAGTAATTTTTTCTTTCTAGTCATATCTCCGCCATAGCATTTAGCCGTCACATCTTTTCTCATAGCAGCAAGCGTTTCTCTGGCCACTATCCGTCCACCAATGGCTGCTTGTATAGGGATTTTAAACATGTGCCGAGGAATTAAATCCTTCAACTTTTCGCACATTAATCTACCTCTCTGTTCAGCTCTATCTCGATGAACCAAAATACTGAGAGCATCTACGGGCTCATCGTTAACTAAAATTTGCATTTTAACCAAATAATCCTGTCTATATTCAAACATCTGATAATCGAACGAAGCATATCCTTTTGTTATGCTTTTTAACCGGTCGTTAAAATCGAATACGACTTCATTAAGAGGGAGATCATATACAACCATTGCTCTAGTCCCTACGTAAGTAAGGTCTAACTGAATTCCACGCCTATCCTGGCAAATTTTCAAGACATCCCCCAAGTAAGTATCCGGAACGAGAATAGTAGCCTTAATCCGTGGCTCTTCCATATGATCCACATAGGTCGGGTCAGGCATGTCAGCAGGGTTATGCAACTCTACAAGTTTCCCATCCCTCATATAAATATGATAAATTACTGAGGGCGCCGTAGTTATGAGATCTATATCGAATTCACGTTCAATCCGTTCCCGAATAACCTCTAGGTGCAAAAGGCCTAGAAAACCACAGCGAAACCCAAAACCTAAGGCTGCAGATGTCTCCATCTCATGTGAAAAAGAAGCATCGTTCAATCCTAATTTATCTATAGCATCTCGTAAATCCTCAAACTGAGAGGCATCTACGGGAAATAGACCACAAAATACCACTGGCTGTGCGGGCTTAAACCCCTCTAGGGCTACCTCTGTTCCATTTTTTTCAGAGGTAATCGTATCCCCTACTCGAGTATCCCTAACTTCTTTGATCGACGCCGTAATAAAACCAATTTCACCGGGGCCTAATTGATCAACTACTTCCATCTCGGGACGAAAGACACCTATTTTTTCTACTGTATGTAGCGAATTATTGGACATCATACGAATTCTATCAGATTTTCTTAGCACCCCATCAATCACACGAACTAACACTATAATCCCTAGATAAGCATCATACCAAGAATCTACGAGCATGGCTTTCAATGGGGCATCTCGCACCCCTTTCGGTGAAGGTAGCTGGGTTACTATCGCTTCTAAAGTATCTCGTATCCCCTCCCCAGTTTTTGCTGAAACTAGGATTGCCCCAGATGCATCAATTCCGATCACATCTTCGATCTGTTCAGCCACCCTATCACACTCACTTGCTGGAAGATCTATCTTGTTCAAAATTGGGACTATCTCGTGATCAGCTTCAATCGCTTTGTAAACGTTCGCTAAAGTTTGCGCCTCCACACCTTGTGTACTATCAACCACGAGCAATGATCCCTCTACGGCTCGCATAGACCTACTAACCTCATAGGTAAAATCAACATGACCAGGGGTATCAATTAAATTTAAAACGTAAGTGTCTCCATCATCAGCTATATATTCCAACCTAACAGTATTGGCTTTAATGGTAATGCCACGCTCTCTTTCTATATCCATACTATCGAGCAATTGCTCTTTCATATCTCGAAGTTTCACGGTGCCCGTCTCTTGGATAAGCCTATCCGCTAATGTGGACTTTCCATGATCAATGTGGGCCACTATGGCAAAATTTCTTATTTTTGATAAAATCGTCATGATTGACGCATATGATTTAAGCCGGTCTCTTGGTCAAGTCCTGAGATACCATCAATTAAAAATTATTTCACTTAAAACATAAACAGGTTTATAAATAGTTTTCAATAATCACTATAATATTATTAAAAAAAATTATTAAAATTTTCTAATTGGCATTTAATTACCCTTGCCGACGACTAGGTTTAGAATCACTTCTCCTGCGTTCTCAAAAAACAATTTAATACTAATTAAATCTCCATCTGAAATAGGTTTTTGAAGACCCATCATCATTATATGGATACCCCCGGCTTTTAAGGTTATTTCTTCCTCTCTTTGAATCTCGATTCCAGCCATCAAATGCCTCATGGAAGCCACACCATCGGAGGATACCAGGGTTTCATGGAGCATAACCTTTTTGGCAGCAAGGGACTGCGCCTTGAGAAGCCTATCCGGTTTAACTGATAGATTCTTCATACTGAAATAAACTGCTGCCGATGATCCTGCACCTGGAGCTATATTAATTTTTTGATTTATAATTTGAATCTCATTAGCAAATGCTGCCGATGAAATAAAAACAAAAAATACCATTAGAAGTCGAAACAATTTAATTGTTCCCATATAAATTAAAGTAAAAGAGAGTTCGTTACGAAACCGAAGTAGCTTTAGAAATGTCTTTTTTAACTTTCAGCGCTTTAGATGAAAGAACTGCCTCTTTAGCCTTAGCCATAAAACCATCTAATCCTCCATGGCGATCTACTGTTCTCAGTGCAGCTGCAGATATACGAAACTTAAATGAGCGCCCTAAAGCCTCTGATAAAAGTGTTACCTCATTTAGATTAGGAAGGAAGCGCCTTTTTGTTTTATTTTTGGCGTGACTAACATTATTCCCGGACATCGGACCCTTAGACGTAAATTCACATACCCTTGACATAGCTTTCCCTCTTTTTCATATATTCAATCCGTCAAAACAACAATATTTCTCAGGAACTTTGCGATAGTTGGAAAAATCAAGATCGTCAAGAGACCAAGGCGCAGACTATTCAATTAAATTGTAATTTAATTTGGATCAAAGTTCGAACTGAGAGTCTTAAACTCAAAACAAAATGTGAATTCTTGGTGCCTTATTTGAGTTTCAAAAGATTATGTTTTTAACCATGCTACAAACTTCTCAGCAGCAGCCTCAGGTGATAGATTTCCTTCAGAAACCAGCTTTGAAAACTTTTCCATTTCTTCTTCTACAGCCGATTCATCCGATAAAACCGATAAAAGCTGATTTCTTATCTCACTTTCAAACCAGTGTACTGATTGAGCCTTTCGACGCTTTTTCCACCATCCATTAGACTTTCTCCATTCCGTTAAAAATTTTATATCTTTCCAAATGTGATCAAGACCAATACCGGAAATTGACGAAGCTTGTGAAGCTTTCGGAAAACCCTTCGGATCTTGTGCCCTACGCCTAAGTAAATGTAATGCTCCAGCATAATCAGACTGAGTTCTAGCTGCTGCAGCTTTAAGTTCGCCATCGGCTTTATTTACAACAATCAAATCTGCGATCTCCATAATTCCTCTTTTTACTCCTTGTAATTCATCTCCACCTGCTGGAGCCAATAATAGCAAGAATAAATCTGTCATCTCAGAAACCATTGTTTCAGACTGCCCAACACCAACCGTTTCAATAATTATAATATTAAAGTTAGCTGCTTCGCATACGGATATTGCTTCTCTAGTGCGTCGAGCCACTCCTCCAAGGTGACTTAAGGATGGAGACGGCCGAATAAAGGCCTGGGGTGAGCGGCTTAACTTCTCCATTCGTGTTTTATCACCAAGAATTGAACCGCCGGATCTGGTTGAGCTCGGATCTACCGCCAAAACAGCAACACTTAAGCCTTCCTCGATCAACATGAGCCCAAATGACTCTATAAATGTAGATTTTCCAACCCCAGGAGCTCCCGACAGGCCAATTCGTAAGGCTTGACGGTTAGACTTTGATAGATGCTCTAAAAGGGTTAGTGCATCTATTCTATGGTCCTGCCTAGAGCTCTCTACAAGAGTAATCGCCTGTGCAATTGAGCGCCGCTCTTGTAGTAAAATTTTTTGACATAAGTCTTGTATTTCCGTCATGCCCCATATTCTTTCATGTCTAAATTTTGTTGTGGGCCTTCACTTTTGGTTAAGTTATATTATGCTCAGTTAAACTGCAAATTCGAAAAGGAACATTACTAATGTTATTTGCAAAAGCTTTTTTAATTATATTCCTTGGTCTTTGCATGCCAGCATATGCGAAGGATATGGAACTATCTTTCTCGGTGCATATAAAACGTATGAAAGTTGGCACTTTAGAAATACACTCTCAACAGTCTGGCAAAAATTACAAAGTTTCCGGTCTGCTAAAAACTGTGGGGTTCATGAAATTAATTTCAAACGTTGAGTATAAAGCAGAAACTATAGGTAAAATAACCGGAGCGCGTTTTTCTCCCGCTAATTATTCCGAAGAAAGAAAGGAGAAAGGTAACAAAACTTCCGCTTCAATCGCATACAAAGATGAAACACCCGAAATAAGAAAGTATAACCCTCCAAGAGAAAAAGACCCCAAGAGAATTGACGCAAGCACTCAAAAAGGAACGATAGATCCCTTAACTGCTCTATATGCCACCCTAAAAGATGTTAACCTCAAAGAAATGTGTAAGTTAGAATTGCAGCTTTTTGATGGAAAGCATAAATCTCGTGTAAAGCTCTCTTCATTCGAAAAAGATGGGGATTTAATTTTATGTTACGGTGAGTATGTTAGACTAGCTGGTTTTAGACCAGAACAAATGGCCGAAAAAACACGATTTCCGTTCAATATCTTTTATGAAGAAATTTCCAAAAATACATTCCGTATCAAAATAGTTGTCGCAGAAACTATACACGGGACGGCAGTGCTAAAAGCCAAATAAACTAATTTTCTGAGAACTTATGTAAGAGGCAAATAATTTCCCATACATCCAGATGTCATTTGACTGCACTGGAAATTATTTTTATTCACTCGTTAAAGTAATTAAAAAATTTAAGATCCATAAACGAAATGAGAGCACATACATGTCAAAATTTGGAATATCCCAACCTGTTAAACGTTTTGAAGATTCTCGCTTCTTAACCGGAGTTGGTAAATATTTAGATGACATAGCCCCAAATGATGCATTGTTTGCATTTGTATTAAGATCAAATATTGCTCATGCCAGAATTATACATTTTGACACATCATCTGCTAAAGATTCTAACGGAATTCATTTAATCATTACTGCAAAAAGCCTCTCAGAAGCTGGAATTGTGAACGAAATGGACTTTGACGTAGTTACAAATATTAATGGGTCATTCGGAGCAGCTCCGGTCAGGCCTTTACTTGCTAAAAATAAAGTTCGATTTGTTGGAGAACCCATAGCGATGATAATCGCAGAAACAATAGAACAAGCCAAAGATGCAGCCGAACTAATTGAGTTGGAGTTTAGTGAAGAAGTCCCACATATTAGGCTTTCTGAAGGTGGCCCCAAAATACATTCGGAAGCAGCTAATAATGTTGCATATGATTGGGAAATCGGTGACAAAGAAGCAGTAGATAAAATCTTTAAAGAAGCCAGATTCACAACCAAACTCGATATTTATGACAATAGAATAATTGCAAATTCTATTGAGCCCCGAGGATGCTTTGCCGAGACGGAGGGGGATAAAATTCACTTTTGTTTTTCTGGTCAAGGCGTTTGGAAAACAAAGGAAGCCCTACAAAAAGTACTAAAACTAACTGATAAGCAAATAAAGGTCACCAACCCCGACGTAGGCGGGGGGTTTGGCATGAAACATCCTGCATATCCAGAATACTTTCTAGTTGCACACGCCACTCGTGAGTTAGGAAGAACAGTTAGATGGCAGGCAGAGCGAACCGAAAGCATGCTCTCTGATAACTCTGGACGAGATCTTCAAACAAAAGCCGAACTCGCATTTGACGAAAACTATAAAATATTAGGTTACCGGTTATTTACCCTTTCAAATCTGGGTGCCTATAATTCTAAGATGGGTCAAAAAATTCAGTCTGAACTTTTTTCAAAAGTATTAATGGGCACCTATGATGTTCAGTCAATATACTACCATAATAGAGGCGTTTTTACTAACACCACTCAGTTTGATGCTTATAGAGGTGCCGGTCGACCAGAAGCGATTTATGTTCTTGAACGCGCGATGGATCACGCCGCAAGAATCTTAAAAATAGACCCACTCGAATTACGGAACCGAAATTTTATTCCTGTCCACAAATTTCCCTACAAAACAGTGACCGGAGAGCTCTACGACGTCGGGGAATTTAGTAAAATTCTCAACCGCGCAGAAACAGAAGCCGACTTTGTAAACTTTAAAGCTAGAAAGGCTAGATCAAAATTAGGCGGAAAAATTCGTGGTGTGGGCATTTGCTATTATATAGAAAGCATTTTGGGGGATCCAAGCGAAACAGCAAGAGTTGAGTTCACGGACACCCAAAACGTTAATCTCTATGTGGGAACACAGTCAAATGGGCAAGGCCATGAAACCGTGTATAGACAAATATTACACGAAAATACCGGAATTCCGATAAATGACATTAACATAGTCCAAGGTGATAGTGACCTAATCCCCACCGGTGGTGGAACTGGGGGATCCAGGTCAGTCACAACACAGGGGACAGCTACCAAAGCAACTGCTGCTAAAGCCATTAAACAATTTGAATTATTTTTAGCCAAGCATCTTGGCCTTAAAGAGATAAGCTTTGACGCCGGTGCTTTTAGATCGGACAGTTCAAATATGGTAATGACCTTAACTAAAGCTGCAGATTTGGCCCGAAAACTTAATCGACAAGATTTGCTAATTGTTTCTCAAACCACCACCCTCCCGGGAAGGTCCTATCCAAATGGTTGTCATATATGTGAAGTAGAAATTGACATCTCAACTGGCACAACAGAAGTAGTAAAATATACAGTAGTTGATGATCTTGGACTACTTATAAACCCAATGCTTGCGCGTGGACAAGTACATGGAGGCGTAGTTCAAGGCATTGGCCAGGCAATAAACGAACACGTTGTCTATGACGAAAATGGGCAGCTCTTAACTGCGACTTTCATGGATTATAGTTTACCACGTGCTGACAATATTCCACTGATTGAATTTCATTCAGAACCCGTGCCTTCAACCGCTAATCCTCTGGGTATGAAAGGCTGCGGAGAAGCAGGGACCGTAGGTACCTTATCTGCAGTTGCTAACGCTGTTCAAGATGCCCTTTGGGAGTATGGGATACATCAGGTAGACATGCCTTTCACACCTATTCGTGTATGGTCTTGGTTAAATTCAAATGATAACTCCATGGCAAAATTGAAAAATTGAAAAAAAGGTTGGGTCCATAGTATTTAACTGCACCTATTTCAGTGTTAGCTTAAAATTCTCATCAATTCATCTTAACAATCGCTAAATCATAAATAGGGTATCTAAAATGGTAATGGAAAAAACTTTTGATCCAAAAGCGGGTGAAGAAAAAATCTACTCCCATTGGGAAGAAAATGGTTGTTTCAAAGCTGGTGCAAATGCGAGCAGGTCAGAGACATTTTGCATAATGATTCCTCCCCCCAACGTCACTGGCGTTCTTCACATGGGGCACGCATTCAATAATACTCTTCAAGATATCTTAATTCGTTGGCATAGGATGAGAGGCTATGACACCTTATGGCAACCTGGACAGGACCATGCTGGTATTGCAACTCAAATGGTCGTCGAGAGAAATTTAGCAACAACAGGTCAACCATCAAGAACAGACTTAGGCAGAGAAAAATTTCTTGAAAAAGTCTGGGCGTGGAAAGAGGAATCGGGTGGTACTATAATAGACCAACTCAAGCGCCTAGGTGCGTCTTGCGATTGGTCTAGAAATGCATTCACCATGGATGAAAACTTTCAAAAAGCTGTGATAAAAGTTTTTGTGGAACTTTATAAAAAGGGAACAATTTATAAAGGAAAGCGCCTAGTCAATTGGGACACTCATTTCGAAACAGCCATTTCCGATTTGGAAGTTGAAAACATTGAAGTCGATGGGAAATTTTGGCACTTCAAATACCCCCTAGCAAACAATGAAAGGTACCGCTTTATAGAGCACGATTCCGATGGAAATGTTACCTTTGAAGAGGAAAGAGACTATATTTCTATTGCGACTACCCGTCCTGAAACAATGCTTGGTGACGGAGCTATAGCTGTGCATCCATCAGACAAACGCTACTCATCTATATTAGGAAAAATGGTTCATCTGCCTCTCTGTGATAGGCTTATTCCAATTATTGCAGACGAATATCCAGATCCCGACTTTGGCTCCGGTGCGGTAAAGATAACAGGAGCACACGATTTTAACGATTATGCCGTGGCAAAGAGAAATAATATTTCTCTCCACCCTCTAATGGATACTCAAGGTAAACTGCGTGATGATATCACGTCTGACAATGCCGTTCCCCAGAAATACAGGGGAATGGACCGTTTTGTAGCACGAGCGGCCATAGTAGACGATATGCAAAAATTAGGTTTAGTGGCGGCTATCGAAGATAAGAAAATCATTCAACCTTTTGGCGATAGATCAAAAACGGTTATTGAACCAATGCTCACTGATCAATGGTTTGTCGATACTAAGGAAATTGTTAAGCCTGCTATAGATGCTGTAAAAACAGGGAAGACAGTTATTATACCAGAAAGAGACCAGAAGGTTTATTTTCACTGGCTCGAAAATATAGAGCCGTGGTGCATTAGCCGGCAGCTTTGGTGGGGGCATCAAATACCCGTCTGGTATGACGATGATGGGAATGAATATTGTGCGACTGATGAAATTGAAGCATCTATACTAGCTGAAGGTAAAAATATAACACGGGACCCAGACGTTTTAGATACCTGGTTTTCTTCTGGCATTTGGCCCATCGGCACACTCGGCTGGCCCGAACAAACAGAAGAATTAAAAAAATACTTTCCGACAAATGTATTGGTTACTGGGTTTGATATAATATTCTTTTGGGTCGCACGCATGATGATGATGCAATACGCAGTTGTCGACGAAAAGCCATTTAGTACTGTTTATGTTCACGCATTAGTGCGCGATGAAGCTGGAAAAAAGATGTCGAAATCATTAGGAAATGTGTTAGATCCAATCAAACTTATTGATGAATTTGGTGCAGATGCAATAAGGTTCACTCTAACCTCAATGGCCGCAATGGGTAGAGATTTACGATTAAGCACTGAGCGCATAGCCGGCTACCGCAACTTTGGAACCAAGCTCTGGAATGCCGCGAGATTCGCTGAGATGAACAGCTGCTATCCATCTAAAGAATTTTTACCCAAAAATGCCCGTCACCCGGTAAACAAGTGGGTTATCGGTGAAACAGCAAAAATTAGAGAAGAAACAGATACTTCTCTGTCAAGCTATAGATTTAATGACACGGCCAATGGGCTTTATTCCTTTGTTTGGGGGAAGGTTTGCGACTGGTACGTAGAGTTTTCTAAACCTCTACTAAATAGTAGCGACCAATCTATGGTAGACGAGACGAGACAAACCATGGCCTGGGTTATAGATCAATGTCTCCTGCTGCTGCATCCGATTATGCCGTTTATTACTGAAGCGCTGTGGTCGTCAATTTCGAAAAGACCAAAAATGTTGATCCACACATCTTGGCCTACATATGGTAGCGAGCTAATAAATGACAAGGCTGATAAAGAACTTAATTGGGTCATTTCTGTTATTGATGCAATACGTTCTATACGTGGCGAAATGAACGTACCCGCAGGACTGAAGATTCCTTTAATAAAGTTAACACTCGACGAAAAAAAAGTTAATGCGTGGTCGGCGAATGAAGAGTTAATAAAAAAATTAGCGCGGCTTGAAAGCATAACGGGGAGTGACAAAAGACCCGTCGGTTGTATTATGGTTTCAGTAGAAGGTGCTGAATTTGCTCTACCACTAGCAGATATTATCGACATCGACCAAGAAAAAGCACGACTTGAGAAAAATTTACTGAAAACTACTGGAGAGTTAAAATCTCTTGACGGTAGATTAAAAAACCCCAAGTTCTTAAGCAGTGCTCCTGAAGAAGTTATTATTCAAACTCGTTCCGATAGCGCTCTAAAAAATGAAGAAATATCCAAATTAAATGCCGCCGTTCAAAGATTAAATAATTTAGATCAAATTTAAGAAAGAAACTATAAAAATGCCCGAAAACATTTTTAAATTTACGCCTTTGGTCACAAGTCTTCCCAGTTCTGTTCCGTTTGTTGGGCCAGAGACCCAAGAACGAAAGCTTGAATCTATTTTTAAAGCAAGAATAGGCGCCAATGAGAATGTCTTTGGACCTTCCCCAAATGCAATTATCGCTATGCAAGAAGCGAATAATGAGATTTGGAAATATGGTGATCCAGAAAATTACGATTTAAAAAAGGCACTCGCAAAGCATCACAACATTCCAGGTGAGGCAGTGGTAGTTGGTGAGGGAATCGATGGCCTCCTAAGCTATATTGTTAGGATGTTTATTAATCCTGGAGATCGCGTAGTCACATCGGATGGGGCCTATCCAACGTTTAACTTTCATGTTTCAGGGTATGGAGGAGAACTTCACAAAGTTCCCTACAAAGATGATAGAGAAGATCCACAGGCCCTAATTCAGAAAGCCTCCGAAGTTGGTGCTAAATTGATATATTTGGCCAACCCAGATAATCCGATGGGAACATGGCACTCGAGAACCGTAGTTCAAAAAATGATAGATAGTGTTCCAAAAAAATGCCTTTTAATACTCGATGAGGCATACATCGATTTTGCAGATCCCCTAATTTCTCCTTTGATTAATTCGAATTGTTCATCAGTGATTAGAATGAGAACATTCTCTAAGGGCTACGGTTTAGCAGGTGCTCGAATCGGATATGCAATCGGGCATTCGGAACTGATTAAAGGGTTCGATAAAATCAGAAACCACTTTGGGGTAGGTAGACTTTCTCAGGCTGGAGCTCTTGCAGCTCTCTTAGACCAAAAACATCTAAAAAATGTATTTAATTTAGTAACAGAATCACGTAATAAAATTTCTGAAATTGCTCTTAAGAATGGCTTAAAACCAATTCCTTCAGCAGCGAATTTTGTCACCGTTGACTGCAATTCCACCGTAGAGTTCTCTCAGAGACTACTATCTGAATTAATCAAGAGAGGCATTTTTGTCCGAATGCCATTTGTAAAACCTCAAGACAGAGCTATCAGGATCAGCTGCGGTTTAGAAAAAGATCTACACCTTCTTGAAGAACTACTTCCGCTCGCAATCTTAAGTGCCAGAGCAAACTAGAGAAGCTGCATCTAATGCACCTTCTCCGTGGGGGATTTTTAAGGCCTTTAATCCCGAATCTATAGCTCCTAGAGTACCTAAAACCATATGAGAATTTAGGTGCCCCATGTGACCAACTCGAAAAAAACCATCCCACTCTGGATCATTTCTATCAACCATACCTACCCCAATTCCAAGGGTGACTCCCGCGTTATTAGTTAACCAATCTCTAAGCTGTGTTCCAAACGGAGCCCCAATCCGAACTGAGGTTACCGCATGACTTCGCTTATTTGGTTCAGAGATATTTAATTCCAAAGGTCCGACCAAACTCCATCTATCAAAGGCTGCCCAAATGGCGTGAGCTAGTAGTTCGTGGCGTTTCCATACAACCTCTAACCCTTCCTCGTGTAAAATCATATCTAATGCGACTCTTAAACCAAATAAATGATGCGTAGGAGCTGTTCCACACCAGTATTCAAAAAAATGTTGCGGATGCACTCTGGGTTTCCAATCCCAATAACTGGATACTATCTTCTGCTTATCTCGCGCATGTTCAGCCTTTTGATTAAAAAATACAAAAGACATACCTGGTGGAACCATTAACCCCTTTTGACAACCGGCAATAAGAATATCTACACCCCAAGCATCCATCTGCATTTCATCACAACCAAGGCAGGCAATACTATCAACCATTAAAAGTGCCGAATGATTACTTTCATTCATAGCCTTTCTAATTTCTACAATATTGGTCTTGGCACTTGTTCCTGTATCCACCTGAACCACTAAGACCGCTTTAATATCTCCGCGCCTGTCATCTGTAAGAGCCTTTTTTAGTATTTCAGTGTCTACAACGTCCCTTTTTCCAAAATCAATAACTTGAACATCCACCCCCAAACGCCGAGCCATTTCGGCCCACCCGTGACCAAAATTTCCTGTCACCGCAAAAAGTGCTTTATCTCCTCTTGAAAGAACGTTTGATAACGAAGCTTCCCAAGCCGCATGCCCATTGCCAATATACATGGCCACTTGACCCTCCGTTCGGGCTATTTTTTTTAAATCTGGAACCAATGTAGCTGTCATATCAATGAGTTCGCCTGTATAGATATTTGGTGCGGCCCGATGCATTGCATTTAGAACTCTGTCAGGTATTACAGAAGGACCAGGGATTGCTAAAATATGACGGCCATTGGATAACAACATAATGAAATTCTTTCTAAATAAGATTCGTAAAATATTATATTTTAAACTCTCGGGTTTGAAATTGAGTTCAACGCCTCTTACAGTTATTACTAGTAACAATAGTAAAAAGCCACAAAGTATTAAAGCAAAACTTTAGTATGAATGTTAACAAATAAACACCGTAAGCGGCAGAAGGAACCAACACCGAAATGGAAAATCAGATAGAGAGAGCAATTTTTGAGATAAAAGGTGAAGACACCTTAAGTTTTCTTCAAGGGCTTATCACTAACGAAATAAAAAACTTGGATAAAGGTCTAATTTACACCGCCATGCTGACACCGCAAGGAAAGTATTTTGCAGATTTTTTTATAGCCCAACACGCAGGTCGAGTATTCATCGATTGCTCAAGCGTAATTAGTAACGAGCTTAAAAAGAAATTAACACTATATCGTTTAAGGGCAAAAGTAGAAGTCTTAGAGAGCAATTTAAAAGTTTCCTTCGGAATAGGAAAATTTCCTGATAATGCTTATAAAGACCCACGACACAGGGCCTTAGGTTGGAGGTTATATGGTGAGGATAGGGTGAACCACATCCAATCAAGCGTGAACTGGGTTGACATAAAAGTTAAGCACTGCATTCCAGAAACTGGCGTAGAGTTACTTCCAAATCAAAC
>Ga0114999_10006701_pt1 | contig 13214 bp, 14 predicted proteins | sample ArcticOcean_MG_C_3_FD_89820 | JGI IMG/M metagenome (GOLD analysis project Ga0114999, IMG submission 89820) | Marine microbial communities from western Arctic Ocean - ArcticOcean_MG_CB8_126 | ecosystem: Environmental > Aquatic > Marine > Oceanic | place: Arctic Ocean: Canada Basin | collected...
AAGGCGTCGCTCTGTGTCGTGCCGTCTTTCTTGCCGCGCTCTCTAGCCTGCGCGTACCTGCCGCCGAACGCCTGCGTGTACATAATTGACAACGCCAGCTTCGGGTTTTTTGTAAGCATACCAGTGGCGATGGCTGGTAGCATCGCGGCTGTGCCTTCAGCAATGGCCGACGCATAAAACGCCACCCCCTCCTTCGGCGCACGCGCCCGCATAATGTTTAGCTCTCTGGTCACCTCGTCGAGACTGGCAGATACCTTCTCACGGCCTTCCTTACCCAGCTCAGACTTAAACCTCTTCTTGTTTTTGTCGGAGAAGAGGAAGCTGACTTTCTCTCTGGTGTCCATCGCGTTGTAGGCGGCCTTCTCTTCGTCGTCCATTTTGGCCAAGGCTTCGTGCGGGAATATAGTGTCTTCGTTTCCTTCTAGGACAGCCGCACCAGTGGCGATACCAACCTGCTCGAAAATTTTCGGTAACCGCTCGGCGATGCCAGACGTGACCTCACCGAAGCCTTTGTCCTCCTCGCTGAGAGACAACCGCTTCGACGCCTCATGCACCGAGCGTAGACCGGCGATGTCATCGTGGGTCAGGCGGACGCTGTCGGGGTCGCGGAGAAACCGCTCGACCCTCGGGTTCTCTTTTAGAAAGGACCGGGTCTGCTCGACGACGTGTTTGGTGCGCAGCTTGTCTGGCTCCACATCACCCAGAAGCATCCGAGTATTGATGTTGACGTCTTGCGCCATGGTGCGCATGGCAGCGTAGGTGTCGGGGTTGACCGGCGTAGCGTCGGCGACAGTGTTCAGAGCCTGCTGCTGGTCACGCTTCCGCTCCTGCTCCACAAACCCAGCGAAGGGGTCTGGCTCATCGTCCTTGATGTCAGGCGTCAGCGGGTCATCGAGTGGACGGCTGGCCTGACTGGAGACGAACTCCTCGAATGGATTAAACTCTGCCATCTAGCCACCGTTCTTGTTGATTAGCCAACGGCGATACCAGTCGTTCATGGCGTCCGGTGTCGGGGGGATGCCGTTCTTTACCAGTGTCGCACGCAGCTTCGGCACCAAGGCTTCCGGCGGCGTCTTCAAAGTAATCTCTCCCAGAATGAAGCTGCCCACGTCTTCGAGCTTGATGGGATCACTGCTACTCAACCCTTTAGACCTGCGATACCACCGCATAACCTCGAACCTGTCGCGGACATCGACGCCAGCCATAACGCGGGCGGCGTCCGCGCTGCCCTTAATCAGGTCTCCGTCTTCGTCTTTCAGCTCGGTGACGACGTTGAAGGCTTGGTACTCGTCGCCATCTATAGTTATCTGTGAGGCCAAGTCGGACATCATAGCGTCTGCCTCGACCTTACTCATCGGCCTTTCGTTGCTGTTGCGCTCCTCGAACTCGCTCTCTGCCGCCTGCTCGAAGGCTGCCCGTTTGCGCTTGTCATTATCTCCGTTACCCGGCCACAACCGAGTCTTCCGAGACGCCACTTGGCTGTTGAAATATGTCCTGATCCGACCGGCCTCAGATTTGTTGCTGGACCGTACCAGCGTGTTAAGCCGGATGCCCTGCGCCGTCTCGAGGGTGAGCTGCGAGTTCTGCGCTGACGTCCATGCGGCGATGGCCTTGTCCCGCGTTCCGTCGGCTGCGTTAAATCTGTTGGCGAACTGATCTAGAAATTTGTCATACGTCAGCTCGGCCCGCTCCGGCTGGGTCATACCCATCCACTTATCTTTGGCGGTCTTGTCTGTGACCCGACCGCCCTTTGGATAAGTCTGCCAGAACAGAACCTCTGCCCTGACGGAACGCTTGTCCGGCCCCCTGAGCTTCGCCATCTCAGCATCGCCCGGCATCTGCCCCTTGCCTGCCTTGTCCATGGCGGCGTCTACGTTATTCTGATCCACGCGCTTGACCTGCGCTGCTACGATGGTGCGCCTCTTCTCATACTGGGCCGCCGCCGCCGTCTTCATACCGTCTGTCAATTTGGGGTCGGCTTCAATGGCTTTCTGAGCACCAGCAGCGTCGTCGCCATAGGTGGCGAACATGCTGTTGCCCGTATTGCGGCCCACCTCTCCCTGTACACTGGTGGCGATGAGCTGGTTGAGGTCATTCCTCTTATCGTCGCTCAGTGAAATTTTGTGCCCATCGACCTCGACGGTCGTGTTCATCGCCATCCACTGCCGGGCACGTTCCGCTTTATCAGGAGCTTCGCTGTTCAGAAGGTTGTCGATACTTTTCTGCGCGACGTCATCCATCGCCTCGGTCGCTGCACCGCGCACTGCTAAGTCATCCAGCGTCGCGCCGGTCTCCATGCGTTCGACCTCCTGCACAGAGGAGATCATAGTGGCGAGGCTGGTGTTGGCTATACCGGCGTCACCGGCATCCCCCACAGCGGCGTCTTTCTTCATGTCTCGCGCTGTAGACAGCTCCGCCTTCTTGTGTATCTTGGTCTGCTCCTTCATGTGCAGCAGAGCCTTGGCGCGGTAGGACAACTCAGTATTAAGGATGAGCTTGTCCATTGCCTTCTTGTCAGACTGCGTGAGGTTACCGTATTCCTTGGTGCTTTTAATACGGGTCAGCTCGGTAGTCATATCGCCTGTAGTCGCAGCAAACCAATCCCTATTGGCCCCTTTGCCGATAGCCGGTCCTCTATTCCAAGGCTGCCCGGCGATGGTGCCTGCTAATGCCTCCGCACCGCCCTGCGCCACAGCCGTCGACGGGTCGGATGAGACACCACCAGCCGTCCAAGAGCTTTGCATATCCTGCACTGTGGTAGTGAGGTCTCTACTGGTCGTCAGGTAATCCGCATCTGAGGCGTCCTTAGCTATGTCCGCGACCATAGCGGATGCAGCAAAAAGTCCTTTGGACCCTTCCCCCAACGCCTTAGCCATACCATCAAATATAGGCACGTCAAATCTCTGCAGCGGCGTCTCGGCCACGTCTAGGCCGACGGTTCCAATAGCCCCGCCTTGTGGGTTCCCCACACCTATCGTTCGTTTACCGCGTTTTGCCATCTGTCTTATCCTACTTAATCGTCAAACACGCCGAGCTTATGGGCTGTCGACATAGTGCTGGCTGCACCTGAGATCAATGAGCTGGTGCCCGCCATAAGCGGGTTGTTCTGGCTTGCCTTCATACTGTATAGCCCGGCCTGCGCTTGGAAGTTGACGCCCTGAATTAGCGCACGGCGTTCCTCTAGGTCGGCGTTGTGTTTGATGCGCAGCTCGTCCAGCTTGCCCATCTCTGCTATGTCTTGGATTGCTTGCTGGTTCGAGCTGTCAGCAGTGTCGTCCACCAAAAATCCCTTGGACGCCTGCTGCGCCTTTGCGGCACCCTTGACGGCTTTGACTTTGCGACGGTGCTCCTGCTGCGCAATCTCACCACGCTCGGCTACACTGGCAGCGTTCTGACGGCTGATTATAGCGTTGTTGTTGGCGACTGCAGCCTGATAGTTTGCCTGAGACTTCTGAGCCTGTGACTGCTGGTACGCGGACGCCGCCCCCATCACAGTACCGAGGGCGGACAGCCCTATTGAAATTGATGTAGCTGCTGGCATATTACAATCCTATCGTCATCAGGCTGCCTGTATCCTTATAACCCATATATCCTAGAAAGCCACACGTCCTCTCATTGGATATACCGGCGTCGACTGATATCTGGGTTACATCCACCCCAAGGTCGGCGCACCACAAGTTAAACTTATTGACTAGCCTCTTGGCGTTCAGACCACCCCTCCGGTCGCTTTTTATAAAGAAGCCGATGTCCTCGGCGAACAGGACGTCGAGGAATAGATGTGATTTTGCCTCCGCCACCAGACCCCCGATTAACTGATCCTTATGAAAAGCCCCGTAGGCGAAGACCATTTCGTGCTCGATGATTTCGTCGAGGATGTACAGTGCTTTGTTTTTGTCGAAGGTGAATTGGGACAGGACACTGTCACCGTGGAAGTCCATGCACACGTCAACAAGGACGGGCACATCCTCTCTGGTTAATTTCCTGATCATCAGTCACCCCCAATGATGACGTCGGGGATTATGGCAAGCAATGTCATAGGTAGGGGGTCGCGCTGCTGTATGACGATCTGGCCATTCTTGTTCCAGCTCGGCGACAGGGTGACATCCTTATCTCCGGTGATCATCGACAGCTCCTGCCCGTACAGCGACGGCAGGCCAAATTTTGCTTGGCGCATGTGCGTGAGGTCGGGGCCGTGCCACAGGCCCATGGTCTTCTCGAGGCGCAGTGTCAACCGCGTCAATTTCTTGTTGCGTCCCTGCACAGTGTCGAGAGGATTAGCATTGTCCAGCTTCAACGTCTTGACAGTCGACGTGTAGTTGAGACCAATGTGCACACGGCTGGATGCGTTGGGGATAGTGACTGAACCATTGGCGACGGTCAGTGCTCCGGTGACGTACCCGTTAGCTATGCCAACGACGCTTGCCCCTTCTAGGTGCCACAGCCCGCCGATGGAGGTTTTGGCCAGACGCACCTCTCCACCACTGTCGTATGTTTTAAATGCGCTGCCGTCGACGTCCACTGCGTTAAGCTGGACCTCGAAGGTGTCCGTCGTTTTGTTGGACACCGTGTAACCGATGCCGTCCAACTCTGTAGAGATGGAACGTCCTTGGTCGACAGTGTCGTCGGCGACGTAGATGTTATTGATGTCGATGGTGTCGGCGTTAGACAGTCCGTGTCCGACTGCGGTGACGACGACAGGATTAGCAGACGTGTAGCCAGTGATCGTGATCGGCGTGTTAAGGCTCAGGCCACTGTCTACAAAGAAGGCGTCCTGCACGTTGCTGAACTCGGCGTCGTGCAGACGCTCGATGTACTGCCGCGTCCGTGTGCCAATTTTCCGCTGGACAATGGTATACATGAAATCGTCACTGCCTTCCTGTACGGAGGCCACGCTTTTAAAATCGCCCTGCGTTATATGTCTGCTCCATGCAAAAATTTCCTGTTCCCTAACATAGGTCAGCGAGCATATGGTGCCGTCATTCCGCGTAGCCCATACGATGGAGTGCGGTGCCTGCGCGTAAGCCCAGTCGATGAAAGTGTAGTCGTCAAACATGTGCCGGGCGAGGATGGAGATGTCGTTTCCGTTGTAGCTGTCAGTCTCGAACTTGTACGCCAAATCCCTCACCGTCCACCCGGGCTGCATGTACAGGACAACGTCGCCCGCCGTGACCGGCGTCAACTGCTCAGAGCCGTAGTACGTCTGAGGTTCAATCTGGATTGTGCTGGGAGTGATGACACCGTCGACGCCGCTGGCTTTCCATTCTCCGCCGGACGTCAGTACGATGAGTTCACCGAGCTGCACCATGTGCCTTATCTCGTTCACCTGAAGGCTGGCGATGGTGACGGTGATGGCGTCGTCGTCCTTAGTGGGGGATGAGACGCCGAGGTTGTAGTGATTAGCAGTCTGCGTAAACCACATGCGCTGCTTCTTGTTTGCGCTGCTTGCGAAGAGCCTCCGCTGCTGGAAGTAGCCAACAGACGACGGCTTCTCGTTTGTACTGACGAAGGGGTCTCGAAATTTCGGTGGCGTGTCTTCGAGGTCGGCGTCGATGTTGTTGTCAGTGAAGCTGTCGATCTCGCTCCGTCCGATGAAACCGAAGATGCCATCCTTTTCGTGGTAGACGTTGTAGCTTATGGCGTTAGCCACTGCTGTCCATGTGATCGTGTTATCTTTGGTCACCGCACCGTTGGTTATTTTATCATAGGCTGGAAAGGCCGTGCCAGCGGAGCTGTAAGTCGTGTACGCGCTGCTGTCGATGTCGACGCGAGACAAGTCCTGCAGCTCGAAGGTATTAGTCGTCTTGGACGCGACCTTGAAGCGAAGATTATTTACCTCGGTCATACCCACGACGCTTTGTATTTCGATCTCGTCAAGATTTGTAAACCCATGAGCCGCCGCTGTGACGACAGCGGGGTTTGCTTTAGTGATGGCGGTGATGCTTGTGCCCAACGCTATGCCGACTAGGCTCTCCTCGGCGTTCTCGTCGTTCACCGCTGTCACTACATAACGCTCGGTCTCCGCGCCTGTAGTGTTTGCGCCGACGGCGACGCCGGTCGGGAATGCCTGCTGTGGTGCGAACACGATGTCGGTCATTGTCCACGCCGCGTGCCCCGTCCGCGTAAGCTCTACAGGGTTATGGTCTTTGTGAACGATAGTCATAACATCGGCAGACTGGACGAACTTAATGTCGAACAGCTCCGCCGTTGTATATGTCGTGACGATTTCGTAAACAGCCTCTGCGCTTCCCGCGCTGCCGTAAGCTGTGTAGGCCGACGTGTCTATGTTGTTGTCGTCGTAATCGTTCAGCTCGAAGGTGTTCGTTGCCTTGTTAGCGACGCGCATGGTTCGACCGTTGAGTTGTGTCATCCCAACTACGCCAATGACGTACACGTCGTCTCCGTTGCTGAAGCCGTGCGCTGTCGCCGTCACGACGCCGGGGTTAGCAGCGGTGACACCTGTTATGGTCTTCGATGTTCCGGTTAGAACCTGACCAGCGTCCTTGACGACGCGCATGTACAGATTGCCGAACTCTAAAATGTAGGTCTGCTCAGTATTGTACTCGAATGGAATGATGCGGGTATTCAGTGTACCGCTGACACACTCGGCCACATACTGAAGACCGGGGCGATTGGAAACGCCACCGTGCACTTGGACGAATGCGTTCTCGCACGTCTCAAGGCTCGACTTGTATTTTCCAATATCTACTCTGGCACCGATGGCAGCGGAGACTTCACCGCCAGCCATGCTTGATTGAATTACCTTCGGCATCGTTTACGCCCTCGCTTGTATCCAGTCCGCGTCTGGAATTGTATCTTCCAGCCCCTCGTTGCTGTCGGTCTCCCATGCACTGTTGACGATATTTCTAGCCAATGTAGACATGTCACCCATGATGGCGCGGTCGCCGGTCAGGGGCATCGCCAGCTTCGCCGCCAGCGCGTAAGAGAACGCCATGGTGAACTCAGGATCAAACTGGGCGGTGTTAGTGATGCGTGCCGTGTAGAAAAATTCGGCACTGGCTTGGTCTGTTAGGATGACCTTGACGTCTGAAGCATTTCTCGCAATTTCGTATTTGATAACCGTGTTTGCGTTCAGGGGATCGACTACGCCGTTCACCCTGACCGCGTCGGTCATGTAGGTGTACATGTAATCGAAGTTGTTTGGCACGGTTCCAGTCAGCGCGGCAGGAGACGCAAATTTCCTTGCGAAGTTCCAACTGTGCTGCCGAAGAAGCCAGTCCCGCGTGTCATCGAAGATCAGGTTGACCTGCTCCGCCTCAACCGTCTCTTCGGTCAAGTCGGTGATGTCATACCTGTCACCAATGTGCTGCAGTGCCAGCTTGGCGATTTGTGTTTCAGACGCCATGATCGGTCTCCTTAGCCTTTACGCTTCTTCACTATGTTATCGGACTTGGCTTTGCCTTCCTTCGGCTTGACGCGCTTGGCTGGGCCTTCGTCATGCGGCTCGTCGTCTGATGCCTCGTCCTTGTCAGCCTGTACGCGGGCAGCCTTGGTAGCGGCACTGCCACGTTCGTCATTCTTCTTACGGTCTAGGCTGACGCCGTCGACCACGTCTGCAGTCCGAGGGATAACTTCGTCGTCGTCCAAGACGTAGGTGGTTCCTTCATCTCCAGCTCCGCCAAGAAGACCTAGCTGGTTATGGTAGAAAGGGTTTCTAAATTTAACGTCCATCGTAGCCATTTGTTTCTCTCCTCCTAGAAAAGAATAAGGTGGGGGAGACAAACATGTCTCCCCCGGTTTTACGGTCTAGTTGACCGCGTCTGGGTAGGCTTTCCAACCATACGGATCGAGGGTCAAGAAGGCGGAGTAAGTACCAGCCGTAGTCGTGGCCGCACCGATAACCGCTTGAAGACCAAGATACCGCTCGTAAACCGTGCCCTCAATAGGCAGCGGGATGACGACGGTGTAGCCGATAACCAAAACGGCTTCGGCAATCGCGCCAGTCTCATAATGAGCGGATGAGGTGGTGGCGTGAATGGCAGCAGAGCTGTCAGACCGGAGCCGGAAGTTGATCGTGGACGAGGTGCCGACGACAGCGGTGTCGATCTGGATAACCAGATACAACGGCTGGCCGTTACCAATGTCACGAGCTTCTTGCAGGTCGATGACGTTGTCAGACAAGACAGTTGATGCAACGGCGGAGATGTCTCCACCGTCAGAGAACTCAAGGCGTTTATCTAAAATCATAGCAATCTCCTTTCGAGAGAAGGCGGCGGGGAGGGGTTAGTGGGTGCTCCCCGCCTAGGGGTTAACAGTGTCTCCCGTTATTAGGAGACAGTCGCTTCGTCAGGGCGCAGAGCGTCGCAACGACGGATCGGAATACCGCCCCAGCTCGTCTGCATAGTTCCGCCGACCATGTCGACAGACAGCGTCGAAGAGGACACCGCGTTAGACGTCTGACGCCGGAGCATGGACAGAATGGATTTGTCCATGTACCAAGAACAACGCCCAGCCGCCGTCGAAGGCAGCTCGGTCCATGCTTGGTGCATCAGGTCGTTGAGGTCAGCACCACTAGCGGCGGTGATAACCAGAGCCGAACGGTCGATGTTAGCGATCCGAACCGCATAACGCCAGTCGCGGACCGTGAGGCCAACGTCCCAACGATAGTGCGTGCGGAAAGCCTGCATCCGGCCATTCGAGCCGTCAGCGTCTTCGATGGTAACTTCACCCAGATCACGCTGTTGGATGCCCGCTTTGGAACCCTTGGGAATAATCCCGTGGAGGGTTTGCGGAGACCAGCAGATGAGCCAGATAGAAGCATTATCAGAACCCGATCCACCGCCTGCAATGATGTTATCACCATTGTCTGCAGTAGTAGAGTTGTAGCGCGGGGCAAGTCCAGTGAACTCTTCCGGTGCCGTGCTTTCATCTCCGTAGAAGAGAGTAGAAGCAAACTCTTGGTTCATGCCTTCGATGTGAGGACGATCCTCTTGAAGGCGGAAGGCTGCCTGATCACCAGCCATCCCAACGAGGGCGGCGTCGACTTCGGCATAATCTTCCATCATTCCGCAGTTGTCCGTGACTTGGACTGCGCGGGACTTTGTCGGCTGAACGCCACCATACATCTTGCGCCACGTCGGAGTGGGCAGGCCAGCACGGATAGACGAACGGTGACCAGTCGTGAGGTTACCTTCCATCCATGACATGTCAGTCAGGATTTCATTCGTCGCGTTCAGAATTTCAACCACGTCGGCAATTCCGCCGTCGGGGTCAGTGACCTTAGCCAGATCGGCCAAGGTGGGGTTAACAACACTTAGAGTAGCCATTAGTTATCTCCTTTAAGCTGCTTCGTCTTTGAACATACTGGGATACATTCTGCGTAAGGAAGCATCATTCTCAGCCTTGCCGCCGTCTCCGCCAACAAGGTCGCCGTCTTCCTTCACCTGTAACCCAGCGCGATGGAGCAGACGTATAATCTCAGGATGATTGCCAATGCCCAGACCATCGGGGTTCTGCTCTGAAGGTTTGTCTAGCAAAGCCTTCAAGGCAGGTGTCCCGAATGTGTCCATGCCCAGTTTGGCAGTGCTCAGGTTCTCAGCGAGTTCTTCACCGCCTAGCTCCTTGTCTGCCTTCGTCTGGTCGGCCCATCCGTCTACACGCTGCTGATAGCCCACTACCATATCGTCTACGGCAGCGCGGCCCCGTCTGATCTCTCCGTCAACGAGCTTTTGATACTGGTCTTGTGTTAGGTCAGCATCCTTCGCCCGTTCGTTGAAGTTATCAAACTGTGCTTGGACTTCGGGGGTCATATCGATTTCCCCGATGTCCTTTGGAGAGACGTACTCGTACTTATCGGGTGCGCCTCCGGCTCCATCGCCCTCGTCGTCCGACAGCAGGGTTTTGGTATCCTTGACGTCGCCTTCGCCTTCCGGCTTGACGTCGTCCGTAATTTCTTCAGTCGCTTCACCTGTCGTGACTTCCTCAGTGACCTCGGCCACTTCCTCGGTTGCCTCTTCAGTCGCTTCAATTTCTTCAGCCATCGAAATGGTTCTCCTCCAACATCTTAATGTACATCCTCGACATATCTCGCCGAAGTATGCTTTCCAATACGGAACCTACGCTCCGCGCTCCCTCGTTAAATGCTGTACTCTCTTTGTCGCTCGGCACATGGCTGATGCCATCCTTGTGGCACCTGTTCCAAATCAAGTCATACATCCATCTGCGTCCACGCGGCTGGGACATGATGAACACGACGTCTTGGTCGCGGTCCTTCATATCCTTCTCAGCTTCCTCGACGTGCTTAGGGTCGCTGGCGTCGTAGTTCTTCTTTGCCATTAGGCGGTGGCTCCCCTTCCGAGCAGATCAGTTAGCGCGTTGGGGTTCTGCGTGTCGGTCTCACTCAATACCTTGGCACCCTGCGCTGCAGCTCCGGCCTGCTCGGCGGCCTGCGCTGCCTGCTGCTGCTCGGCACGCTGCTGCCTGACGGCTGCGACTTGATTGCTGTCCTTGAGAAGGTCAGGCGAGTTGCCCAAGATTTCTGAATACTGCCTGACTGCCATGTCGGCATCAAAGTTGTCGACGATCTCAGGGAAGACGCCGACCAAGTTACCTGCAAAACCCATGGTACGTTCGAGGGCACTGGCTGCGACAGCTTGCTGGGCCTGCGCGAGTAGGCTGATGTATTCAACGCGCAACTCAGCCCCGTCTAGTGCGGCTGGCGGTTCAGGGAGGAGTTCCGCGTCTAGCGCAAACTGGAACACATCATCCAACAACGGATCGAGCAGCTCTGTGTTTAGGCGTTGCAGAACTGGACCCAGCAAAACGAGCTTCTCTTCCTGCCGCTCAATGACTTCAGTCGCCGTAATGTTTCGGCGGTCGCTGTTGATCATCATGGCGAAGAGGTCGGCATAAAATCCACGTTGGATACGCTCTTGAACTTCAGCGATGTCCTGCTGCATTTCTCCGAGGCGAGGGGTAACTTGATAGGCTGGCGTGAAACCTTGGCCGCCCTGCAACGGGTCGACGTAGGTCGTACCGCCGGGCAGCACGCTCGAAGGTTTACCACGCAGCGAGGTAGGCGCGGTCATCGGCGGGTTGACCATCTTGTCGATGGCCTGCGCCTTGCGCTTCTGCTGCTGTTGTAATTGCTTGATGTCGCCGAGGTGATCCATGCCGGGAGACCTGCCGTACACGTCGCCGGACAGTACATCCCACCGAGGAATGTATGCGGGGAATGTTTTGAAGCCCCCCTCGAACAGAACCTCGTCGTTGTCTGAACCCTGCTCCATGTAGACCGACTTGAACGGCATGTGCTGATTGCTGAATAGTTTATGGTCGCGCTCTGACTTACGGCGAGGCTCCATCATGTGGATGATTGGCACCAGTGCGTCGTAGTTCTTAGAGTTCCACAGGTTGCGCGTCGCTCGGCTGACACCTGTCCAGTCGTCGATGCCCTTCTCTGAATTGATGACAAACTTCTCTACGACTTGGCTGACGGTCATGGTGAACGACCGTCCAAGTGTGTCGACCTCTCCTTGGTCATTCTCTGCAATGACATACTCGCCAGCCGTCAACGGCCTGAACCTGATGACGTTGCTGAAGCTCTTCTGTCTGTATAGCGGTGCCGTGCCGAACGCACCCAGCTCCGAGTAGATGGTGAAGGCAGAGTTGTAGAAGTTGGACCGCTGAAGGATGGAGCGAATGATCCGCTCGACGTCGGCAAGCCACGTCTTTACTTCATGGTGATCCATCAACTCTTCGTCTGGAGTGGCGAAACGGAACCAAGGACGCGCCGGGCTGGTCATACCGGACATCATGCCAGCGGCAAGCGTCCGCACGGCCTGCGTGCCGGTGCTGTCGATGATCTTGTTGTTGCGCTTCTTGCCTCTGTCGTCAGCCGTCGTGAATAGGAAGCGGCCACGTCTCGGCAGGATGTAATCGCTGATCTCCATCCAGTGGTTGCGCCAAGACGAGCGGTCGTTCTCCAACGTGACGTAACGCTTGAGGACTGTCGACTTCTTCCCATGAGGTGGGATGTTGTCGCCGAGATTTCCGGGGCTGATGATTGGCATGAGCTAACCTTTCGTCGAGGGGAACATCTTGTTGGCGTCGACGCCTTCCGGCTTCTTCACCACCGCGTCCACCAGCTCGATGGTGACGTGCCGGTCCTCGCCGCTGTCCTTTGACTTCGATGAGATGCGGATGTTGGCCTGCATCTTCGTCGTGTCGCCCACGTCGTGATCCCACAGGCCGAGAGATGCAACCTGCTCGGCGGAGAAATGCACCATTGGGTAGTCGACCCTGTCGTTGTCACCCATCAAGGTGTCGGAGCTTCTGCGTGCGAGGTTGGCCATGATCTACCCCAGTAATGTTTTGCTGGCGGTACTTGCCTCATCGGTGAGGATGCCGCCTGTCTTGTTGGTGCCCGCCTGACCAGCGGCCAGCTTCGACCGCTTGATCTCATCGGCGCGTGCCTGCTGCACTGCGACGTCGGGCTTCTTCGGTGCCGGAGGTGGAGGCGGAGGCGGAGGCGGAGGAGCTGGTGCGCTGCCGCCACCGAAGCCGGGCATGTATAGAAATCGTTTTAGTAGCTTGATCATTTGAGTGCTCCGCTTGTGCTGTCGTCGTCATCGAGCAGCGTGCTTGATGCGGACGTGGTGGAACCTGCTGCTGTCTTACGCGCTTTGACCCGTGCCGCTTCGTCTGCTGATATCTTGGCGTCTGCGTCGACGGTTGTCTGCGATGCCGGTGCCACGGTGCTTACTGGGGCGGGGAGGAACGTGGTCTTGCCTCCACCGAAGCCGGGCACGAAGCAGAGGTTGGTGAAAAATCTCTTGATGTGGTCAGTCATGGTTCTACCTGTCAGGTGTTTCCAGAGTTGATGGGGAGTGAATATGAAATGGGTGCGGATGCCGAGCAGCACCATGGTGTGGCCGACGCAGTTGTTGCACATCCACGGGCCGTGGCATGGCTCGTCGCCGACCTCGACATTGTAGACCTTGAAGCCTTCAGACTTGTAGTAGGCCGCGAGGTCTACGGAGCCGTCGACCACTTCGATGATGGGGTTGCCTTGGTGCCAATTATAGATGACCCACTGACCGCTTTCGATCTTGGTAGCGCACCACACATGGCGATGTCGCTTGTCCAGCATCCAGTTGAGGGGGTGCTCGTTGCCACTGCTGAAAATGATTAGTGCATCCATGTCTACCGCCTCTAGCATATTTATGCTGTGTCGTCTAGGCCATTGGGTCGTATTC